>Ga0310696_10002294_pt1 | contig 25681 bp, 42 predicted proteins | sample AusTroGonzalo_MG_4_FD_203885 | JGI IMG/M metagenome (GOLD analysis project Ga0310696, IMG submission 203885) | Bovine rumen microbial communities from tropical cattle in Woodstock, Queensland, Australia - Gonzalo_02 (v2) (version 2) | ecosystem: Host-associated > Mammals > Digestive system >...
TTCCCCAGGCGGTTCAAAAATCAAACGATAACGGGGGCTATTTTATTTCGCGACGACCCTTCCGTCTTCCGAAACAAAATAACGTCTGTTATTCTCGTTTAGATGTTCGGCGTTGTGACATTCCTGGCAAAGATATTCAAGATTTTTCGCATCAAGTAAGATCGTCGGGTCTTGGATATTCTCCGCCGATATGTACTTCTTGTGATGAACTATTCTGCCAGGACGGACCAGACCTTTTGACAGGCACCGTTCACAAAGTCCGCCAACACTAGCGATATATTCGCTTCGACACTTTTGCCAAGCCGCCGAATGATAGAACGCTTTCTGTTCCTTCGGCGCTTCTTTCCTCATGCTTCCCATATTTCCATACAAAAAGGACAAGCGTTTCGGCCTGTCCCTTTTTCACAATTACATGATATCACACTTCGGCGTTACAAATGTTTCAAATTTTGTTTTGATGAATCTATGATAGATCAGTCTTGTATTTTCTGCCGTCGCAGTATTCCCGATCCGTTCCGCTACTTCTCCCCATGACAGACAGTCAACACACCGAAGCGTTACGATCTGGCGGATCAGCGGATCGTCGATCGTCGCGACGAACTGTTCGACTTCACGGATCGCAAGTCCGATTTTTTGCATATGCTCCCGTATCAATTCGACATGGTCCGCGATCAAGATCGCCTTGTTTTCCGTCGGCCTGCCGATACTGTTCGTCACGCTATGCGGTAGACCGTCAGCCGCGACTGTGTCCTGTGACATATCTGCGACTAATTCTTCATAGCGCTTCTTCCACATTTCAAGTTCTTTCTTCAGATAGTAGACCTTTTCAAGATCATTCTTCGTCATTTTCTTCGCCTTCCCCCTTTTCAATTATTTTCGGTCGATTGATCGCCGATCGGTTTTCGTACAAATATCTGTCGTGCTTCTCCATATGATCCAGCGCGTCAAGCACAAGCGCCTTGATCTGTTCGACCAGCCCGTTTACTTCTTCGGCCGAACACGGCCTGTTCACATTGACGCGAATGTATCGGATCACGTCCCGAACGTCTTCGACGTCGACGGTTTCGATCGGCAAATAATATTCAATTTTTTCTTGTATATAAGGCATGGCGTTTTGAATCTTCCTTTGTTCTACTTCCAGGAACCTTCCGTCCGCCATAGGAAACAGATATTTTTTGTACGGTTGTCGTTTCTTCATTTTTTGTTGTTTCGTCTATTTTCCTTCAGATTACGGATGAACCCCGCCGCCGATCGGATCACAAAAGCGATCATCAAGATCGCGGCCGTTACGTCCGCAAGGATCATGCAACACCATATAAACAGTTCCGACGTGTTCATTTCAGCGATTCGCCACATATTAAGCGCCCCCTTCCATTTCCTGTTGCTCATATGGTTCGGGTAAAGGCATCCATGCGTCAACATCATCAATATCTACTCCCTCAAAATAGCATCCATCGTTATCCCTTACGAAAGCATCTACGCACACCATACCGCCCCACGATATAAGCACTTCTTGCCCGTCATCTGGTAACGGACAATCCAAAATGGTATATGTATCGTCAATCCTCATATCCGTATATTCAAAATAGTGTTCTGTTTCTTCTTCCGTCATCGGTCTTGTCTTTAGCGGAATCCATTTATCCATTGTTATCCTCACTTTCCTGTGGCTCAACCTTGCACCCCTGTCTTTCCAACAATTCCAGTTTCGCAAGAGCCATACCAATACTTGATGCCACTCCGTATGACAGGCTTTTCTGTATCATAGAGAAATCTTCTTGTGCAATCTTCGAAAAGTTATCATTCCAATCAAAAGGTTTTGCTATTATCTCGAACATTCCTCATCCTCGCTTTCTTGTGGCTCAATTTCTGCCTTACTCAACACCGCCTTTCTACCAGTCGACCGCCACGTCGATCTGATTTTTATTCGTTTCTGCGAAGGCTCCCGTGTCAAGCGCAATGCCAAGTCCTAAAGACGTTTCAATGTCTGTCGTGCCATATGGATAGACGTCGAACGGAACTGCAAGCACGATATAAGGACCATACATCTTCACGCCGTCAGACCTGGTCCACTTCTTGTGATGCGATCCGAAGTTCCGATCAGCGCGTTCGTATATCTTCGACATATCCAAGTTGTAGTACGTTTCCTTCGCCCCCTTGTAATAGTTCACGCCGTCCCGCTTGTTCAATGTCTTCGCCTGGGCCGACGTCGCCAGTATCAACGACGCCCAAAATACCGTCAGCACAATAACGAATAGTTTCTTCTTCATCCTTAACAGTCCCCCTTATCACTTCGATTGTTTTGTTTTGGTAGTCCGAACAGATACATTCGCCACCGTTTGAACGAACGTATTTTAAAAATTCGACCATGTCTTCGTCGGTCTTCCCGATTAGAATAGTTCCTTCAGTCATAAAACCCCCTTTCTGGTAACGCGGATATAGTAAGAACATTTTCTGTCATGTCCCTATATCCGATAACCTGGACGCCGTAACCTTCCGCAGATAGATGGAAGGCAATTTGTTTCAGTTCGCGCCAGGATTTGCACCGAACTTTGTCGCCGATCATAAGTTTGATTTTGTCTACTCTTTTCATTTTTACCCCCTTGTAACCAATTTATTGACCCATGTAACCAGTAGGTGTAACCAAAAAAAGTCAGTATTTATGCGCTTGTAACCACGTAACCACTGTAACCAAGCACGTCTTACGCGAGTGTAGAAAAAATTTCAGAATTCTGATTTTTCTTTAAGCTCTTATATATATACATGATTTGAAATCGCGGAGTGGTTACACGGTTACATCTAGGTCCATGGAAGGTCTTTCGGTCCTACTTCGTCCGCGTCCATGAATCCGTCTTCGTCTGAAGTTTTCAGCACTACACACCATTGATTCGGATTCCCGCCGATCCGCTTTTGTTTTGTGAAGCGGCCCTTCGTCGCTTCTATCAGTCCGCGTGCGTTCGCCCAGGACAAGAAGCCCTTTGGCGAAATATTCCCTTTTTCACATATCCGATCGAAGGCGGCTTTGTATATGAATGTATATTCCCCGCTAACTTCGCCCCATAGTTCGCCGTTTACTACTTCTTCGTCGTCGTGTATAAAGTGGTTGCATTGAACCGCCAGTTCGCTGATGATCCATTCGTAGGCCCGCGCATATTCAGAAACGTCTTCGCGATCCTTCAACTGGTCGACCAGTTCTGCCGCGTCCATGTAGATTCCGTCCTTGAATAAAATATCAGTCGCTATTTTGTCGGCAGTCAGAAGAACCGAAAGTGGAAGCATCTGTTTTTCTTCTTTATTTCCTTCGGAAAGCTTTTCGATCTGGGCGTAAAACTCTTGTTGGATGCGCGCGACTTCTTCAAAGCCAAGGTCAAGCACCGCCTGGATGAATTCCTTTCCAGCGAAGCCGTAGTTTGTGTCGATCACTTTACAAACCGCGTTTCCCTTGATTTCGACGAACAGTTCCGTCGGCTCCATTTCGAAGTCCAAAATACGGTTCACGGCGCCGCCCTTCATATGTTCGGTCGCAAGCGGCCGTTCTATGTTCGTCAGCGTGATGTTTCGCCACTTCGTAGGCTCTCTGGTCGTCAGTTCCTTGTTTGAACGGTCTTTTCCCTTGCCGCCGCATTGTGTATAGACGAAGTCTGATACCGCGTCGTAGCCGTAACGGTCGCGCATTTTCGACAGATCGTCGATCATTGTCGGAAGATGGTTCAGAATGTTGTTTCGAACTTCGCGGGCCGTGTCCGTTCCCGTCGGATCAGTAATGTATTTGCCTTCGCCTGGGTTGCCCCAGATCGAAGCCGCGACCTTTAGGTTGACCGTTTTGCCTTTTCCTGTTTCGGCCCATAGATTGACAATGAACGGAAGAATCTTCAACGGTTCCAGTAGAACCGATCCGAACGACGCCGCCATATATACGGCGATTTCCTTTTTCCGCCAGGATCGCAACTTCAGAACCAAGTCGAACCACTTTTCGCGGCTCCCGTTCTCCCGTACTGCGTCCACAAGATCGCGAAAGCCCGTAGCTGAATCGAATTCAATGTCGACCCCGTACGGCATGAACCCCGAAAAGTCACGGACCCAGCCGAACTTCGACGTCGACGTCTTCGTTTCGATCAAGTCCAAATTCATGTTTTCAAGGTCCGCCAGGAACCGAACAAGGTTTTTTGCGGTTTCGCTGGTAACCGATACCCCATAGTCAGCAAGACCGACGATCTTCGTCGAGGATGCGATCACGGCTTTATCGACCGTTATTTCCCGCCAGAACGGACCTTTCTTGAACGCCAACTTGACTTTTTCTTTTCCCGTTTCTGCATTGACGAAACGATCCGCAATCAAGATTGGATGGTAGCAGGCCAGAACTTCGCCAAACAGATTAAAGGTTCGAACGCCGTTTTCGTTTGCGATCCAGCACCCGCAACGAAGTTCAGACAACGCCTTCGGATATTCGAAAACCGTCACGTTATCCATGGACGGAAGGACCTTCGCGGGCGCTTCCTTCTTTAGTGCTTCACGTTCAAGTTTCTGAAATGCCGACAGTTTGCGTTTGACTTCTTCCTTCTTGTTCAGTTCCTTCGCCCGTTCCAACAAGGCGTTTATTTTGTCGACGCGCGCTACTGGGTCCGCTTCGTCGATTATGTCTTCGTAGACGGAATCGTCCAAGATGCCGTCTTTTGTCAGTTTCTCAAGTTCCATTATTCAACCCTTCGTGAATGTATAGTTGAAGTTCCAGCGCGTGTACGCAGTCAGCCCAGGCGTCGGACATAGGCTCGTTGTGTTCAATGCCCCAGCGGTAAGCCGTTATCAAGGCGTTGTTCAGTTCGCGGGCCTTCTTCAGTCGTTCGGCCTTTGCGTCCCTGGTCGCCTTTTGCGCCTTCCGACGGATCAGCGCCACCCTTGAAGAAGCCTTTGTCCCGTGTTCGTACTCCCCGCCAAGGATCAGAAACGCTTCCTTGAATGAAACGTGTTCGTATTCCTGGACGAATCCGAATATGTCGCCATGAGCGCCACACGCAAAACAATGGAAACCGTCTTTATATATCTTCATGCTTGCGTGACGATCTGCGCCATGAAACGGACAGGATATCATATCCCCGCGCCCGACCTTCAAGCCGTACCGCCCCAAAACTTCAAACATTGTCGTTGTTTCTTTTATTTCTTCGCTTTTCATATTTCCCCTAGTATTTCAATGATTCGCTTCCCTGTTTCCCGCTTTTGACAGAATTGCCATTCGACCCCGTACCGTTCGGACAAAGTCGTCATGGACTTGTATAGATGTTCGCCGCTGATACACCGCGGGCTTTCCTTTATTCGCGGGTTCGTCCAGAACAGAACGTCGATCAGATCGCGGACCCCTGGGCCGTGTTCGACAAGAAAAATTATCTTCACGCCGTGTTCATAGGCCCGTTGTATCTCGTTGTGGAACCGCTTTTCGATAATGTTTCCCGCCAGTTCGTTCAAGTTCTGTTTTCGGTCGATTACGGTCGTCAGATTGTCTAGTCTGGCATAGTCCCCGACCCATAACTTTGACGTGATGGTTTCGACGCCCTGGCGGGCGAATTCAGCCTTGATTGACTGTATCGCCCGCGCCTTCTCCCGCGTGTCAATCTGGATCGTCATGAATCCAAGAACGGGTTGCGGTCGTCGCCCTGCATTACGTCGTCGGCCTTCTTCTCAACAGGTTCAGCGTCGAAAATGATGTAATTCGTATATGTTACCTTCTTTTCTTTATCGTAGCGGTTTTCCACGCCACACTTGACGATCTTGAAGGAATCCTTTTCGTTTATGAATTCCATAGCCTTGTGAGCCTTCCCGACCATCCGAACGAATCCGCCGAAATCTTCCTTGTATTTCCCGTCGTCCTGTTTCGAAGACGTGCTGATCCGTACGTCGGAATATTTTTCTTCGATCCGCTTGATCTCCCATAACTTCGCATATGCACCGTTACAAAACATATCTATTCCCCTTTCTCTTTTACTTTGATTGCCGCTTCAAGCTTGCGGACTGCTTCGTCGTACTTCTCGACGGGAAGTTCCGACAGGATCGTCAGCCCGTATATTTGGTTGAACTTGTCAACCGCAACGCCAGCGCGTTCGAGAAGCATTTCAAGCGCTTTCAACTGTCCGTCGTTCAAAAATCCATCCATGACGGTAGAATCCGTCTTCCGCTTCGGCTTCGGCGTTGCCTTTGCCGCTTTCGCGTCCTGTTCGACCTTGTGTTCGTCCGTGTCTGGGTCCTTTGCGTCGTCAATGAGCAAAAGCGCGTTCAATGCGTACTTGCGGGCGTAACTGGAAGCCGTTCCCGTGATTTGCGTCGCGTCCATGCCCTTTTTGTCTTCGGGTTCCCTGGCGTAAGCGTCAGCGGATATAATTTCCCCGTCGTTTTCGCAATCCACGAACCATGCCGTCGCGTTGACGTAGTATCTGTCGCCGATCTGCTGGATCATGTCTGTCAGTTTGATAAAAGCCTTTACTTCCGCCAAAAGCGGCTTTACTGCTTCCAAAATATCTTCGCAGGACCTATACGAATAGTTCCCGAACGAATTCCATCTGTTTTTGGGTGCCTTCAGTTCTGTCTGAACCTTCAGCAATTTTTCGTTTACCTTCATTGATAGCCCCTTTCTTTCCATTCGTCGTACTTTCTGTCGATCTCCGCGCCCAGACGATCTTCGGCCGCACGATCGGGCGCGAATACGACGTGAATACAATGTTCGCAACCGACGATCTCGTTTCCGTCATAATTGACGTAGTATTCTTCACATTCTTCGCCGCATACTGGGCAGAAAACCTCAATGTCTTTCATGTTTTAGCCTTCCTTCCGTTCCAGGCCGATAACCGCGCAAACGTCCTTGACGTACAGAATCGACGTTTTCTCGGCCGATACCATGTTTTGAAGCGCCTTGATTTTGCCCTTCATGTCTGCGTTTTCGGAAACTAACTGCGTATAGTAGTCAATCCCGATCGTTACTTTTCCTTCTTCCATATTCTTTCCCATCCTTTCATTTTTTGTGGTCCTTGCCCCAGATCATACCGTGTACCGTTGCGGGCGTTGCTCCCATCCGACAACCAGTCCGCCTTCGATAATCAGCCCGACATGGTTTCGAACGGCCCATCTGATCCAGTCGTTCACGGTCCAAGTTCTGTTTGCCAGTTCAAGGTCAAGTTTTTGTTCGCCCCTTATTTTTTCAGTCTGCATTATTCAATCCCCCTTCGTTTGTTAAATGTTGTTTGCTTCTTCGTGCTTCTTTTCTTTCTGTTCCTGTCGCTTGATATAGTCCCCGATCGCGTTGTGAAGAATCGCGATATTCAGACCAGCCGCGACGGCTTCCTGTTCGTCCGCGTCCATGTTGCGGGTCTGCTCCGTCAGTTCCTTCAAGTGGCGTCGTTCAAAGTCCCGCATATCGTCGTCCGCAATATTATTCAGATTGACGCCGTCAGTCTTGTTTGACGGGATCGCCTGGATCACGTCCAGTTGTCGGCCGTATTCTTCTTCGCCCCAGATCATGCCGTTCACCTTCCTTTCCGCGGCCGCCAGATAATGACCGCTATTATCAAAATCGTTCCAATGATGATTGCTTCCCGCATAGTGCCGCCTTTCAAAGCCAGAACGTCCAGACCAGCAAGAACGCCATAGCGGACGTCGCCGTCGCCATGAAGACAAGTCCGACGTAGTCCCAGACTGTTACTTCTTCGTAATCTCTCCATTCTTCCATTCCTTTACCTTCCTTTCGTTGATCTGGAACGTCCTTCTTGACGATCCTGGCATCTTAACGCAAACCCCGAAGTCGACTTCTCCTTGCGCGATCGCTTCCCGAAGAAACATTTTCGACCAGCCTAAACACTTTGCCGCTTCCTTTACTGTCATGCCTTATGCCCCTTTCATGTTGCGTTTTTGAAACATTCGGCGAAAAAAAATTCGTCAGCTGATAGGCTATACTTTTCGCAAATAGCCCGAATCTGCCTTGTCGTGAATTCTTCCACGCCGTTCAATTTTCTGTTGACCGATACAAGGGATATTCCCAACAGGTCGGCTACTTCCCTTTGGCTGATCTTGTTTGCAACCAGCCACGCTTTAAACTTCAATAAATTCGGCACCGTTACACCCCCTTTCCGTCGCCTGGCGTGATCCACAAGCCAAAGCCCCATAAATTAACCAAAATGAGTTCCTTTCTGTTTGAAACAAGCGCGAAGCGCTTTTCTCCGAACGTATTAAACGCCGTGATCCTTACCGTCATATTCCTTTTCCTTCTCCCCGTTTCGCCGATAGGTCAGCGCGGTTCTTAATAGTCTGCCATGCAGTTGAAGTAGATTTCTTCGCATTGTTCGTAATCGCCTTCATAAAGCCATTCGCCGTCAAAAATAACATTCCATGTTTCACGTTCTTCGCTCCAAAAAATACCGCTTTCCATTCTTTCCACCTTTCCGCCCGTTTTGCCGATAGCCCAGCGTTGCTTCTTATAAGATAAACATATCCGTGTGTGAGTTTCTGAAGGTTGCGTCCGATCCGTCTTCGAAATGCAAAACCAAGTATTCATGGTTTTCGTCGACGCATGATCCGTCGGTGTGCGCTTCAAGTTCTTTTGCTTCGTCGCCGTCTACAACGTCCCAGGATGTCAGCCCCGAATACTGCATAACGAAACTCGGCTTCGTTTCGACGTATTTCAAACGCTTGAAGCACTCAATTCTGATTGTCGCGTTGCGTAACTTTGCGTTGTCCTTCATTGTGGTTCGCGTGTATGTTCTTATCATTTCCCGTACCTTCCTTTCGAGTTGCGATTTTGAAACTTTCTGATTCTATTATAGCGCCTAGTTTCAAAAACGCAACCCCTTTTTATAAATTTATAAACTTTTTTTATAAGTCGTACGATATAATAGACACAAACCAGAAAGGAAGGTACGAAAAATGGAAGTAAAAGACAGGATAAAAGAACTTCGAACAGAACGTCAGATCACAATGGACTTGCTGGCCTACGATATGAACAACAAGTACGAAATAAACATAAGTAAAGGCTTGATTTCAAAGTGGGAAAGCGGGAAAAACGATCCTTCGTTGCGCCATGCGGCGTTTCTGGCGGACTATTTCGGCGTAAGCCTTGACTATCTGATCGGACTAACGGATGTAAGGACACCAGCCCGTCTTCTTGCGTATGCGAAGCTGGTCGAAAAACGAAACGAAATAAGATCAAAAGGAAATAAAAGCGAATGAAACTACCCCCAAACTTCGGAAGCATAACAAAACTAAAAGGAAACAGGCGCCGCCCGTACATGGTAAGGATCACGACAGGCAAGGTCGTCAATTTCGACACGCAGAAAGCCTACAACAAACGAACCGTTCTAGGTTACTATGCGACGAAGTCCGAAGCAATAAAGGCGCTGGCGGACTATAACGCCAACCCCTACAACCTGGATCGAACAAAAGTGACGATTCGGGAAATCTGGGACCAGATAAAGAACAAAATCGACGTTTCGGCCGATCGAATGAAGAAGTACGAAAGCAACTTCGAAAAGTATGTCGCCCCGATCGCGGACCAGCGGATCGCAGACGTGAAGACTGGAACGCTCCAAGACCTGTTTGACGCGATCCCCTACGGATATTCAACCCAGAGCATCACGCGGGCCGTTCTCAACCACATATACACCTATGCGTTACAGAACGACATTGTTTCGCAAAATTACGTCGAATATTGCAAGCTCGAACAGGCAGAAACGCAAATAAAGCGCGACCTATACACGGCGGATGAGATCGCCGCGATCTGGAAAGAATCCGACAGGCCCGAATATGCTTTCACGCTCATTCTTCTATATGAAGGAACGCGTATCAAGGAACTTCGGGAAATGTCGAAAAAGGCCGTCAATTTGGCCGAAAACACGCTTGAAATAGTCGAAGGCAAGAATATTCAGTCAAGGCGCGTTATCCCTATCCACGGGCGCGTCAAGCCACTTATCGAAACCGCTATGAAGTCAAAAGGCGACCGCTTGTTTGACTTCTCGAAGACGCACTATGACTACTTTGTCAAACAATGCCTGGGCCACAAGCCATACGACACGCGCCACACTTTCGCCAGCAAGGCGAACGAAGTCGGCCTTCAGCGCCTTATCATCCAACGGATCATGGGCCATAAGCCCGAATCGGTTCTTGAACAGTCCTACATACACTTGACGATCGAAGAATTGTCAGACGCTCTGAACAGAATCGAATTTTGACCGTGTTACCCATGTGTTACCAATATGTTACCAACTAGGAAAAATCACGGGCGTTTCCGAAGCATTATCGTAAACAAAGAAAAACCGCCATTCTACTGCATTTTACAGTAGTTTGGCGGCTTTTTAATCGCTAAATCTTATGTCAATTCACGTCCTTGATCGGAAAGTGTAAACCGCGATTTTATCGCAAAAAACGGGCGTTTTGTTACCCATGTGTTACCAATCCGCAGAACTTTTCAGTCGTTCAGAAGCACCGAAACGAATTATACCCCGAAGCGGCGCCTGGTGCAAGACCAGACGCACGCCCCCTTGAAGGTAAATAGGAATATGGAATGAGAAATAAAAGAAGCAACCAATATTATAAACCGATAGACGCCCAGGTCTTCGGGCCGATAATGCCGTCGGGCGTCAGATTGTGCGCCGTCTGCCAGTCCTTCACGGCGCGCTCCGTGTTGCGTCCGTAGATTCCGTCGGCGGCTCCGCAGAAGAAGCCGTTCAAATTCAAAAAGTTTTGCCATGACTTAACATATTCGCCGCGGCTTCCATACTTCAGAACGGGAAGGTTTTTAACGTGCGTCGGACCCGTTGACGATCCTTCGACTTCTGCATCCCACAAATACAACTGATATTTGTTAATGCAGTTCAGAAGCGTCTGTTCATAGGACGGGCTGGTCGCATAACCGTCTTGTTTGACATATTTGCAAGCCAAAACATAATCTTTAAGACCGCGAAGGTTTTCGTACCGCTTCAGCCTGTTGAACAGATCGGAATGGTCGGCGATACTTTCCGCCCAGGATGGATAGGCCCGAAAGTCAGCCATAACACGGACTGCGGCCCCGTTTATGTATTCGGTCGTCCACATTTTGACGGAATTGCCGTTGTATTTTCCCTTTATTCCGAATAGGTTGAAATTTGGAGCCTGTGCAAGTCCCGAGTTGCCTTTATTCGATTCGATAAACGCCTGCGAAGCGGTCAACGAAGCAAGAATACCACTTTTACGCATATCGTCCAAAACGTACGGCTTCAGCGTTTCCAAGAACGTCACGTCTGTATATTTCATGCTCTCCCCTTCAGATCAGCCAGATCGCCTTCAAAGTCCCGTTGTTTTTCTTCGATAACCTTGATTGAACCTTCTGCGATATACATTCGTTCGACAAGGTTGTTGTGCTTTTCGACCTTCTTTTCGAGCTGATCTATCCGATAGATCGTTTTCGAGTGCGTCAAAAGGTTCGATATCACGGTTCCCGCCAGCGCAAGCCCGCCTGTCGTCAATGCTACCATTACAGAATCCGTCATTTTTCCGCGTCCCCTTCATGATATCCGCTATCGGCCAAACCTTCCCCCAGGCAGTACGCCAGAACCGAAGCGCCCGCCATAATCAGCGCGGAAATCTGCGTCGCTTGACTGTCTGAATAGTTCAGCGCGATCATCAGCATAGAAACAAACGAAGCAACCGAAAGCCAAAGTTTTCTGCTTGTGAGTTTTCTTTTCCAATCAATCATTTTTCTTCCCCCTGTCTTCGTCCATAAGCCATTGAAGGACAAATAAAAACACGGTCAGCAAGACCGCTAAACCGATAAGCATAATCATAGGATATCCCTTTTATACTTCCACAAAATAACTAAAATCACTTGCACCACTTTTTATGGCAGAATTTATCTTTATTCCTGTTGCATCAAGGGACGCATATATAGAGCCAGATTGCCCTATCGTTCTAGTGCTTTTTGCCGCACCATTGACATAAAATGATGTATTCTTGCCCTGCGCCCCTGCGTTATCTTCGTCATATACTTCTGTTTCCAAGTAAGTATTCCCACTATAATGCAACGAGAGTATTGCTCTCTTTGGCTTTCCATCAGTTGCTATGTCCTGACAAGTGCCGCCATTCTGAAAGTAGATTCTGCTACCGCCGCCGCTTCCGCCACCACATCTAAAAAGAGCCATACAAACACCCCCTATTCTTCATTCGGTTCTGGTTCTGGTTCAACCAACGAACGATAATCCGAAATAAGTTCTTTTCCTTGTGAAGTGATAACAGAACACATACAAATATCGTTAGAATCCTTGATGATTCGGCCCATGTTATCATGGAACGCCTGCTTTGCGGCGCTTTCGTTATCATACATTCCAACAAGTTGATATTCCCAGTTTTTGCTTGACGCGTATCTGAACGCGCGGATTACGAAATATTTGATTTCCATGTGTTTTCCCCTTTCTATCTGATATAGATACGAACCGTTCTAGCCTGCGAAGCGCTGAACGAAACCGAACATGATCCAGCCGAAACAGTCACGCCCGAAGGATTGTCACCCCAGGTATCCGTATATACGTCAATCGCACTATTTGCCGTTATTGCCGCGTTCGTGAAAGTGAACGTGCTTGCCGTCGCCGTATATTCCATGTAAACCGTTCCGTCAATGTTCGTAGACGTACTGTCAATCGTTACCTGTTGCGAATGAGTAGCGCTAGAAGATGCCGTACCGCTTCCCGCGATTGAAACAGACGGAATTGACGGCTTGTTTGAAAGATCGTTATACGATCCGCTGGTAGCTACCGAAGCAAGTGACGGTTTCCCCGACAAGTCGCTATATGATCCCGTCGTCGCTACCGTCGCAAGTGAAGGCCGACCCGTCAGATCGGAATACGCGCCAGTTGTTGCCACGGTCGCTAAAGTAGGCACCCCGCTCAAGTCGCTATATGCGCCCGTCGTTGCTACCGTTGCAAGGTCAGCCGTTTCAGCCAGGCCCAGATCGGAAGCCGTCAAACCAGCGATCAGCGTTACAGAATTTATTGACGGCTGATTTGTTAAATCGTTATAATCCGACGTGCCGCCGCCACCGCCGCCGCCTGTCATTGTAAAGTCATAGGCCCACGTCGCGACATTCGCGGCGCCACCTGTTACACAATGATAAACCGCGCCTTCTGTCGGATTCAGATAGAAGTCGTTCGGATTTGCGTTAGTGATCCCCGTAGTCGGAAAGGTTGTCGGCGTTGCCGATTTCCCAGAAACATCAGTACCACGGAACCAACGGTTCCCGCTTTGTCCGTTCGTGACCATAAACGTATACGTCGTCACGCCGTCGGTCATGTAGATCGTGTAAGTGTCAACCAGTCCAGACGTTCCCGTCAGTTGGATGTCGTCAATTCCGTCGCCGTCCGCGCCTGGCGTTCCAGGATCGCCCTTAAACGTGCCTTGTGACGTCCAAGAATCCGTCCCGACACACTTCCAGAGTTCCATTGTGTTTGTATTGAGATAGAGCGAATCCTCAAAAAAGCCCGTCGAAGACGAACTAGGACCGATAACGGCCGTACCCGTTGACAGAACCTTTTCTCCAACGTCGTTTATAATCTCGATTGCGTCATGAATCGAGCCGCGGACTTCTTCGCCGTATACGGCTTGCATGATTGCCTGCAAATATGCGGAAATATCAGCCATTTTGAACCCCCTTCAGTTTTTCGATTTCCTTTTGTTGTTCTTGTAAAACCTTGATGATCGGCGCGATTAACTGCTTATAGTCGACGGCCAGCATATTGTCGTCGCGTTCATAGCAAAGCCGATTGTCTTCTATTCCGAATTCTTCTTCGATCCGCTTGACGTCCTGCGCGATAACGCCGAACTGTAAATCCTTCGGATTGTCTTTGAATCTGAATTCTTTTGCGTCAATGCCGAAAATAAGACGTTTCGCGAATTCTGCGTCGATCTCTTTTATGTCAGATTTCAAGCGCCTATCTGAAGCATTGTCCCCCGCTACGATTATGTCGTAGGTCGGCACTTCCAAATATTGACCGCTTGAATTCCTTGCAGAAGAATTGACCGCTCCCCAGCAAGCATAATTTTGCGAACCACTTTTTGTTGCAAAAATACCAGGGCCGCCGCTTGTTGAATTTACCAAGTGAAGATTTCCGCCAGAAAGCGTCAGCGTTCCGATCGTATCGGTCAGCGTTGCGTCCTTCATGGTTACTTTTCCAGTTGCCATGTTCAGTTCGTAGACGCCATTATTCGCAATCAGCGAACCCGTTGTAATGAAGTCCGCAACGAATCCGCCGTCCATAGTCGCGGCAGTCGTTACCGTCCACGGATCGGACGGGTCTTCGCGCTCCAAATAAGCAAGCCCGCCCAGATTCCAGCGCCAGCACTTTGTTGCCTGCGAAAAATCAAGAAGATTCGCGACCCGAAGTTCCGTGATCTGGTCGTCTGCGTTTGTTTCGAAAGTAACGTATCCGCCTTCTGTTCCGTTCAGAATTTCAAAAGCGTTACGCCTTGCCGCGTCAAGAATTGAGTTCCGCGTCGGCATACGCTTTATTGCTTCGACTGCTTCGTTCGACTGGCTTGTCAGCGTCCGTCCAGATCGAACATATCCCGAAAGCGTGATCGTGTTTTTGTCTATGTTCTGAAGGTCCCTTGTGACCTTCGTTAAGTACAACCATTGATCTACCGCGAACGGTTGCGATATGATCCGAACAGAATCGCCAACGTTCAATTCCGAAACGTTTTCGACCGTCGACAGGTCCACGGCGTCAACTTCCATTGTCAGTTGTGGTTGACTGTATCTTGTCAGATAAGCCGCCGCCAGCCTGTTCAGTTCAGACAGGTCGTCGACATTGTCAAAAACAACCGCTTTTGCGTGTCGGCCATAAGCCGAAACAGAATCCGCGTTCTGGATCGTCGTTCCTTGTAGCCTTGCGTTGTAGTCTTCGTAAACTTCGCTTTCCAGTTCTGCCCCGTAAGGCGTCAACACGTTCGTCAGATTTTCGTAGTCCGATTCTTTTACAAAATCCAGCAGATTGTAGCCGTATTCGATCGCCTGCGTTGCTTGCTTGCCGTAATAAGACAAGGTCACAACATCAAGATATCGCGAAGTGTTTCCGCCGCCGTGATCCACGCGCCGAACACGAAGATATCCGTCGTCGCCGCAAATACACTTACGAATACTATCAAGGATGCTTTCGTCGTATTCTGTGACCCAGTTACAAGCCAACGAACTGTCAATCCCTGTTATATATCCGACTGCGAACTGTCGATCCGCAGGCCGATTCGCGTTATATGCCGCGACTGCCGCCTGGAACCGTTGCGCGTAGGTCTGCGTCGTGATTGACGCGGGCGCCATGTATTCGTCAGCCAAGAACGAAAGGTCTTCCAGACAGTAAACGTCCGCAATTTTCGCGAAATCGACGGAAATTTCTTTGATTTCCCCGCGCCAGTATTCGGCCCCGTCCTTCAAGATCGTTACAAGCGCCCCTTGCGTCAATGAGGAATACAACGGGTTCGTCGGCGGAACCTTGAAAGTAAATTCGCCAGCGGACCCGACTTCTTCGTCAAGTTTTGTCCCGTAAACCGTGTATGTTTCATTCGCGGGATAATATAGGATATTGTCGCCAAGATTTATTTGATACATTACAAAGAACCGCCCCTATAAACAACTTGAACCGTTGCTGATCCAGTAAACGAAAGCGTCACGTCTTGTTCTCCGCCGACTAGGATCGACGGAACTATATTCGACCCAGAATTCAGCGAATACGTTTGACCGTTATATGTGACCGTAAAGGTCGAAGAAAGCATATTCGAAACAACCAGTTCGGGACAGGTTTCCATGTGTCCGTGACCGATTGTCACGTTGCCAGAACCCGTTATCACTTCCGCGCCTGTTTGAGTGATTACGCCTGTTTCGAAGTTGAACGGGTCCCAGAGCCACGGCTCCGCGGAACTGTTCACGTCATACTTATACGGATCAGCCGTCGGAACTGTCAATTTGAACGTGCCTAGTTCGCGGAACCTGTCAAAGCCTTCAATGTATACGCGGCCTCTCCAAAAATACCCGATATCATTGTCGAGAATAAGACGACAAACGCGCCCGTGAACGTTGTTTCGAAGTGTCGAAATGATACTGTCCCAGGACAAACGCGGATTGATCGCGCCAAGTTCAAACGCCAGCGACCGCTTTTTGTAGATTCTGCGCCCGCTAACGGCTTCTGAAGCGTCAATCAGTCCGTTTCGCCCTGGAACGTCAATATATGTCGTTTCCATTTCGGGGTCGCCGATATAATTGTTGTTTCCCAGCGCGCAGTCCCAATCATTCAACGTATGATACGTTTTGCCGCTATCTTCAACATATATCGAAACCCCGTAGGTCAATTTGTTCATCTATGCCCGCCCCTTATTGCAATAGTGCCTAGTGCCGCGTTCATGTCTGGCGCGATACTTCCAACCAGCGCGCCCGAATCCATCACGATAGTATTTCCCGCCGCCAGATACGGAAGGTATGTTTCAAGCAGGCCAACGACCCCGCCTTCATGCGATCCGCCGTTCAGCGGCGTAACTGTCGCTGATCCGTTCTGTACTGTCAGAATTTCGGCGCCCGCTTCTCCGACGATAGCCGATCCGTTCGAAACAACGCCGCCGTTTGCTAGATACGGTATTTTCGAAATATTTACGGAATGTTCACCGATATGAATTGTGTTCAATCCATTGATAAGGCCGTTTATCAATCCGATCATTTCATTCAAGGCCGCTTTCAGCGTGAAGTTTATCGCGTCGCCGAAGCCCTTGAACAGACCCTTCGCGCCTTCAAGTACCCGCGCCCAATCGCCCGTAAAGATTCCGCGGTAGACATTGACCCAATTTCGAAGTTCTGTCTGTAAGCCTTCCAAAATGCCTTTGATTGTCGCCTGGAACGAATTCGCTATTTCGCCCATGAATTCGAACTTTTCAGCCCAATCAGTCGACAGTTTCGCCAGCGCACCGTTTATGATATTGTCCGTAAATTCTTGTATTTTGTCGCCCCAGATACCGAAAGCAATAACAACCGCCGCGACTATGCCAAGAATCGAAGCCGAACCGACCCCGATTTCCCCGATAGCCTTCGTCATGTTTCCGACCGCAGTCGTGACAGAACTTGCGACCGTTGCAATCGGCGATATCGCCGCAACGATAGCCGCGCATTTTGCCGCCGTTCCAAGTGTTTCGGGGTCCATGTCCCGAAGCGCTTGAAGAACGCCTTCGATTGTTTCCTTTATGTCTGGCAGATACGGAAGCAACATTTCCGCTATTTCCGTTCCGATTTCTGCAAACGTCCCTGTCGCTTCGGCCTTGATCTGGTCGATCGCGTCATTGAATTCGTTCGCCTTGTCAATCGTTTCTTGCGGGATTATCAATCCCATGTTTTCGGCTTCTTCGCCAAGTTGCTTCAAAGCAAGGCCGCCGTCGTCGATCACGCCTGCTAGTTCATCCGCAGACTTTCCGAACAGGTCCATGGCCTTGATATCGCGTTCGGTTTCGTTCGGAATTTCCGAAAGCGCCTTGACAGTATCGTAAAAAATGTCGGTCATATCGCGGAATTCGCCGTTCGCCTTCGTCGTCTTGACGCCAAGTTCTTCAAACGCGCCGTTTCCGTCGCCGACTGCCTTCTTCAGTTTTTTCATTCCGCCGACGATCGTATCAGTATCAACGTCGATCAGATCGGCGGCATATTTCATTTTTTGGAGTTCTTCGGTTGAAATGCCTGTCTGCTTCGAAAGCGTTGCCAGCTCGTCGGCTTCCTGTGCCGTCTTGACCGCCAAAGCGCCCATGGACGCAAGAAGACCGCCCGCAATCTTCGACAGGTTTTTCGTTTTGCTTGCGACTGTCGAAAACTTGCCAGCCAACTTTTCAGCGGATCGCGCGATTTTTTCCGTCGTAGCGTTAAAGGACTTTGCGGCCTTTTCGGCTTCCTTCAGTTCGCGTTCAGTCGCCGCGATCTCGCGCGTCAAAGCGTCGTATTGTTCCTGGCCTTCGCCTGTCTTCGCAAGTTCTTCGCCGACCTGCTTTTGCGCTTCCTTCAACGCGTCCAGCTTCTTCGAAGTCTGTTCTACCTGGTCGCCAAGAAGCCGTTGTTTCTGCTGAAGAAGTTCGGTGTTCGTCGGATCGAGTTTCAGCAGGCGTTCTACGTCCTTCAAGGACTTCTGCGTCGTCTTGATATCAGAATTGACGCTTTTCAGCGCCTTCGACAATCCGCTGGTGTCCGCCCCTAGTTCGATTGTGATTCCGCGAATTTTAGTTGCCGCCATGTGTTTCTATTCTCCCAGATTGAGTTCGCCACGGAAAAACGCCGCCATACTGCCAGCAGGCGCTTTCTTGTCGTATTTTTCGTGATCGTTTGCGCGTTCCGTTATCATATCGAAGACCATTCCGACGGTCATTTCGTCCAGATCGGTAGTCGACAGGTTCAGTTCTGCACAACGAAGCATAAAGATAGCCCCGTTCGGTTCACGGTCTATCGGCGCTATTTTTTTTTAGGCGTTGACGTTTGAACCGTATTGATCGACCAAAGTTCAAGTATTTGTGGTAAAACTTCGTAGATCGAGAACATATCAAACGTATCGAGCCATTCGTCCGCCGTTTTCTGTTCGATCTCTGGTTCGGCGTGTCTTGCCATGATATACGCCGTATCTTCGAAAATTTGAAGGTCCATAATGTCAAGCACTTCGTCGCCGTTTTTGACCTTCTCAAACTTCTTTTTCAGCTTGTTAATATCCGCGATCATGTCCCGTCCGATCAAAGCGCGGTACAGTCGCGGCGTTCGCGCCGTTGCGCGGAATTTTACTTCCCTATCTCCTATTTTGACGATTTTATCCATTTTCCACCCTTTTCAAGATATTCTTGTATAGATTTTCTTCAGCGTGTTTCGCCACGGGCGCGATATGCTCGAAGGCCCTTGTCTGACCAACCCTACGCCCGCCACGAACTAGCGCGTGTCCATATTCCAACAGATGCGTCAGCCGATAGTCCGTTTTGTTTCTGACCGTTGCCGACGTCTTTTTCCCTTTGATTTTAGCGTCCATGCCCCAGCCGTTGTTATACTTCTGCCACGACTGATACACGGGCGTACCGTTGGGCTTTGCCAGACGAAGTTCTTTGACGGCTTCCTGTGCCGTGTCAAGAACCCCGTCCTGGCAGTCCTTATCAGTCACGTTTTCGAATTCCTTCAACGACTTCATTATTTCGTCGGTCAAATTGTCGACTGTGACCTTTTTGTTCATGTTATGCCCCTTATGCGGAAAAATATACGTTACTATGCCAGCCGTTCAGAACGGAATCGGGCGTTGTAGCGCTTGTCATAGCCATAACTTCGCCGCTCTTTAACGGTGCGGCAGAAACTGTCAGCGCCTGCGTCGTCGGCGTCTTCTGATCCTCGATCGTGTTCAGATCGCGCGTCGGACGTGTAGCAGTACAGTTATACAGAACGAACTTCGTTCCTGTCGTGTCGCCTTCTTCTTCGAAGGTCATAGCGAACGCTTTTGCTTCCTTCGAAGCGTCTTCCACGATAACGCCGTTCGTGTCCTTCGTATATCCGAAGATGTTTTCATATACTCCGTCGGGAATGAGTGCGACGGTCAGATCGCCTTCATATCCGTTATTTGCGGAAGTCTGATAGTACACGATATTGTCGGCGTAAAACTTGTTAATGTCGCCCTGGGCGCCCATAGATAAGGAAACCGCGCCAGGTACGTCAATCACGGTACCGTATGTCGGTACAGAACTTACATATGACGTGATCGGAAACAGATGTACGTTCTTGATACCGAATTTTACTTTATCAGCCATGATAGAACCCCTTTCATAGTGTTATAGAATAAATGATTTCGTAGCAGTCTTCGTCGTCTAGGTAGGTTTCGTCCTTGTCCCACACGATACCGACTTCGGCGAACTTATCTTCTATCAGCGTTTCGGACGCTACGTCCTTCTTCGCGGTATAGAGTTCGACCGCTACGTTCTGTATTTTGTGATAAACAATGTTGTCAGCGTCGAAGTTCTGCGTGTCCGTTGCCAGATAGCATATGAACGGCAGTTTCGGCGCTTTTCCAACAGGCCACGCGCGATACGTCACTTTTGTCTGAAAAGTGGATATCGACGAAAGCGTCTGTTTCAGATCATTTAAAGTCATTCGCCTTCGTCCCCTTTCTTCTGCGTTACATACAGTTCGACGCGTCCGTCGTCCCGAAGATAGGTCCGATAGATCGTGTATACCATGTCGTTATATTCCAGCGTTTCTTCGCCGTCGTATTCCGTCTGCCAGATCATAAAGCGGAATTCGGGTTTCATGCCTTGCAGTCCCGCCTGGTAGAATTCCGACATACTAACGGAAGATACATACGCGAAAACGGTATTTTTTGTGGATGTTTCAATCCATTCGCCGATAGCGTCCTGTGTGTATGTAGTTTTAAGTAGTGATATTTTCGCCGCTTGATTCATAGTCAAAAATTCGCGTAGCCTGTCGCCATGCTTAACTGTGCTTTCTGTTCGTCATACGACCGCTTGAAAGCGTCCGCCCTGTTTAGCGCGCCGTGTTCGAGTTCGAACTGATATCCAACGTAACAACAAACCGCGCGGATGATCGCGGCGTCCGTCGTAGTCGATACCGTAACGTCTTCGTTCACGTCGCCTATGTTCAGATCAATGAACGCCGAACCGATCAGATCGGACAGTTCAGTATCGAAGTCATTCGACGAAATTAAAAGCGCAAGTTTCACTTTATCTAGCAAAGCCATTGTTTACCCCTTCTTTGTCCTGGTCGGCTTCTTTGCCGTTGTGACTGCCTTCGGTGCTTTGACGGCCTTTTCAGCAGTTTCGACAACAGGCGCCGTCGCCTTTTGTGCGACGCGTTCCAGGATTGCTTCAGCCGAACCGACCGAAACTAAAAACGCACCTTCAGCGGGCGTCGTTTCTACAACTTCGCCCGCGTGGTGCGTGATTCGTGCGTCGCGTAACAACTTAACCTTCAAACGATCAAGCCTTCTTAATATTCGTGAAGCGACCGCAAGCCGTTACTGCGTGAGCCGCATACTGACGGCCGACAACCTTGACAAGGTCAAGTTCAGCCTTCGACAGATCGTCATACTTCAGAGCGATTCCGTCGCCTTCGGGATAGTTCACGCTTTCACCCTTCAGATCGCCGACGATTGCGTAAACGTTGCCGCTGGATGCGGCATCATATGCAGGCAGACTGTTGTTGAACACAACAGGAAGACCCATGAACGGATCAATACTGTAATTTGCCGCCGCCTGTGCCGCTACGAAATTAGCGTATGTCAGCTTGTTCATGATAACGACGGGGTCAGTAGCTTCGTCAGACAGGTTCGCATATGCGGAAGCGATAGCGGTAACTGTCGGCGCGCTGGTGATCTGTGCAACACAAGCCGCAATAGATGTTGCGGAAGTAGTAGCAGTCTTGATGTCGTTTACAACCAGATCAGACAGTTTCTTCACGATCTGATATGTTACTTCGTCGTAGATGTAGCGAACGAGTGCTTCGCCGCCCATAGCAACAACTTCGTCGGAAATAGTGATCCACTTCTTGATAGAAGCGGGAACCATTGTAACGATACCGAGTTTCAGCGTTTCTTCGTCCAGAGCGGCCGCGCCTTCTGTGTGAACGCCAGCGGCGCTTGCTACTCTCTCAAATGCGACTTTCAGATTGCCGCGAATCTCTGTTCTGCGTACGCGGGACAGAATGTCGTTTCTTTCCCATGCGGTACGGATGATATCGTCAACCATAGCGGGAACGGGTAAAGAACCGCCCGCAACGTTCTCTGTCAACAGGGAACGAACTTCGGTAGCGTCTTCGCTAACCAGGTAGCGTGCAAATGCGTCTACATATTCTTTTGTAGCGCGAACTTCATTGTTTGTCATAGCTTTCTCCCTTTCTTCGAGTTTCTTTTCTTCTGTTACTTTGCCGATATTGCCTTCGGCGATTGCCTGGCGGATTTCTGCCTTTTTCGCTTCTTCAGCCTTGCGTGCTTCGATTTCTTCATTCAGAGAACGCATTTCAGCTTCGAGTGCGTCAAGATCGGCTCCGTCGTTGTCAAGTTCCGCAACGATAGCGGACTTTCTTTCTTCGATCTGCTCGATCGTCAGTTCTTTCAGTTCCATGTCAAACCCCTTTCATGATTCTGATACGTTGTTTTTTCGCTTCAACTGCCTGTCGTTCCGCTTTTGCGCTCTCCAGCGATAGGCGTGCGCTATCCAGCGCGTCGTCTAATCCGCGGGCCGAAATAGTTGTAGCTTCGTAAGCAGGGAAAGTTACGGCCGATACTTCAAATACTTTCCCAAGCTTTGTTATATGTCGCGTCGGGTGTTCTGATTCCAGATCATCCCAGGCGTCAGCATCTACTGTGAACATGAAGGACATTCCGTCCAGGTCGCCGCGTTCTACCGCAGAATAAAGCGACTTTGCTTCGGCGTTGTTCTCGACGTCCAGATCGACGCGGATGTTCATTCCGCCGTCAGTCACTTCAAGTTGCATGGTCGAATTAACGTTGTTGTTACGCGACCTTGCCAGCGGGATCATATCGGTGTTGTGGTTCACAAGGAAGCGCACGTCCCGAAGGTCCGCTTCATCCAAAGCGCCGCGGTCGATTATTTCGTCGTACCATCCAAGGTCCGTCCGTTCGTTGTAAACGATCGGCGTTCCCGCCAGAAAGTGTCCGTGATCTTCGTTCTGTTCGGCGCGTACTTCAAACATAAACGCGCGAATCTCCTTATTCTTCTGCATTATCTGCTCCCCCTTCTTCTTCGTTGATTTTTTCCGTTGCGTTGTAGTATTCGCCGCGGATGATGTATTCCTGGCCTTCGCCATTCGGTAACGGCGGAAGGTTCCAAATTTCGCGGACTTCGTCACGGTTCAAGATTCCGCGGTCCGCCAACTGTGCCGAAACTTCAAGTTTTTCCTTGTTCGACATATACTGAAGCCGATTCGCGGACGCCATAACGTAGTTTCCTTGCGACTGCTCCCGAAACGTGAAAAGCATCTTCGTTGTGACTTCCGAAAACTGAATCGCGAACGGTTCGCAGATTCCTTCATAGGCCGCAACCCACTTGTCACCGTATACGGAAGACTGAAGCAATTCTTCGTTTACATTGAAGTAGTCGAAGACGTTCGCTTTTATGATCTTTTCTTCTTCAGAATCTACGACCCACGGTTCCGCCTTAATCTGATTGATATTCGCGTAGGTATTCGGGAAAAGCAACAGGCCGCCGCCCTTTGCATCCTTCCCGAAGTTTTCTTCCGTGAAGCGTTCCCGTTCCTTTGTCAGATCGTCGGATCGCGTGAAGTTGTTCACCTGCGCCCAGAACCGATACGTCGCGGCAGACTTAACGCCTTCTTGAATCCCTTGATTCTGAATGTGTATCAAGTCGATCGTCGGGAATAACGCGTTGTTATTCTCTCCGAAGAAGTCTGACTTGTATTGGTGTTTCGTCATGATCCCGCAGTTTTCAAGTTCCAGCGCGGCTTTTTTGCCGTCCTGGAATTCATACCGAAGGTACGGAACGTCCTTGAACGAAATAATTTCGCACTTTTGCGGAAGCGGCGTAACAATTCCCGATATTTCGCCGTACTGATCGTACACGGGACAGATAAAGGCGCTATTATGAATATCAAGGATTGTAGAAAGGCGATACATGAACTGATACCATGTCTGGTATTGATTCGGCCCGTGTTTCAGTTTGTTCTGAAGCGCTGGTTTCGCCGATCCGCTAACTTCAACCTTCAATTTCGCCGTATGCGTCGCCCTTACATTGATAGCGGCCCGTATTAACTGTTGTTCGTAAATCGACCCGTTGTATGAAGTGAAATGCGGCGTGTAGCCGTTCAGCATCTTGAAGGCGCCCGTATACTTTCCTTCTGGCTTTGGCGCTTTTTTGAAAATTGCATCAAACAGTCCCATGTTTAACCCCTGTCGTTCCTTAATTGATCCCCAATTTCGCTATAATATTTTTGACGCACACAAAACGCATCAGCCAGCGCGGCCGTTCCGTCAATGTGTGCGTTTGCGTTTATTTTTACAAGTTTTCCGCGTCCACGTTCGACATTCATTTTCAAAGCGGCGTTCAGTAAGTGAGCCTTTAGCAGATCATTGTCGCCGCAAAAGACGCGGCCGTCCTTGCATAGCCCTTCCTGTTCACGAAGTACGCCGTATAGGTTGTCGCCCTGGAAGACGTCGTCTGTTCTGAAGCCGTATGCTTCTAGGTCCTGGATGAGATACTGCGAAGAATATCTATCGTAGCCGACCATCAATGGAAGTATTTCGTATTTTTCAACCAGTTCGACGAACCAGTTGAAGCAGTCCCGATAGTCGACAAAGTTTTCGCCAGACGGTTCAAGCAATCCGCGCTGGATGAAAAGCTCATAAGGTAAGCCGTCGCGTGCGGTCGCGTCTGCGATCCGTTCCGACGGAAGCCAGAACTTCGCAAAAACGAAAATCTTTTCGTTCTTTTCAATCAAACAGGTCGCGGCCGTCAAGTCAGTCGTTTGCGACAAGTCGACGCCACAAACCGCGTACGACGATCTGAAATCTTCCAGATCGAGCGGATCGCCAAAGCACTTGTTCACGGTCGCAGTATCAAGCCACGCAAGGAAACTATTCTGCTTGATGTTGCAAAACTTGACTATGAATTCGCGCTTCGCCGAAAGCGAACCTTCTGCGACTGCGATCTGCTCCAACAGGAAGTCAACCGAAATGGAAACGCCCAAGTTCGGATTGCTTTTCCGTAGTTCGTTTATGTCGTTCCATTTTTCCAGGTCGTCAATCATAAACAAAAAAGGAAGAAGCCTTGTTTCTTTGCTATCTCCCTTTAAAAACCTTGTGGAACGTTTTATCAGTTCGTCGTAGATACTGTCGTTTATATAGCCAGCAGTCGAACAGGACAGAAGAAGACTTTCTGGTCTTGCGCCCGTTCCAGACTTCATAACTTCATATTGTTTCAAGCCCGCGTCGCCTTCCCAGGCCGCAACTTCATCACACGCCGTTAGTGACGGGTTGAAGCCGTCGGACTTCTTCGCAGAAAAGGCGATCTTCTTGACGGATGAATTCGTCGCCGTTATATATAGATCGCTGATTCTGTGCTTCGGCAGAACCGAATCGTCGTGAACCTTTTTGTTATGTTCGTCTTTTTCCGACAGATGTTCGACGAGTGCTTGATATTCTGGGTCTAACAAAGTCATTTGCCAGACGTTGTTGTAGATTATGTCTGTCTGATCTAGTTTCGGAGCGACGATATATATTTTCGTTCCGAAGCCGCCGTCGATCCACCAGATGTATTTTATGATTGCCGCCGCAAGTAATGACTTCCCGTTCTTCCTGGCGACGATCAGAACGACTTCCCGAAACTGTCGCTTTCCTTCAGCGTCGACGATCCCGAAGATCGCCGCGACAAAAGCCTTTTCCCAAAGTTCCAACAGAAAAGGACCAGGCGCAAGAACGCCTTCTGTATGGAAAGCGTGCGCTTCTATCCAGTCGATCGCGTCGTTTGCTTTCTTCTGATCGTAGAAGAACCGTTTTTCTTCAAGTCCTCGGATCAGATAGGCCAGAAGAAGTTCTATCCAGGCCCCGACGACGATCGATCCGTCCTTAACTTTTTGATAATATGAATAAATCCAGTTATCTTTACTTTTGTTCGCCATTTTCGAAGGATTTTCGCGTATCTCTCGCAAAATCGAAGAAATCAG
>Ga0310696_10002295_pt1 | contig 25675 bp, 49 predicted proteins | sample AusTroGonzalo_MG_4_FD_203885 | JGI IMG/M metagenome (GOLD analysis project Ga0310696, IMG submission 203885) | Bovine rumen microbial communities from tropical cattle in Woodstock, Queensland, Australia - Gonzalo_02 (v2) (version 2) | ecosystem: Host-associated > Mammals > Digestive system >...
TGAATATCTTCCATATCCCAATTAGCCCATTCATCATCAAGCATTTTAACTAAAAAGGCGTCATATACTTCTTGTAAACCTGTCACGGATTATCCCTCCTGACTTTGTTTTTCTAACTCTATCCCCTTAAGAATATTATAATTACTAATTTCAGTCAGATAATTAGCCTTATCAATTGTACCATCATTACCATGATGAATAGCATATTCAGCAAGAATATTTAACTATACTTTTGTAAGCTTTTGTGTTTCTATCTTAAACTGAGATAAAGGCATATTCTTCCAGAACCTTTGCAATGTTTTTTCATCCATAAGAATACGAGTGGGTGATTCAGCATCTTCTGGTTCTAGTCCAATTGCCTTTTTAACTTCCATATCTTCAATATAAAGCATACCCGAATTTACCATATTAGAAAATGCGGGATCAAACATCAATTGTTCAATTTGTTCTGCCGTAAAAGTAACAACGTCACCGCGGCCTTGCCATACGCGCTTTAACTGCAAATCACGATTATTAACGACACAGCGGCCATTAACCGAACTAATAACTTTAACTTTATCTGTCATTTTAAAACTCCTTTAACTCCTGTGCTTTAACACATTTTAATAAAAAGGGAGAGGGGAATTATCCCTCTCCCCTTAATAAATTAATTAGAATCCGTAGATATCCTTCGCGGAAGTATCGGTCAGACCAGTATTCTGGTACATGGCCCAGTTGTGATGCGTAAGGATTGCGCATCCCATCTTCTTCCATGCATAGACTTCCATGGAATTATCCTTATTCTCATGGTCACGGATTTGGGTCTGTCCTTCAAGAACGACCTTAACAACCTTCTCCTGGCCAGCAGGCATAATGAAGGCGATTTGAGGATTGACATAAGTTTCCTCATTATTCTCATCCACAAAGGACTGAGGAATTTGCACTATGGGGGCGCCACGGAAGACGTTCACAAAACCATAATCATGAATGGCTTCGATGTCTTTCGGACTATACACACCATTGGCAGGGAAAGAGGTACCATAAGTTCCAACAGGAACAATAGCATCGGGGCCCATTGCCGCCACGAATTCGGGGCAAGCAAAGATTATCGGGCTGCCATAGGCACGAACGACCGTGAGCAGCTTAACCATCTCATCGGGATCCCATGCACCCTGAACGATATTGGTTGCGGGCATAACGGCCATAGCCGCGTTGAGAGCCTTCTGGACTTCAACATACACCGCATTTTCGAGACCTTCGGTCACGATTCCAACGCACTCTGCGAGGGACTCGGCGCCGTCGAGCATACGCTCGAAGTCGATTGTGGCGCCGCCGCCAACGGCATGTGCGCCAACTTCGAAGGTCTCAGTGTCGAGACGGAAGGTCTCATACACACCACTCAGACCAACCTGAGTGAGGAATTTCTTTGCACGAGCGCGGCCAACTCTACGCTTGAACATGGCCTTCTCGCCCTGAGCAACCTGACGAACTTCAGCGAAGGCGCCGAGAGCGTCAATAACATTCTTAGGAAGAATCTCATCGATAACGCTTATGATTATATCATAAATGTCATAACGATTCTTCATGAACTGGTTATAAGAACCAGCAAGCTCCTTCAGACCGTCGATAAATGCATCATTGACATTCTCAACAGTGAATTCAGCAGGAGCAGTGCCCTTAGCGGCATGAAGGGCAATATCTTTAAACTCATTAAGTGTCATTATATTGTACCCTCCTATTACACAGACAGAACCTGAATCTGGAAAGCATCCTGTCCATCAGGCATCGTAGTTTTCTTAACAACTTGCATAACGGGGCCCACACTAGGAGCAGCATCAGCAAGAACAATTGCGCCCTGAGTACCGGCAGCAGCAAACACTTCGCCGCTTTCAAGGGCAGAGGCAACAGCACCAGCGCTAGCATAGGAACCAAGGTCAATGCAGTTTGTGGTGAACAGGTCGCCGGCAGCCAGATAACCAACGCGAGGATAGAAGTCCTCACCAGCAGCCGCAGACTTCAGATAGAAGTTCTTCAGGCCAGGCTTGCGCTCGTCATACATATGCTCAGAACTATAATTCAGAGCATAGAGCTGATAGGATGCAGAAGCATCACAGAAAGTAATCTTGTGCTCAGGTTTTACAACACGCAGAATCATTCCGTTCTCACAAGGAGTAGCAGAATCGAATGCAGTGGTGTCGAGTGCGCACTGAGCTTCGATACGACCGTCGCGGCGGAAAGCAACATTATTGAGCTCTACCTGACCGAAACCGTCAATAGTCATTCTAGCCATTTAAATAGCCTCCTAATTATTTCTTATACTTCGATAAAATCGCAGCAATTCCTTCAAGAGGAACATCTTTCGGCACGTAGCCGACATCTTCGCCCTTGGCGAATATAGAAGAATTATTTTTCTTCAGTTCATAAGCAAGATGCATATCAAGTTCTTCCGCAGTATAATCACCAATTTTTTCACGATACTTATCCAGAATCTCATCAGTGAGATGTTCTGCATATTCGTTAATTACAGCGTTCTTCTGCGCAGTTTCAATAGCCAGCTTATAAGCCTTTAGAGAATCTAACTCTTCATTTAAAGAAGCAATAGTATTGTTATCAGATTCAATCTGAGCAGTATACTCGGCCGCCTGATTAACAATCTTATCTTTCTCCGAATTTAAAGTAGCAACAGTTTCATTCAACTCTTCAATTTTGGCGGAGAACTCAGCATTTTTCTCAAGATTTTCTTGAGCATTTGTTAGCACATCGCTTACTAACTCATAGGTGCCGCCGTTCAGCGCACGCAGAGTATCAAGTGTATTCTTTTCCGACTCTGTAACATCAATTATATATACCTTTACACGCTCATTGATTTCAACCATATCAGTCTCATCATTTTTCGCATAATAAGCACGCTCATACTCGCCAGTTTCATAATTGACGACTAAAGCATAATCATCGTACACAGCGGTAATTCCACAAGAAACGGTCCAGTTGCCTTCTTCATTAAACTCCGGATTAAGCAGCGCCCAAAGAGCGTTAAACTTATCGCCATCCGACAGTTTAAAATTAATTGTAGGCATCTTAGTACCTCCATATTGTTTTATCTAATTGATTGCAAATTCAATCGAACTTTGCAATGTATAGAATGAAGCTCCCTCAAAGCAAGGTTCTACATTATCACCAAGCACTTGTAAGCCTAAGAAACATCCTTCATCAAATACTATAAAGCGGCGGCCCTTAACTATCGCTTCATGATATTTCAGCGACGGTCCATACAGTTCCATAGATTGACTTTTGCCTACTATATCACCAGCTTCTTCATAAAGAGCAGTGAATATCAGCACATCGGCGCATGCATAAGTGCGCTCGACGCCATCCTCATCAAGATGGGTTTCCCAAGAAATATTTGGGTTCTCTGGAACTATGCCATAAATACGGCCTTCATTGCGCTCCATACCATGATCAGTATAATCGCCTTCTTCCGGTTCATATATACCTTTCACGGGCGCATAAGATAAAGAAGATAACAGCTTATCAGCAAACTCGTCAGTAATATAGGTTCCATTGCGGTTTTCGTACTTATAGAAAATACGACAACGTGCTTTACTTAGAACTTCATTATATCTTTCTAAATTACCGTAAACAGTTACGGGAAACTCACATAACGCTTTGTTCATTGGAGCCTCCTTACTGATTATTTAATGATTCTTCATTCTGTAAGGTTTTGGGTGATTTGTCTTCTGTAGCCAACTTTGGTCTACCAACTTCACCCGTATCTTGAGTATAAGATGAGGCCAGAGGGATAAGCAAATCTGAAAGTTTTAGTACATCATTTTCAAGTTTCTTGATATTCATTAAATCCTTTTGAGTTAAACCAATTGCAATTGCGGGCAAGAGGAAACTATATCCACTTTGCGCCAACTTTAATGAATCTTTAATATAATCAGATACATTATACCAGCTTACCGGCAATATTTCATATTTAAATGTAATATTTGCATTTGCAAAAAGGAAATTAATGATAAAGGTCAAGAATCGCGAATATTTGTTCGCTAGTACCATCATCAGCGCCATATCATTTGTGATGGACGTAGATAATGCTTGTGTACCAGTGGGTGCAAATATCTACTGACTCGCGTTAGCCTTTGAGTAAACATTCTGTAAACTCTTTTCCAACGCATTTGTACTTGCCTCTGACGAAGTCTTGGAAACTACGGCGTCAACATCTGCATAGGTTGTAAGAACACTAATATTCTTGTTACCACGCATCATATCAACTGCACCGGTATGCATTTCTAAAGCTTCATCTGGTTCAAATACAAGAGTACCATCTGCCAAATGCGGAATCTTCTACACAATTATCTTGCGTATCTCTTCTAAATCGCGTTCACGATTTATTTCAACAGCCGCATCATAATCAATCACCGCCGGCACCACATCTAAGAAGAGCGGGCGGCCATCATCTGAGAATGGGAAGCAGAAACCAATATCAGTAGGTATTTTCACCCACGCAGTTTTTACTTGCCCTTTCTTATAACGATTATAATGATCACTAATTACTTTCGGATAGACTTTTAAAGCCTATTTTCTTACACTCTCATCCACTATTGAAGTGAAGTAACTAACATCAAATTCAATAATGTCATTTCCGTGTAAATCTTTAAAATTAGAACGACAATATTCAGCAGGTAAGTCTAATAGAACAAAATCAGTCTTACTTAACTCACGAATAACACCATAATAGCATCCATCTACCAAAGCACGTAAAGAAATGTTTGTTAACAACTCAGGCAAGAAGAATTTTTCAATATAGTCAAGTGCGGCATTATATCTTTTTAACACATAGGGGGTGGAGAGTTCATTACCAGCAATTGGATTAGGTATGAGTAAACCTACATATTTAAGTAATGTCGCATAATAAATTAAAATTCGTTTATACAGACTATCTTTGTAATAAAAAGCTCTTGACAGTTTTTGTTGTTTGCGAAGATCGTTAGAATTAACAATTCGTTCCGCCTCTTCTTTTGTGTACTGTTTAAATGGTCTGCCAGAATAGTAGTATCCTTCTAAACTATTCCAAGCCTTATCACTTTTAGCAACCATTCCTTCAATGGCCTTTTTAAAAGTGCTTAAGTCACGGATATCTACTTGCTCTGCCATTAATTTTGTCCTCCAGTAAAGAAAATCAACTAACGTTTCGTTCCAGGTTGGCGTCGACTGACTCGCTTATAATTCTCTTCTTCCAACTCTTTAATCCGCCATAAACCATAAGCAAAAGCAGAATATTTATCTTTTGGAAAACGAGCATTTATTTGCTCAAGTACAATATCTAAACCACTCTTTCTTAAACGTAAATTAGACATTTCTTCAAATAACTTTGTGGTTAATTCATGCGGCATTAAACGTTTAATACGTTCTTCTGTCGTCATTTTCTAACCAACCTTCGTTGCAAGCAGGGCTGCCCTCGCTTCCTGCTCACTAATTAAAAATCGGACCATGCCACCGTTAATACGTGAATAAGCATTACTGTGTATCTTGGAATTCAAGGGACCGTTGGCCTTGAGAGAGTAGAGGATTTGAGTAGCATCTTTAGGTTGAACCTTTTTATAATCGTCATTGTTAAAGAAACCGTATGCTGGTAATTCAGCGCCGTTTTCATCTAACTATGTACGGATCATTTCATCAGCAAGACCTACACCAAGTCCATTGCAATCTATTACCACTTCGCGCGGTGCATAGATTTCAATTAACTTTTTAAGGTCAATTGCTTGCTACGTAAAAGTCTTACTCTCTGCCTAACGACCAAGGACAAATAAATTCACAAGAGTTGAAAAGTATTTATTATCACGAACGTTGACACGCCAGATACACGCGACCGTTTGGTCATGTAATCGACCGACGTCTACTGAAATTAAGTAAAAAATATTATTATCGGCTACAAATTTTTGACGCCATTCCGGATTTTTAATTTTGCGATACTTCGTAAGTTTCTCAAAATCAAACCAGGATTCATCACTACCACCAAGCCACATACCAAGATACTCGGCCGCAAATGTGGTTTCATTGTATGCGGGTGAAAGTTTAAGTCCTTTAACAAAGGATGGCGTAATCAGATTGTGTTGCATTGGAACTCTGTAATCCAGACCAATACAAAAGGCAGATTTTGGGTCAATGATTGCTTTCTCAAAAGTATCTATAAGCGCTTCGTAGGCGTATGATGCTTTTGTACCAGCAGATGTTGCGTATATAACTTGTGTATTTACACGCTCATACGGATTGACCGCACCATTATACATACGTCTTGAAACGTTCATTTGCGGAAGTATGATCTCCGCAATCGCATCCCCATCCTGATCGCGCGCTTCGTCTATAAGAGTTGCATGAGTACGAAGTCCGCGGTCTGAATCTAGCGCGCCGACTACCGTCAGCTTGCTGCCATTTTTAAAGTAAAGTTCAACATAATCCTTACCAAAGTTGGCATGTACTCCATCAGTATTACCTGGTTCTAGCTCCTATTTAAGCAGCGGCCAGATGCGCCAAATCTCTTGTATCTTTTGTTTGGTTATCTTCGCGGCCTGGCTTTTATTCGGCGCAACGATAGAAGATACATGATTTGGTAAGAAAACGCATTGACAATACTTAGCAAGGATGGAAAGAAATGTTTTTGATGTAGCGCGGGCCGCAGTAATATATATTGATGTATACCGCATGCACGCCCGCAAGAAAACTCGTTGAAATGGGAAAAGGGAGAAGGTTGAATTAGATGGAGTTATTAAATCCAGGAATACATCCGGGTATGCCGTAAAAATTTGTATGCAATCGGCAATTAAATCTTCATTCTTTTCTAAAAACGCCGGCGTTATAACTACACCTTTCTCTAACTCAATACCATCATGGTATATTTTATCTTGAGTGTTGAATTGAACCAAATTTGGGTCCAGTAACTATATAGCACTCATTCAATTTCACCTTCAGGATTAAAATCTTCATCCTCATCTATAACAAATGCTTCGTTTTGATATTCATCTTCATCGAAGTCTTGTTGTATACCATAGAAGTTTTCTTTCTCTATGTCATTCACCGCATGAAGAGCTTGTAGCCTTTGTGTTATCTCTTCACCGATGCCGCCTTCATTTATGTAAAGTCGCTAATTATATGACTCTATATTTTTGAGAGTCTCATCTATAACATCGCGCGTTACGTTATCATAAAATTTATTAATTCGACCATGTTTCTCCAGCCAATATGCCACCTCGGCAAATGAGTCGAAGTCGGTCGCATTTTTCGTATTCTTTGGTGTAAATTCAGCACTCTTGATAATTTTATCATAAGAGGACATGAATTTATCAACCTCCTTGTCGCCAGCACGTATCCGATTATCAATCTCCAGTGATAATTTGCACAACTTTTGCGCCTAGTCTATTTGCAGGGCACCGCTTATATTCTGTGTATTCATCAGGCCGCGGTAAAGATCTTCCAAATGATTTAACTCTTCATCCGCATAGTTCTCGCCCCATTTGCGCCGCAAATCATTATATCTCTGCTCGCGCACTTCGGGTATTTCCTCTTCCATAAGACCGACTTCTTTTAATTTTTTATACTACCTATAATAGTCGCCCCATCCAAGAGAAATATAATCATCTGTACAAAAGATCTTCGCATATGTCGGCCACGTCTCTTCCGGCATTGTAATCTCTTTAATCCTCTCCCATTCCTTTACAATAAATGGGATACCAGCCCACATACACAGTTTATCAATATACTCCCAATTGCCGCCTTCCGCGTCTATTCGTTCGGCAATGCAAGCGTTACACCACGGTAAGTAACCATCTGAATAAAATTCACTATGCGCCTTAGAAAACTAAGAAAGAGGTAATGAGCGACCACAGTGGTCACAGTATTTTGAAACAGAGGATGAAGTACCTTTAGGTATTTTCGGAATTACTGGCATTTATATCCTCCCGCGGCTTGCTCCCTCGTTTATCAACCAGTTGGAGCACTTGCCGCTTGGCTGCCCTGTTAGAATGTTCAAATTTATCCAACACGTCTGCAAGTACATCAGTAAAAGAGCGCGCATATGGATCCCCTTCTTTTGGTACCTCAATTAGCCTGACGCCCAAAAGACGCGCGAGGCCGGCAAATTCAATCGGCTCTAAAGTTGGAATACATTTTAGTAATTTATCCATTGGCTTCATTTTTCTTTGCCCTCCTTTGTTTGTCACACGCTTTGCAGCGGGGCGCGTACCCATCAGGTGCCTTGGATTGGCGCATAAAATAACGCGGAGACATCAGAATCATGTGGCCGCAATCACGGCACCGTTTAAAGTTTTCGGGAAAGAAAATATTTTCTAATATCTCGCGATGTGCCTTGGCCGCGCCTGTAATTTGGGGAATAATCTTTTGACGATAGATGGTGGATATGTAATTCTCATTGTAAGACTTGCCGTAGCGCGCATTGAGGTCGGCCGCGATATCAAAGTTGGGCACTTTATGCAGCTTCATCTCAAGCAAATCCTTCTGTAAAGGAGATAACTGAGCGCACTCCTCATAATAGATCAGTGTATTCACCACACCTGCGGCGGCCCCATAAATTTGCGCGGGATCTTCCGTCTGCGCATCCAAGAGGTCCGCGCGCTGTATATATAGGTTCAAAATGTGGGCCTCATTAGTGAAATCAATTGTCATCTTCTTCGGCTTCTCCCACAGACGCCGCGTCACACCCCACAACTCTTCCTCATTAAAATCTGACGGTTGCGGGAAAGGTAATGCAAATATCTTGGCCGCCAAGTTCGATCCATCATTTAACCCTACGGGGAAAACGCTCACATCTTCTCCAATTCTTATCTACTCCTCCATGTAGATCGGCTCTTGAGATTCTACATGTGGATAAACTTTATTATTGTGCATATCGTAATATGTATACTACTCTGAGCGCAACTCAACTAACAAATGTTTTAATTTTAAATATTTAAACTATGTTAACTCAAGCGCCCGCTCATTGAGTCGTATCTACTCCTCCTCACTAAACCGCTTGATTAAATTATCACGCGGCGGCAGTTTTCGTTTTCCTGTAAACAATTCATAATAATTTAAAGTCAGTTCAATTGTATCAATCTATTTAAATAATTCTTCATAAATTTGTATCAAATGCGCCGGTGCCGTTTCTAACACTCGCGCGCGATTAAAAACTGTGCGCGGGATCCGCGTCTGCGGATCAGACGGCCGCCGCAAATTGGCTTCTAAAAACCCCGGCTATTCCAATAAACCTTCGAGACTTTCGACTGGATCAGATGTCCATTTCTTTAATTCCACATACTTTTCTTGCTGGGGGTTTTTGCCATTCGCGCTTTTGCCCCACAAGATATAATTTGATATCGTTTCCAACTCTTCCGCGGAGGGTTCAAATGGAAGGGCCGCCATGTAATCTTGCACATAGGCGGCCCTATCTATAGCCGACTCGAGTTGGAAGTTGAGATTCAATCGATTTCTCGCCATGTATCAATACTTCCTACAACACACGATTTAGGGATGGATTGTCCCCATGGTTTAATTATAACACAATCCGATGGAAAAGTCAAATTTTTGGATTACCGAGTAACTCGACTTGTAGTTTTGTGGAAATTATAACTAGTTCTTAAAACTGTCTTTAATCCTTTTGTTGATTTAGCATTTTGTGATAAATAATCAACAATTGTAAAATTAGCTTTATTAACATAAGTAGAAGAAGATGTTTTAAATGCATTGCTATTTTCAACATTATGAATCTAATCAATTAAATCATTTAAAATCTATGCTGCACTAATCACAGCAGTGCCGCCAATAATCCATAATGTATTACTTTCTGTATAATTAATGCCCTCCAGATACTAAATACGCATTATCATCGCGGCCGCAAGCGCCATAAATCTCTAAGCACGTTCAACTAATTCCATAATTTTCCCATAATCAGAATGATACAATCCAGCATATGGGCCCTTTGGATTTCCAGCAACTGGTTCTACGCCGCTGTATCTATAACCAATATTAAAACCACGCATAATAAATACATCTTCGATGGCTGCAACAATATTAGGGTCAATACCAAATTTAATTAGCTAACTATAAAATGCATTTTCGCCGCCTTCTTTTAATACAAAGTCACTAAAAGAGGTGGAACCCAATTCGTCCATAGAGTTTTTAACCTAAATACCATAACCAGTATGTTTACCAATAGTTTCTAATATAATATCTGCACCAGTTTTGGCGCCACTGCCGGCGGTTGTATCGCCACCAATCCATTTTGCTATAGTGGCAGGATCAATTGAGGGATTGTTATCACCCATTATGGAATAAACATAATATAAACCCTATATTTCACCTAAGATACCAATAACACCTTGAGTATTTTGACCCATAAATAAAGATGCTGGATAGTTAACTATAATATTACGTATCGCCGCCTTAAAACGCTAAGTTAAAATATCACGACGCGCGGGCGCAAGATGACTAGCATTAAAATGTTCCATTGAAAAATTAGTAGCATTCTCTACTAACTGTTCTACCAACTCTTTATATTTTGCTATATCGGCCGCATTATTTGAATTTTTAAGTCTATCAAAATAGTCACGTGCCTATTTTTCAGTTGTAATATTATTTAATTCAGGTATATTTTCATAAATATTAAAATATATACTAGCTGTATTACCATTTGCGCCAGTAGTAATTTTTGTGTCTATTAAATTTTTAGTTGAAGCGGGAAATAAACTATCGACTGGTATATTTTCCTATTGTGCTAAAATTAACAATCTATTTGCAACCGCACCATTGGCGGCAGATAAAACTTCTGCCCAACGCGATGTGCCGCCATCTGCAATAGCCTATGCTATTTTCTTTTCTAATTTAGGACCGATTTCAATATCCATTAAACTAGAATAACCATAAATACTACCAGTAGTTAAATCAATAGTTAAATTTTTAATTGAATTAACAATTGCCTATGCGACAAAGTCAACTTCTTCATCAGTATAATCTTCAAGGTTAATACCTAACTATACACCTATAGAGTCTGTTAATTTATCTACTACATTTTCAATTTCTTCAATTACATCACGTGATTTTAATAATTTTCTAAATTTAACAATCTCTTTTGCTTCTGAATCAGATACCATTTGTTTTAAGGGATCAATAATGCGTTGCCGCAATAATTCTCCATTAAAATCCATTGTGGTTGAATGAAATTCCTATATACGCTAATTTAATTCAGCCATTATTCCATTTAAATCTGTTTCGTCAGTAATGGTATAACCTAAGCATCCTAATAAACCTTTTAAATTGGCTACAGCATTACTGTGCATCTATTCTAAATTTAAACCATTAGAAAGGTGTGCCAACTCAACTAGATTGCCTTCATCAATAAGGCTATCAATTTCACCAACACGGGCATCTAACTAATCTATAGTAGTATAATATGAGGCCATAAAATCACCTCCCTAAATAAGTGAAAAGATAAGAGAAAAAATACATGATTTAAAATTTTGATTTTGGAAGGAATTGTTTCCAGGGCCTTTGTTACCATTTTGTAACTTTTTGTAATCTCCTAGAAACCACCCCGGTTACAAAATGGTAACAAAAAATTACAATTGTTAATTTTTTGTAACAAATTGAAAAAGTTACAAATGGTAACAAAATGATGACATTCAGGTAACATTCCCAAAACAAATAATTAATTACAAGCTAATAACAAATCGTTACAGCCTTGTAACTTCTCTTCTCAACTTCTCTTCATTCGTGAAACTTTAATTCGTTAAAGCGCGAAAGTGACCATACGAAACAAATATACTTACCATATAAAAAAAGAATGATAAAGATATTGACAAGCGGGCGGGCATAGTGTATAATACAGACATAAAGAACGAAAGAGAGGAACCCCACATGACACGCACCGAGTACACCATCAACTTCCATTACGAGTTCAACCCCGAGCACAAGGGCGCACCCTACACCCTCGACGGCGAGCACTACATGAACGGCGGCGAGTTCGCTGAGATAGCCGACAAGATGGTCAAAGGGCTTGGCTCTACCAAAGACGCTAACACTCCGTTCGACAAGGGAAGCGATATCCCCGAGACTAATACAAGCGTTAAGTCCTCCAAGGCAACACTTACAGGTGTACAGATTGGATATGACTTTGAGAGCATCAAGCGGTGCTACTTCGCAAGAGTCCACAGCACCAATTGGGATTATGTGGTAATCATAGACGATATGGTTATCATCTACAACATGAACGCAAGCGAGTTTGAAAGCTTCCTCGACAACTGGGCGAACTACTACAAGGACAGAAACACAATCCGCATCAAGGGCACAAGCGGCAAAATGATAAAGTGGTTAGACGAAAGAGTCTAACCACTCTTTGTGCATATTGCACAAATTACACTTTAAATCGTTAAAGTTTGCGGCGGTGGCAGAACTTCAACACGTTAAAGTACGAAAGTACAAATTAAACAGATCCGGCCGCAGAAGTTTGTGCAGTTTGACGACTTGACAGAATAGCATTTATTTGATATCATGTATACAGAAAGAGAGGTAATAAAAATGGTTAGACAGATTAATTTCGATATGGATGGAACGATTGCCAATCTCTATGGTGAAAATAATTGGCTTGATGATATTATTCATGAAAGAGTCAATCCGTATGTAAACGCAAAGCCGTTAATCAATATGAACTCTCTCGCAAGAGTGCTTAACAAACTTATCCGTAACGGATATGAAGTTAATATCATCTCTTGGACTGCAAAGAACGGAACGAATGAATACAATAAACGCATTGCACAGGCAAAGCGTGAATGGATTGCAAAGCATCTTAAAAGCGTTCAATTTAATAATGTTTACGTAATTCCTTATGGAACTCCGAAAGAAAATTATGGTTTTGATATTCTCTTTGATGATGAAGAAAATAACCGTAATAATTGGAACGGAACGGCATACGATGAAAAGAATATTATCGAAATTCTGAAACAGTTGACATAATAAAAATTTTATGATATAATAAATATAGAAATTAAAAGGAGATTTTAAAATGGATTCTGTTATAAGTTGGGTTATGGCGGCGATTCTGTCATGCGGTGGCCTTATCTTCTGTCTGTTCAAGGCCGCAAGCGAAAAGGCAAGATATAAAAAAGAGAATGAGGAATTTTTCACACACTTTAACACTTCACTTCGGTGAAATTTTCGGTGCGGCCGGCCGTTTGTGAAATAGTTAACAAGAACATGTACCATTAAAAGGACATGTTTTAATTTGTGGTGTGCTATAATGAATACAGAAAATAAAGAAAGGAATTTTTAAAAAAATGAGCAAGGCAAAGAATTTTCAGATTATTATTGAAACGAGCGAAAACACCACGATTTTTGAGACGGCAAATTCCGAAAAGAAGATTGATAATATTCTTGATAATTATCTTTCACAGAATGCCAAGAGTGTATCAATTTACGAACGTACTGAAAATGGTTACGAACTTGCGCGCCGCATTGCAAGACGTGACGAATGTGAAAAGCGTCTTATTGGTTTTGGAAGGTGGTGAAAAGATTTTTAAAAAGTTCTTGACAAACTGAGCGGATTGTGATATATTATTATCAGAAAGAAAAAGGAGAACAAAAATGACCACCGAAGAAAAATATATTGAAAAATATCAGCAATATTGTAAGGGCGAAATTTCTCGAGAGGAATGGTATGAATTTTGTACTCTTATTCTTGATTTTCTCATGGAAGAAAACAAAAATATTTTAAAAAACCTTAAAGAAATTTGGTAAAACACTTGACAAACAAATTAAAACATGATATTATAATACCAGAAAAAGAAAAGAGAGGAACTTAAAAATGGAAAATAAAATCAAAATGGTTCAGGAAATGGTCGATAACGGATATCATCTCTTCGGAGAAACTGTTGAAGAGTTCGCAAACAAATGGGACGAAAGCATGATAAGAGTTTTCTATGAAAACTTCTTCGCATGGAAGAGAGGCCGTTAAGGCCTTTCTTTTTTGCCCATTTTGAGGTGCGGCCGGTGCATAAACTTTAACGATTTAAAGTAATGAACTTTTACCCGGCCGCGCGTCGTCATTTTGCACAAATGAACTTCAAAAACTTAGATCCGATTTGTGCAATTTACCATATTGACTTTTTCTCGTTTTGTGCTATAATTAAATCATCAAAGGGAGAGATGAGTCAAGAGCGCAAGTGAGCGCCGAACACGATTGAAAAAATCTCACGGAAAAGCCGAAAAAACTCTTGACAAATCTCAAAACTTATGATATAATAAAAACACAATAAGGGTGATGACCAACATCGAGTGCATGAAAGGCACAGAAAGGAAATTCAAATGACTATTCGTGAGTTCTATCAGACCGTTCTTGACGCTCATATCTCTGAGGATATGGACAAGGCTTCCGTTGAGCTTATCTCCAAGCTTGACGCTCGTAACGAGAAGCGCAAGAGCGCTGACAGTAAGGCTAAGCGTGAGAGCTCTGACCGTAGGGCGCTTGTTCTCAACTTCCTCAACGCCAATGATGGTGTGTTCACTCGTGACGCTATCGCTGAAGCCACTGCTCTGACGGTGGGTCAGGTGTCCTCTGCTTGCAAGGCACTGATTGACGATGGTAAGGTCGTCAAGTCTGAAGTCAAGGTCGAAAAGACCAAGAAGATTGCCTATAGCAAGGCATGATAGACAAGGGAGAGCAATCTCCCTTTTCTATTTAGATTGAGTTAGGAGTCTCTAACCGCGGCCGGCCAAAAAATTTTTAAAAAAGACTTGACAAACGCATAAAGTTGTGATATATTATATACAGAAATAAGAAAGGAATTGAGATTATGTGGGATTTTCTTTTTACTGATACTGATAGTGGCGAAGATTTCTTTGTTGAATGCGATAATCTGTTTGAGGCATGGCATATTGTCCATGATAATTTCGGAACAGGCGCAAAGGTTCGTTATATAGGGCGTTATTCTGTTGAAGACGCCGAAATGATGGGTTTAGATACATACTGATGAAATATCAATTTGAATGGAATGATTTAAGAGCGTTTATCACTCTTATCAATGTCATTTTAGTAATGACTTTCGGCATATCAATTGCATGGTTTGGTCTTGCCGTTTCTCTCATTGGTTTAATAAAAGATATTACCATTGATAAACGCATTAACGGAACAGTTATGCACACAGCAAACGCAATTTTAAACATTTACTTCATCACTTTAGCGTGATGAAGTTTGTTGCCCGGGCGCGTCCGAAAATTTGTGCAATTTGCACAATTGACAAATCAATAAATTTGTGATAATATATATACAGAAAAGAAAGGAAGATGAAAATGATTAAAGAAATTAACTTTGATATGGACGGCACAATCGCCGATTTCTATGGTGTTGAAAATTGGTTGGAATATCTCATCAATCGTGACCCATTTCCGTATGAAAATGCAAAACCTTTGGTAAATCTTTCTGTTCTTGCTCGTTATCTCAATCGTTTGCAGAAAAACGGATATAAAATCAATATCATTTCATGGTTGGCAAAGAACTCTACTGCCGAATTTGATGAAAAAGTTGCAGAAACGAAGAAAAAGTGGCTTAAAAAGCATCTTCCGTCTGTAAATTGGGATAAAATTATGATTGTTCAGTATGGTGTGAACAAAGCAAGTCTTGGAAAAGGTATACTTTTCGACGATGAAGAAAATAACCGCAAAATGTGGGGTCATGGTGCATACGATGTACACAATATCTTGGAAGTCCTTAAAAGTTTTTAAGGACTTTTTTTCACAATTTAATGTACTAAAGTTTGTGCATCCGGGCGCATCCAAGAATTTTTCTTAAAAAGTTCTTGACAAATCTTGAAAATTGTGATATATTATATACAGAAAACGAAAGGAAATCCGAAAATGATTGTAAAGAAATGTATTCACCCTAAAAAGGCAAATCAAGTCATATATGACTTTTTAAACAATGCGATTGTTTCCCCTTGCGAATATCTTGTAAAGTCAATCAACACTAAAGCAGTTAATTATTTTGCTTTCGGTGATATTGACGATGACCAAGCAATTATATTTGTCCCCAATTGGAAGAAAGCGAATTATAAAAAAGATTTGGGTGGCAAGTGCTTTCGAGCAGATTTTGTTAGCCGTTGCCCAATAGCACAAGGTTTTAGTGATGTAACTCTTTCTCTTCTTCATGAAGTAGGACATACAATGACAAAGGCTTTTGTCCCTCCAATGAAAGACGAGATTGACAGATATAACGAAGCTGTTGAAAAAACAGACGATATGAAAGAAGTTAATAAACTTTATTTCGCATTGACTGATGAACGCATGGCAACAGATTGGGCAATAGAGTGGTTACAGAATAGTAACAACCGCAAAATGGCAAAGAAATTTGAAAATGAATTCTTTAAGAACTTCACTTCAGCACTTTAATGTGTTGAAGTTCGCGGCCGGGCCTTCCGTCGGTTTGTACAAACAGGAGGCCGCAGATTTGTGCATATTGACATATTGACAATTGAAGTTTGTTGTGATATATTATATACAGAAATTGAAAAGGAGATTAAAAAATGATTATCTACGAGTGCACTGATGGTTTTGTAGCAGAAATTGAGAATGATGATGACTTTGACGCTTTTCTCAAGGCGTTTACCGCAAATGATGATGTTAAGCGTCACTGCCACGATGACGACTTCGATTATGACGAGTGGAACGACTCTGATGACTACGATGACAGCGACTTTGATGACTGCGATTATGAGGTAGGATATAATCCTTATATGGGGTGCTTTGACTATGACTGTTAAAACATGGGATGTAGTAAGTCGCACAGGCACAATTGTTGCCGTATTTGCAAGCGAAGAAAAAGCATGGGCATACATTGACCTTCTTGCGCTTTTGAATGGTGAAAGCATTTATAACAATTACTTTGTTGACACTACAGTTGATGAGGAGAAAAAACGTGACAATAAAAGAACTATACGAACTCGCAAAAGCAACAAATCATGAGAATGCAACCATACGAGTAGAATATGACTGTAACGATGATTGGTATGGCATAAATAAAACTGTTGACCTTTCAGAAGTCAGATTTGAGCAAGGAGAATTTATTTTTCATTTTGAAGATTGACTTTCACGCTTTAATGCGTGAAAGTTTTGCCCGGCCGCCGTGTGCATATTGCACAAAATCAAACACACATCTTTGTGCAATATGCCATATTGACTTTTCTATCCTAATATGATAATATATACACAGAAATTGAGAAAGGAACTTGAATAAATCACATGAAGTACATTATTCTTGACACCGAAACCACTAATGACATTGACTGTCCTCTTGTCTATGACTTTGGTTTTGCCGTTATTGACGAAAACGGAAAGGTCTATGCAAGTTACAGTTTTGTAAACAAAGACATTTTTTGTGATGACAATTTGATGTCAACTGCTTTCTTTGCAGACAAAATCCCTTCTTATTGGGACGATATTCGTAAAGGTTACAGAGTTTTGAAGTCTTTTTATGAAATTGAAAAGATTTTCAGAAGAGTTTGTAACGAATGGAATGTTAACATTTTTGTTGCACATAACGCAAGATTTGATTACAAAGCGTTACAGAATACCAAGCGTTATATAACGACCTCTCGTTATCGTTTCTTCTTCCCTTGGGGTTCTCGTTTTGTTGACACTTTGAAACTTTCTCGTAACACTTTCAAAGACGATGAAAATTACAGAGAGTTTTGCATCAGTAACAATTATGTTACAACTCGTAACGAAAATCGTTACACCGCAGAAATCATTTACAGATTCCTTACAAATTGTAACGATTTTGAGGAAGAACACACAGGACTTGCAGACTGTATGATTGAAAAAGAAATTTTTCGTCATTGTCTTGAAACTCTTTCGCATGAAGATGGTTACCTTTGGTAATCATCTTTTTACTTTCACTTTCGTGCTTTAACGTAGTGAAGTTCGCGCCCGGGCGCACCAGCATTTTGCACAAATAAACTTCATTTGCGGGCCGCCGATTTGTACATTATTCCATATTGACTTTTGTGAAAAATAGGAGTATATTATATACAGAAAGAGAAAGAAAGGAATACAAAATCATGAAACTTGCACTTGCTAACATCGTTCGTTCAGACTACACCAAGAAGATTTACGATTATCTCGAAAGCATCGGTGAAGATGTGGGAGTCATCGCATCAAACAAGGTCAATTTCCCCATTGTGTGCGACACCGAAGAGGGTTTTGTTGAGATTGCAATCTCCGTTGTCAAGAAGCCTTCTGACGAGTGCTATCAGGAGAGAATTGACTATCAGAACCTTCTGAAAGAGAAAGCCGAAAAGGCAGAACTCAAGGCGAAAGAGGACGCCGAAAAGAAAGCCAAAAAGGCGAAAAAGGAGAGTGAATAATCACTCTTCTTTTTTTTTAATATCGCGCTTTCGCGATTTAGCGTATTGAAGTTCGCGGCCGCCGGCAATGTGCACAAAAAATCCGTATTATGTAAACCATTTTCTGTGCAAAATTTCACTTTAAAAACCATTGACAAATCAAAAAATTTATGGTATTATATATATGTAATCAAGAGAGAGAAATGAAGAACAAAAAAAATAAAAAATCTTCAAAAAAAACTCTTGACAAATCAAAAAACTTGTGGTATAATAAGTACAGAAATTAAGAAAGGAAGTAAAACAAATGACCACTCGTGAATTCTATCTCTCCATCGTCGAAGGTAACATCAATGAGGACGTTGTTGCAAAGGCAACAGAACTCCTCGCAAAGCACGATGCTTCCAACGAGAAGCGCAAGAGTGCAGATTCCAAGGAAAAGGTCGCCACTCGTGAGCGTCTTGACCTCGTTCGCAAGGCTCTTGGCACCATTCCCATGACTGCCGATGCCATCGCCGCAGAGTGCGATGTGACTGTTGGACAGGCAAGGTCTGCTCTGTCAACGCTTGTCAAGGAAGGCTTCGCCACCAAGGTCGAGACCAAGATTGACAAGTCTCGCAAGATGGTTTACTCTCTCGCAGAGTAAGCCATAAGAATCGCCAAATGGCGATTCTTTTTTCAACATTTTACTTTAGCGATTTAAATCAGTGAAGTGCGGCCGGGCGCATGTGAAAATTTTGTCAAAGAAAAGTGTTGACAAATGAAAAATTTTATGCTATACTATAGACACAGTTAAAGAAAGGTGACTAATAATGGATAAAGAAAAATTAATTGAAAATTTTCTTGAAGCATATCGTGCTTTGCGAAAAGCAAACATAGTAGTAACGTATTCCAGTGGTTATGATTATTTTGAAGATGTAACATGGCTGTGGGAAGAAAAATATATTGCCTTTGAGAAAGATGAAGATTAAAAAAATGAACAAAACTTATTATTTTGTCAACTTTCATGGTCAATTGCATAAAATTGATATATATTATAATTCGACCAAAAGTAATACATGTTACGGTGTAATATGGAATTTACATAATGGTCTTATAGAAAATGCAGGATTTATGACAATTGATTATGCAAATGATTTTCTTAAATACTATAATGCAAAAGAAAGAGAGGAAGATTTAATATGAGTTTAGCATCTTGGACACCATGTGATGAAGTCGGTATGGATGGACACCACCATTGCCCTTATTGTGAAGACGGTGAATACGTCAATTGTGAATGGTACTGTGGTGCAGACGAACCACAGGACGATCCATACGATTACGAAGAAGAAGAGTATGAAAACTATAATGATTATGGTGACGACTTTTGGGAAGACGGATAACGTCTTCTTTTTTTATCCATACACTTTAGCGATTTAAAGTGTTGAAGTTTGGACCGGGCGTCCGTCCGGGCGTTATGTCAACCATATTATGTCAACCATCGTCCACCAAATTATGTCAACTTTTTATGTCAACCTTTAGGTTTACATAACATCACATTATGTCAACTATATTATGTCACCTACAGCGCCGCTCCTGTATACGCCCTGGCGTCAGCTGCGTCATAAGCTGGGAAGCTGCAGCTGCAAAATTTGACAAAAAAATGTCAAATTTTTATAAGCTGGGCCGCGGCAGCTGGCAAATTGCACAAAAAATCCCGATGGCAGCTGCAAAAATTTTGGTATTTTACCAAACGAAAAACGCTTGACAAATTTAAAATTTTATGATATAATATATATAGAAAATCAAGAGAGGAGAAAATACCTTATGGCAGACAATCAGAAGAAGATTACCGACTCCCTGCGTGCATGCTGGACCGCTGAGTTCATGCACTACATCGAAGCACAGCACGACTGCGACATTTGCCAGACTGCGGCGGGAACCTTCATGTTCCCCACTGTAGACGCAAACGGCGACGACCGCTGGATCAAGGTCAGCATCATCATCCCCAAGGACGCATCCGAGGAGAACGGCACTGACGGCTACAGCCTCGCCAAAGAGTACGACCTCAAGGTGAAGGCCGCAGAGGAGCGCGCCGCCAAGGCGAAAGAAAAGGCTGAGAAAGCCAAAGCCAAAGCCGCTCAGGCAGAGTAATCACCGGCCGCGGCCCTGTCAAATTTCAGAAAATATAAAAAATACAGGGCCGCTAAAATTTGAAAATATCAGAAATTTCTGATATAATATATATAGAAAGTGAGAGAGAAAGAAAAAATAAACTCTCTCGGCGGCAAGTTTAAACTTATGTACCTCTCACCGCCCGAAATAATTTAATCTAACGGGTCGCAACCTGATAGCGAGAAAGGTCAATACCATGACAAACCGTGAATTCTTCCAGTCCATCGCAAACCTCGACAACATCCCCTCCGAGCTCGTTGAGTTCGCAAACGAAGCAATCGGCAAGATCGATCACACCAACGAGAACCGCAAGATTCTGGCCGCCAAGAAAGCCGCTGAGAAGCAGGCTGAGAAGGCGCCCATCCGCGAGGCCCTCTTCGCTGTCATTGGCTCCGAGCCCATGACCGCCACCGCTCTCATCGAGGCCGCAGGCCTCGACATCAAGCCGGCGAGTGTTCCCTCCCTCCTCCGTCCGTTCGTGGAGAGCGGCGAGGTCGCAAAGGTTGATGTGAAAGTCACCGGCAAGGGAACCCAGAGGGGTTATGTGAGAGGATAATCCTCTCCCCATAAAGAAAGAGTCAGCAGAAATGCTGGCTCTCTTTTTTTGTCTATTATACGTAATATATATACGTTCTATGTATAAGTTGTCACTTATACGGCGGCCGCGTCATAAAATTTGACAAAATAATGTCAAATTTTTTTAATATTTTAGCAGCTGCATTGCGTTTTTACAAAATTTTTCAGAATTTTCCAAAAATTTGACAAAAATTTTTCAAATTTTTTCTGCATTTTCCACAAAAAAGTGCAGAATTTTTTATGTTTTGATGCGTTTTGATACATTTTTTCAGAAAATTTGCAAATAGTGAAAATTTGGGGCCAGGAACATTATACATGCTTTCCTAATACCAAATACCAGGAGCTAGTGATCTCCTACGTCAGGGAGAAAAGCTATGAATTTCTACATATATATTTATATATATACGTTCTAACTTATACGACCCACCTGTGACAGGCTTTGCCTGGCACCACGATCGCTTTACGTTATTCTATCTACTCTCCCGTGACGGTGCTTGCACCGGCACTTTCCACAAAATTTCATCTCCTTGTCTCTTTCACCTACACCCTTCCCACAAATACGAAAAACCGGCATACTTTCGTACACCGGCTTCCCTTATAAAGATTCCAAACACGGACCTGTGTCCATGATTAACATATTTTTTACCGTGTTAATAACCGTGTTGACAACCGCGTTAGCGGTTTCAACACCAGCGGTTTAAACACTACACCCTCTGACCCTCGGCGGACTTGCCATCGCGTCTACACCATGTACCGTAGGAATCGTTGGCGGCTTACCCTGATCGTCACTTCTTCGCCTCACCGTCATCGTCCCTTAACAGGTACCCTTTTAAATATGTTTGACTTAAATGTTCAACAATCTCTATTAACTTATTTTCTTTTTAATTTATTTCTTACTTATTTGTCTTAAAGTAGAGATTATGTGGATATGAATACAAAATTTTTATGCCCGAAATATACAAATTTTCTGAAAAATTTAGAGTGCGGCCGCGTCATGATTCAAGATCGAGTTCGGTTACACCGAAAATGGTAACGGTGTCATCGTTTGTGATGCGGACACCGACGGCGAACTCAGTTATATATTCATGGCGCCGCGGCATATATTCAATCATGACGGCATCATCATCGTCAAGATTTTCAAGAACTGTACGGAGCTGTTTTACTGTCATATCAATACTCGTACAGATAATCGCCGGTTTCGTCGTTGATTACACTGACAGTGTTGGCATTATAGTCGGTGATAGCCGGATCAAGATTAAGTATACGGGAAAAACCTGCATACACCGGATCGTCAGTATCTACAGCATCAAGGATATCATCAGGATCTGTGTTATCCGGAATCTCTGCTGTGTAGCTATATGATAGATTTACGCGTACTGAAACTTTCATATCAAAAGCCCCTTTCTCATTTTTTCTATATTTATTATACCATAAATTTTCAGAAAAATCAAATTTAATGTGGCAGCGGGCCAGGGTACCGCCCCCTGTTCTCCGGTTTTAGAGACCGGCGTGTTTACTTCTGCACCAGCCCGCATTATATATACCCAAGATGCGCCCAGTCGCTCCACTCAACAATAGCATCATCTTCATCAATACCGCATTGGGCGGCCGCATCAAGAATTTCTTTGGTAGTATATGGAGTGCCGCGCCATATATCAATTATATATTCATGAAATCCGATTCCATTGACCGTCCCACCTGTGCGAGGATTCCTAAAACGCAGTTGCATCGGTCCATCATAGTAGAGTTCCATAGAATCACCTCTTTAACTCTAATGTTATTATATCATATTTTTAGAGAAATTGCAAATTTTTTCTACATTAAAATAGAGGTGATGAAAATGGAACTTATTATTGAAGAAGAAATACAAAGTGTATCTATTGATGATATAGTTAATTATGTGTTCTCTTCTCCTGAAAACAGTAACCCTAATGTTTTACGTTCTATGTTAAGTGAATTAAATGGCGGTTCAAGTAATAATGATGTTATAACTATGAAAGTTAATATAATTATTGATTCTGACGAAAATGTTTATTTAGATAAAACTTGGCAAGAACTGTATGATGCATTTAATGCTGGAAAAATTCTTTATACAATATATGACGGAATGAAAGGTTTTTTAACAGATTTTCCATACACGGATGGTCGCTATGGTGTAGTTGTAATATTTAAATATCATTTATCAGTTTGGTGGGTAGCTGATTCAGCTTCTGGCTATCCCAAAGTTGAAGATACATCATCAGAAGAAACCAATCCCGAATAATAAAGAGGTAATTGAAAATGACTATTGATGAAATCATAAATTATGTGTTCTCCTCACCAGAGAATACAAATCCTAATGTTTTACATTCTATGCTTTCGTCTTTATCTGGAGGCGCGGCCGAATCATCTGGAAGCGAATCAGATGTATAGTTAATGAAAGTTGAAATTGATGACAATGGTATATTAAATAAAACTTGGCAAGAAATGTATGACGCCGCATTAGCTGGTGCTATTATTTACACTGAAGACGAAGGAGATAAATGTTACTTTATGAATTTTGCTGTAAGTGATAATTCTGAATCATACGTTGTTGTATTGGTAACGAGTACAAATCAAACTATTTGGTTTTCCACTGATACGGCATCTGGATATCCTCAAGATGCAACACTATCCCCAGTTGGGCCATCTGGTCCTATTGCATAAAACAACCGCCGTGTAAATACATACACGGCGGCCTTTTCATATTTTTATTTAATAACTATCATAAAATTCAACATGATAATTATCCGGATTAAGTTGTCGCATCACATAAATAAGCCATTCAAGGGCGGTTAAATCCCCATCAAGGTGATCTCTTATCTCTTTATAAGTCCATATGCTATCACCCTCATTCCATCTCTTCTTTTTATTGAGATGATTGATTACATGCCATATAGCTTTAACATCGCCGACATCAAGAAAGTCACGATTGCCATCATCGTAATCGCCGCCAAGCGCTGTGATAATATCTCTACGAATATTCCAACACTTACGCCAAAAGCAAATGCTATAGCAATATTCATTCCCATCAAAAGTAGGTGTTGAACGCTCACCAAAATCAAGCGGCAGCGCCACATCTACCGGATCCTTTGTATATAACACTACTCCATTTTCAAGTCCCATTTTATATCTCCTTTCTATGAATCAAATCCTGAAGCATCAAGAATGATTGGATGTCCATTTAAATACCCATAGTTTCCACTATGCATATCATCAAGCATTTTGCCGCGGCGTGCCCAATCGCAGAATCTTACCCAAAAATCCTCACCATACTGTTCAATGATGGCGGCCCGCCATATAACATTCCCATAATTGTAACCATAATCCATGTCTTTTGCGCGGGTGCGGCTATCTTCAGATACCTGTGGTGTAAACTCACGACTGGTCTGAACCTTTTCTTGTATGTAGAAGCGCGTTCCATTCACTTCACCCAAGAAATCAGTTTCGGGAAAAAGAACACCAAAACCATTTTCTTCAGCTTCTTCTATACGCAGTACTTCATCCCAACAGTAATCAGATTCATCCGGTGCATCCGCATTTTCAAACGTCTCAAAGCCAGGATCATCAACATATTCATATTCATCAGTATCTTTATTATAGATTTCCTCATAGTACCACATACCACCAAAAGGAATCTTAATAACAAAGTTTTCATTTTCCGGAACAATGACTACCTTAGAAATGCCGTACTCTATGCAGCAACTGTTGCGAATTGAATCATCAAGCTGATCATAGATTATGTTTGTATTAAATACAGAATCTTCTTGGTCACAGCCTATTTCTGGAGGAAGGTTAAAATTTTTCACAACCTTCTTTGCGATATTATAATCCTTATCGGTGAGCAAAATAATCCCTTCTTTCCTATTTTCTATATATATTATACCATAAAATTAAAAAAAAGTCAAAAGAGTAACAATTTGTTACTTTTTTGACTTTTGCTTTATATTAAAGGGATTTACTCTTCATCCGCGCGCCATACAATCTCTGGATGACTCTTCACAAAGTCCCACCAATTGCAATCAGAATCCGCACGATTCCCAAAAACAACATCATTGCGGTTAGCATAACCACTATCGCACCAAACCCAGTTGACTATCCACAATTCTTCCTCGCGGCTGAGCATGGCGCAATTGCCATTCTCTACGAGAATTCGCATGATCGCGGCGGCGTCTTCAAAACTATGAACAGCTATGCCCTCTTGCGGCAAATGTTCTTTTAACATTCGTAATCATCCTCCTCTACAATAAATAGATCAGCATCGGTATCGCCATCCATAATATCATCCATCCAATCCCGAATCTGCTCCATAATATCTTCATTATTACTCATCGCAGATAAATAGGATTTAAATAGAGCATAAAGAGCCTTATATTCGCTAACATGGGCATTAATCCAATTAATTGCCCACACATTCGCGGCAAGCTCAACGGGAAGATTCCAATAGGTGAAAATATCTTTAAGATTCTCTTTTTCTATAGCATAAATAAGCATTTCTTCTTCACTGAAATTGTTAATGGTTAATACATGACCAACCTCATGGAGGAAAGAAATAACATGAATATCAATAG
>Ga0310696_10002296_pt1 | contig 25672 bp, 24 predicted proteins | sample AusTroGonzalo_MG_4_FD_203885 | JGI IMG/M metagenome (GOLD analysis project Ga0310696, IMG submission 203885) | Bovine rumen microbial communities from tropical cattle in Woodstock, Queensland, Australia - Gonzalo_02 (v2) (version 2) | ecosystem: Host-associated > Mammals > Digestive system >...
GGGCATCCTTCCCGATGCCTTGAAATATTTCAGAACACGCAACAAAGATACAAAAGCCTTACTGTTCCTGTAAGGCTTTGGGAAAAATATATTAAGAGGGAGATGTGTATAAAGAGTAGTTCTAAAAATAGAAGGGGAATTTTCGCGACCGCACATATCGTGCGCAAAACGGAATTGATTTCAAATCGAAAAATCTGGAAAAGTTTACAATATATTAAAATACAATAAGTTACGAAAATATTTTAAAAATTAACGCAACAGTACTATTCATTGTACATTAGATAAAGTTGTTATCTTTGCAACGTCATATTTTCAGATTCTGTTTAACGGGCCTCCCTGGGTCTGGAGGCATGACGCGAAAGTGGCAAAAATAGAGGTCCCCTATAATTAGAAAAAAATATGATTAAAATGACAACAGTATTGAAAATTATTTGTGTAATTGCTCTTGCAATACTTGCAATAGTTGGTTGTGGTACTTTTGAATTGCTTCAATATGGAAAAGCCATTCAAGAAGAAACGCGAATAAGATTGCAAAAAGAGAAAGATTATTTTTTAGGGCTTGAATTTGAAGGGGTTGTTGTTGAAAAAAATATAATGTTTTTGTCAAAAAAAAAACATGAAGATGAATATTCAGTAACACTATTATTGCATCATATAGAACCAAAACCATCATTTCCTTATAATAGTAATATTTATTTTGATTATACTTGTGATAGTTTACTAACAATTCATATTCCTCAAAATGTTTATAATCAGATTAAAGAAGGGGATACTGTTAAAAAAGAGGTTAATGATTGTAATGTAGTGATAGGTTGTAAATAACCAAAATACAAACCAATATGCGCTCAACCCATCACCCACCATCTATAACCCATAACCTTGCCGCGCTTTATTCCTTCTCCGCCAAAGAGCGCAACTCCGAAACCTGCTTATCTTACTTTGGCTCACGGTATTACAGCAGCGATTTGAGCATCTGGCTGAGCGTTGACCCGATGGGGAGGGCTACAATAATTTGCCATCAAAATAAATTTTAAGTATCAATGTATATGAAGAATAATACAAGGTCAGTATATTTAATATTTTTATCACTTTTATTTGTCGGCTGCATCAACAGTAATGTCAAGACTATTAGTGGAATAAAGGTTCCAGTACAAGTTTTAGTTGTATCATCTGAGCATGGATTTAACTATGAGAAGACTCTAAAATCAGCATTGAATGGAAATGATTGTGATTTAAAAAAGATATCTACTCTTGATTTTTTTGACACATCAGTAGGATATGATCATGGTGCAATACTGGTTGAAATAATTAATGAAATCGGCGAAGATCGTTTCCTTATAGCTGTCAACAATTGTGATAGGAGAGAGAAAATTATTCTCAAGGGGTATTTGAGGGCTGGAATGGAATATGGGAAATACCCTGATAAAACATTATCTGAATTGTTTCCTAAAATAGCTGTTTTTTTAGATGTGCCATTCACTGAATGAAATCAACTACAACTTGTAAATTAGCATTTTATTTTATGTATGTATTTCCCTTAAACCATCGCATCTCGTGACGGACGTTTAGGCCATCTTTGCCAAAACTTAACGTCATGTCAAAGAGCAGCCCCCGCAGGGTAACCAACTAAAGTTATAAAAAAGAAATCAAACGCTAAAGATAGCAAAAGAATGGAAGAGATTATAGCCAACCAGGGTTACGCGCAGATACGCGCGATACGCGGAGATTTCCGTGCGGGACGTGCTCGGCTCCATGCGCCCGCACACCTACGGCGTGCGTTCCTTGTCGTGCCTTTCCGTCGCCACCAAGCCCCGCAGACCTACGGCCTGCATGCGCGAACGCAAGTGTGCCCCTTACGGGGAAGGGTATGCTTCTGCCGTTGACATTATGTACATTGTTCATTGTACATTGCATTCGGGGTCACCGAGCTGTTGTCCCTGCAGGGGCAAAAAGAAAAAATTCTATTTTTGCAATTGGAAAATCACACAAGTGGTTTTATGGATTTAGAGTCTAAATTATAAAGAATGACCAATGACGTTTTTGAACAATTTTCACAAGGAGGCGGTGTTGAGGAAACTGCGGAAACTCGCAGAATCCATGAAGTCGCCGATGAACTCAACAGACGCTGCCGATTACATGAAACGCAATTTCGAGGCGGCAAAGAAAATGTAAATGCAATTGAGACGGAACGACGTATTGTCGAGCAGTACGCCAAAGAAAAAGGTATCTGGTTACCGTTTGCCGACATTTCTCGTTTAGGGGCTCCCGGTCCAAGCGGAAATGAGAACGATTTGTATGTTTCGGGGGATATTGTGTCCAAAGTGAACAATCTGCTGAACTCTGGCGGCAGCATCTTGCGCTTTCTGGACAGGGTGATGTACCATAACGACCTGTTTTATGATACGGCATACACATTGTATGGATTTACCGGTTTTGAAGGCCGAACTGTTATGCCCATAATCCAACAACAACTGATACAGAATGCCCGTCCTGCCACCCAAATCGAGATAGATACATATATGGCGGCTATCGGATTTGAGAATGGCAAGGGAAGAGGAAGATTTGAGAATGAACAGTATGAGGTATGGGATCTGTTACCACGGAATGTCTTGAAAGACGAGGAAGGTGATATTTATATTGTAGATGCCGAAATCACTCGCAATATTTAACTTATGAATAAACACCTCCATATTGTAAGACTGTTTCTGTTGGTTGTGGCATTCGCGTTGAGCGCCATTCCCTCCTACGCGCAGCGTCCCGACAACCGCTCCTTCGAGCACTTGTGGACGCTTTATGACGGGATAAACCCCAACTACATACGGGATCTTCGTTCGATGCTCGACACCATCGCGTGGAAAGCCGAGGCCGAACATAATTCCTACCAACTGCTGATCGCTAACCACAAACAACTGGATATCAGTCTTATGCATGGCGATATAGACGTGCTGAAAACGCTGCGGTGGCTCGACTCGCTCAGCCATCGCACTAACGATGCCCGTTGGGGTGATCCCGACAGCCTCGTCTATCGCGCCCTCTACCACTACTTCACCGGCGTGCTGCTGTACGCCATCACGCCCTATAAAGAATACGGTCAGACCATCGCGGACGCTGACTTTACGAATATAGAGCTGTGGTCTACGGAAAATTTCCGCAACGCCTCTCGAGAACAATTTTTCGCCTGCCTTGACGCGATGCCCCGGAATGTCTCGCTCCTTACCCACCGGTGGGATTTTCTCATCACCGGCACCGGCACCACTCGAGTGCTGCACCCGACCCTCAACGACGTCCTCGTCCAGGAAATCCTCGACCGCTTCGGGGAGAGCGACACCGCGTTGGCTATCACGCTGATTGACGAGATTATGACCGCGCATACGGAACGCAACGTCCTTATAAACTACGAGATACAAAAACTGCATTATCGTTTTCCCAAGCCGGAAGAAGATGTGGACGCTTCGGCCTGCTGGCGGGCCCTTGAATCGTTGGAACAGGTGTATGGTCCCGACCTCGTATTCGACTACGAGCGCGGGTTGCTGCTCGCCGCCGCCGACCAGCTCACCGACCGCGAAACCGACTACAAATCCCGCGCATTGGCCTACTTCGAAAAGGTAATCCGACAGTGCGAGGATGCCGGCAACAAGGATCCGATTATGCGTCACTACGCCCACAACGCCCGCTATTACACTGAACGGCTGACCATGCCGAACATCATCCCCGTCAAAGCGCAAACCAACCTGCCCCTCGGGCACAAACTGCGCATTCCCGTGCAGTACAGCAACCTTGACACCGTCTATCTTAGCGTGTTCAAAAACAACTATATTGTAACATTTGTCAAACAAGATTGGGGCAGAGAGGTTGATTATCAATATTTTCGGAATTCATCAAGTTTTGAAAAAAACCGTGAAATGCTCGGTGAGCCTGTGCACACCCAATGTTTCGTGCTCGGCGGCAACGGAAAGAGCCGCTTCAACACGACGGAACTGTGGGTCGATTCGCTGCCCATCGGCAATTACTACTTTTTCTTCCATCTCAACCCGACGATTGACTCCCTTGGAATGCTGATGGAAACGGAATTCAGGGTCACACGCCTCAAAGTCGCCGACTGGGAGGTGCTCGAAAAAACCTACGTCGCCGTACACGATGTGCGTACGGGCGAGCCGCTGCGCAATATGCGTGTCAAGCATAACAATTGGAACAGTTTCACAAACCGATATGGAGAAGTGCAACTTACAAGGCGATTATTTCGTTACGGTGAGTCATTTCTCGATGTTTACGATCACAAAGTGGCACACATCATTAATTCGGATGATTTTGTTTCGTCTCCTATAGTCTGGGATTACCCCCAAGGACGCTTCAACTCGCACAGTGCTACCGTCCAGATTTTCACAGACAGGACCCTCTACCGTCCCGGACAGACTGCGCATTTCAAGATTCTGCTCTCCCAAAAGGGCAAGCCGAAGTGCAATGTGCCGGTGGAAGTGTGTCTTGAAGGCAAAAATATCTCCACACCGGACACACTACGGTTGGTCACGTCGGAGTATGGCACTGTTTGCGGGGAATTTAAACTGCCGCAAACGGTAGGAAAATACTATATACGATTCCATTATCCCAAACAAGAGGGATACTCAAACTATTACAAGTGCCTAGAAGTGGCCGAATACAAGTTGCCGACTTTCAAGGTTAAGCTGCTGCCTGATACTTTGCAAGCCGCCTCAGGCGACACGCTCACCATCCGGGGCAAGGTCACCACGCTCAATGGGCTGCCCGTGGGCAACGCCGCCGTATCGCTTTATATCAAAGGCGGCGGCCTTGACGAACACCAGGAGGTTTTCACTGAGCGTGACGGCCGCTTCGAATACCCCTGCGCCGTTCCGAGGGCATCCTTGGAGGTGCGAATCAATATTGAGGCTATTGTCACCGACGTGAACGGCGAGACGCATCGCGACAAAACGTCCGTGGTACTTCCACCAAAATTATTGACTGTCAATATTTTAGGAAGCAGAGAAATTGACCAGGCAACGGTAGACACGGCGGTTTGGGTGCTGCAGGCTGTCAACTTCAACAACATCTCGCAACCCGTGCCCTTGCGGGTGGCCGTGGTGCGGCTGCAACCGCCGGCCGAGTACAAGATTCCCGTCTTCAAAACCAAACCAACCTTCTGGATGCCGCTGCACAGCAAAGAAGAGTACGCTCGCGAGTTCCCTCATCTCACCTTCGAACAACGGCCCAACGACCCTGCCAACTGGCCGGTAACAGACACGTTGTTCCGCAACAAAGCCCTATTTCTGCCCGATTCACTATTGCAGATAAATATAAAAAACTGGTTACCAGGTAATTATAAAATCATTGTAAACGCAACGGACAAATCTGGCAAGCCAGTGGAGACTGCGCAACACTTCACCGTCTACAGTTCCGGTTCTACAGAATATAAACCATTGAAAACCATTCATTTGGATATAATCAGCATGCCGGAAAAGGCGGGTAAGCCATTCACCCTCAGCGTAGGCAGTTGTCTGCGCAACGCCGTGATGGTCTGCGATGTATATCAAGGCGACGAACACCTCAAAACCATGCGCATCCCACTCGACCGCGAGCAGAAAACTTTGACGGTGAAACCCCGTGCCAACGGTCACCGAGGCATCAATATCCTCGCCCGCATTGTGCAGAACGGCGAACTCCACACGGCGACGTTGGACACTCTTGCCCCCATGAATGTTAAGAAGGCCATGCAATATGCACGCGCTTTTGACAAGTTACTGCTGAATGCGGAACTGACTCATTGGCACACCGAGTCTGAACCTGGCGCGAGCGAACATTGGGAGATAACTCTCACCGACGGCGGGGGAAAAGCCGTACGCGATGCGGAACTGCTGGCCTGGATGATTGACGGAAGCCTCTACGAATTAGACATGGAGAAGCCTTTACACTTTTTCGGTTCCTTCCGTTATGGCGGGCGATGGAAAAAGATTCCGCGCGCGTTACACACCTATAGGAACAAAATTATCTGCAACGACCTGTCTATAGGCTATAGCGACTATTCTCGCTATCGGAATTACACGATAGAAAAATCGGTGTTGAAGTACGAGCGAGCAACATTGGGTTTCTCTTCCCAATTATATTCGGAAACCGATTATGAAGATCCCGACATGGTAATCATTCAGTATGAACCGCCGGTGTTTAGCATGGATAATACTGCTAACCATTTCTTATTGTCAGGAGATAACATCCGTACGGTGCACGGCCGCTCTGTGACAGATGCCTTGGCGGACAATGCGGGTGTATCCTCCGTTGACGGTACCATGACCTCCGTACGCGGAAATCGTTCCGACGGCCAACAAACCATCGTCGATGGGATGCGGGTGCGGGACACCGAACCCAGAATGAACGTAACGACAGCCAAGGACATCCTGCCGGCGGCGGAATCTTCCCTTTCGCCAGACATGACCCCGCGCAGCAATTTCGTGGAGACGGCCTTCTTCTATCCGAACCTCCAGCCCGACGATAGCGGCCGCGTGCGCATCAACTTCACGCTGCCCGACCAATACACCAGTTGGGAGTTCTACGCGATGGCTCATCGCAAGAATATGTGGCAATACAACCTCACCGCGTCGCTACAGAGCCGCCGCACGCTGATGCTGCAGAGCAACGCACCGCGCTTCCTCCGAGAGGGCGACACCCTCACCCTCCGCGCCAAGGTCACCAACCGCAGCGACCAACGGATGAACGGTACGGTGGCGATAGAATTTTGGAATGCGGAGAATAATGAACCGATTGACCTAATTATAGATGCAAATAGTGATAAAAATGTAACCTCTGGCAGCCCTATTGTCGGAACCAGACATTTCAACGTGGAAGCCGGTGGTTCGCAGATGGTGCAATTCCGTATTATCGTACCCTCGAATATTCCAGCGGTGCATTATTGGATGACGGCTCACTCCGACAATTACACCGACGGCGAGATGCGGATTCTGCCCGTGCTGCCCAACAAGATGTTGGTAACGGAAACTCGTCCTTTTGTAGTGCCTGCCAACACGGACACCGCCCTCACATTCAGCCGATACCGCACACACAACACACCCACAATGCAACCGCTGAGCTATACCGTGGAGGTGACCACCAACCCCGCATGGCTGGCGATCCGCTCCCTACCCTATCTCATGCGCTATCCATACGACTGCAACGAGCAGACTTTCAGCAAGTTGTTCGCCGCCGCCACCGTAAAGCACGCCATTGCGATGAATCCCGGGCTTGACACAGTGTTCCGCAGTTGGCTGAACGATACGGTGAACGATGCGCTGGCTTCACCGTTGCTGAAGAACGAGTCGCTGCACACGCTGCTGTTGGAAGAGACCCCGTGGCTGCGGGATGCCCAAAGCGAATCGCGGCAACGCAAGGAAACGGCCGAACTTTTCGCCGCCGAAAACCTCAATCGGCAGATCGAGCGCAGTCTCAAAAAACTGATACATAATCAGTTACCAGGTGGCGGATGGGACTGGTACGGTTGCTACGGCTATTCCCGCTACATCACCGACCACCTCATCGCGGGCTTCTACAAACTGCAGCGCATGGGCGTGGAGATTCCGCAAGCTGACAAGATGTTAAAGAAAGCCATCCGCAAGTCGGATCAGGAGCATGAGGCCGACTACCAACGCTATCTAAAGCAACTCGAGAAACATCCCGAAACGCAATTCTTTTTCTCCGAAGAGGACGTGCACTACCTCTATGCAAGATCTTTTGCGCCATACGACTCTGTTTGGCTATCGCAGCCTTACGTGCAGAATCTGATGAATCGGATGACAGAGAAGCTCCCCAAGGCCAGTCTCACCCGACAGGCTGAGGTCGCCCTGATTCTCTACCGAGCCGGCGACCCATACGACAAACACGAAGCGCGTCAGACGATGGAGTACATTCGCCAGCAGGCCGTCGTTGACCGCGAGCTGGGCATGTACTGGCGCGATGGCAACAGTTGTCGCTACTACCGCTGGTATGAGGCTCCCATTGAGCGGCAGGCCCTGCTCATTGAGGCGTTCACCGAGATTGCACCGCGCGAGGACGACCTGACGAAGATGAAACAGTGGCTGCTGATGCAGAAGAAAGGCAACGCATGGAGCAGCACAAAAGCCACAGCGGAGGCCGTTTATGCGCTGCTGCTCAATGCTCCCGCCGATTTGCTGAAGCCCGCCGCCACGGTGGTCACAGTGGCTGGCGAGGCCATCACAAACACGGAAGCGGCTCATGCCGAGGCCGGCACCGGCTACCTGCAGCGGGTTTGGAAACAGGAGGCGATGACACCGACATTGGCTGACATTACCGTACGCACCGACGGCACACACCCGACCTTCGGGGCGGCCTACTGGCAGTATCTCGAAGTTCCCGACAAAGTGGAGGCTGCCGGCAGCGGACTTTCAGTAAAGCGTACGCTCTACCATCAGCCGACGGGCGGCGGCGCAGCAGCCGAACCGGTCACGGACGCGAACCCCGTGCGCTTAGGCGAGCGCATCACTGTGAAGATTGCCATCACCAGCGACCGCGAACTGGAGTACGTGCAGGTGAAGGATCCGAGAGCGTCAGCTTTCGAGCCCGTCAACATCCACGAGCGGAATGGTTGGCAACAGGGCGTGCGCTGGGTCGAGAGTCCCCGCGAAGCCAGCAACTGTTTCTTCTTCAGCACGTTCCCGAAAGGAACGATCGTTTTGGAATACGATGTTTTCGCCACCCAGACCGGCGATTTTTCCGCCGGCGCGACCTCCGTGGAATGTATGTACGCCCCCGAGTGGCGTGCGCAGGGCAGCGGAACGCGGATTCGCGTACATGACAAATAAGCTGTTCGGCGGCAAAAAACCAATCCCAAGCAACAAAAAACGGAAACAACAAATCGTCAATATACGCATATCTACCCTAAATTAAAATCGTAAAATATTGATACACAATATTATATATGCATCATAAAAATCTTTTCAACAGGGTTGTGTAAATTAAAAAAAAGTGTATTTTTGCAACCTCAAAATTTAGAAGTAAATAACAGAAGAATAAAAAGATAGAGCAATGAAAAACGAGTTGATTCAATACGTAGAGGATAACTTCATAACGACGCAAGAGTTCCCGAAATTCAAATCCGGTGACACCGTGAACGTTTCCTACAGAATCGTTGAGGGTACCAAAGAGCGTATCCAGAATTTCCAGGGCGTGGTGCTGCAAATCAAGGGCAGCGGCGTCAACAAGACTTTCACCGTGAGAAAGATTTCCGGCGGTATCGGCGTTGAGAGAGTGTTCCCCTTCACCACCCCGATGATCTCTGAGATCAAGGTCGTGAAGCGCGGTGTGGTCCGTAGAGCAAGAATTTACTATCTCCGTGATTTGACGGGTAAGAAAGCCCGCATTAAAGAGCGCAGAGGGTAATCATAATGTAAAGATTTTAATGGTTAATGAAAAAAGGATGGTTTCGGCCATCCTTTTTTTTCGCTCACGGTATTCGTAATTTGTGTACATTTGCACCCTGAAAAAAAATTGCGTAAGAATGGCATTAATCCAATCTATGGAGCAGAGCGGCGCAAAGCTATTCAAGTACCGGGGACAGATTCCGGTGCTGATTTTCGTGCTAGCGCTCCCACTGATATGGCTGACTAACGAGACCTTGTATAGCCAATTGAGATGGGATCTGAACATAGTCGCACACACCATTCAAACTATTTGCACTATTTGCGGTATCCTACTCTCATTATGCGGCCTAGCCCTTCGTGCTTACACGGTATGCACGACCCCGAAAGGCACCTCCGGTCGTAACACCGCCTCTCAAGTGGCCAACACACTTAACACCAAAGGCATCTACTCTGTGGTACGCCACCCGCTCTACTTCGCCAACTACTTGATATGGGCCGGCATTCTCGTCTTCTCGATGAACGCCTACGCTTTCATTATCGTCTCCCTCATCTATTGGATTTACTACGAGCGCATTATGATGGCTGAAGAAGCCTTCCTGCGCGGAAAGTTCGGCAACGAATTTGAGGAATGGGCCTCCCAAGTACCCGCATTCATCCCGAAATGGTCCCTTTACGAAGGTGGTATGCTGGAATTCTCATGGAAAACATTCATTCGCCGCGAATACGCCACTTGGCTCTCCACCATACTCGCTTACTTAGTCGTCGACTACAATCTCTTTTGGCGGATTTGGGGTCCAACGTATCCCGACTTCACAATCTTCGACGCACCACTTCGTCCTTCCTTCTACATCGCCGCTGGATACACCATTATCGCCCTCCTCATCAAACTCATCAAGCACAAGACAACCTGGCTCGACGCAACCCCCGACCGCGACTGACGTTAGACTTGAGACTTAAGACTTAAGACTTGAGACTTAAAATAACTAAAACCGCTAAACCACTAAACCACTAAACCACTAAACCACTAAACTACTAAACCACTAAACCACTAAACTACTAAACCACTAAACCTTTAACCATTAACCGTTAACCCTTAAACTTTAAAAATATGAACATCACCCACATCGAACATCTCGGCATTGCCGTGAAAAGTCTGGAAACAGCCATTCCTTATTACGAGAAAATCCTCGGAATGAAATGCTACAACATCGAAGAAGTCGCCGACCAGAAAGTCAAAACCGCCTTCTTCAAGGTCGGACAAACCAAGATTGAGCTCTTAGAGCCGACATCGCCGGAAAGCACTATCGCGAAATTCATCGAGAACCGTGGCGAAGGTGTCCATCATATCGCATTCGCAGTTCCCGACACCAATGAAGCCCTTGACGAACTGGCCTCAAAAGAAGTTCGCCTCATTGACAAATGCGCCCGTCACGGTGCCGAGCACTTGATGATCGGCTTCGCCCATCCGAAGTCCACCGGCGGCGTCCTCACCGAGTTCTGCTGCCCGGAATAAGACGATGCACGATGAAATGTAGAGACGGGGCATGCCCCGTCTCTACAAAACGACATACCGTGTGACAACGGCAAAAGACAAATAACATGCTGAAAGACAAGACTTTTTGGAAAATCCACATTAAGTGGGGTGTCATAGCGGGATTGATGCTTATCGGCATTGAAATCCTCAAGATGCTTGCGCGAAAGGTTGACTACCAATCCGCGCAAATACTTGATTTAGCAATGATTATAGGTTTTGTTCTCGTGCTATACAATGGAGTGCGCGAGTTCAAAGAGGTTTACACCGAACGACTGTCGTTCGCCAAGGCCTTCCTCAGTTGCATCGTGATTTCCTTTATCGGCGCTGTGACGCTTTTCGGCTACGACCTGCTACACTACTCCGTCATCGAAAAGGACGGTCTACAACAAAAATACACCGTCGCCCTGGAGAAGTACAAGCAGAATCTGGCCAAGGACACGCTAACCACCGAAGAACTGATTGCTTTCACCGATGAGACGGCAACCATCATGAACGAATGCAAAGACGCTGTGACAGCCGATTCCGTGATGCTTCAGTGGGAAGGATGCCTCACCGATGCAAACGAACAACAGGCGTTGCGCGATGAGATTAGCAGCGGTGTCCTCATTCTCCAAAATTTCTATGCCAACAAGCTGTCTTCAAAACCTGAGACGGACAAGGAACAGTACCAGCTCGGAAACTTCACATCCTACGCCAAGAAAGTACTGATGGAGACCTTGGTCAGCTACATCGAACAGAATGACAGCAAGCCTTCGACTCCTTTTGTGCAGGGCATCGTTCAGCAAACCAACGACAAGCTCGCCAGCATTGACCCGTTAGACAAGCGCTACGAGCAGAACAAGTCGCATGTGCCCCGTTACGACCGCAACGGTCAGTACGCCGCCGTCAGCGCCGCGATGTACCTGCTCTACGGCATGTTCTTCGGTCTTTTTGTCGCCATGTTCCACTACACCTCCAAGAAACCGATAGAGGAATTCGTCCCATCGGAAGAAAATGAAGAGACAACTGATGCATAACACTTTGTAGAGACGGGGTGCGCCCCGTCTCTACGATTCCCAATCCTAAACCATTAAACCATTAAACCATTAAACCTTAAATCCTTAACCGTTAACCTTTAACCTCTAACCTCTAAATAATGGATATATCTGTAATAATTCCCCTGTTGAACGAAGAAGAGTCGTTGCCTGAATTGACCGAATGGATTGAACGCGTGATGTCGGAGCACAATTTCTCCTACGAAATCCTGATGGTGGATGACGGCTCTACAGACAAATCATGGTCAGTGATTCAGGAGTTGCATGCGAAAAATCCTGCCGTAAAGGGTATCCGTTTCCGCCGCAATTACGGCAAGTCTGCCGCATTGAACACTGCTTTCGAGGCTTGCCAAGGAGATGTGGTCATCACCATGGATGCTGACCTGCAGGACAGTCCTGACGAAATTCCCGAGCTCTACCGCATGATTAAAGAGGACGGCTATGATCTCGTCTCAGGATGGAAAAAAGTTCGTTACGATTCAAAACTCGCCAAGAACATCCCGTCGAAGTTTTTCAACTGGACCACCCGCAAGATGTCCGGCATCCAACTCCACGACTTCAACTGCGGTCTCAAGGCCTATCGCCAAGACGTGGTCAAATCCATCGAAGTCTATAGCGAGATGCATCGCTACATCCCAGTGATTGCCAAATGGGCCGGTTTTTCCAATATCGGAGAGAAGGTGGTCATCCACCAAAAGCGCAAACACGGCGTTTCCAAATTCGGATGGAGCCGTTTCATCAACGGCTACCTTGACCTGCTGACTGTCAGTTTTATGTCGAAGTTCGGCAAGAAACCGATGCACTTTTTCGGGTCTCTCGGAACGCTGTCGTTCCTTATAGGTATTATCATTACCATCATTCTGATTGCTCAGAAATTCTACCGGATGTCGCATGCGCTGGTTGTCCGCCAAGTCACCGACCAACCCTTGTTCTACCTTGCGTTGTTGGCCATGGTATTCGGCCTTATGCTATTTCTTTCCGGTTTCCTCGCCGAACTCATCGCCCGCAACGGCTCCGACCGCAACAAATACCTGATTGCCGACCGAATCGAATAACCGTCCATTTGATGGAAATGGTATTATGTAGAGACGGGGCATGCCCTGTCTCCGCGAAACGGAATAACGATACGTCTTTATAAAACATTGATTATGAGTATTCTAAATATAAAAATATTGGCGACCGCAATCCTTTGTTGCGTCGCCATTTTTGTAATGGCGCAGACACCTGTCCGCGACTGCGGCACCGTTTCCGACATCAATGGCAACGTCTATCAAACCGTAGTAATAGGCAACGAATGTTGGCTGCGGGAGAATTTGCGAACCACCCATTACGCTGACGGGAAAGCCATCCTGCCGACACCCACCGTTCCGAATTCTGAAACCGCCCTGATCGCCACATATGGAAGGCTCTACACATGGTTTTCCGTACTCAACGGCGCTAAACCGACCGAGGAGAGTGACGGCCGCGTACAAGGCCCTTGTCCCGATGGATGGCATGTACCCTCGAATTTCGAGTGGATGGGATTGGAGGACTTTGTGGGCTACAAGGACTACTACCGCTGCGGCACAGACGTAAACAACGTGGCCAAGGCCCTGGCTTCGGCTGAAGGCTGGCAATTCGACTTTCTGACGCACGGCGCGGCCTGCTGCATCATTGAGAATATCGCAACGAACAATGGCACAGGATTTTCCGTTCTTCCCGCCGGAAGTGTTTGGAACGGACAAGCCGAAGGTTTTGGAACCAATGCCGGCTTTTGGACCTGTTCAGACGGCAGCGAGGAAACCGCCCCCATCCATAGGTTCTACTACACCAACGCAACAGTGGAAATCAACTGCACCCCTAAAGAGGCCTTCTACTCCCTTCGTTGCATCAAAAACAAATAGCATCAATTGCCCACGATGGAGCAGGACTGAAAACCGATGAGACGGTCGTATGACGTCCCCTCCTCCTGGAAATAAACGTAAATATTGTATATATTATTAGTTTGGTAATGTGACCCTTCAATATAGGTAGCATCAATTTCATTGCTACCATAAGGGAGGAAGACGTACTGATAATTGTATACGCCCTGTTTCAACAGGAGTTCCGTCTCCCAAAAGTCAAACTCCTTGTTATAGCGCAACTTAGCATCATCTTGGATTTGCCAGTCAGTAAGTTCACCGAACACATAGACGTTTCCGTCGGTAAAAGGGAAAGTGCTTTTCAGCGTAAAATGTGTAAAAACGTAATCCTCTGAATAATCGTTCGCCAAATCTCGGTTACGATAATAGCACCTTCCATGAATATGCCCCCGGCTCTCATAAGCCACAAACGGGCGAGCATCATCCTGAAGCACGTACACATGGGTGTGGTGGCTTTCGAACGAGATGCCCACCACCCGATCGGCATTGGAGCGCAGCGTGGAGATGTCGAAGGTTCGGAACTCTGAACTGCCAGGGAAGGAATTAGTCCCGTCCATATAGTTGAAATGCAGTTCGGAAGCGGTGCCTGAACGATACACCAAGCCGAACTTGGCATTATCCCAACGACCGTTCTGCTGGATGGTGGCATGGACCGACTGCTGGGGATTCCGGATACGGTAACCACCCGTAAAGACCGTAAAATCAATATCTTGATGGGTAAACTTATTGTTCACATCAATAGCCGAATGTACATCACATTGTATTTTGGCAGGCAACGGCTCGGTCACCATGAAACGGCGGGTCAAAATCGGATTATCGGGTGAATCATCATAGACAAACAAGATATAATTTCCTGATTTTGAGAATGATATATTCTCATTAGGAAACGTTGCGTGATAATGCATATAGGGTTCAATCGTATTGAACGAATGGTCATAATCCACGATATCATCCTCCATAAAGCCCTCAATATATTCTATTTGGTTGAGTTGGGATGGGTGCCAGTCGTGGGTGCAGTGGATAAACGTGAACTTCAAATGCCTGATTTCGAGATTCAGGTCGTCGAAGGAGATATGGAACAGCGACTCGCCCAACGTGCCGACGGGATCGGCCAGTTGATCATCACCCGCAATAAGCTGAACGCTTGCGATACCGTCTGCATAAATTTTATTAACCATTTGAATATCAAACTGTTGTGCGGTTGAAAAATCAAACAAAGCCAGCAAAAACAGTCCTATAAAAACAATTTTCTCCTTCATAAAACACCTATCATTAAAACGGGGCAAAGATACTTTTTTTCATAAGAAAAAAAATATTTCAAAAAAAATCACTAAAACGAATTATGTATTAAAAAATTTTATATTTTTGCAGTTCAGATTAAAACAATCAAGGCATAAAAATATTAACCACCAAAAAACCTGCTATCGAAAAGACTTCTACTTTCTGAACTTATTAACCCAAAAGAAAGGAGTATATCATGAATTGGAATGCCTTGTCCGATAACGAACTGATAGCGCGTTATCAAGCTGGTGAAGAGACTGCTTTAAAGACCCTCATCCTCCGTTATCAACGGCGGTTGTTCTCTTATCTCATTGTGTCCGTCAAAAACAAAGAGTTGGCCGAGGACATTTTTCAAGACACCTTCATTAAGGTTATAAACACCATTCGGTCAGGTTGCTATCATGAAGAAGGAAAATTCTTCCAATGGATAATGCGGATTGCCAACAATCTGAAAATCGACTATTATCGTCGCCTGCAGCACATGCCCACGGTGGATGGCGGGGAGGAGTTCGACATTTTTTCCATCCTCGGTTCGAAAGACGAGTCCGTAGAGGACAAGATGATTCGTGAGCAGACCTACTCTGACCTCAACCACTACGTGGAGTACCTGCCCGAAGAGCAGAAGGAAGTGCTCAAGATGCGCATCTATCAGGATTACAGTTTCAAGGAGATTGCTGAGATGACCAATGTCAGCATCAACACAGCCTTGGGTCGGATGCGCTACGCCCTCATCAATCTGCGCAAAATCATGACCAAAAATCATGTCGCCTTGTAAGCGGACCCACGATTCGGTTTTTGCAACGAAATCGCAAAAATCTGCGAAATCCGAACCAGAAATTTAACTAATCAACGTTGATTAGTTAACGTATTTTTGATAACTCCTTATCACTCAGCATGAAAAAAAATTTTCAAAACTCTTGACAAAGGCCTTTCAATGTATTATCTTTGTCTCATTCAAAAAGGGCTGGCAACCCTTGCTGAAAAAACCATGAAAACAGTAAATCACAAACAAATACCAAAGACCTGCCAAAACTGAAAACAAAACCTAAACCACCTATGTGAGAACAAAGTTGGTAAGCGTAAACAGGAAACTGTCGCCTCCGCGAAAAGGAGGCACCCCAAAAAAAACAAACTTATTATTCAACTAAAAAAACAAAAAAAACTATGAAAAAAATGTTATTTATTCTTGGATTAACTATCCTTACTTTCGGCGCATTCGCTGAAAAGACCCCATCCATCGTCGTGAACAAACAGCAGGGTGGTTTCACCGCACTCTTCAACCTGTACAATTATGTACATTACACTCCCTCTGAACTATCACCTACTGGAGTGGCTCAGTTGGATTGCACCGGTAGCGGCTTTTCCGCCTGCAGAGTTCCAAACTGCTCAAACTTGATTGTCAACGAAGGCTCCTCCATCACTACCATCTCGGATGCCGGCAAAGTAGCCGCTCTTATGGCGGGTGTCAACAACGTGATCGTCCAGTTTGAGGCAGCCCAAGAGCAGAACATGAGTTCCTCCATCAAACAGACCAACAGCAAGGGAAGTTCAATGCCCAGCGTGTTTACCAAGACCATAGCCATGGCTAACGGTAACAACGCCAGCAAGATGGACACCTACGTCGTGCGCGGTGTGGTAACGTCATGTACCGCAAACTCCTCCACGCTGAAGATTTACATCGAAAAAGCGAACATCCTTACACCTGTAAGCGGTAATTAATCCCACCTTTTCTAACCCGTGCCCCTATGAAAACACGAATAATCCTCGTCGCTGCCGCGATGCTGGTGGCTCTGAGTGTCCACGGACAGGAATGGATTGGCAGCCAGTTTACTTTAGACACGATTGTCGGATTCCTCGGCGAAAACATGCCGGAGAACCTGAACCTTGTCCAATGCAGAATGGTGGACGAAACATTCTATTTCATGGAACAACAGGGATTCCAACATAAGGAAAACGGCCATCAGGCGGTTATCCACGCGATATCGACAGACAATTATGAACAGACGGAAATCGTGCTCCCATTGCCCGAGAGCAACCGCAACAAAGAACGGTACGCCCGCGGACTCTGGATCTACGACTTCAGCCTTGACGGTGACCATATTTTGTTGACGACACAGAACGAACTAATTCTTTACAAGCGAATCCAAGACCAAAACTACCGCGTGGCGTCTACCTATAGTCATCCCAACCTTTTCATGGGTTATCTCCATCAAGGCAAGATCAATTTCTTTGAGGAGGACCACGACAAGGGGTTCAAGTGGTTTCAACAGGACATGGGAGGCGGCCCGGCGACACTGGTGCGGGAGCTACTCTACGAGGCGCCCCACATCGTGCAGATCCAGCCGAACCGCTACATTTTCCACAATCAACAATCTGTATTCTTCCTAAGCACGAGGTTTCCCCGCATGGAGGTTTACGACTTGGACGGAACATTTTTGGACAGCATCCGTTTCGAACTGCCCCTGTGGAAGGCTTTCGAAGACGAATATATCCAGAAAGCCCTATCCGTTCCATACGGGATTGAGCGCATCTATGCCGTCAAAGACGACCTGTACGACTACTCCTACCCAAAAGTCGTCATTCCGCTATACGGGGATCTCCTGCTACTCTACATGCAATTTGACACCACCATTGGGAAATCGGTGCTGCAGTATGCCATCCGCAAAGAAAACGGTGAAACCACGCGCTTTCTGAGAACCAACCATGAAGACAGCCCTTACCTTGCAGCCCGATTCCCATTCACACTGTTTCAAGGCGGTTTTGACAAAGGGAACGCTGCAGGAAACGGCAAGATAGTCCAACTCACTTACAAGACAGACGTTGACTGGAAAGGAAAAACAAACGCCGAGTATATCACCGAGGTGAATCAGTATTTTGCGAACCATGCTCCCACCCTAGCCTACAAAATCATGCACTATTCGCCACCTTCAAGAGCGTTTGATGATGCCCGGCTCCACACACTCGACGGTAAATCCTTATCCCTGAAAGCACTGCCGACAGAAAAAAATGTGCTGATGCTGCACCATGGGCTGGAATGTTCAGGCTGCGTGAAAGCATTATACCAACTGATGAGCAATTCCTCAATAGAGGAAATCCATATCGGGCACATCTATCCTAAACCCATCGACGGGTTGCAAGCTTATGAAATCACCTCCAGACTAAAGCTTCAACTCAACAAACCGTTCACCCTCTACTACAACTCCTCCGACCATTATGCGGAGTTATTCCCCACCCCGCTTCAAGAAAGCGACTTCCCCTGCATAATCCTCTACGAGAAAGGGAAACCTCCCAAATCATTCCGAAACAGTGAACTTTTCACACAAGACTACAGCATCACGGAATTCCGAGAAGCTTTTCTCAATGCGTGGTATTCCTTCCTCAAACAATAACGGACTATTCATTCCCTATTGCCTAAAAAATTGTACTTTTGCGCCCCAAAAACATACGATATGGCATACACGATTGACTTGACGCAAATAACGCAATTTGACCACGTGGAGTTCGTGGCAAAGCAGGTGGTGGAAGGCTTCATCACGGGCATTCACAAAAGCCCCATGCACGGCTTTTCCGTGGAATTTGCTGAACACCGTCCTTACAACACCGGCGAGCCGATCCGCCATATAGACTGGAAACTCTACGCCCGCACGGACAAGTTGTTTGTCAAGCAATACGAGGAGGAGACCAACCTGCGCTGTCACTTAGTGATTGACAACTCATCGTCCATGTACTTTCCACAAAGGCAGAAATACACCTTGGCCCAGCCAAACAAGATTTTTTTCGCTGTATATGCCGCCGCCGTGCTGATGCAGGTATTCAAGAGCCAGCGCGACGCCGTCGGGTTAAGCCTCTTCTCCGACAAACTGGAACTACACACCCACGCTCGCGGAGGCGACGCTCACCACAAGATGATTTACCGCGAACTCGAAAAAGTGCTGCAACCCATCGGTGAGGATGTGCAACGACAGTCCATGGTGACCGACACCCTGCACCAGATAGCCGAACAGATCCACCGCCGCTCCCTGGTCATCATCTTCAGCGATATGCTAGAGACGAGCCACAACCTTGACGAACTGCTGCTGGCCTTGGGACATCTCCGCCACAACAAACACGAGGTCGTCCTCTTTCACACTTTCGACAAACAGTTGGAATACGATTTCGCATTCGACAACCGATTATACCGGTTTGTGGACATGGAGAACGGACATGAGGTGAAAGTTCATGCCAACAACATTAGGGAATACTACCAACAGACCGTGCGCGACTATTTTCAAGAAATCAAGGTGAAATGCGGTCAATACCAAATTGACGTCATCCCCGCAGATATCACGCAAGGGTTTGAACAAATTCTGCTTCCTTACCTACTCAAACGATCACAGATGTATTAATAAAAAAACATGAACCAAACCAACACCTACGAAAACAAAAGATTGACCATAAAACAGTGGAGCCTAAAGGACAGGCCTCGGGAAAAATATGTCAAAGGCGGTGCCCTCGCACTTACGGACGCCGAATTGATAGCGATTCTGCTGCGCACAGGTAATCCCAATGACTCGGCAGTGGAACTTGCAAAAAAACTTCTCGCCCAAAGTGGAAACAGCTTGAACAATCTGTCCGGAAAGTCTTTGCGCGAACTGTCGCAGGTCAAGGGCATCGGACAAGCAAAAGCCATCTCCCTGCTGAGCGCTTTCGAAATCGGGAACCGCATTCGCGCTGAAAAAGTGGAGCAGTGCCTACAAATCCGCAGCTGCACCGATGTAGTCAACCTGATGCAGGACAAGATTGCAAACCTTGACCATGAGGAGTTCTGGGCCATCTACATGAACCATGCCAACCGCATCCTAAGCAACATCCAGATCAGCAAAGGCGGCATCACCAACACCCCGGTCGACACACGTATCGTGATGCAGCAAGCTGTCCTGAATAAGGCTACGCAAATCATCCTCTGCCACAACCATCCGTCTGGCTCTGTCAATCCGAGCCAAGCAGACATTCAACTCACGAAGAAAATTGCCAAAGCTGCCGATTTGATGGACATTCTGCTTGTGGACCATGTCATCATCCACCGCGACGACTACTACAGTTTCGCAGAAGAAGGTCGTATCTGATTGTGAATCAAAAAGATATTCAAACACTAATCCCAATACACCAACAAAAACGAAAAAATAATCTGTCACATTTTTTGTATGTTTGCGTCATGCTTTTCGAAAAGACGGGGCGCGCCCCGTCTCTACATGCGGCAATTTCATTATGTTTGTGTATATTTGAAATTTATGTACCTTTGCATTCTTGAATCCGTCCATCAAAATCACACATTATCAAACCCAAACGATAGAACAATGATACAGCTAATCAAGACCTCAGCAACCGCCGATGGGAAAGGATCCCAACGCAAGTCCGCTAACAACAGTGAAGGACGGACAACTGCGCGCCGCATTGTAGGAGCGGCCGTTGCAGTGCTCACCCTCGCCCTTCTTGTCACCGCTTGCGACCCCGCCTACACTGAAGATATTGTCATCCGTAACGCTTCGTCCCATTACGTCCATATCACTCACTATGGCATCAACGACAATGATTCCAGCATTGCCTCAAACCTGCATAATTACTTTTACCTCGCGCCAAATGAAGAAGTCGTTGTTGAGCAGTTGGGCGGCCTTGGCAGTGCTAGTTTAGAAATGGGAGTGAACTATCTCAAGGTATTTTATGGCGATTCCGTGAAACTCGGTTTCGGAGGTTTCTCAGAAGACGGGCTCTTACGCGAGAGGACGTATTATGCATGGGAGACAACCGGAAGCAGTCCCTACAATTTCCAATCCTTAAACTACACCTACGAAGAAAAACGGAACACAGGGCTCGTCTTCCATGATATGCCTTATTATGGCAAACTCACATTCACTATCACTGACGAACACTATAATGCGGCAGAATGACGTATCCGCTTTAGACGCTGTCACTTATCTGTAATAAATCGTTTGCAATCAGTTTCAAAACCAATCTCCACATTATCCGATAAATGTCACGAGAAAAAGAGATCTACAAAATTACGCTTGTGGGTTCGGCGGGCAACATCGCCCTGCTGACCTTCAAGTTCATCGCCGGCGTGCTCGGGAACAGTGCGGCCATGATAGCCGATGCCGTACACTCGCTGTCCGACTTCCTCACCGACCTCATGGTGATTGTCTTTGTCAACATCAGCTCGAAACCGCAAGACAAGTCGCACGACTACGGCCACGGCAAGTTTGAGACGCTCGCCACGTTCTTTGTCGGGCTGGCCTTGGTGGCCGCCGCCACGGGCATCATCGTTTCTGGTGCCGTTAAGTTGGCGGACTGGCTAAAGGGCTCGCAATTGGAAGCGCCTGGCAAACTCGCTTTGTGGGCGGCATTAATCTCCATTGTTGTCAAAGAGGGATTGTACCAATATACAATGCGTAAAGGAAAAACACTTGATTCTCAAGCGGTTGTAGCAAACGCTTGGCATCATCGGAGCGATGCGCTCTCTTCGGTCGGGGCCGCCATTGGCATCGGCGGGGCCATTCTGCTCGGCGACCGTTGGACCATACTCGACCCGATTGCCTCCATTGTGGTGGGCGCCATGTTGGTAAAGGTGGCCGTCGAGCTTCTCAAAGGAAGCGTCAACGAACTCACGGAGTGTTCGTTGCCTGAGGAAACCGAGCGCGAAATTGAGGAAATCATCACCGCTTTCCCTGACGTATCCGACCCGCACAATCTGTGCACGCGGCGCATTGGTAACCGCATCGCCATTGAAGCGCACATCCGCATGGACGGCAACCTATCCCTGAACGAGGTGCACACCCGAGCCTCCGACATCGAGCAGAAACTCAAAGAACGATTCGGTGCAGACACGCACGTGACGATACATACGGAACCGTTAAAGGAGACATAAAGACGTAATTTATTGGGTGTTGAGACACAATTTTTGAGGTGTAGGAGGGTATGTCATAAGTCACTTTTTCGAAAAAACGCTATTTGAGTATCAAATAGTTACGAGTCAAAAAATGACAATTTTTGGACTTTTGACACACCCTCCTACAAACACGCCTCTACAAAATGTCTCCGTAAATGTGTCTGAACCTAATCTTAGAGGACAATTGTCACCAATTCCGCCATATCCTCAATAAGGAATTCTGCGCCAGCGGCAGACAGTTCCTCGGCGGAGGAGTTCCCGTAGGTCACCGCGCAGGTATGCGTGCCGGCGGCCGCACCCATGAGGATATCGACGGGCATATCGCCCACCACGAGGGTTTCCGAGGCGGGCACGTTCAACGCCGACAAGATGACGTTCACGGGTTCGGGATGCGGTTTGTGATGAACCACCTCATCGGAGCCAACTACCATGGCGATTTTGTCGGTTAAGTGCATCTCTCTAATGAAGCCAAGCAGCGAGGCAGAAGTTCTCGACGAGGCGATGGCCATCTTTATCTGATGAGCGTGCAACAGGTCGATGGTTCCCTGCACGTAAGGGAACATATTGGGCACCAACGATTTGGCATTGGCAAAGAAAATCTGGCGGTAGGTCTCGGCACAATGCTCGGCACCGTCGTCAGTCAGTTCCGGGAAGATCTTTCGGAAGCAGTCCTTGAGCGGCAACCCGATAGTGGAGGCGCAAGTTTCCTCGTCGGCCACGGGCATCCCCAACTCCCGCATCACCCGCTGCATGGTGAGGACGATGTTGTGGCGCGTGTCGGCCATCGTGCCGTCAAAATCGAAGATAACAAGTCGGATGTTCATTGACATAATGCCACAATTTTGGGGATAAAGATAATGAGTCCGATGATCAGGGCTGTGATGGCGGAAACCAGCACGGCTGCCGCAGACAAGTCCTTGACCTTCTTGATGCGTTCATCGCGTTCCGGGCAGACGACATCGGCGAGATCCTCTATAGCGGAGTTGAAGATTTCCCCACCAAACACCAACCCTATGGCAAACACCACCGCCACCCATTCGAGTGACGAAATGTCAAACGCGAAACCAGCTACAACCACACACACGGTGGCAAGCAAATGGATTAGTGAGTTGTGCTCTTCTTTGAGGAGAACCCGCAAGCCATTGAACGCGTAAGTAAAACTCTTCAACCGCTTGGCGATGGAAAACTTTTCCTGTTTCATAATCCAAGATTTAGGCGGCAAATATAAGAAAATCCCATATCCCCGCACCGACAAATCTTTTGTCGCAGCTATCCTCGCCCTTGCTATATAAACATCCTCGTCCTCTCCTGATATTCTGAGTAGCCCGGCTTGTTCTGCAGCTGCCGCTTCTCCATCAGCGGAACGCTGATAAAGCGGAACAGACAAGTGTTCAATACAGGACCTATCACACAGAGGTCGCTCAGGGTGGGTGCAGCGCCGCTGCCGACACAGAGCGACAGGTACATAAACCAGACGCCCCACCACATCAGGATTTCCCCGAAATAGTTGGGGTGGCGCCCGTGTTTCCAAAGACCGACTTCGCAGATCTGCCCTTTATGTGCTTTTGCGAAACGGTGGCGTTGCGTGTCGGAGAGCAACTGCAGGGTGGCGGCCGCAATGCACATCAAGAAACCGAGCCAGCAGACCACATTCGCCTGCGCAGCCGCCTCAATGACAAAGAAACCGGGAATCATCACTAAGAAGACGATAACCGTGGGCATCATATTGAGTCCGAAGAAGTTGATGATTTGAAACACGAAAGGGCTTTGCTCGTTGCGGTACTTGGTGTAGCGCCAGTCCTCGCTATTGAGGTTCTTGAACGTGAAGGCCCAATTGCCGGTCAGCCGGACGCCCCAGTACCAGACGGCGATGAGCAGCAGGACGGTGGCGGAAGTCCAACAGTGGCAGTGCACGGCCCAGAGGGTAAGCATCACGGGCGGGGCAACACTCCAGTAGGGGTCATAGACGGAGACGTTGCGGAACAGCAGCCCGAAAAGCCACACCACAACCGTGGCCGCGACATCGGCGACGAACAGTTGCCAAAGGTAGTGCCAACCGCTGCCGGCCAGACTCCGGTAAACAAGCATCCCGACCGCAAAGGCCAGCGCGTAAACGACTGTAATAATAACAAAACTGAGACTTCGAGACTCTTTGATGGACATTGGGTGTTGAATTTTGGGATTTTGGACGGCAAAAATACAACATTTATCAAAGCGCTGCTTAAGTCGGGAAAGACGGTGCTTATTCTGCCAGACGGATGAGGGGTTCACCGAGGGCTACGGAAATTTGCGAAAGGGTGCGCAGGGTGAAGTTCGGGAATCCTGTTATCCAACGAGACACCACAGCCTCGTTTTTCCCCATTTTACGGGCAAGATCCCGCTGGGACATGTGCTTTTCTTTGAGAATCTTGTCTATTCGTGCAATGATACCCGCCGACATCTGCATTTCAGCCATGATATCCGGTGAAACTTTTTCCACCTTTGATTTAAACCATTCTTGTTTGTTGTTCATATCTCGAAAGTAATATGGTCGGTACCGTTTTCCTTCCGGGCGGAAGAACCTTTCCAAAGCACCCCTATCCAAAATAACCTGTAATGCTGCAATAATTCTCTGGTAGTCAGAATTGTACTTGGCATTCATTTCAAACTCGGCCACGAATTTTTCAAATTCGGTGGTGCCATCCTTTTCAAAGCTAATGGAGTAAAGCGTAGCTCTTTCAGATTCTGATATAATATCTAATGTGGTCTTCTTTTTCATAACGTGGCAAAAATACAAAAATATTTGACATATAAGTCAAGTTTTGGATTATTTATTATTTTTTAGCCGTAGCGTGCCTCTGGCACGCAGATCCAGCACCGCACTCGCCACCCCACACTGCGCTCCACTCCGTTCCGCTTGTGCGGGGTTTTTGAAGTTTCGTGCTTTCCGCACGAGCGCAGACCATCACGGCGAGGGTGATATTATATTTCGGCTTACGGGTCATTTCTAGGATAGAATTCAGGCTCATTAGTAGCAAAGCAATGATGTTCCGGCTCACGAGGCGTGCCAGAGGCATGCTATCCCAATAACCCCGCACTAATGGGCCCCAGAACACACCGTACAACATCGTCTGACAAAATTTTGCCCGAAAATTGGCTGAAAAACAGCGGGTTATACTAAATTTTGCCGGATGGGCGGGACAAAACAAACTGTACCAGAAGTTATATTTTGGTTTAATTTTTGACGGGCGAGGAGCCCGTTTTCTGTAGCAAAAGTTTAATTGGGGTTTGCTGAGGTTGTATTTTGCCCGTGGAATGGCTGTAAATGGCCGATTCTGCGGGCTTTTTCGTGGGTTGAGGTGAGGTAGCCGGTTGTGCGGATCCGGGCGGCGGATGAGGGGGTGAAAGGGCGTTTTTGCACCGTTTCAACAGGGGTGCAACGGGTGCGATTTGTACCCGATTTTGCCGACAGACGGACAATGGACGGACAAACAGACGGACAACAGACGGACATTTTTTGTGTTGGAAAAGTCGGATTGAAAAGGGTGTTTGCGCCAAATTTTTCACGTAACTCGGCAAAAACAAGGAAATGAGCGGGGTATTTTTCACCACTTTTGCACCTTTGAATCAGTCTTAAACAGCTT
>Ga0310696_10002298_pt1 | contig 25662 bp, 17 predicted proteins | sample AusTroGonzalo_MG_4_FD_203885 | JGI IMG/M metagenome (GOLD analysis project Ga0310696, IMG submission 203885) | Bovine rumen microbial communities from tropical cattle in Woodstock, Queensland, Australia - Gonzalo_02 (v2) (version 2) | ecosystem: Host-associated > Mammals > Digestive system >...
CACGGGCGACCGGAAATACCTCGATGTGGCCAAGCGGTTCTCTCACCGTAGGCTGCTCACCCCGATGTCTCAGCGTGTGGACAACCTGGACAACATGCATGCCAACACACAGGTGCCCAAGGTGGTGGGCTTTGAGCGTATCAGCGAACTGAGTGGCGACGAGAGCTATCACCATGCAGCCGATTTCTTCTGGGACATAGTGACGGGTGAACGGTCACTCGCCTTTGGTGGCAACTCACGCCGTGAGCACTTCCCCAGCAAAGAGGCCTGCATGGACTTCATCAACGACATTGACGGACCGGAGACCTGTAACACCAACAATATGCTGAAGCTGACGGAGGACATGCATCGCCGTAATCCTGAGGCCCGCTATGCCGACTATTACGAGCTGGCAACCTTCAACCACATCCTCTCCTCGCAGCATCCTGAGCATGGAGGATATGTGTACTTCACCCCCGCCCGTCCGCGTCACTACCGCAACTACTCTGCGCCTAACGAGGCCATGTGGTGCTGCGTGGGCACAGGCATGGAGAATCACGGCAAGTACGGACAGTTCATCTACACCCATGTGGGCGATGCCCTTTACGTGAACCTCTTCGTCAGCTCGGAACTGAACTGGAAGGAGAAGGGCGTCACACTCCGTCAGGAGACTGCCTTCCCCTACGGCGAGAGCAGCCGCATCACCATCGCCAATGGCAAGGGACAATTCCCCCTGCTGGTGCGTTACCCAGGGTGGGTGACACCCGGACAGTTTGAGGTAAAGGTCAACGGCCAGAAGGTCAGCATCATCACCGGCCCGTCGAGCTACGTCACCATCGACCGTAACTGGAAGAAGGGCGACGTCGTTGAAGTGTCGTTCCCCATGCACAACAGCATCAAGTATCTGCCCAACGAGCCGCAATACATCGCCTTGATACACGGCCCCATCCTGCTTGGCATGAAGACGGGTACGGAGGACTTGGCTCACCTCGTGGCCGATGACAGCCGCTTCGGACAGTATGCCAGCGGCAAGAAGCTGCCCATCAACGAGGCTCCCATCCTGATTAACAACAACATCGAGGACATCGCCAAACAGCTGACGCCCATCCCAGGCCAGCCACTCCATTTCACCTTTGGATTTGAGAATGGAGATTTGAGAATTGAGAATTTAAATTACCTCCAAGACTTGCAGACAAATCTCAAACCTCAACCCTCAAATCTCAACCCTCAACCCTCAAATCTCAAATCTCAAATCGAATTACGGCCCTTCTTTGAGATTCACGACGCTCGCTACATGATGTACTGGCTCGCCCTCTCGGAGGACAGCTATAAGGATTATCTCGACGGTCTGGCCAAGGCAGAGCGGGAACGTCAGGAACTGGAGGCCCGCACCATCGACAAGGTGCAGCCGGGTGAGCAACAGCCTGAGACCGACCACAAGATGGAGACCGACCGCTCGAATACAGGCAACACTAATGATGTGTTCTGGCGTGACGCCCGCGATGGCCATTACTTCAGCTATTTGATGCAGACCGATGGCCGTACAGACCTGCGGTTGCGCCTGAAGTTTTGGGGCGTGGGAGAGTGGAAGACCCATGAGTTTGACATCTTCATCGACGACCAGCTACTGACCAGCGTCAACAACACAGGCAAGTATCGCATCTCCGAGTTCAAGTACGAGACCTTTGACATCCCCGCCGAAATGCTTCATGACAAGCAGCAGGTACGAGTGAAGTTCGTGGCAAAACCTGGTAAGCAAGTTGGCGAAATCTATGGTGTGAGACTTGTAAAACCATGAGCCAAGCCACGTTAAACAGGCATCTGTATCCCAAAAAGGAAGAAAAGTCATGCAATCGTTTTGTCGTTTCACAAAAAAGCACTAACTTTGCAGCGACAATTTGATTCAGACCGCTATGAAAGACCTAAAACTGAATATCCAAATCAAGGAATGTCAGTTGGACGAGCTATCCGACATCGACCGCTCCATCATCAATATGGCTATTGAAGCCACCGACACCTCATACGCTCCTCACTCGCATTTCCGGGTGGGAGCGTGTGTCTTGTTGGCTGATGGTACCATTCAGAGAGGTTGTAACCAGGAGAACGCCGCCTTTCCCGCCGGTATCTGTGCCGAGCGTAGTGCCATCTTTGCCGCCGGTGCACAACATCCTGAACAGGCGGTAAAGATTCTGGCCATTGCCGCCCGCGACACTCAGGGCGAACTCACCCAGGAACCTGTCTCACCCTGCGGCACCTGCCGACAAGTGATGATAGAGACCGAAAAACGCTTCGGCCAGCCCATACACATACTCCTCTACGGTCAGCGGTGTGTCTACGTGATGGACGGCATACACAATCTCATGCCCCTGTCGTTCACGGAATTCTAACGACAATATAAAAAACACAACGGATTAAAACTGATTTCACGGATTTCACGGATTATTTTTTTCTCCCCATCGAATCTGGAAGAAATCTGTGAAATCAATTATAATCCGTAAAATCCGTGAAATCCGTAAAACCCGTTGTTGAAAAGAGTGTGATTAATCCAAGCTAATCAACTCTCAATTCATTTACATGAGCCTTCCCTTTTCGGCCAGCGTGTCGTAGTTATTGTTGAGGTTGCGCCAGTCTACGCGTCCCTGTGTGGGAATGGCGTTGATGTATTTCTCGATGTTTGTATATCCGTCGCCGTTCAGGTCGCCATTGGCGTCAGCGGGATCATTGGGGTTCAGGCCGTTTTTCACTTCCCATTCGTCGGGCATACCGTCGTTATCGGTGTCCTTGTAGGGCTGCCAGTCACGATACTGGGGGTAGCCTCCCATCTGACGCGGGTCGGTGATGATGCCTTGCTTATAGCTGTCGTTGTTCAAACGGCGGTACTTGAAATATCCTTCCTCGTTCTGGCTCTTCTTGTGCAGCCCCCACATGTCGCCGTAAGGATTCACTTTAAACTTCTTCTCGTAGTCGGGCACGTAGTAGGCCACTCCTGTACGCACTTCTTCACAGATACGTTCATCGACGATGTCGCGGCAGGGAACGGTGGCTCCGGCATTGCTGAGCACCCAGTTGAAGGCCTGTTCAGCACCCATGATGCTCACCGGTGCCATAGCGAAAGGCTCGTCCGAACGCATCAGAGCCAGCTCCGTTTCGTCCATCTCACCATCTTTGTCAGCTGTCTGAATACCACCCTTCCAGTTATCGGCGGTAATTTCAGGATAGCCCTCCATGATGTTGCCGACGGCATAGATACGTCCGAACTGCTTGAAGGGAAAGAGCCCTTCCGAGCGGCTCTCACTCTTCGTGATGCGATGACCTACGGGACTGTCCTTCGGCGTGAGCGGCCCGGGCTTATAATAGTTGTTGATGAAGTTGAACATCGACTTGTACTCTCCGCCATCAGCCGTCCGGTGCACCCAGTTATACACCACGTTGTTCACGAAGTTGAACACACCTGCCCATCCCACGCTAGGGTTACGGCCTGTATTGTCGGCCCAGAGATTGCGCATGAAAGTGGTGTTCTCTCCACCGATGGTCGAGCCAAAGGAGTGGTTCCACGTATCAAGGGCCTTGGCCGAGATGGTGTTCTGTATGGTGACGTTCACCGTGGGTTTCTTCTCATTGGGCTTGCCGTTGTGCATGTCGAACATGTGGCGGTAGAACGAGATGTTCTCGTCCAGTCCCCACTCGCACGAGCAATGGTCTATCATGATGTTTCCCACGGGGTTGCCGCCAAAGCTGTCTTCGCGATGCCATACCAGCGTCTCACCACGACGGAAGCGCATGTGACGGACGATGACGTCGTGGGTGTCCACCTGGAATGATTCTCCTGCTATGCAAATCCCGTCGCCAGGAGCCGTCTGTCCGGCAATAGTAATATAAGGTGCGCGTACATATATAGGTGACTTCAGACGGATGATACCCGAGACGTTGAACACCACGATGCGTGCCCCACCCTGTTCGCAGGCCCAGCGGAACGAGCCAGGCCCATCGTCGTTGAGGTTCGTCACCGTCAGCACCTTGCCACCACGACCGCCGAAGGTGAACATGCCGCCACCCTCAGCACCGGGGAAAGCCGGAATGTGAGCCTGACGCAGGTCATAGGGCATGCCAGCCCAAGGCACGTATGGACGTCCCTTCTTAGCCTCCTCAACCACGATGGGGAAGGCCACCTCCCAGGCGGAGTCGGCATGTGCTTTCCATTGCGTCTGGAGTGAATCGATGAGGTTCTTGGCCTCGTCAGTAAGTTGTGGGTACTGTGCAAAGGCGGCCGCCGTCCCAAGGAGCAGCGTGCCCGCGATAGTTAGTAGTCGTTTCATAGCCTTATGGTTTTTATGTTTCGCCGACAAAGGTACAACAAAAAAGCCAAACTTCCAAGTAATCAACTTTTTTTGTGCCCTACGCCCAATAATTGTTGTGATTTTTTGGAATTGTTTACACTTTATGTTACCTTTGTAGCCTAATTGTAGCTACTGACACTTTGCCAAAGAGAATCATGAACTATCTCTCCCCCTTTGCCCGACCGCTCTACGTCATGACCAAGCCTGTAGGCAGTCTCTGTAACCTGGCCTGCAAGTATTGTTACTATCTGGAGAAAGCCCGACTCTACAACCACCTGCCACAGAGGGAGCGGTTCAACATGAGTGACTGGACACTAGAGGAGTTCATCCGTCAGTATCTGGAGGCACAGACACAACCGCAAGTGCTCTTTACCTGGCATGGTGGCGAGCCGCTGCTGCGCCCGCTGAGCTTCTATAAACGTGCGCTGGCCCTACAGAAGCAGTATGCGCGGGGACGACAGATAGACAACTGTCTGCAGACCAATGGCACGCTACTCACCGACGAGTGGTGCGAGTTCTTTCGTGAGAACAACTGGCTGATAGGCATCTCCATCGACGGCCCTCAGGAATTCCATGATGAGTACCGGCGCAGTAGGCAAATGCAAAGCCCGGAAGCTTCACCCACTACCGGCCAGCCTTCGTTCCACAAAGTGATGCGCGGTATACGTCTGTTGCAAAAGCACGGCGTGGAGTGGAACGCTATGGGAGTGGTCAATGACTTCAATGCCGACTACCCCCTCGATGTCTATCATTTCTACAAGGAGACAGGCTGTCAGTACATACAGTTCGCCCCCATCGTGGAGACCTCAGGACATCAGAATCAAATGAGGGTTGCTCCCTTCTCCGTCAGCCCTAAGCAGTACGCCCACTTCTGCTGCACCATCTTCGACGAATGGGTGCGCCACGACGTGGGACAGGTCTTCGTACAGCTGTTCGACTCCACGCTGGCATGCTGGGCAGGCGAGACTCCTGGTGTGTGCACTATGTGCGAGACCTGTGGTCATGTCTCAGTCATTGAAGCAAACGGCGATGTCTACTCGTGCGACCATTTCGTGTTTCCCGACTATCTGCTGGGAAACATCCATCGCGACACCATCACCTCAATGATGTACAGTCCCCGGCAAATTAAGTTCGGCCAAGACAAGCGCGATGCCCTACCCCACCAATGTCTCAACTGCCAATGGCTCTTCGCCTGTAACGGCGGCTGTCCCAAGGACCGCTTCTGCCAGACAGCCGATGGTGAGCCCGGCCTGAACTACCTGTGCCCGGCCTTCCAGCAGTTCTTCGCTCACGTAGCTCCCTATATGGACTTCATGAAAAACGAACTGCTTTGCGGCCGGGCACCTGCCAACGTCATGCAATGGAATCCTCTTACTCCGTAGGTTTCAGATCAACCTTCAGCTGAAGCTCTTCAAGCTGCTTCGGGTCAAGCTCACCGGGAGCATCGAGCATCACGTCACGTCCTGAGTTGTTCTTCGGGAAGGCGATGCAGTCGCGGATGCTGTCGAGACCAGCCATGAGGCTGACGAAGCGGTCGAGACCGAAGGCGAGACCACCGTGAGGAGGTGCTCCGTACTTAAAGGCGTTGATGAGGAAGCCGAACTGTGCCATAGCCCGCTCGGGGGTGAAGCCGAGAATCTCGAACATCTTCTCCTGCAGCTTGCCGTCGTGGATACGAAGTGAGCCGCCGCCCACCTCCACGCCGTTGCATACGAAGTCGTAGGCCACGGCACGAACCTTGGCGGGGTCGGTATCGAGCAGGGGGATGTCGTCGGGATTGGGAAGGGTGAACGGATGGTGTGTGGCCATGAGGCGCTGCTCTTCGTCGCTCCACTCGAAGAGGGGGAAGTCGACAATCCAGAGGCAGACGAACTTGTCCTTGTCGCGCAGACCGAGACGGTCGCCCATCTCCAGACGAAGAGTGCAGAGCTGGATGCGGGTCTTGTTGGCATTGTCGCCAGAGAGGATGAGCACGAGGTCGCCGTCCTTGGCGCCGCAAGCCTCCTTGACCTTCTGCCAGACCTCGGGAGCGTAGAACTTGTCGATGCTGGACTTCACGGTGCCGTCGGCGTTGAACTTCACGTAGACGAGACCCTTGGCGCCCACCTGCGGACGCTTCACGAAGTCGGTCAGCTGGTCGAGCTGCTTGCGGGTATAGTCGGCACAGCCGGGGCAGCAGATGCCGCCGATGTAGTTGGCCTCGTTGAACACGGGGAAGGTGCCGGTGCCCTTCAGCTGGTCCATCAGCTCGACAAACTCCATGCCAAAGCGCAGGTCGGGCTTGTCGGAGCCGAAGCGCCGCATGGCCTCATGCCACGTCATGCGTTGCAGCGGGGGAAGCTCTACGCCGCGCACCTCCTTGAACAGGTGGCGGGCGAGGCTTTCAAAGACTTCGAGGATATCCTCCTGTTCGACAAACGACATCTCACAGTCAATCTGCGTGAACTCCGGCTGGCGGTCGGCACGCAGGTCCTCGTCGCGGAAGCACTTCGCAATCTGGAAGTAACGGTCGAAGCCGGAGACCATCAGGAGCTGCTTCAACGTCTGGGGCGACTGCGGCAGGGCGTAGAACTGTCCGGGGTTCATGCGTGAGGGAACCACAAAGTCGCGGGCACCCTCGGGCGTGGAGCCAATGAGAATAGGAGTCTCCACCTCGATGAATTGGCGGCTGTCGAGGAAGTTGCGGATGAGGATGGTCATCCTGTGGCGCAGCTCCAGGTTCTTTCTGACGGCCTGACGGCGCAGGTCGAGGTAACGGTACTTCATGCGCAGCTCGTCGCCACCGTCGGTATTGTCCTCGATGGTGAAGGGGGGCGTGATGCTTTCGCTGAGGATGTTCAGCCCCGTGACGAGAATCTCAATGTCGCCCGTAGGCATCTTCGGGTTCTTCGACTCACGTTCGCTGACAGTTCCCGTGGCCTGGATGCACCATTCGCGTCCCAGCTTGTTGGCCTTCTCACAAAGGGCAGCGTCTTTCGACTCGTCGAACACTAACTGTGTAATACCATAGCGGTCGCGCAGGTCTACGAAGGTCATGCCTCCCATCTTGCGTGTGCGCTGTACCCATCCGGCAAGCGTCACCTGCTGGCCGGCATCGGCGAGACGAAGCTCGCCACAAGTTTTGCTTCTAAACATCTTGTTTATTTACGATTTACGAATTTACAATTTACTATTTGGGCGCAAAGGTACAACAAAAACGGCGAACTGCCAAACAATTCGCCGTTATTTCACTTTTATTTATCCATTATTTATCCATGAGCTGGAGCAGGCCGGCCCGGTAGTCGTGCGGGTCTTTGCCGAGGTGGCCTTCCACGAGCGAGCGGGCCATATCGATGGTGGCGTCGCCTTTGTAGGGCGATTCGCGCAGCACCATGCCGTAAGCGGCAATACCGGCAGCGAAGTAGAAGTCATCGGAGCGGGTGTTATCTCCATTGATTTGCGCTACAGTAAGTGTTTTCTGCAAGGGTATGCTCCCAGCATCTAAAGACTTCTTGTAGCGGAAGTCGAAGGTGACGAAGGTGGTCTTCCCGTTAACCTCCTTAGGAATGTTGTTCAGCACTATCTCGTAGAGTGCCGTAATAGTCTGTCCTGCACCGATTTCCCCAGCGTCCTTCTCGTCGTTCTCGAAGTCCTCGCTGTTCATCACACGGTTCTCATAACCAATGAGACGATACTCGCTGACCAACGAGCTATCGAACGTCACCTGGCACTTGGCGTCGTTAGCCACGCTGACGAAGCGCTCTCGCTCATGAACAAAGACCTTCATCATCTCGTTCTCGCTGTCGATGTAGTGGTAGGTGCCGTTGCCGTGATTACTGATGCTCTCCATCATAGCATCGTTCAGGTTGCCCATGCCGAAGCCGAGGCAGGTCATGTAAATGCCCTTCTTGGCGTAGCTCTCCACCATCTCGGTGAGCGCTTCGGTGCTGGTAACACCTACGTTGAAGTCGCCGTCGGTACCCAGTATGACGCGGTTGTTGCACTTCGGGTCATAGTGGGATAAGGCCTCCTCGTAGGCCATCTTCAGGGCCTCTCCGCCGTTGGTGCAGCCACTGGCATTCAGCTTGTCGATGGCCTGCAGTATCGTGGATGCATCCCTGACCAGCGTTGACTCCAACGCCATACTCACCTCGCCAGAATAGGTGATGATAGAGATGCGGTCGTCGGGATTCATATTCATTACCAGCTCCCGCAGTCCCGACTTCAGCAGGTCGAGTTTGTCTTTGCTGGCCATCGAGCCGGAGACGTCGACGAGAAACACAAAGTTGGCACGTGGCATTTCGGCTTCGGTCAGCTCCTTACCCTTGATGCCCAGTCGCAGCAGGTAGTGCTGAGGGTTCCACGGACAGCTGCCCACCTCGGCATTGATGGCCACTGTGTTGTTGTCGGTAGGCTGGGCATAGTCGTAGGTGAAATAGTTGAGCAGTTCCTCGATACGTACACTTGACGGATTCACGTTGTACCCACTATTGAGGTAACGGCGCACGATAGCATACGAGGCACCGTCGGCATCAACAGAGAAGGTTGAAACGGGCTGCAACGTAGTCTTTACGAAGGGATTGTCAGCAAACTCGCCGAACTTGTCACCACTCCCGGGAATCGTGCTCTCTTCTATCATGTCATTTGATTCATAATACGTCGGCGAAAGGAAACGATCATCACCATCACCTGCGACTCCACACCCTACGGCCAGCAGACTCATGGCGGCCAGAGAGAAATTCAAAAAATACTTTTTCATAATCATTTGATTTTTAAATTGTTAATATTGTTTTCTTAGTCATGTTTTTCCGAGAGGGGCTGACCCCTTGCGAGAGAAAGCCGTTTTCTCTACCAGAGAAAGCCGTTTTGTCTATCGGGGATTACGAATACCCTTAAACGACCGCTCAAACTATCCCTTAAACGAGACCGGAGTGGAAATCCTGCACGCTTATTTCGTAAAAAGTGTTAATGCTTCCCGAAAAGTGCAAGATTTCATCTTTTTATCGTTTAAAGAATAAAAACAGCTACATTTATGAAAAAAGCAGTAAAATATGGGATGGCAGCATTACTGGCTGCAGTATTGATTACGACGGCAGGATGCAGTAAGGGCGACGAGAACGCATACGCAGATGCGAATCCACAACACACTAACAACCTCAACGTTGGCAAAAGCATCTATGAGGGCGAATGGTCGGTGAACAAGCAGGTGGTGGACACGGCACGCATGGAGTTGAACGCCAACGGGGAGATTCAACTCCGTCTGCCAGAGAGCTATCTGCTCGGCCTGTGCTTCCCTGAAGCCACAAACGAGGTCGTAAAACCAAGCAACGTACCATCATTAGTGAAGGTATATCAGCAAGGCTTCAGCGATACGTCGCAATATATGTCTTTAGATTATGAGATGACACAGAACGCTAACGCAGAAAGAATCTTCGTCAATTGCTCCTTTTTGGCAAGCGTTGGTCGCACGCCCTATTCTATCCACCTGCTGTCGAAAGAGTTGGCTACGGCCATTATACAGAATGCAACGGGCCAATGGACGTTGAGCATCCCCATCGACGGTTTCGTTCTCACAAACCTTTACCTTTCTTCGACAGACAAATCGGAGACGGTGGAACTGCCCCATACGGTCACCATCTATTATAATACAAAGAGAAGGATAGAATAAGTCAGGTTCGTGGAAACAGAGAAGCAACTGCTGGAAGCGATACGTGGCGGGGAACGTTCAGCCATGCGACGGCTCTACGACCGCTATTCGGGCTATGCTATGGCCGTTGGGCTGAGGTATGTGCCCGAACGCGACGAGGTGCGCGACGTGCTCCAGGACAGCTTCGTCAAGATCCTCACAACCATCACGCAGTTTGAATACCGAGGCGAAGGGTCGCTGAAGGCATGGGTGACAAGGATAGTCTGCAACATGGCCATTGACCACCTGAGGGCAAACAGCCGGTTCCTACAAGCCGACACCAGCAGGAGGGGATTTGAAATCCCCGACATACCCGATGACGAGGACGAAGAGCCCGACATTGGCGACCTGCCACCCGACGTGCTCTTGGAGATGATAGGACGGCTGCCGACAAACTACCGAACGGTGCTCAACCTCTTCGTCTTCGAGCAAGTACCTCACAAGGAGATAGCCCGCCAGCTGGGCATCAAGGAGAACACATCGTCATCAATATTCTTCAGGGCGAAACGGATGCTGGGAAAAATGATTCAAGAATACCAAAACAAGCAAAGAACATGAAGCAGGATAAGTGGACACAACAGCTGCACGATAAGCTGGCGGAGCACGAAACGCCAGCTCCCGACGGTCTGTGGGATGACCTCGAAGCCGCCCTCGCCGGTGTAGGGACAGCCCCCACGCCAGCCCAAAGTGGCCGTACTCGTTTCGTGGCTTTGCGGAGGTGGGCGGCAGCGGCAGCAATAGCAGCTCTCGTCTGCGGCGGTGGTATGATATGGTGGGGACAGGAGACTCAAAAGATGGAGTCGATGGTAAGTATGGCAGAAGAAGCCAGTATAGATAATGTAGAAGAGCAGAGTGAAGAGACTTCCCTACCCTCCGAAGACGAAGTTCAGAGCGCAGCCATTCCCCTCCCAAGTAGGGGAGGGGCCAGGGGTGGGGTCAGTAAATCCAACATCTGCATCGCTGAGACTACACCCCTAAAAGAAGAGACGAATACCCCACCCCTAACCCCTCCCCTTGAAGGGAGGGGAATGGATGAGTCGGAGATGCCTCAGACTACCCAGCCAAAATCTGAGGAATCTCAGACTACCCAGCCGAAGTCGGAGGAGCCTCAGATAATTCCTTCTAAGCCTGAGTCTCCCACAAAGGTATACCGTCCTCATCGTGTGAAGCACACCAACCGTAACCTGTCCCTTTCTCTCTACGCCATGAACGGTTTGGGCACAAAGGACAATAGTAATGGCGTGATGATGGCCGATGCCCTGGCAGAGAAATATGCCAACACGATGGCCAACGCCTACACCTCCAGACGCCAGTCTCCCATCTTCTTGACAGGCTACGAAGAAAGGGAACACCACCGCCAGCCTGTTTCCTTTGGACTGTCAGTAAGCTATCCGTTCACCCAGCGGCTGTCACTCACATCGGGCATCGTCTATACGAAGATGCGGTCGGACTTCGAACAAATCATCCGCACCCAGCAAATCAACAAGGAGCAGACGCTCCACTACGTCGGCATACCCCTCGGCCTGAACTATCGTCTGTGGCAGCTGGGAGCGCGGTCATCCTCGTCCGTAAAGAAGCACGGAGTTTTCACAGCCTACGTCTCCACCGGCTTCCAGGCAGACTGGAACGTTGACGCACGACAGAACACCGAGGGTGTGGAAAGCCATCTGGACAAAGACAAGATGCAATGGTCGGTAAACGCCAGCCTCGGCTTGCAGTACAACCTCATGCCCCAGCTGGCCCTCTATGCCGAACCGGGCATCAGCCACTACTTCGACAACGGCAGTAACGTTCAGAACTTCTTTAAGGACAAGCCGACCAGTCTCCGGCTGCAAGTGGGAATACGAATGACCGTTGACCATTGACCATTGACCATTGAACATTGACCGTTGACCATTGAGCATTGACCATTGATAAATATTGGTAAGAGCTAACGGCTATCGAAAAAAGTGACAGATTGTTTGGCCATTTCCCCGTTTTGTCATACCTTTGCCGCCGATTTGCTTATTATACCAATATTATATTATGTTGAAAAAGAGTCTTTCCATCATTTTACCATTGTTGGGTCTATGTCTGACGATGGCTGCCCAAGACGACATAGAAACCCGTCAGCATAACCATGCTAACGACACTACGGACGTGTTCTTCCGTCACCTGAAGCTGAACGAGCTGACCGTGACTGGCGTGACTGGCGACACGAAACTGAAGTACTCGCCGGCACCTATCAGTATCATCAGCGCCCAAGAACTGCGCTCAACAGCTTCGACCAACGTCATTGACGCCATTGCCCACCAGCCAGGCATGAGCCAGCTGACCACTGGTAGTGGCATCTCGAAACCCATCATCCGAGGACTGGGATATAATCGTGTGGTGGTGATGAGTGAAGGTGTGCGCCAGGAAGGTCAGCAATGGGGAGACGAACATGGCGTAGAGGTTGACGGTGGCAGCGTGGGTTCCGTAGAGATACTTAAAGGTCCTGCCTCGTTGATGTACGGCTCCGACGCGATGGCCGGTGTGGTCATCCTTCACAGTCTGCCTCCACTGGCCGAGGGTGAGCTGAGAGGCAGCGCAACATCAGAATACCAGACAAACAACGGTCTGCTGGGCTATTCCCTCAATCTGGGTGGCAACCAGCATGGCTTCGTGTGGGATGCCCGTTGGAGTGGCAAGATGGCCCACGCCTATAAGAACAAGTACGATGGTTACGTGCCCGGCTCGCAGTTCAAGGAGATGGCGGGCCGATTGATGCTGGGGTTGCAGAAGCAATGGGGCTACTCCCGCCTGACGTGGACGGCATACCACCAGACGCCAGGCATTATCGAGGGCGAGCGCGATGCCGTCACCGGCGAATTAGAGCGCTCGTCGGTTTCCCCGACGAGTTACAGCAAGTCCCTACCCTACCAACAGGTGATGCACAACAAACTTGTGTGGGACAACTCGCTGAATCTCTCTCACGGTTGGCTGAAGGCCATCATAGGCTACCAACAGAACCGCCGTCAGGAGTTTGAGGAACCCCATCATCACGAACATGAGCATGAAGCCGAAGAGGAACACGAGCATGAACACGAACATGAGCATGAACACGGAGGCGACCTTGAGCCAGCCCTTTACTTCAAGCTCCATACCCTGACCTACGACCTACGCTACCTGACCCATGAGTTCACCGGTTGGAAGTTGTCGGCTGGCATTCAAGGCATGTGGCAACAGTCACAAAACCTAGGCGAGGAGTTCCTTATTCCTGCCTATCGTCTGTTCGACATCGGCCTCTATGCTACAGCCAGCAAACAACTGAACCGATGGACGGTGAACGGAGGCGTACGCGTGGATCATCGTCATTTAAGGGGTGAGGAGTTAATGGAAGATGACAAGATACGCTTTACCGACTTCAGTCGTAACTTCAATGGCGTGACGGGTAGTGTGGGAGCAGTATGGAACATGAACGACCACCTGAACCTGCGCCTGAATGTGGCGCGCGGCTTCCGGGCACCCAACATGAGCGAATTGGGGTCGAATGGCTCACACGAAGGAGCCCTGCGTTACGAACTGGGCAACCAGCAACTGAAGCCAGAATACAGTCTGCAGGCCGACCTGGGAATCGACTTCACCTCGCGCTATGTTTCGGCACAACTGGCACTCTTTGCCAACCGCATCGATAACTACATCTTCCTGAAAGGGGATGGAAGAGAAATAGAGGAAAAGCCCGTCTACAGCTACACTCAGGGCGACGCCCGCCTACTGGGCTTCGAGGCCGGCATCGACTTCCACCCCGTTCACTCGCTCCACTTCGAGAACACCTTCTCCTATGTTGATGCCCGCCAGCTTCATCAGTCACAGCCCTCCCTCCATTTGGAGGGAGCCGAGGATGCTTATCTGCCCTATACGCCCGCGCCTCGCTGGACAACGGAACTGAAGTGGGAGCTGCTTCACCACCAGCATCCCACCATGGGTTATCATTCGCACCACCTCCACCATGCAAAGGGGCTATCTGCCGACAACCTCTACATCTCAGCAGGACTGGAATGCTTCTTGAAACAAAACCATGTCTATGCCGTAGACGATACTGAGACGGCAACGCCAAGCTATACGCTACTGAACCTCTCGGCAGGCACCGACGTGACCTGGAATGGCAAAAAGATAGCCGAGCTGTACGTGACAGCCGACAACCTGCTGAATAGAGCCTATCAGAATCATCTGAGCCGTCTGAAATATGCTGACGTAAACAGCGTTACCGGCCGACAGGGTGTCTACAACATGGGCCGCAACATAACCATTAAGCTAGTGGTGCCGGTCAATATCAAAAAATCTTAATTTTTTTGCTGTTTAACAAAATAGTAGTACCTTTGCACCACTTTTAACTAACTACTAATAATTTATTAACCTTATTAAACTTTATGAAGTATGTATTAAAGAGAGCCTCAATGGCTTTGCTTATGCCTATGGTGTGCCTTGCTGTCTCTGCACAGCAGACCGTCAAAGGCACGGTGAAGGACGCCAGTGGGGAGCCGATGATTGGTGTGACCGTGGCTGCCGGCAAGGGCGCTGGTGCCGTTACCGACCTTAACGGTAATTTCACGCTGACCAACGTCTCGCCGCAGACGACCCTTAGCATTTCTTATGTGGGCTACAAGCCCCAGAGCATCAAGGTGGGTAGCCAGTCGAACATCAGCGTTACGCTGGAGGAAGACAATACCACACTTGAGGACGTTGTGGTCATCGGTTACGGCACGATGAAGCGCAAGGACCTGACTGGTTCGGTAGCCTCAGTAAGTGGCGACAAGCTCGCTGCCAACCCCGTGGCCACGGTGGCCGAGGCCCTGCAGGGCCAGCTGCCTGGCGTGAACGTCATCTCGCAGGACGGTCGTCCCGGCGGTTCTATGAGCATCCGCATCCGTGGCGGTGGCTCCATCACGCAGAGCAACGACCCGCTGTTCATCGTAGATGGTGTGCAGGTGTCGTCTATCGATGACGTTGCCGCCGACAACATCGAGAGTATCGACGTGCTGAAGGATGCTGCCTCTACAGCCATCTATGGTGCACGAGGCGCTAACGGTGTCATCCTCATCACCACCAAAGGTGCCAAGGAGGGCAAGTGCACGGTGAAGTACAACATGTACTACCAGATAAAGGCCGAACCCGACAAGCTCGACGTCATGGATGCCTACGACCACGTGCTCCACACCTGGAGCTACGCCAAGTCGCTGGGCGACACCTACGCCGATGGCGTGGCCAAGTACTACGGCCTGGGCAGCCAGTACGGCAACCATCTGAACGACTACAAGAGTCAGAGTTCCCACAACTACATGGACGACGTGCTGCAGTCGACCCACGCCTGGAACCACGACGTAAGCCTGAGCGGCGGTACGCAGACCACCAAGTACTACGCCTCTGTGAACTACCAGGACAACGAGGGAACGCTCATCAACTCTGGCTTCCGCCGCTGGGGTGCCAACCTGAAGCTGGCACAGGACATCACGAAGAACCTGCGCTTCGATACCGACATACGTTACGGCGAGATGCAGTTCAAGGGCAACCGCTATGAGTTTGCCACACAGGCATATCGCTATCGCCCCATCGACAATCCCCTTGGCAGCGGCGAGCCCAGCGACCTGGGCATGGGTAGTGCCAGCGCCGAGGAAACCTTCAACCCCGTGAACATCGTCAACGACTACGAGAACCTGCGCAACCGCTACCGTATCAGCGCCAACACCGGCCTGACGTGGAAGGTCATCACTGGCTTGACCGCCAAGACCGAGCTCTTCCTGAGCCGCAACTGGAGCAAGACACAGGCTTGGGTGGGCGGCCACACCAATGGCGAGAGCTACAACTCGGCTACGCTGACCGAGGGCGACGGCTACAACACCCGCTGGGACACCACCCTGAGCTATGAGGTGCAGGGTCTGGGCGAGGCACACCAGCTGAACGTCATGGCCGGTAACGAGGTGCTGTCGAGCCGTTCGAACAGCGCACGCATCTACGGCACCAACTATCCCAATGAGTGGGACATGGACTGGGCCTTCGGCAACATCAACATGACAAATAAGGTGAACGACTCCTACTCTTACACCGATGGTCATCCCACCCACACTTTGTCGTGGTTCGGACGTGCCAACTACACCCTGCTGGGCCGTTACATGCTCACCGCTACGTTCCGTGCCGACGGTTCTTCGAAGTTCACGAAGGACCACCGCTGGGGCTACTTCCCCGCAGGTGCCGTGGCATGGCGCATCAGCGACGAGCCGTTCATGGTTTCAACACACGACTGGATGGACAACCTGAAGCTGCGTCTCTCCTTTGGTACGTCGGGTAACGACCAGATTGCCTCTGGCCTCACCGAGACCCTCTGGACCACTGGAACCGCTACTGTCAACGGAGAGAGTATCACTACCTACAAGCCCGCCTCGACGCTCGGCAACCCCGACCTGAAATGGGAGACAACCATCTCGCGCAACGCCGGACTCGACTTCAGCTTCTGGAACGGTAAGCTGCGTGGTAGCCTCGACTACTACTGGAACACCACGAAGGACGTGCTCATGCTCGTGCCTTGCGACCCCACGTCGGGATTCAGTTATCAGATGCAGAACATCGCCGAGACTTCTAACAGGGGTATCGAGCTCTCGCTCAACTACGAGATTATCCGCAAGAAGGACTTCAACCTCAGCTTCGGCCTCACCTACAACTTTAATAAGAATAAGGTTGACAAGCTGCAGGAAGGCGTTCTGGCCTCGGCTCACACCAACTGGGGTTCGAGCATGCGCGTTCCCAACTACGACTACATCGTGCAGGAAGGCGAGCCCGTCGGTCTGGTGCAGGGTATGAAGAGTGCCGGATTCTATACCGTCGACGACTTCAACTATGCTAACGGCGTGTGGACACTCAAGCAGGGCATCCCCGACAATACCCTCGGACTGGGACAGTACAACAGCCCCTACACGCTGCCCGAAGGACAGAAGGCATTCCCCGGCATGGTGAAATACGAGGACACCAACGCCGACGGGACGGTTGATGCCAACGACGCCACCATCATCGGTCACACCATGCCTAAGCACACCGGAGGTTTCAACTTCAGCGGACGCTACAAGAGCATCGACTTCGCCGCCAACTTCACCTACCAGTTTGGAGGCGACATCTACAACGCCAACGTCATGTGCGACATGAAGGGCGACAAGGACACCTCGTTAGGCTACAACCGCCTCAAGGAGGTGAGCGACACCTGGCGCTTCTACGACGTCAACCCCAGTGGCGACCTCGTGGCTGTCACCGAGCCTGACGCAGTTCGCGCGCTCAACGCAGGAGCCAAGTACGGATTCCTGCCAGAATATGGTGTCTGCTCTTCCGACTTCATCGAGGATGCCACACACCTTCGTCTGCAGACGCTCACCGTGGGCTACACCTTCCCCAAGGTATGGACGAAGCAGATAGGCATCAACAACGCCCGTGTCTACTTCACCGCCGGAAACCTCTTCTGCCTGAAGAAGTACAGCGGACTCGACCCCGACATCAACGTCAGCCCCAACGCCGACAGCGCTTACTCCGGGTTCCCGACGCCGTCCTACGACTTCCGTTCCTATCCGAAGAGCCGCACCTTCACCTTCGGTCTTAACGTAGCATTCTAAACCAATAAACAGTAAACGTGAAACAATAAAAAAGGAGAAATGATTATGAAGAAAAATATATTCAGTGCAATACCGGTTATTGGTTATTGTTTACCGGTTATTGGTTATTGTTTATTGGTTATTGGCTGTAGCGACTACCTTGACACAAAGTCCTACTCCGAGGCCAACGCAGATTTCGTGTTCTCGAACATGAGGACGGCACGTGCAGCTATGGACGGTGCCTACAGCGAGTGGCACGGAGCCGTCAGCTCACAGATTTTCGGCGACGGACTCTTTTACGCGCTCGATATTGCCGGCTCGGACATCATGCGCCATCCCGAGAAATACTCTGCCCAGCCTGCCCGTCACATTCCCGAGGCGTTCTACGTCAACGGTACTGAGGCAGCTGCCTACGACCCCGTCACCTACGGTAAGGAAGCTCCCAGCAGCCCCTACAGCGTGCTCTTCGCCGTCATCGGCAAATGTAATGCCATCACCTCGGCCATCGAGGGCATGAGCGGCTACGATGAGATGATGGCTGGCGGAAAGGCCACCGACCTCAGTCAGCTCTACGGCGAGGCTGTCGCCCTGCGTGCCACCGCCTACCGCGAACTTATCAAGTACTACGGCGACGTTCCCTTCCAGACCGTCATGGGTCAGGCTGCCGTCGGTCTCTCGTGCCGCGACTCCATCTACGACGTGCTCATCGTCGAGCTGAAGAAAGTGGAGCCTCTGATGAATCCCGTAGGGGCAAAGAACAAGAACTACCTGTCGCAGACCTACGTCGACGGTCTCATTGGCCGTCTGGCTCTCGAAGCCGGTGGCTACCAGACTCGTCGCGGCGATATGAAGTATGTCGATGGACAGGGCAACGCCCTGACCTTCGAGACCAAGGGTTCGGCTACCAACAATGCCAACTATGGCCGCCGCAGCGACTGGGCAACACTCTACGCCACGGCCAAGGAGTATTTCCAGAAGGCCATCGACCACGCCGGTGCCGCCAAGTTCTCTGACAACTACTCCGACTTCTTCGTCCAGCTCCACGGCGACGATGCCGGCTATGCCGACGAGAGCATCTACGAAGAGCCCTTCCAGCAGGGTGCCAGCGGTAACGACCCGCGCCCCTACTCCCTGGGACGTCCTTCCTCGGCAGGCAGTTCGAACAACTATCCCTGTAAGAACTATGGCCAGGGACGCATCAATCCCGCCTTCTACTATGGCATGTTCGATCCCAAGGACCTGCGTCGCGACCTGTGCTGCACCGTTACTGGCGGTAACAGCGGCTACGAGAAGCTCCTGCCCTTCTCACCTGGCTCACAGGCTAACGGCGGAGGCATCGCCTGCAACAAGTTCGACGAGAACCGCCAGACCACCGTCTGGACCAAGAACCAGCGCCGCTCGGGCATCAACGCTCCCTTCATGCGCCTGACGGAGATGTACCTCGGAGCTGCTGAGGCTGCTGCCGCAACAGGCGACCAGGCCACCGCTAAGCTCTACCTCAAGAAGGTGCGCGACCGTGCTTTCGGTGGCGACGGCAAAGTTGATGCATTCATTGCTGCTGAGGGCGACCTGCTCACGGCTGTCATCGACGAGCGAGGCTTTGAGTTTGCCGGCGAGGGCGACCGCCGCTGGACACTCATACGCTCTGGTCTGCTGGGCAAGAAGATTGACGAAATCAAGGCCCTCACCAAGGCCATGCTCGACGGTCTGAAGGCCAACGGCTATTACACCTTTGCCAATGGCAACACCATCTCGGCAAACGTCTACACCAAGATGGTCGATGCCAAGGCCGACTACGGCTACCGCCTGACCACCCAGACGCCTGCAGGCAAGGAGGACGACCCCGTGCTCTATCCTGGATGGCGCGGACAGAACAACGACTGGGAGGCCTACGGAAAGGACTACAAGGGCGACTACAAAACCAACCTCGCCATCAAGGGACTCTTCAGCCCTGTAAGCGAGACCGAGGAGGCAGCTCTGCTGGCCGACGGCTACGACAAGGTGGCATGGGGCTCCGTGCTGGTCGACAACTACGACGAGTACTACACCTACCTCTTCTACCAGTTCGATTCGTCGAAGGCTCCCATCTACCTCTTCCCCTTCTCGCCCAACACCATGGCCACCGGTGGCTTCACCAACGGCTACGGCTTCATGCAGAACGAGCAGTAAGAGCAAACCACAACAAGAAAAGACAACAACGGGAGGATTTGCGTCCTCCCGTTGTTGTGCTTTCTACCTTTTCTTTTAGAGTTCCCTGTTGCGGAGAGTAGTAAAGAGCAAGTGCATGTAGGTGTTGAACTGCTTGTCGTTGAGCACCTGCTTCATCTGCTGGGCATCCCTTCTAACAGCCTGATGGATGCCGTACCTGAGCCGAGGTCCTTTCAATGTGGCTAATGACTGCATATCGTCGCTGAAGCTGTTCTGAATCTCTTCTACTTCGTCCAGCTGAGACTCGTCCAAGTCGAGCGCAATGGAGAGTCGATACATGCTGCAGTTCATGTCAAACCGTTTGTCTACTTCGTTACTCTTTGTCTCAGCAAAGGAGAACGTTAATGCCATCATGGCAACCACTGTTAATACAATCTTTTTCATAATCATTAGTTTTTTAAAGTTTGTTATCCTGATTGTTATCCTGATTTCTAATTCTTTGACGCACATCCCAGAAAAAGGTTTATAGCATTTACATTCTTTAACTAAGATAATCCAGAATGGCAACTCAGCATAACCTGCTGACTTTGCTCAGCAAACCAGCCAAGGAGGTTCAGCAAACCCACGCACTTTGATCAGCAAGCTTACACTAATAAAGGTCGCCTATGCTCACGCACCAGCGACTTTCCTATAAAACTTTACTTATTACACCCCGCCGCAATTTGCCCTCGGCAGGGGTGCGGGGATACGACCACAGTACCCTCGACTATAGACTTTAGACTACAGACTTTAGACTACAGACCTTAGACTACAGACCTTAGACTACAGACCTTAGACTACAGACAGGGAGAGCCAGTCGTTATAGGGGTTATGCAGGTGCGCAAAAAAATGTGCTGTAAGGTTAGAAAAACGGCCTGTATAGAAAATGGCCAGCATTCGAACTTGAAATGTTAATAATGAAAGCTAACAGAAAAATAAATTCCAAAATGTTTCGTGATACCGAAACAAATGATTACCTTTGCACCGACAAAACGAATCTGAGATGATTGCGAGATTTGAGTTGGTGATGTTGGAGGAGGCTCAGGAGTTCGTTCTTAGTCTGCCAAAAGTTGCCATGAAGAAGGTGCTCGACAATGTTCACAGGATTGCCGAAGGTGAGCGTAACGCCGTCATCTTCTCCAAACTGGAGGGTACGGAGATCTGGGAATTCCGCACACTGTGCAACAAAGTTAAGTACCGGCTGTTTGCTTTCTGGGACACCCAGACTGACACGCTGGTGGTTGCCACGCACGGCATCATCAAGAAGACCCAGAAAACACCAAAGAAAGAGATTGCCAAGGCCGAAAGGATAAGGCAGGAGTATTTTAACGCAAAGAAAGGATAGTATGGAACAGGTAGGAAAATTCAAGTTGTACAGTATGGAGGAGGTGCTCGACAAGGCGTTAGGCCCCATTGGCACCAAGGATCGTGACGAGCACGAAAGGCGTGTGGCCGAGGCCGTCCATGCCTACAGGATAGGCGAGGCTATCAAGAAAGCTCGTTTGCAACAGAACCTCACACAAGAACAATTGGGCGAAAGGATAGGTGTTCAGCGTGCCCAAATATCACGCATTGAAAAGGGTTACAGCATCAGCATCCCGACCATGAGCCGTGTATTTCAGGCTCTCGGAGTGACCACCGCAACCCTCGACCTCGGAGCGGTGGGAAAAGTTGCCCTTTGGTAATATTTGTACCCTTTTAGTACACCTTGCTAAAAGAAAAAGCCCTGTAAATCCTAGATTTACAGGGCATTTTTGGTAGTCGGTAAGGGAATCGAACCCTTATGCCAAGATTGAGAATCTTGTATCCTAACCGTTAGATGAACCGACCTTTTAGGAGGCGCTTTACCTATCTATTGGTTTTGCGGGTGCAAAGGTAGTAATAAAACTTGGAACGGCAAGCGAAGGGCACAAATATTTAACAACTTATAACGATTTACAGGATGGTATTGTCTGCCCTTACCTCGTCGAGGCTGATACCGAGCACATCAGCAAAGATGGCCTCGCGGGCAAAGAGACCGTTGGCGGCCTGCTGGATGTAGTAGGCATGGGGATTGTCGTCCACCTCGTAGGCAATCTCGTTCACGCGGGGCAGCGGATGCAGGATTTTCATGTTGGGCTTTGCCAGGCGCAGCGTGTCGTTGTTCATGATGTAGACATTTTTCACACGCTCATATTCCATAAGGTCTGAGAAGCGTTCCTTCTGCACGCGGGTCATGTAGACGATGTCGGCATCCTGGATGACCTTCTCGTTGAAGGCCGTATGCTCCTGATACTTGATGCCGTGCTCGTCGCAGTAGAGCTTGTACTCCTTGGGCATGGCCAGCTCTTTCGGTGCCACAAAGTGGAACGTGGGGTTGAAATGGCGCATGGCCATGAGCAGCGAGTGCACCGTGCGTCCGTACTTCAGGTCGCCCACCATATATATATTAAGGTCCTCGAGCGTGCCCTGCGTCTTGTAGATACTGTAGAGATCGAGCATACATTGCGAGGGGTGCTGGTGGGCACCGTCGCCAGCGTTGACGATGGGCACGGGCGATACCTCCGAGGCATACTGCGCGGCTCCCTCGATGTAGTGGCGCATGACGATGACGTCGGCATAATTGGCCACCATTAGGATGGTGTCTTTCAGCGTCTCGCCCTTCGTGCCGCTGGTCACCTTCGGGTCAGCAAAACCTATCACCCTTGCTCCCAGTCGGTTAGCTGCCGTCTCGAACGAAAGGCGGGTTCTGGTACTTGGCTCAAAAAACAGCGTGGCTACGACCTTGCCCTTCAGCAGTTCGCGGTTGGGGTGGCGCTCAAACTCCTGTGCCAGCTCTATCATGTAGAGTATCTTCTCGCGGGTCAGTCCGGCGATGGTAACGAAATTGTGTTTTTCCATAACTGGCTGCAAAGGTACACAAAAGTTCTGAAACACCAAATTATTCCACTCCTTTTCTTTCAAATTTCAACAATACGTAAGATTTTACGACCGTTGACGGCAAAGAATGAGAACTAGAGCGCCTTGTTTTTTTCAATAAGTCTCTTGATGGTCTCCACACTGGCACCAGTGGTCAGCCCGTCTTCGGGAGTGTTCATACAGTAGTCGATGAGACGGTCGATGGTCGAGACGGCGACATGCAGACGGGTGTCGGCAGAGGCATAGTAGATAAGCACTCTCCCATCGTCGTCTTTAATCCAGCCATTGGAGAACGCCACGTTCATCACGTCGCCTACATACTCGTCACACTCAGGCACCAGGAAATAGCCGCCAGGCCGGGCGATGACACGGGTGGGGTCGTCGAGGGCAGTCATATACATATATAATACATAGCGCAGACCATCAGCTGTCATACGCACGCCATGAGCCAGATGCAGCCAGCCTTTCGCCGTCTTCAGCGGATGCGGCCCTTCGCCGTTCTTTACCTCAGTAATGGTGTGATAGTGACGGGCATAGATGATGCTCTCTTCCTTCACCTCTGCATGGGTGATGTCGTCTACAAGCGCCCATCCGATGCCGCCACCTGAGCCCGTATCAATAAAGCCATCCTGAGGGCGGGTGTAGAAAGCGTACTTTTTAGGGGTGAGGGGTGACGTAACGAACTCCGGGTGTAGCACGACGTTGCGCTGCTGACTCTTTGCTATCAGGTCTGGCAGGCGCTCCCAGGTCTTCAGGTCTTTCGTACGGGCAATGCCAGCCGTGGCCGTAGCAGCAGAGAGATTGCCAGGCTGCGAGTCATCGTGACGCTCAGCACAAAACACACCGTAGATCCAGCCATCCTCATGTTGGGTGATACGCATGTCATAAATATTCGTGGCAACCCCTCCCGACTTTCCCGAAGCAGAGGATAATTCAGGAGCTTCAGGCATGGTCAAGGGTTCCTCCCAGAAGCGGAAATTGTCAATGCCATTGGGACTTTCGGCCACGGCAAAGAATGACTTACGGTTGGCACCCTCCACGCGGCATACCAACAAGTAGCGACCTTCCAGCTTGACGGCTCCAGCATTGAACACGGCATTCATCATGATGCGCTGCATGAGGAAAGGGTTGTCCTTTTCGGAGAAGTCGTATCGCCATTCCAATGGTATATGCTCGGCCGTCAGCACGGGAAAGCGGTACTTCTCGTAGATACCATTCTGTGAAAAGCGGAATGTCCCGAAATGGCCGTCAGTAGTTGTTACCGGTTCGTTCCTTCTTGTCAACAGCGCTTCATGCTGCTGGCGCAGGGCTTTAACTTTCTGTTCAAATGTTGTCATCGTTCTATGTTTTAAATCTGTGGCAAAGTTACTAGGATTTGGACAAGGAAAGACACACAATCTTTGCCAATACTGACACTTTGTTAAAAAACGTGTTATTTCATGTTTTCCCAAATATAATATCTATCTTTGCCAAACGTTAAGACAAATATAGAATTATGAGGAGATTAAGGACTATTTTGCTGCTGATGGCAGCGGTGCTGCTAACAAGCTGCACACAGAAAGGCGAAGAGAAAGCTAGTGGCTTCGTCGAAAGACAAGGAGCGGGCTTCGTGCTCGATGGTAAAGAATATCGCTTCGTGGGCACCAACTTCTGGTACGGAGCCATACTGGGTTCCGAGGGTCAGGGCGGCGACAGGGACCGACTGTGCCGTGAGCTGGACAAGCTGCACGAGCTGGGACTGGACAACCTGCGTATTCTCGTAGGGAGCGACGGCCAACGCGGAGTGAAGACAAAGGTGGAGCCAACGCTACAGGAGGCTCCCGGCGTCTACAACGACACTATCCTGGCGGGTCTCGACTATCTGTTGCAGCAGATGGGTGAACGAGGCATGAAAGCCGTGCTCTACCTGAACAACTCGTGGGAGTGGAGCGGTGGCTATGGCTTCTATCTGGAGCAGGCAGAGGGGAAGTCCATGCCCAGGCCCGACGATGTGGGCTATCCTGCTTTCATGCAGGCTATGAGCCAATATGCCACCAACGAAAAGGCCCACGAACTGTTCTACCAATATGTACGCGACATCATCGGCCGTACCAACCGCTATACGGATGTGGCCTACGTTGACGACCCCACCATCATGTCGTGGCAGATAGGTAACGAGCCGCGTGCTTTCAGCCAGGAAGCCAAAACACCTTTTGCAAAATGGCTCAGCAAGGCATCGGCGCTGATACGCAGCCTTGACAAGAGACACCTCATCAGCATCGGCAGCGAGGGTATCTGGGGCTGTGAGGAAGATGCCAACCTCTACGAACAAATCTGTGCCGACCCCAACATCGACTATATGAACGCCCACGTATGGCCCCTGAACTGGAGCTGGGTCAACAAGGACTCGCTGCAAGAGAATGTGGAGCGTGCCTGCCAGAATACTGCTGACTATATTCGTCGCCATACGGACATCGCCGAGCGACTGCAGAAGCCACTGGTCATCGAGGAGTTCGGCTACCCGCGTGACGGATTCGTGTTTGCACCGGGCTCACCCACCACGGGACGCGACCGCTACTACGATTTCGTGTTCTCCCTCATCAAGAGCGAACCGATGGTCTACGGCTGTAACTTCTGGGCATGGAGCGGCGAGGCCAGTCTGACCCACGAACAGTGGCAGGTGGGCGATGACTACTGTGGCGACCCGGCACAGGAACAGCAGGGCCTGAACTCAGTGTTCCTTTGTGACACCACCACGCTGAAGGTCATCACTAATTCTTCTCATTCCACTAACCTACATTAATTCACTGAAATTTGGAAAAACAACGGATTAAAACTGATTTCACGGATTTTCACGGATTATTTATGAACTGTGATTTAATTAAGTAGTCAAATGGTTTTCACTTTTTGTATTTTAGAAATACAGGAAAAAACAAGAAATACTGAGAAAAACAAGACGAATGGTTTTTATCTGTCTTTGTTGTATTTATCTGTTTTACTAAAAACATCGTTTCCAATTGTCAAC
>Ga0310696_10002299_pt1 | contig 25660 bp, 24 predicted proteins | sample AusTroGonzalo_MG_4_FD_203885 | JGI IMG/M metagenome (GOLD analysis project Ga0310696, IMG submission 203885) | Bovine rumen microbial communities from tropical cattle in Woodstock, Queensland, Australia - Gonzalo_02 (v2) (version 2) | ecosystem: Host-associated > Mammals > Digestive system >...
CCTTTCTCGCCTTGTTTTTGTCATGAAAAAAGTAGTTTGATGAAACGAGTTTCATCAAACTACTCATAATCGTTTATATATCAAATAGTTTGGAGGTATTTCACCAACCACTTTTTGCACCTATACCGACTTGATCCGGGATCTCCTTCCCAGTCATGCCCGGCCCCGACCGGGCATCTCCTTGCGCGAAGGTCCACGCTCTGGACCTTCCGTACACTTTTCCCGTCATTTTTTCGCGCGAAGGTCCAACTCCTGGACCTTCATGCAGAACATCGTCCCAGTTAAAGCACACATGCACCCACCAGACCCTCATCCAGCGCTATGCCTCGTGCTTCAACCACACTTCTTCGCCCCGCTTAAAGCACACATACCCTATCCAGACCCACCTCCTGCGCCCTGTCCTGTGCTTTAACCGCCCTTTGCCCCCCCATTAAAGCACAGCGTCTCCGTTCCGAACTGCCTCCAAGACCTCACACCGTGCTTTAATGCCGGAAGGAAAGCGGAACCCTCTTGGGCCCTTTGACGGTGCCCGAGAGGGTTCCCGCTAGCCGCCTTGCTTCGTATTGCAAGGCGGCGGTTCCGTGTTCACCCAGCCGCCGCACCTGGTTGCGTGCGGCGGCCACACTCGGTCTAGTCTGCATCCGCTTGATAATCAGCACCTTACTCATAATCCTCTTTGAGCCGAGGATTTTCAGGATGTGATTAATACTCAACACATTACTAACCAGCCCGGATTTCCAGCCCGTGATAACTAACGACCTAGTCCACAGCTACGTACATACTAATCCTCGTTCAATTTTCGGACGAGGATTATATGGTAACTAATTGATTGTTAATATTTTAGTTATCACACATGGCATTCTGCGCTTGTGACACTTAAGTCATTGATTCTCTGCAACTTATACAACAATCCTCGTTCGTTTTTTGAACGAGGATTATACTAGAACTCGTTGTAAAAGAAGGAGTTAGCAATCACTGCAGCGCCAGTACTTCGTCCTTAAAATTGCGCCAAAACTAGGATGAGAGGGGCTTCAATGCCTCCTCATCCTTAAAAAAACGCAAAAAACAAGGACGAGAGGGCCCAAAAGCGGGTTTCATCCTTAAAAACAGCCTAAAATGAGGACGAGGATCGGAGCGGAGCGACCGAGGGGGTGTCGGGGGATGCTTCCCCCGTGAGTGAAACGGGATTGACACTCTTTTTTTGCCAAAAGGCATAAAAAAAAGAGTGTCGGCCTGTCTCAGGCGGACGCTCTTACTAACCACATAATTAATAACACTAAAACTAATAACCAATAGAATGATTCCGTCAAGAGAACCTTGCTTCCTCATTCCGGATACAAAGGTACGGCAATTTTTTGGATTTGCAAATTTTTTCAAAAGATTTTTTACAAAATTTTTTACTAAATTGGTTAACACATTGATTTACAAGCGATTAAATTTTAAGAAAAATTTGGTCCATAGTTTTGTAAATAATTTAATAAGCTGCCACAGGTATACCAAATGCGTTTTTGACTTTTCCAGAAGGCCCCAAGCGCCAACGCATACTTACAATTCTTAACAAAAATAAAAATAGCGCTTACAAATCGTAAGCGCTACCCCATCTTTTACTTTCAACTTTCCGTGCCCGTTCACGGGAACCTATTGCACACCCAGTTTAAGTCGCAGATTCTTAATCATATCTACCGTCATACTGTCCATGTCGAACGTCGGTTTCCAGTCCCATTCTTCACGGGCGCAACTGTCGTCCATGCTATCCGGCCAGGAGGTGGCAATGGCCTGGCGCACCGGATCCACCTCGTAGCGCACCTGGAGCGACGGAATATATTCCCGGATTTTGGCAAAGATTTGCTCCGGCTCAAAACTCATGGAGGCAATATTGAAGGAATTGCGGTGTTTGAGGCGGGAAGGATCCGCTTCCATGAGCATCATGGCGGCATGCAGGGCATCCGGCATGTACATCATATCCATATAAGTACCCGGAGCGATGGGGCAGGTGAACTCCTCCCCTTTTACGGCGCTGTAATACACCTCCACGGCGTAGTCCGTGGTGCCACCACCTGGCAAAGTGGTGTAAGAGATCAGGCCCGGGAAACGGACCGAACGGGTATCCACCCCATATTTATGGAAATAATAGTCGCTTAGGAGCTCCGTGGCCACCTTGGTAACGCCATACATGGAACGGGGGCGCTGGATGGTATCCTGCGGCGTGCCCACATGCGGCGTTTCCGGACCAAAAGAACCGATGGAAGAGGGCGTAAACACGGCCACACCCTTCTCCCGCGCGATTTCCAGAATATTGAGCAGGCCGTTCATCTGAATATCCCAGGCGAGCAGAGGCTTGCGCTCCGCAACGGCCGATAGCAACGCAGCCAGATTATATATGGTATCTATCTGATAGCGAGTGACGATTTCTGCCAGACCGGCAGCATCACGCACGTCCGCAATGGCCGACGGGCCGCTTTCCAGCAGCTCTCCTTTGGGCTCCGCACCGGGAATATAACCCGCCACAACCGTTCCCTGAGGAATTTCACGCCTCAGTTTCATCGTAAGTTCCGAGCCGATCTGGCCGGTTGAACCCACCACCAGGATATTCTTCATAATATTTCTTAGTTTAGCATCGCAAATTTATGTTTTTTTATGTACAAATTCAAGATAAAAACGCTAAATTTGAAAGCAGAAACCATTAATAACACCTATATCATGTACGGAAAATTCCAAGCATATCTCCAAAATGAACTAAAAGCCATTGACGAAGCCGGCCTTTATAAAAAAGAGCGGAATATCGCCAGCCCGCAGAGTGCGGAAATCACCCTCCAGGACGGCAGCAAAGCCCTTAACTTCTGCGCGAACAACTACCTGGGCCTGGCGGACAATCCCCGCCTGATAGCCGCCGCCAAAAAGGCCATGGACAACCGTGGTTACGGCATGTCCTCCGTCCGCTTCATCTGCGGCACCCAGGATATTCACAAGGAACTGGAAAAGGCCATTGCAGACTACTTCCACACGGAAGACGCCATCCTGTATGCCGCTTGCTTCGACGCCAATGGCGGCGTATTCGAGCCCCTGCTCGGCGCGGAAGACGCCATCATCTCGGACTCCCTGAACCACGCATCCATCATCGACGGCGTGCGTCTGTGCAAAGCCCAGCGTTTCCGTTATGCCAATGCCGACATGGCAGACCTTGAAGAAAAGCTCAAGGAAGCCCAGGCGTGTCGATTCCGCATCATCGTCACAGACGGTGTCTTCTCCATGGACGGTAACGTGGCTCCCATGGACAAGATCTGCGCCCTGGCAGAGCAATATGACGCCCTTGTCATGGTCGATGAAAGCCACAGCGCCGGCGTGGTAGGCCCTACCGGCCATGGCGTGGCGGAGCAGTTCAACTGCTACGGCCGTATCGATATCTTCACCGGGACGCTTGGAAAGGCCTTCGGCGGTGCCGTAGGTGGGTTCACCACCGGCCGCAAGGAAATCATCGACATGCTCCGTCAGCGCAGCCGTCCGTACCTGTTCTCCAACTCCATTCCGCCCATGGTGGCCGGCGCGGCGCTGGAAACCTTCCGCATCCTGAAAGAGAGCAACGCCCTGCACGACAAACTGCAGGAGAACGTGAACTACTTCCGCGACAAGATGCTGGCCGCCGGCTTCGACATCAAACCCACCCAGAGCGCCATCTGCGCAGTTATGCTGTACGACGCTCCCCTGTCCCAGAAATTCGCCGCCAAGATGGCCGAGGAAGGCATCTTCGTCACGGGTTTCTACTATCCGGTGGTGCCCAAGGGTCAGGCCCGCATCCGCGTACAGTTAAGCGCCGCACACGAAAAAGCGCATCTGGACAAAGCCATCGCCGCCTTTATTAAGGTTGGAAAAGAATTAGGCGTGCTTAAATAGCCTCCTGATTGGTATCTTCCGGGCGTTCGGGGACTTCCTCGGACGCCTGCATTTTTTTCTTGCTGGGCTTTCCGAAGATAATGAATTCGCTCATGAAGAAGTTGAAGCCGCCGGAGAAGCACAGACCCAGGAGGTTGCACAGCACGGGCTCCAGCGACCAGTCCTGCAGCCAGTTCATGGCTACGAAGAGGAAGTGAAGACCCTGCATGGCCACAAACTTAATGAGATAAGCGCCGATGGAAGCCGCATTGTATGCCAGGAAATGCCGGAAGAAAGACCGGACGGAACGCTGGCTGATGCGTTCTTTCCAGACAAAGAAGTATGCAATGACAAAGTTTACCAGCGCAGCCACCTCAAAAGAAACGGTGGGCGCTATCCAGAAACTACCCCAATAGTTGCCTTTGAACACATAGGTGGCCAACCACCAGTGCAGGCCCAAGTCCACCACGGTTCCAGCACTGCTGGTAACCATGAACATAAAGAACTTGGTGAGTATTTCTTTCTTGGTTCTAGGTTGCATACGTTCCGCAAAGATACAATTTTTTGTATTTCTCACAAAATTGGTATAATTTCGCATTGTACTATTGCGTGTATATGAGCCAAAAACCTATTATTCCGCCTGTAGACAAAGCGCTGTTGAAGGCTGAATTAACCCCTGACACCCTTCTGCGCACCACCAACCGTGCCGGAAACGAACTGTATGTAGTGGGCCCTGAGTCCAGAAACGTCCTCCGGGAAATCGGCCGCCTGCGGGAAATCGCCTTCCGTTCGGGTGGCGGCGGCACCGGCGAGCCGCTGGATCTGGATAAATTCGACACGGACCCCGCCTACGGATACCGTCAGCTGGTCCTATGGGATCCGGAAGCAGAGGAAATCATCGGCGGATACCGTTTCTGCATCTGCGACGAAGCCGTTTACGACAAATACGGACAACCCATCCTCACCTCCTCGCACATGTTCGAGTTCTCCAAGAAGTTCCTGGAAAACTATCTTCCCTATACCCTGGAGTTGGGCCGCAGTTTTGTGTCGATTGAATATCAGAGCTCCAAAGCCGGCTCCAAGAGCCTGTATGCCCTGGACAACCTCTTCGACGGAATTGGCGCCATCGGCGTCCTTTACAAGAAAACCATCAAATATTTCTTCGGGAAAGCCACCATCTATCGCGAATACCCCACGGAGGCCCGCGAAATGATCATGGTCTTCATGAAAAAATACTTCGGGGAAGGCCACAAGCTCATCCACATCCGCAAGGAAGTAAAGGTGGAAAACCCTGGCAAGTACTCCAAGCTGTTCAAAGGCCTGGAATACAAGGACGCCTACAAAGTATTAAAGGGAGAAATCCAGAAAATGGGCGTATCCATTCCCCCGCTGGTGAACACCTACATGAACCTTTCCCCCAGCATGATCTTCTTTGGGACGGGTATCAATGATGAGTTTGGCGATATTTACGATTCCGGCCTCCTCATCAATTTCCAGGACCTGTATCCGGAAAAGAGCAAACGCCACGTGGAATCCTTCACGGCCCTGGGCTGGCGCACCATCAAGCAGATGCTCAAACGCTTCAGCCTGCGGAAACCTACTTTCTGACCGTAATGTGGAAGCAGCTTTGCTTGCGCTCGAACTTGATGTAGCAAGTTCCGGGCTGGTCGTGTATGTCCTTGAGCACCTGGCTTAACGTAGCGCGCAGATAGGACTGCGGCACATCTTCGTAGGGACGGCCCAGGTATTCCGGAATTTTCACATAGTTCCAATAAGAAAGGTCGAAGGTAGTGCCGTACCGATGCGTGGAATTCTCCGACGCATTGACGTTGAAGCGGCGCAGCTTGGCCACATCCGCCTCTGTGCGAAGCACGGAAGTAACAATCAACTTATTGGGATTCAGCCCTTTGGAAGCAAGGGAATCCTGAAAATTCTTGCCGATAAGATCCAACAGTTCCTTGGCCGATGGAATGAGGTAAGGAATGGAGTGCGTAAGGGAATCTACCACGTAGGTATCGGTATCCTCCAACTTGACCAGTTTGGTTTTCAGGTGCTCGGCCGCTTCACGGTCCGCTACCGGCGGCACGCCGATGGCCTGGGCCACCTTGAGCTGGGTTTCGTTCATGTCGTTGAATTCCCGGGTGAAATTAACGTCGTAAATGCGGGAGCGGACGGGATGGTTCTCGATGGGGCCCAGCGCCAGCCAGGCTTCCTCCGCCTCCCGTGCGGCACGTTCCCGGGCGCGGGCCCGATGGGTAACAACAAGATAAACGCCCAGAGAGGCTATAACAAGGACAACGGCTAATCGGAGATACTTTTCTAACATAGTCACAAATATACGAATTATTCATTTTCCCAAACACAAAATTATTACTAATTTTGCATGCTATTTAGAGAAAGCTATGAGTGAAGAAAAGAAACAAGCCGCACGCATCCAGACGTCTATTCTGAATGCTGCCGAAAGAAAAGTACTGGTATGGCTGGCGGAACGCATGCCGGCCTGGGTTACCTCCGACATGCTCACGTTCGTAGGCTTCATCGGAGCCTGTGTAGTTGCTGCCGGTTACGCCCTTTCCAATTTGAATCTCAACTGGTTATGGCTGGCCAACCTGGGTCTGCTGATCAACTGGTTCGGAGACTCCCTGGACGGTTCCCTCGCCCGCGTCCGCAACACCCAGCGCAAAATCTATGGTTTTTATATCGACCATAACGTAGATGTCATCAACGAGACCATCATGTTCATCGGCGTGGGCTGCAGCCCTTTGGTGAACATGAGCTTTGCCATGCTGGCCCTGGTGGGCTATTTCATGCTCAGCATTTTCGTTTACATCAACTGCCACCTCAAAGGGGAAATGCGCCTGACCTACGGCGGCCTGGGACCCACCGAGTTCCGTATCGTCCTGGTCCTGGTGAATATCGCCTTCTGCTATATCCCCTGGCTCACGGAGTGGAAACAGCACATCACCCTCTTCCATAACGAGTTCATGGTGGGCCTGTTCGACTACATTGCCGTAGCCATCTCCCTTCTCCTTTTTGTTTTCTACCTGGTGGGCTTCTTCCGCGATGCCAAATACTTCGCCAGGCTGGATCCACCCAAAAAGAAAGAAGAGTAAGCCATGATTTTTACGCGGGAAGTTGCTGCTGACCTGTTTCCCTTCCTAAGGGGGAAATGGGGCAGGCTGTTGTATAAGCCCAGCATGTACCTTTCCGGCATCCACCATGTCAACCGGATTCACAAAGCCGTAGCGCAACAAGGGATAGCACCGGGACCGGACTTTGCCAAAGCCCTCCTGGACCAGATGGGCCTGGAATTCCTGGTAGGCAACCCTGAGCGTCTCGCTTTCCCGGAAGGGCCTTTCATCACCATTTCCAACCACGTGTACGGCCATATCGACGGAATCTGTCTTGTCGATGTCGTGGGACACGTACGCAGCCGGATGAAAGTGATGGTGAATGAGATGCTGATGCCCATCTGGGGGCTTGCACCCCATTTCATTCCCGTGAATCCCACCGTGACCAAACGGGAAACCACTTCCACCAGCATCGGTGGCATAAAGAGTGCCCTGCAACAGCTTGGCGAGGGGGAACCGCTTTCGCTCTTCCCTTCCGGCGCCGTGTCGGACCTCAAGCCCCGCGAAGGCTGGACGCTGCAGGAACGCCCCTGGCAGGAAGCGGCCCTCAAGTTCATCCGTAAAGCGAAGGTGCCCGTGGTGCCCATCCGCTTTTTCGACCAGAATTCCTGGTTCTATTATGCACTGGGACTTATCGATTTTCGTCTCCGTTTTGTGCGGTTGTTCCACGAATTAGCCAATAAAAAAGGCACTTCCCCCCGCATCGGAATTGGCGAAACCATCAGCGTGGAGCAGCAGGATGCCCTTTCCGACGAAGAATTCGGCCCTTTCCTCCGCAAAAGCGTATACGATATGCCCCTACCCGAACACTTTATAAAACGATCTGACCTATGGAAGTAAGCGTAGTACTGCTTACCGGCGGCAGCAGCGGCATTGGGGCCGCCACCGCCCACCTGCTGGCCTCGGCCGGCATGAAAGTCTATTGCGGCAGCCGCCGCGGCACCATCGACACACCTCAGGAAGGGATTGCGCCCGTAAAACTGGACGTGAACGATGCCGAAGGCCTCCAGGCTTGCGTAGCGGAAATCGTCCGGAAGGAGGGTCACCTGGACGCCGTGGTGTGCAACGCCGGAAACGGCATCTATGGGCCCGTGGAAGGCACCTTGGAAGCGGAGGCCCGTTCCCAATTTGAGACCACGTACTTTGGCTCGTTCAAGACCATCCAAGCTTGCCTGCCGGTATTCCGGAAACAGCATTTCGGGCGTATTATCACCATTAGCTCCGTCATGGCGGTGCTCCAGCTCCCCTATCAGGGCTTCTACTCCTCGGCCAAGGCGGCGCTGCTGTCCTTGTCCCAGTCCCTGTCGATGGAACTAAAGGGAACCGGTATCGAGTGCTGCTGCATCCTCCCCGGAGACGTGGCCACCGGTTTTACGGCCGCACGCAAGCTGAACCAGGCCGCGACAGACCCGGCATCCCCGTATAAAGCCGGTATGGAGCGCAACCTGAAAAAAATTGAGCACGACGAACTGGGCGGCATGGCACCGGAAGTTATCGGCAAAGCCATCCGCAAACAACTCACGCGTTCTCACATGTCCGTTCGGGTAATTCCCCGCCTGGATTACAAACTGGTAGGCTTCCTGGTACGCGTTTTACCCGCCAAATGGGTGCTATTCATCCTCTCGCTCTTGTACAATTGAGAATTTTGCCGTAATTTTGAAGAATGTTTAAAAAGGTATGGCTCTCCCTCATGCTGATGGGAGCGGTGGTTTTTGCCGCCGCTCAAACTACGCGTGTGCGCGGGACCGTACGTGACTTCGACACCGGCGAACCCCTTCCCTTTGTCAGCGTTTATTTCGATGGCACCACCATCGGCATCTCCACGGACCTGGACGGGAAGTATTCCCTGGAAACCCGCTCGGAAGACGCCAAAGTGCTTACAGCATCGATCATCGGCTATGAAAGCCTTTCCCTGCCCGTGAGCAAAGGTTCCTTCAAGGAAATCAACTTCCGCCTGCACCAGGACCCCAAACAGTTGCAAGCGGCGCTGGTGAAGCCGGACAACCGCTATATCAAGAGCATCCTTCGCAAACTGGATAACAGCCTGGCCGTCAACGACCCCGACAATGCACCGGACTGGAACGCCCGCCTGTATTCCAAAATCGAGTTCGATGTCCAGAACCTGGAAGAGCTCATGCGCATCCGCGCCCTGGACCGGAACATCGGCTTTGTACGGGAATATACGGATACTTCCGCCATTACCGGCCGTTCCTATATTCCGGCCCTCATCTCGGAGAACGTATCCGATGTATACCACTCCCAGGATCCTTCCTTCAACCGGGAAGTCATGCGCGCAAGCCGCATCTCCGGTATGGAGGACGACAATGCCCTGCGCCAGTTCACGGGCTCGTACCTCCTCAAGACCAATTTCTACAAGAGCAGCATCGGCGTTTTCAACCTGGTCATTCCCAACCCGGCGGCAGCCAGCTCCCACATCTTCTACAACTACTTCCTGGTGGACAGCCTCCAGGTAGAAGGCCGTAAAACCTACGTGCTGCGCTTCCATCCCAAGAAACTGGTCACCTCGCCCACCCTGGACGGCGAAATGCAGATCGATGCGGAAGACTTTGGCATCCGCAGCGTACACGCCGCCCTGTCCGGGGAATCCAATGTGAACTGGATCCGCCACATCAATGTGGAACTGCAGAACCGCCGCCTTCCCAACGGGCGCTGGTTCTATGGTGAAGAGCGCCTGTTCATCGACTTTGCCATCACGTCCAACGATGCCTCCCGCATCCTTTCTTTCCTGGGGAACCGGCACATTGTCTATGAAGACCCCGTTTTCGAGCCTGTTAAAGACCCGGACGCCCTAAGTTCCTCAGAGGCCGTTGTCATGCGCAACGTGGAGGTGGGCGATGAAAACTACTGGGCCGCCGTGCGCCCGTACGAACTGTCGGAACGGGAAAAAGGCATTTACCAGATGGTGGAAGAGATTCAGAATACCACCGTTTACAAGTGGACGTACGGCATCACGCGCACCCTCGTCAACAACTACTACGAAGTCAAGCCCTGGAAAGTGGAGTTTGGTCGATGGGCGCAGACCTTCGCGCACAACGACATGGAAGGCTTCCGGGTTCAGCTGGGTGGCCGTACCCTCAAGGAATTCTCCACCAAGGTGCGTCTGGGGGGCTATGTCGCCTTCGGCTTCAAGGACCTTCGACCCAAAGGAAACGTCACGGTGGAATGGATGCTGGGACGCGAAAAAACCAGAAAACTCACCTTTGACGCCAAATACGACTATGTACAGTTCGGCGGCGGCTACGTATTTACGGCGCAGAACATCTTCTCGTCCTTCCTGGCCCGTTCGCAAAGCAAGAAGCTTAGCATGGTGCGTTACATAGACGTCAATTACGACCACGAATTCGCCAACTGGTGCAATGCCTCCTTCCAATGGCGTACACAGCGCGTATTCAGTTACAATGGACCGGACCCCAGCAATGAGCGCATCCGCTTTATCCGGAGTTCAGACGGCCTGGTGCAGGAGAGTTTCTCCATGAATTCCCTCCGCGTGGGCTTCCGCTTCTCCTTTGACGAGCGCGTAAACCGCAACTTCTTTGTCAAGAGCTACCTCTTCACCAAGTATCCGGTAATCGACCTCAATCTCACCTCCGGTTTCAAGGGCCTCACCAAGGACGATTTTTCCTTCCTCAAAGCCACGGCCAACATTTCTTGGAAGGTACCTTCCACCGCCGTCGGTTTCGGACGCCTGGAGGTGGAAGGAGGTGCCATCTGGGGCAGCGTACCCTATCCAATGCTCAAACTGCACGAAGGCAACCAGACCTTCTTCCTGGACCGCGGCGCCTACGCCTGCATGGACTACTACGAATTCCTGTCGGACCGTTGGCTCACCGCCTTTTACGAGCACAATTTCAACGGGTTCTTCCTGGGCAAGATTCCCTGGGTAAAAAAACTGGACCTGCGCGAAGTCGCCACCGTTAAAATGGCCTGGGGCACCCTCTCGGATGCCAACAACGACTCCCCTACGGGTCATGCACCCTTCTATCTCCCCGCCAGCAGCAAAACGCTGGAAATCCCTTATGTAGAGGTAGGCGTGGGCATTTCCAATATCTTACGCATTTTACGGGTCGATTTCTTCTGGCGCCTGACTCACAGGGAGGAAGCCCGGAAAAACTTTGCCGTCAATGTCGGTATCGACGTAGAATTCTAACCATTATGAGAAACTTCCACATCCAAGCCCTGGACTCCTCGTACAACACAGACGGTTACCTCTTGCATCCCTTCAAAGTGGCCGTATATGCCTTCTCCTACCTCACGGAAGGAGAAGTCCTGGTAGAGGTGGATGGCCAAAACATACTGGTGAATGCAGGTCAGTTCATCCTGGTTCCGGAGCATCACGCCATTCTGATCCGTCATTTCAAGGACTGCAAAGGAGTCTTTGGCTATTTCACCCTGGATTTCCTGAAAGACGCTTCTTATCCGGTCCTGCGTTCCGACACCTCCATCGTACAAAGTTTCTGGTTCGACGATGCCGTGTTCATCGGCGCACTCATGCAGCGAATGATTACTGCTTACGAGGACCACGACAAAGCGTTTATGCAAAGCGGCATGGACCTGATCATGGGCCAGTTGCGCCTCAAGGGCGTCATGGCGGCCGTTCCGGAGAAATTCCTTCAACTGGTATTCGACCGTGAAAAGCCACCGCTATCCGTATCGGAATACGCTGACATGCTGAGTGTTACGCCCAACTACCTAAATAAGACCGTAAAATTGCATACACGCCGCACAGCCATCGACTGGATAGAAATCGCCCGCCTGAACATGGCCAAGCAACTGCTGAAAGACCCTTCCGTTCCTATTGTGGAAGTGGCCTCCCGCGTGGGACTGGACGACCAGTCTTATTTCTCGCGATTTTTCAAAAAGAAAACGGGCCTTACCCCGTCTCAATACCGGAACGGCAAATAGCCGGTTACCGTTAACACGTCCTCCTTTACTATAAAACGCACGTCAGCGCCGTCAAAAGGCATGGCGTATTCTTTTTCAGGCTGGTCCTGATAGGCCGGACGCGGGTCCAGGGCCAGGATTTCCGTCAATGCCAGCCGTTGTTCTTCCGAGAAAGGAAGTTCCTCCGGAATTACCACCTTTAAACGGCGCACAGGGGCTTCTGCGGCAAATCCGCAGCGCGCATCCGGATAACTGTCCGCATAGGCGATATAAGGCTTGATATCATAAATAGGGGTGCCGTCCATCAGGTCGGCGCCACGGACCAGCAACTCCCCTTTTTCAATGCCCTCCAGTTCCACACAGGACAGGCCCAGCGGATTGGGTCGATAAGGCGAACGCGTGGCCCATACGCCCATGGCAGTATTGCCCCCCAGCCGTGGCGGACGCACGGTAGGCTGCCACTCCCCCTTGGCCGGTTTGTTGGCATTGAAGCCCCACACCAGCCAGATGCGGCTGAAGCCTTCCAGTCCGCGAAGTGCCTCAGGCACCTGATAGGCCTTTTCAAAGACGATACGGCCATGGATATGCTCGCTGAGGGAGCTTTGGCGGGGTATGCCGAATTTGGAGCCGAAAGGGCCCCGGTAATGTGCTACGGGTTTGAGGATGAGTTCCTCCATCAGGACAGGTATTTTCCGTGACAACGGCAATAACGGAGACCGCTGCCGCAGGGACAAGGATCATCGGGCGCCACATGCGGGATGGCAAAGCCCATGGGCAGGTAGCCGTCTGCATCCATGTCGATGGCATAGCCGTCTGTCACCGTGGGCTCCGGCATGGTCCACTGCGGATATTCTTCGGAAGCATTTTTCTTGTTTTCCGGAACCGTTTTCCAGGCTTCCCAGTCGGCCTGACACTTGCCGGTTTCCTCCGCATTGCGGCCGCACAGGATCCACTTGGGAACGGAATCGGCATAGGCACGCACGATGCGGCAGCATTCCAGCCAACTGCTGTCGTCCAGTTCATGGCAAAGCGGACTGTCCATCAAGGGCGAGAACAGGGCATCGTTCTGCTGCTCGGTATACTGTGCCTCCAGCCAGGTGTCGTGCTCCGCCTTTACCAGGTCGAAGCCCTCGTATCCCACCCGGCGGTACATTTGTTCCAGCCGCATGCCTTCCGGCGTCTTGAGGCCCACGGTAAAATAGGGCGCTCCGGCACCGGCATCGAACGCATCCCGGAAATCGAACGGCTTGAACGACTTCTGTTTCAGTTGCTTACGCAGCGTGAAGATTTCCTCCACATTGTCCACACAGGGTGAGCAGACATAGTCTCCGAAGCTGTCGGAATAGCGGTACATCTTTACCAGCGGACTCTGGTGCAAGATACGCGTAAGGGAACGGAAATCGGCCCCGTAAGCATGTTCATACCAGGCCATGACCATATCCACGAACTGTTCCGTGGGGATGATGCCATACAGGTTCAGATAGCCCAGTCCCACGCGTTCCACTTCGTACTGGCCGCTATTCTCTCCCAGGCGCAGCACTTTGTCCACTTCCGGCGCCACGATGTCGTACATTTCGCGGCTGATCCAGACCTTGTGGTAATGCTCGTCGGAGTCGTCGTACTCTACCAGTCCCACGGCCTCCAGGAGCGAAGGATAATCGGCAAAGTCCTGATACTGAACCTTGTCCGGACCGGCGTGCACCAGTTCCTTGAGCAGGCGGACGTCACGTTCCATCAGATGCGACATCCACCTGCGCGGTTGTCCGCGCAGGTAGGTGTGCAACTGATCCACCAGCTGGGATTTCCGCAGACGGGAACTCATCTCGTTCCCCAGGATGCTCCCGAGGTCCTGCAGTTCCATCTTTTGGAAACCGTCCAGTATGGTATGTAACGTCCTTTCTTTCATAGGGGCCGCAAAGATACTAATTTTCCTGATATTTCAGAATAGGATTGCGGGCGGCCGTGGTTTCGTCCGGACGCGAGATGGGCGTGTTGTGCGGGGCCTCGTGCAGGATATTCGGATCCTCGGCGGCCTCGGCGGCAATCTTCCGCATCACGGCAATGAACGCGTCGATGGTTTCCTTGCTCTCCGTCTCCGTGGGCTCGATCATGAGCGCCTGGTGGAACAGCAGCGGGAAATAAATGGTGGGCGCGTGGAAGCCATAGTCCAGCAGACGTTTGGCCACATCCAGCGTGGTAGCGCCAGGAACATCGTCATGGGCACCGTCATTGATGAGGCCGTCGAACACGAATTCGTGCTTGCAGACGCCGTCGATGGGCAATTTATACACGTCCTTGAGGCTTTCCTTGATATAGTTAGCACTCAGGACGGCGTACTCGCCCACCTTGCGCAGGTGCTCCTGACCCAGGGACAGGATGTATGCATAGGCCCGGAGAATAACGCCGAAATTGCCATGGAAGGCCGATACCCGGATGCTGGGCAGGCAGTCCACCAGCTTTTGAGCGACACCCACGGGACCAGAACCCGGACCGCCACCGCCGTGCGGCGTGGAGAAGGTCTTGTGCAGGTTCAGATGCATGATGTCGAAGCCCATGTCGCCGGGACGCACCACACCCATGAGCGGGTTCATGTTGGCGCCATCGTAATACAGCAGGCCGCCGGCCTCGTGCACCAGGGCCGCAATGGTCTTGATTTCGGTCTCGAACAGGCCCAGCGTGTTGGGATTGGTCATCATGATACCGGCGATGTCCGGACCCAGCAGGGGTTTGAGGGCCTCCACGTCGATACGGCCATTCTCCAAGGACTTCACCTCCACCACCTCCAGGCCGCAGACAGCCGCAGAAGCAGGGTTGGTGCCATGGGCGCTGTCCGGGACGATCACCTTGGTACGATTGAGGTCCCCGCGGTTGATGTGGTACTGGCGCATGAGCATGAGGCCGGTGAGCTCACCGTGGGCACCCGCACAAGGGGCCAGGGTGAATTTGTACATGCCGGTGATGGCCGCAAGGGCCTTGTCCATCTCCTCATACACCTTGCAGGCGCCTTCCGTAAGGCTGGCAGGCATCAGGGGATGCAGGCCGGCAAAGCCCTGCAGGGCTGCCATTTCCTCATTGATCTTGGGATTGTACTTCATGGTGCAGGAGCCCAGCGGATAAAAACCGGTATCCACGCCGAAGTTCATCTGGGACAGGTTGGTGTAATGGCGTACCACGTCCGGTTCGCTCACCTGGGGCAGGTCCAGCGGAGCCTGACGGCGGAGTGCCTGGGGCAACTCCCCTGCTGCCGGGAAAGCATTCTTGGGTAAGGAATAGCCACAGCGGCCTTCCTTGGAGCATTCGAAAATGAGTTTATCGTAGTATTTCATGGCCTATCCCTCCTTAACCGCTTTGACCAGGGCGTCGATTTCCGCCTTGGTCCGTTTTTCCGTAACGCAGAAACTCACATATCCCTCTTCCGTAGGGAGAGCGGCAAAGAAGCCGGCCTTTTCCAGGCGCTCCTGCAGCTTAGGCTGCTTAGGCTTGAGCACAAACTCCTTCAGGAACGGCTTGCCGGGGAACACTTCCTCGAACTGGCCGGTTTTCAGGAGCTCACCATAGAGATAATGGGCGCCGTCGCAGGAAAGCCGGTTCACTTCCCTGAGGCCTTCCGGTCCCATCAGGGACAGGTAAATGGTGACCCACAGGGCCATAAGGCTCTCGTTGGAGCAAATGTTGGAAGTGGCTTTCTCGCGCTTGATATGCTGCTCGCGGGCCTGCAGGGTGAGCACGAACACACGGCGGCCTTCTTTGTCCACCGTCTGGCCCACGATGCGGCCGGGCATCTTGCGCATATGGTCCTTCTTCACGGCCATGAAGCCCACATAAGGGCCGCCATAACACAGAGGAAGGCCCAGGGGCTGCCCATCGCCAACGGCAATATCCGCATCCCACTCGCCCGGCGTCTTTACCACCGCCAGCGCGGACGGGTCGCAGTATTCAATCAGGAGCGCTTTCTGGGCGTGGATGGCATCGGCAAAGCCGGCATGGTCCTCCACAATGCCGTAACGGTTGACCGACGGGACGATTACGCCCGCCACATCGTCCTTGGCAAGTTCCGCCTTCAGGGCTTCGAGGCTGGTCTGTCCGTCTGCAACGGGCACATAGCCAATCTCTACGCCGTGGAAACGGGCATAGGTTTCCACCACCTCCCGCACCTGAGGCAGGAGGCCTTTGGACAGCAACACACGCGTCTTCTTGCGGGTGCAGGCGATGGCCATCTTCATGGCTTCCGCGGCAGCCGTGGGGCCGTCGTACAGGGAAGCATTGGACACGTCCAGACCCGTTAGGGTGCAGATGAGGCTCTGATACTCAAAGATATAACGCAATGTACCCTGCGAGATTTCGCACTGATACGGGGTATAGGCCGTGAGGAACTCCGAACGCGAACACAGGTACGGGATCACCGACGGCGTATAATGGTCGTACGCGCCGGCGCCCACGAACACCTTCAGTTTGGCGTTCATGGCCTCCAGGGAGGCAAAATAGTCGCGGATTTCCTGCTCGCTCATGGCGGGCGGAAGGGCATAGGCACCCTTATGCAGGAACTCGGCGGGAACGTCGCTGTACAAATCGTCCAGCTTTTTCACGCCGATTTTATCCAGCATGGCCTGGATGTCCGCTTGCGTATGAGGCAAATACGGTAATTGAGCCATCTTATTCGCCGATATGAGCCTTATAACCAGCAGCGTCCATCAGGGCGTCCAGCTCGGAAGGCAGGGACATTTCCACCTTGATAATCCAGGCGCCGTAAGCGTCCTCGTTCACCTTTTCGGGAGCGTCTTCCAGTTCGCCGTTCACCAGCACCACCGTGCCGGAAACCGGGCTGATGAGCTCGGAGGAGGCCTTTACGCTCTCCAGAGCACCAAATTCTTCACCGGCGATGACATCGTCCCCTTCCTCGGGCATGTCCACATACGTGATGTCACCCATTTCCTTCTGGGCGAAATCCGTTACGCCGATATAGGCAATGTTACCTTCTACCTTAACCCATTCATGGGACTCGGAATACTTGAGGCCTTCGATAATCTTAGACATAATCGTTATTATTTTTTGTAGTTAGTTTGATAAAATCTCTTTTTGACCACCTTGCCGGGGAACACTTTCTTGCGGATACCGATGCAAAGGGGCGTATCCAGGGCAGCAAAGTCCTTATTGACCAGGGCAAAGCAGATGCTCTTGTCCAGGGAAATGGAATGGTAGCCGGTGGTGACAATGCCCACTTCCTCCCCTTCCGGGGTTAACACGGGATAACCCGCACGCGGAATGGCTTTGTCTTCAATCTCGATACCCACCAGCTTGCGGGCGAGATTACCGGCCTTCTGGTCCAGCAGGGCTTCCTTGCCGATAAAGTCTTTCTCGTACTTGCAGAACATGCCCAGGCCAGCCATTACGGGACTGATTTCCGGGCTGAGTTCGTCTCCGTACAGCGGCAGGCCGGCCTCGAAGCGCAGGGTGTCACGGCAGCCCAGGCCGCAGGGCTGAACGCCCGCCTTGAGCAGCTTATCCCAGATTTCCACCGTGTTCTCGTTGGTGGTATATAGTTCGAAACCATCCTCTCCGGTGTAGCCGGTGCGACTCAGGATGAGGCGCTCCCCGTTGTACTCTACGTCGCAGAAGGTGTAGAAAGACAGATTGGCCGCTTCCTTATAGCCCAGCACCTCCATGACGGTTTTCTCCGCCTCAGGGCCCTGTACGGCGATTTGGCCGATACGCGGCGATGCGTTGTCCAGCTTTACGTCAAAGGCCTTGGCCTGTTCCTGGATCCAGGCAAAATCCTTGTCGATATTGGCGGCGTTCACCACCAGCAGGAAATGGTCGGCCAGGAACTCCCGGTACACCAGCAGGTCATCCACGGTGCCGCCGTCCGGGTAGCACATCATGCCATACAACACCTTGCCGGGCTCATAGCCCCGGATGTCGTTGGTGAAGATGTAGTTGATAAAAGCTTCCGCCTGAGGGCCTTTCACAAAGATTTCGCCCATGTGGGACACGTCGAACATGCCCACATGCTGCCGCACGGCATTGTGCTCTATGGTGATGGAACTGTACTGGATGGGCATCATATAGCCCGCGAAGGGGCTCATCTTGGCACCCAGTGCCACGTGAGCGTCGTACAGACAGGTTTTTAGTTCTTCCATACTTATAAGTGGTTAATTATATGTGTATAAAGTGCTTTGTTGGTTTCACAGTTGATGCGGAGGTCTTCCGGGCTGCCGCCCTTGGACGAAGCTATCTCCCCGCAAATATCCACAGCCACCACCGTGGCGGTATCCAGGATACGCGTGAGCAACTCTTTCACCTGCTCCAGCGTGTGGGTGCCCTGGGACCAATCCGTGCGGGCCCAGTTGCGGTCCATGATATCCTTGTCCAGCGACAAATACAGCCGTTCTCCCCTCCTTTGCTCCAGCCAGCCTTCCGGCAGGGTTTCCGGACAGCCTTCCGGGCCGATGGTGACCACGCTCCGCAGTTGCGGATTCTCCTCCTGCATGGCCTTTACCCAGCTGCCACAGCTGAGCACGCCGCCAAAAGCAGGTTCCTGGTTGTCCGGATGGTTATCCAGCAGAACCAGGTGGAAAGGTTCCGTTTCCCGAAGGGCCAGCAGGTGGCTCATATAGTGGTAGTCGCCACTGTCGATAAAGCGCAGGGGCGGCAATTCCGCCGGTAACGCCGCGTCTATTTCCTTTTGCGCGTCACAGTAACAGCAAGTACCCTCCAGCTGGGTGAAGTCCCTATAAACGAGCCCTTCCCCAGCCTGCTCCTGCAGCCAGGGCAGGAAGCCCTGGGCCGCATAAGTACCGCTGAAATCCGTGACTAAAACGTTCATTTCCCCAATTCCTCCGCGGCAAAGGTTAACGCAATGCGGGTGGCCACGCGGACATTGGCCTGCTCTTCCGGGGACAGGTCCGTATAGGACAGCATACCGGGCAGCCGACGGTTGAGTTCATCGGCTTCCATACCCAGGATATAACCCTGTACAGCCAGGGCGTTCACCCAGTACTGCTGCATGGAGGCCGCCAGAACGGGAAGCATGGGGTCATTCTCCTCCGGAATGCGGCCGCCGGCAAGGGCATACAAGGTACGCGAATACAGGCAGGCATCTATGTCGATGAGCTGGCGGCGGTGCAATTCCCGCTGGTTGGCCAGGGCAATTCCTGCCTGGGAGCGGATGCGCTCGCTGCGGGCGTCCCAGCTCTCCGGCTGAACGCCCGTTATCCGCCCGGCGATTTCGCGGTACTGGATGGCTTCGGCCTTGATTCCGCGCCCGGTTACTACGTCCAGGTTCCACACCTTTCCGGGAATGCCGAAGGGATGGATGACCGAGACACCTTCCGGACAGAAACAGCGGTTATAGTATTGGATCATGCCGGGAAGCTGCGAATCCTCCACCGAGGCCCTGACCAGGATTTTCAGACGGGAAAGGTCCTTTCCGAAGCGCGCGGCATCCTGTAGCATGCGCACGGCGAGTTCCACGTTGCGATGGCCGTCATCGACAGAGATGACCACGTAATTGAGGGTGGGCAGCAGCATGGAGAAATCCAGCCAGAAACGCTCCGAGCCCGAGGCATGCGTGCTCCAGGTGACGTTGGAGTCGTAACGGAAGGCCGGTGTACGGCTCAGGAATTCTCCCTTGAGATGGTCTATCTGCGGGTCCGCCACCCAATAATTGTTTTGCATGGGCGTTAAATCCTGCCCCACGAAAGAGCCGAATTCATGGATGAATCGCAAGGCCTCCTGGCCGGTGGCGCCAAAGCCCACGATGAGGGCGTTGAACCCCTCCGATACATAGCCCAGGGAGTTTCCGTCCGAATCCCTTACCAGGGAAGCCACGTTAACGGGCATCAGGGACGGCTCCTGCCGCTTAACCTGCGTGAAAACAAGTTCCTGCTTGTTCAGGAGGCGGATACGGGGATGCACGTTGGCATACAGGGCCGTGTAATTGTTGATATCCTGGTTGTAACAGAACACCTTGGCTTTGAGGGTAGCCTGGGTCACCAGCAGCTGCAGGAAACGGAAGTTGTGGTCCTCATTGTCCGAAAGGATATATACGCAGGAGTTTTCTCGCTGCAGCAGTTTGTCCAAATAAGGCATGCCGATAGCCTCTGCCAGGCTGCTCTCACAGGAAGGGGCTGGCAACTGGCCGCGGATGAACATGAAATGGTCGTAGCCCAGGATATCTGCCAGATTGCGTTCCGTGCGACGGGAGAACATGGCATGCAGCACCTCTCCGATGGAGAGTTCCCCGCCCACTTTTTCCGACGGATCCGGAAAATGGATAAACAGGAGTTCGTCCTCCGGGGCACTTTCCCGGATGCTCACGGCCAGCATGCGCGCACTGGGCGTATCGCCCAGGAAAATATGCAGCTTCCGTTTTCCACTGGAGGTCATATATCCCTGCAAGCGGAGGCGGATGGCATCCTTAAACCCACGCGGGGCGATGAGGAAAAACAGCGAGATGGTGAACAGGATGGCCAGGACGAATACCGTAATGTACGATAGCAGCAGGAGCGGCTCACGGAACACCACGGCCGCGATGATATCGTCAAAGACGACGGTGTGGCCGATGAACATCTCCAGCGAGGCCAGCGATGAAATGAGCACCAGCTGGATCCAGTTGCCGTCCGTTACGGTATGGGACGAACGCGCCAACATGATGACGTGGATGATGGTGCCCGCCACCAGGATGAAGGTAAAAACGGACATGAGCGTCCAGCGCTTTCCTTTCCTGAGCAAGCGCACCAAAAGGGCGACAAACAGGCCGGCGAAAAGGAGAAGGCCGATAGCCCAGGCTATCATGGCGGGAACTGAGACAGGAAAATCTGGCGCGTGCATAACTACATCCGTTTATCTATACATACAAAGATAAAACTTTTTTTCGACAAAAAAGAACGTTATCTTTGCAACAATTATGGCAGAAAGCAACTTTATCGACTATGTCCGGATTTTCTGTGCCAGCGGGCACGGAGGAGCCGGCAGCGCCCACCTTCACCGGGCCAAATATGTACCCAAGGGCGGACCGGACGGCGGCGACGGCGGCCGTGGCGGCCACATCATCCTCAAGGTGAACCCGCAGCTGTGGACCCTCATCCACCTGCGCTACCGCAAGGTAGTGCGGGCCGACAACGGCGGCAACGGCGCAGAAGCCCTCAAACGCGGTAAAAACGGGGCCGATATCATTCTGGAAGTCCCTCAGGGCGTGGTGGTTAAAGACGCCGAAACCGAAGAAGTCATCACCGAACTGGTAGAAAAAGACCAGGAATACATCCTGTGCCAGGGCGGCAAGGGCGGCTGGGGCAACGACCACTTCAAGAGCCCCACCAACCAAACACCGCGTTACGCCCAGCCCGGCGAGGAAGGCCAGGAAGGCTGGTTCATCCTGGAACTCAAAGTCCTTGCCGATGTAGGCCTGGTGGGCTTCCCCAACGCCGGCAAGAGCACCCTGCTGGCCGCCATCACATCGGCCAAACCCAAGATCGCCAATTATGCGTTTACGACGCTGGAACCCAACCTGGGGATCGTGCGTTATTTCGACGACCGTTCCTTCGTGATGGCGGACATTCCCGGCATCATCGAGGGCGCGCACGAGGGAAAAGGCATCGGCATGCGCTTCCTGCGCCACATCGAGCGCAACTCCGTGCTGCTGTTCATGGTGGCGGCGGATGAGCCGGATGTCACCAAAGGCTACAAGATCCTGCTGAAAGAACTGGAGGAATACAATCCGGAACTGCTGGTGAAAGACCGCGTGCTGGCCGTTACCAAGACGGACCTCATCGACGAGAAACAGCGGGCCAAGATTGAAAAGAAACTGCCGGCGGACCTGCCCCACGTATTTATCTCGTCCGTTGCCCAAACCGGCCTGAACGAGCTGAAAGAACTGCTCTGGAAAGCCCTGAATCCGTGACCCTGGACCAACTCATACAATGGGACCAGCAGGCCACCCTGTGGCTGAACAACCTGGGGAATGCCACCTGGGACCCCTTCTGGCTCATGTTGTCGGATATCAAGTTCTGGTATCCGGCCTATCTCATCCTGATTGTTTTCCTGATTAAGGAACTGGGCTGGAAAAAGGGTCTGGTCGTAGTGCTGTCCGCCATTTGCATGGTGGTGTTTGTGGACCAAAGCTGCAACGCGGTCAAGGCAGGTGTGGAACGGCTGCGCCCCTGCTACAATTCCTGGATGATTGCCAACGGATTGCGGCTCCCCTACGGCCTCGTCGGCCATTTGTTCGGCTTTTTCAGCGGGCATGCGGCCAATACCTTCGGCCTGGCCAGCTGCTCCTACCTGGGTTTCCGGCTCAACAATCCTGACAAGAAGTACCGTATTTACGGAATAGCCATCTTTGTCTGGTCCACGCTGGTGGCCAGCAGCCGCATAATAATGGGCGCCCATTTCCTGGGCGACATCGTCGTGGGGGCATGCTACGGGACGGCGGTGGGCTCGGCCCTCGCCTTCCTGGCACATTACATCATCGTTAAAGCGAAGCTATAACCTTCTCCATCCGCGTACTGCGGGAGCCTTTTACCAGCACCACGCAGTCCTGCAACGGGTGGGCCTGCAGATAGGCCGCCAGTTCATCCGACGTGGCAAAAGCCTGGATACCGGAACCGTCTGCGGCCTGGATGAACTCCTCTCCCACCAAATACGCTTCCGTGCCCTTGAGGCGGGCCACCACTTTGCAATGCTCCTCTTCGGACTCCGCACCCAGTTCACGCATGGCACCCAGCAGGGCCACTTTGCGGCCTTCCACCAGGGCCAGGTTATCCAGCGCCACTGCCATGGAAGAGGGGTTGGCGTTGTAGGCATCGACAATAAGCGTATTCTTCTCTGTTTTAACCAGTTGCGAGCGGTTATTGGAAGGAACGTATGAAGCGATGGCTTCGATGGCATCCTTGCGCGGGACGCCAAAGAACCAGCCAATCTTGAGGGCGGCCAGGATGTTGGCGGCGTTGTATGCGCCCACCAGATGAGTCTCCAGCAGGCAGTCGGGGAATTCCATCCTCAGGAAGGGATGTGCGGGCGAGGAAGGCAATACGGTCACGTCCTTCATGCCGTAGGCGATGCAGCTGAGTTCCCGCTCCCACAACATCTCCTGCAAGACGGCGTCGTCCCCGTTGGCGAAGGCAATCCCGTCGTGCGCTTTCAGGTAGTCGTACAACAGGCCCTTGGCGTGCTTGACGCCTTCATAGCTGCCGAAGCCCTCCAGGTGCGCTTTACCCACATTGGTGATGAGGCCGTGCGTGGGCTGGGAAACGGCGAGCAGCGGCCTCAGGTCCTCCGGATGGCTGGCGCCCATTTCGATAATGGCGATCTGGGCGTCTTCCCCGATCTTGAGGACGCTCAGCGGGACGCCGATGTCATTGTTCAGGTTGCCTTCCGTGGCCACTACGCGGTACTTCGCCGCCAGGACGCTGCGAATGAGCTCCTTGGTGGTAGTCTTTCCGTTGGTACCGGTAAGGCCGATCACCGGGATATCCAGTTGCTGCCGATGGTAGGCGCCCAGCGCCTGCAGCGCGGCCAGCGTGTCCGGTACCTTGAAGAGGCGCGGGTCATCGGCCTCCACCGTGTCGTTGACAACGGCACAACAGGCACCTTGCTCCAGGGCCTGCAGCGCAAAGGCGTTGCCGTCGAAGTTCTCCCCTTTCAGGGCCACGAAGAGTTGGTTTTCCCGGATGGTACGGGTATCTGTATTCACGCCTGCGCTGTGCAGGAAGATATCGTATAACTTGCTGATTTCCATGTTCTGTTTACTTTTTTCCTGTACTGCCGAAGCCGCCGGCTCCGCGGCCGGTTTCGTCCAAAACTTCCACCTGCTCCCATTCCACCTGCTCGTGGCGGGCAATCACCATTTGGGCGATGCGTTCCCCCGGTACAATCTCGAAGGGCTCCTGGCTCAGGTTCACCAGGATGACGCATACTTCCCCACGGTAGTCCGCATCCACCGTACCCGGGGTATTGAGGACGGTGATGCCATGCTTGATGGCCAGGCCGCTGCGCGGGCGTACCTGCGCCTCATAACCTTTGGGCAAGGCTATAAATAGGCCTGTGGGGACCAGCGTGCGCTGCAGCGGCTGCAGCACCACCGGCTCTTTCAGGTTGGCTTTAAGGTCCATGCCCGCACTCTGCTCCGTGGCATAGGCCGGGCAGGGATAAGGCGAACGGTTGACAATTTGTACCTTCATTATTTGGGAGCTTTGATATACACGACGATGGCGATAATGGTATATAGGTAGTTAGGCAGCCAGATGGCGATGGCCGCCGGTAAGGTATCCGTAATCACGAACATTTCGCTGAACTGCATGAACAGGATGTAGGAGAAGCCCAGAGCCGTGCCGGCAGCCAGGTTCCAGCCCATGCCGCCGCGCTTTTTCTTGGTACACAGCGCCACGCCGATGATGGTGAGGATAAGGGCGCTGAACGGCAGCGAATAGCGGTTGTTCTTCTCGATGAGCGACATGTTCACGGTGGCGTCTCCACGCATTTTCTGTGTGTCGATCAGCTGGTCCAACTCCTTCTTGTTCAGTTCCTGGATGGTGTAGCGGTTGCGGAAGAAATCGTCCCTGGTAAGACTGAGGACCGTATCCAGCTGGCGGCCGGAACGGATGTGGTCGCCCATGCCTTCGTCATAGTCACGGATGAACCAGTTGCGGAGTTTCCACACGCCCGTAATGGTGTCGTACTGGGCGCTTTCCGCCGTGAGCTTGGAGGTGAGACGGCCTGTGGAAAGGTCCTCCAGGGTGAAATTGTACGCCGTATTGTTATAGGCACTGAAACTTTCGATATAGACAAAATGGTCGTCTTCCAGTTTGTAGTGCATGTCGTGCCCCATCTTCACCTTTCGCCATGGGTTGTACTTTTGCTCGAACTGCACCCGCGTGGCGTTGGCGTGTGGCAGGATCCACAGGCTCAGCGTAAGGGACAGCAGGGCGATGAAGAGCGCCGACACTAAATAGGGAACCATGAGCCGATGGTAACTGATACCGCTGGATAGCATGGCCACCACCTCCGAATCCTGCGTCATCTTGGAGGTGAAGAAAATCACGGTCAGGAACACGAACATCGGCGAATACTGGTTCACGAAGAACGGGACGAAGTTGACGTAATAGTCGAAGACGATCTCCCGGAGCGGGGCTTCCTTCCGCACAAAATCCTCAATCTTTTCGCTGATGTCGAAAATGACGATAATCAGGGACAGGAAGGCGATGGAGACGAAGAACGTCACCAGGAACTTCCGGATAATGTACCAGTCCAGTTTTTGGAGCCCTTGGAATCTCATAGGCGCTGCATGAGTTTAGGCACCGTGGCGTTTTTCCAGGCGAGGAAATCTCCCTGGACGATGTGCTCGCGGGCCACGCGCACCAAGTCCAAATAAAATGCCAGATTGTGCTCTGTGGCCACCATGGCGGCGAACATTTCCTTGGCGATGAACAGGTGGTGGATATAGGCCCTGGTATAATAACTGTCCACAAACGAAGTGCCCAGCGGGTCCAGCGGGGTGAAATCGTCCGTCCACTTGGCATTACGCATGTTCATGATGCCGTCCCAGGTGAAGAGCATGCCGTTACGGCCGTTGCGGGTGGGCATGACGCAGTCGAACATGTCGATGCCGCGGGCGATGCCTTCCAGGATGTTGGCTGGCGTACCCACGCCCATCAGGTAGCGGGGCTTGTCCTGCGGCAGCAGCGGGCAGGTCACCTCCAGCATTTCGTACATTTTTTCGGTGGGCTCCCCTACCGCCAGGCCGCCTACGGCATAGCCGCCGC
>Ga0310696_10002300_pt1 | contig 25657 bp, 21 predicted proteins | sample AusTroGonzalo_MG_4_FD_203885 | JGI IMG/M metagenome (GOLD analysis project Ga0310696, IMG submission 203885) | Bovine rumen microbial communities from tropical cattle in Woodstock, Queensland, Australia - Gonzalo_02 (v2) (version 2) | ecosystem: Host-associated > Mammals > Digestive system >...
CTTCGGAAGTTCTCCGGAGGGATATTTTGGTGGACCGTTTTTAGGCTGGGCGGGCTCTATACCGTATATTTTCGTAAAGCTAAGGTGATTTGTTGATGCTTTGTAGAAGGGCGATCGGTGATTTTTTGGTGTTTGTTCGCGTTTGTGTCTTCACCTCCCTTCTCTAACCTCCTTCAACATAGATTTGGACGGACACTGGTTACTGGTCGCTCGTCTACAAAGCATCGAAAAGTACATAAGAAGTAGTTAACAACTAAATGAGACTACGTGAAAACAAATGAATACTTGTTTAGAACGCATTCAACCCGTGTTGAAAGTAAGGTGATATTTGATGGCCAGACCTAAAAGGCCTGCAAAAGAGGTCGGCGGGTATGAGCGGTCATCAATTATTCCCGCTATGACCGTTGAGGGACAAGAGGATCAACTGATATCGTTGGCTGTAGACCTGGCAATTCAAAGACTGAAGGACGGAACGGCCAGTAATCAGTTGGTTACGGAACTAATTAAGCTCGGAACGACAAAAGAGCGCCTGGCTAAGGAAAAACTCCAGCGCGAGAACGAAATGCTCCGAGCAAAAACGGAGGCTCTGGAAGCCGCAAGAGACAACGGCGAGAGATACGCAGCTGCTATACGCGCGTTCGCTGAGTACAGCGGTCATCCAGAATTTGATGAAGATGAATTCGAGGAATATTAGAAGCTATACCGCTCTTTCCAAGATTAAAGATTTCGAGGAGCGGTACGAGTATCTTCGACTGTCGGCAAAAATCGGAGAGAAGACGTTTGGATTTGAACGCTGCATTAATCAGACGTTCTACAGATCTCCTGAATGGAAGCGAGTTAGGAATGAAGTAATCAGACGCGATAACGGTTGTGATCTTGGAGTCGAAGGACGAGATATTTTTGGTCCTATAGAGATTCATCACATCAACCCGATTACTATAGAGGACATAGAGCAAGGAAGCGATTTGCTCCTCGATCCTGATAATCTTATCTGTACTTCGCCTATGACACATAAGGCTATTCACTTTGGAGACAAAACCCTTCTTCCAAGAAACATGCCAAATGTTCGAAGACCAAATGACACTTGCCCGTGGAAATGATCTACGGGGGGGGGAGTAATAAACCTATGAACACTTATTATATTGCTGGGTATCCAATAAGCGACGAACTTTATCATCACGGGATACTTGGACAAAAATGGGGAGTTAGGCGCTATCAGAATCCAGATGGCACTTTAACTGCTGCTGGAAAAGAGCGATACGGTTCAAAAGAAGAACAGAAAAAGCTAGCAGATCGGATAAAATCTGCAAAAAATTCATGGAATAATCCTGCAGTTATTGATGCCGCGGTTCGAATCAAACGAAATAATACAGAACGAGAAGCGCTTAGTAAAGAGAAGACTAAAGAGGTAGATAACTTCTTTAACAATAAAGAGTTGTATAACGAATATTTGAATAAAGAAGTAGATCTATTTATAAAGGCTTATCCGGATATTGCAAAAGAACATTCAAGAGAAAAGCTATTTGGGTTTGCTCAAGATGGCGATTTAAATCATGAATATGATCGTTCTGCGTTTGGTTTATTTGAACAATCTGATGATAAAAGAGCCAGTAAGTTGAAGGAAATAAACAATAAGATGGAACAACTAAATAGGGAACAGTATAAACTTGCGAAACAATATGCAAACGAACTTCTTGGAGAATATGGAGATACTCAATATACTGTAACTTCTTATGCGTTTCCAAATGGATATCGTAGTAAAGTGAGTGACACCTTGACAAATATTCTTTATTATAATGCCGGGCATATAGCTAAAAAATACGTTTAAGATTAAATATTTAATCTTAATTTCAAGGAGGCCCCCAACTATGGAAGAAAGTATTTTCGATTCGATAAAAGCGCTTCTTGGACCGGATGCCTCCTACGACGTATTCGACCAGGACATACTGATTCATATTAACACCGCGATCTCCGTACTTACGCAGCTTGGAGTCGGACCTGCGACAGGATTCCTTGTTACAGGATCTGATGAAACCTGGGCTGACTTCATCGGAGACGACAAGACTCTGCAAATGGTTAAGACTTACATATACATGAAAGTCAAAATGGCTTTTGATCCTCCGGTGAACTCTTCTGTACTGAGTGCCTATCAGGAAGCATGCAAGGAATATGAGTGGCGGCTTAATGTAGCCGTTGATCCGGAGAAATTAGAGGGTTGACAAAGATGATGTACGCGTGCTAAGATTGTAAAAAAAAAGAGGTCTTGGCAGTATGAAGAAAATTCTGGTTATAGTATTATTGCTCGTTTGCGTTTTTCTATTATCGAAGTATGATTATTACAATAGCCCATACGAGAGATGGTACAAAGATGGTCTTGGAAGGCTTATACCAAATCCATACGATGTTATTGGTCTTGTTTCAAAACCTGGTGAGTGGCGACATAATGGATCAAATAGTTTTAGAGAAGACGTATATGGCATATCCGATGACGATTTCGAAAAGTATGTGGATGCCGTTATGGAGTGCGGATTTAGAAGAGATTTTTATAGGTCTGATGACTGGTTTCATGCCATGAATGTAAATCCGTTAAGCAGACACAGGGTAACAATTACATCATTTGATGATGATTCAGACCCGCATTTAGTAAAACGTATATGTATTAAGATATCTCAAATATGAAGTATATTATTTGCTCCTCACATCGAGGAGCTTTTTTATTGTTTAAAACTATCGAGTGAGGTGAAACCAAAAATGAATAGTTACTACTCCGGGTGGCCTTACTCGGACGAGCTTTATCACCACGGCACAAAAGGTCAGCAGTGGGGCAGAAGGCTCTATCAATACGAGGATGGAAGTTTAACTCCCCTCGGAAGAATACATTATGGAGTAGGGCAAGCTGGAAAAGCGGTTGGACGAGGAATTAAATCGCTTAGCGAAAAAGTGAAAGAGAATAATAAAAAGAAACATCCTGAGAAGATGACGGATGAAGAACTACAGAGCGCAATTAGAAGATTGGATATGGAAAGACGATACTCTGATCTTGTAAAAAGTAAAAAACCAGCTGTGAGTAGAGGTAGAAGAGTGGTTGGAGATATACTCGAGTCTGGAGCTAAAACAATAGCTAATAGGGCATTTAATGAGGCTGCTAATAAAATATTCGATGAGAAGCCCGATACAAGTTCTATTAGTTATAAAGTGAAACGAGATTTTGAAAAAGCGTTTAACGAACAGTATAAGAACGGAGAAGGTTCTCTCCCCGATTACACTTCTGTTAAAAATGCTTCTAGTTATTTGGAAGAGCTTAGAAAGATTGAAAACAAAGGCGGCGGACAAGGTAAGAAAGGAAAGGGCAAAGGTAAATAACTTATGTCACTCTCAAATACGGCTGTGCCGATTTACTATGGCAGATTTCGGGACGCCGTTGACAGAGGCGACATACCAGTCTGCCAAGAGATAGAAATGGAAATGAACCGGATTGACGAATTGATCGCTAATCCGGATTATTATTACGATGATAAGGCCGTCGAAGGGTTTGTAAAGTTCTGCGAGAAGGAACTGACACTCACTGACGGCACCGAATTACATTTATTAGATTCCTTTAAGTTATGGGCTGAACAGATCTTTGGATGGTATTACTTTGTTGAAAGAAGCGTCTTTAAACCAGGCAAGAATGGACGACAAGGTCGTTACGTAAGACGAATGATCAAGAAGCGTCTTACTAACAAACAATACCTTATCGTTGCTCGTGGTGCTGCGAAGTCGATGTATGGTTCGTGTATACAGAATTTCTTTCTGAACATAGACAGTTCGACCACCCATCAAGTAACAACAGCTCCGACAATGCTTCAGGCTGAAGAGATCATATCGCCTATAAGAACTGCTATTACAAGAGCAAGAGGCCCTTACTTTCAGTTCCTTACAGAAGGCTCCATCAATAATACAACAGGCTCTAAAGCCGATAGAGTAAAGCTTGCATCGACTAAGAAGGGTATACAGAATTTCCTTACAGGTTCTCTTCTTGAGGTCAGGCCTATGAGTAAGGACAAGCTTCAGGGACTCAGATGTAAAGTTTGTACCGTTGACGAATGGCTTTCCGGCGACATTCGAGAGGACGTTGTTGGCGCATTGGAGCAGGGCGCTGCTAAGGGTGGAATCGAAGATTACGTGATTGTGGCCATGAGTTCTGAGGGCACGGTTCGAAATGCGGCCGGCGATACAATCAAAATGGAACTTATGGACATACTTAAAGGTAAGTATAAGAATCCTCACGTATCGATATGGTATTACAAGCTTGACGATATCTCGGAAGTTGGGGATCCTGAGAAATGGGTTAAAGCGAATCCGAATCTTGGCAAGACTGTTAGCTATGAGACGTATCAACTTGACGTCGAACGCATGGAGCACGCTCCGTCTCAGCGAAACGATATTTTGGCTAAGCGGTTTGGTATTCCGATGGAGGGCTATACTTACTTCTTCACTTACGAGGAAACCCAGCCCACAAACAGGCGAAATGACTTCTGGAATCTTCCATGTGCTATGGGCGCCGACCTTTCAATGGGTGATGACTTCTGTGCTTTCACGTTTGTGTTTCCTATGCGAGACCAGTCTTTTGGCGTTAAAACCCGTTGCTACATAACTTCTCTTACTTTCGACAGACTTCCATCAGCTATTCATCAGAAGTATGAGGATTTTATCGAAGAAGGAAGTTTGGTGGTTCTCGACGGAACAGTCCTCGATATGACTGAGGTTTATGACGACCTGGACCAGTTTATCGAGGAAAGTGGATACGACATTCGAGCTTTTGGATTTGACCCATACAACGCAAGGGAATTTGTGGAACGATGGGAAACCGAAAACGGACCATACGGAATTGAGAAAGTAATACAGGGTGCAAAAACAGAGTCTGTTCCTTTGGGAGAGATCAAGAAACTTGCAAGCGAACGGCTTCTCCTATTTGATCAGGAGCTCATGAGTTATTGTATGGGTAACTGTATTACTATCGAGGATACGAATGGAAATAGAAAACTACTCAAGAAGCGGCACGAGGATAAAATCGACTCCGTGGCTGCTATGATGGATGCTTATATAGCTTATAAGCTTCATAAGGATGACTTTGAGTAACCTTATCGGAAAGAAGGTGAATAAATAGGATGAATGTATACTATATTGCCGGCTTTCCGGTAAGCGATGAACTTTGGCACTATGGTGTTGCCGGTCAAAAGCATGGGGTTCGTCGTTATCAAAATACCGACGGATCGTATACTGCTCTAGGACGCAGACACTATGGAATAGGTGACGGTCTGAAAAAAGGAGCAAGCGGAGACGAGGTAAAGAGCATGCAGAAAGGTCTTGCTCAACTTGGATACAGCTTGAACGCTTATGGCGCAGATGGGAAATTTGGAACAGAAACTCAGGTTGCTCTGAATAAATTTAAGAAGGACCATAATCTCCCACAGGACGGCGTTTACGATAAAAAGACGCAGGACGCGTTGATCGATTCGCTTTCAAAGAAAATGGGAGGAAGTTCTTCCAGTACGTCAAGTGCGACTACTTCTGTGGCATCCTCCGCAGGTTCTCAAGCCGCAGAAAATACGACCGACACCGCAAGTGATACAACCGTATCTGATACTACTGCTTCGAATACTTCTGGAAAGAATAGTTCCGGCAAAAAGAAAAGCAGTAGAAAAAGTGGCGGAGGCGAAAAAAACAAAAGCTCCGATGGCGATTCCGATATGGAAACCAAGGCGCTTGCTCAGTTTAGAGCCGTTAGCGGGATGAGTATAGGAAGTCTAATGAGCATGATAAAGTCTGGAGATGTTTCTGGAATAGAAGATCTGTTGAGTAAGATCAGCGGAAAAGACATATCCGTTACCACTTCAGATTCATCTCTTCGTACATCGGTTGACAAAGTAAAAGATTCCGTAAATGTCGGTGAAGACTTTGTAGCTAAGTTTTTGAATATTAAAACTAAATAGGACGGTGAAAAATCAAAATGATGAAATTAAGACTTGAAGCGCCTTGGCATACTTATGCTAAGAAAGTAAAGGCTTTATTCGAGCAGGATCCTGAAATCGAAGTGTCCGATCTCGAAGAAGCCGATGGCGAGGAATACGAATACGCTTTGCATATTGAAGTAAAGAATCACGACAAGTTTGTGGCTCTCGATCGGGTTATTCCTTCTTATAAGGTGTTTGGGAATGTTATCATGGCTATTGTCCTTTATGATGAAGAGAACTCTGGTATAAATCCCGCAATTGAGCTCTATGAGACGATTTTCAAGGGTAATCCGATCGTCAAGGATATCAAGAACCTTGTCGATAGTGCTGGGACTTCTCATGGCTACGTTCGTTTCCAGCCAGAAGTCGTGCAGTTCTTCGATGACGATCTGTCCGATTACAACGGTAATTGGACCGGTCTTGCGGAAGATATTGCAAGGGAAGTATTTGAGAATGATTCCTTCGACATGAACTTCTGCACGGCTGCCAAGAATGAATCATTGGAAAAGCCCCTTGGTGAGTGGCCGTAAACTACAATTTTCCTCGTCATTGACGGGGGGGGGGTAATAAACCTATGAACACTTATTACATTGCTGGGTATCCAATAAGTGACGAACTTTATCATCACGGGATACTTGGCCAAAAATGGGGTATCAGGCGTTATCAGAATCCTGATGGGACTTTGACTGCTGCCGGAAAGAAACGTTATGGAAAACTAGGAGAATACGGAACTCAAAATCAAAGTTTGTTTAGAAGATTGCATACTGGTGATTGGGCGCTTGGGTTGAAAAGAACAAGCGAAAGATCCGAAGAATTGGCAAAAAGCAGTTCGAAAGATTTAAAAAATACGGGTCGTATAGAAGCATCAAAGAAGATGGAAGCTTATGGAAAACAAGTTGAACGCGCTAATATAGCTAGGGAAAAATATTTATCAAACACAAGCACTGGAAAACTCGTTGCTCAGAATATGCTTTTGTCTCCTATTGGTGGTTATGCTTATAGAGAGTTTAGATCTCAGGATAATAGCAGAGGAAAAGCTTTGGCTAAAACTATTGGATCTATGATTGTTCCCTACGGCGTTGCTTGGGCTCCTATGGTTGGTCAAAAGCATAAATTTGGATAAGGTGATAAATTATGCCAACATTTTTTCAACGCTTACAGCATAGCTGGAATGCGTTTCGGGGAAGGGACCGCCCCGGCATGATGGATAACGGTCCCGCTACCTATTATAGACCAGATCAGATACGTTTACGAGTCAGCAACGATCGATCTATGATTACGGCGATATACAATCGAATAGCGATGGATGTTGCCAGTAACAAGATCGAGCATGTTAAGCTGGACGAAAACGGCAGGTATAAGGAACGAGTAGATGATGGTCTTAACAACTGTCTGACGCTTGAACCGAATCTTGATCAGACAAGCCGCGCCTTTATACAGGACGCGGTTCTTTCTATGTTTGATGAAGGCTGCATGGCAATTGTACCGATAGACACGACACTCGATCCAACGAAATCCACGGCGTATGACATAAATAGCATGCGAGTTGGCAGGATTGTTCAATGGAGACCGAAGACTGTCGTGGTGTCGGTTTACAACGAGAATAGCGGCCTTAAAGAAGAGATTGAGGTAGCAAAGCGTTTTGTGGCAATCGTTCAAAATCCGTTCTATATGGTTATGAACGAGCCAAACTCGATTCTTCAGCGTTTGATTCGAAAGCTGAACATTTTGGATGCCATAGACGAGCAGAGCGGCGCAGGAAAGCTTGATCTCATCATTCAGCTTCCCTATGTTGTTAAATCTCCCACACGCAAAAAGCAAGCGGAGGAACGTCGAAAGGATATTGAAATGCAGCTCGCCGGTTCTAAGTACGGCATCGCGTACACCGATGGAACTGAGAGAATCACGCAGCTCAACAGACCCGTAGAAAACAATCTGATGAACCAGATTGAGTATCTGATGAACACGCTTTATTCACAGCTCGGTGTTACGCCAGAAATTCTAAACGGTACCGCCAGCGAAGAAGCGATGATCAATTACAGCACTCGTACCGTCGAGCCGATCCTTTCTGCGATTGTCGACGAGATGAAGCGCAAATTCCTGACAAAGACGGCCAGGACGCAAGGGCATTCCATCATATTCTCGTCCGAGCCGTTTAAGCTTGTTCCCGCCAGCAAGATTGCCGACATTGCTGAGAAGTTTGTTGGTAACGAAGTGCTGACGCCTAATGAAGTACGCTCCGTTATCGGATTTAAGCCTTCGACCGATGAACGTGCGGATGAACTTAGGAATAGGCGACTCAATCAAGACAACGAAGGCGAGGCTATGCCTGCATTCAATCAAAATGACAGTTCGGATGAGTCTCAAGGCGAATCTTCGGACAATATAGCGGAGATGAAAATGACCGACTTTAACCGAATGATTAATGCTCCGAATACAGGCTGATATTGGAGGTAAACAAAAATGCCCAAGTTCGACTTTGGCGGTTACGCCACTAAAAACGATCTGAAATGCGCCGATGGTCGAACGATTCGCAAGGATGCTTTTATTGACTGTGACGGTATGAATGTACCGCTGGTCTGGGCCCATAAGCATGACGATCCCGCAAGGGTTCTAGGCCATGCGATCCTTGAAAATCGAGAAGACGGCGTATACACTTACGGTTCATTTAACGATACCGAATCCGGCAGGAATGCAAAAGAGCTTGTGCGTCATGGCGACGTGAGAGCTCTTTCTATTTATGCAAACCAGCTGGTTCAAAAGGGTGGCGACGTAATTCATGGGATGATTCGAGAGGTCAGCCTGTGTCTTGCCGGCGCTAATCCTGGAGCCCGAATTGAGGAGCTTTCCTTTGAGCACAGCATCGACGAGGATTGCGAAGATTTCGAGGCGCTGCTGTTCAATGGCGAGAACATCGTCATTGAGCATGCTGAAGAGGCTGATTCTGCAAAAGAAGAAGCCGTTGAGCACACCGAAGATACTGATTCTGCAAATGAAGAAGTTATCGAGCATGCTGAAAAAGAGAAAAAGGAGGAAGCACCCGTGGCTGAGGAGACTAAGAAGGAGAGCGAGAAGACCGTTAAGGATGTATTTGATTCCATGAATGAAGAGCAGAAGAATGTTGTTTATTTCATGATCGGTCAGGCTCTCGAGAATGAGAAATCTGATGAGGAGGAAAAAGAAGTGTCCCATAATCTGTTTGAGAACAATGGCGGAAATGAAGAGTATCTGGCTCATGCCGCTATGACTGACGCTATCGAAACCGTTATTAAGGACGGCCAGCGCTATGGTTCGCTGCGTAAGTCCTATGAGCATCACATGCAGGAGGGCGGCGCTCTGGCTCATGCCATCGACACCACCGGCCTGACCGTGCCCGATGTGACCAACGCCGCTTACAAGGTAAATCCCGGATACGGCATTAATGGTCTGGAGTATCTGTTCCCGGAAGCCAGGGAGCTCAACGATCTGCCCGAGTTCATTAAGCGCGACACCACCTGGGTCGACGTTGTTTTGAACGGCGTTAAGAAGACTCCCTTTGCCCGCGTTAAGACCACCTTCGCTAACATCACTGAGGATGAGGCTCGTGCGAAGGGCTATCTGAAGGGCAAGATGAAGAAGGAAGAGTTCTTCAGCCTGATGAAGCGTGAGACCACGCCCACCACCATTTACAAGAAGCAGCGCTTTGATCGTGATGATCTGATCGATCTGGCTAAGCCTCAGGTTGTTGCCTGGGTTAAGACCGAGATGCGCATGATGTTGAACGAGGAACTGGCTCGTGCTATCCTGATCGGCGACGGTCGTCTTGCAAGCTCCGATGACAAGATCTTCGAGGATAAGATCCGTCCTATCGTCAGTGATGAGAACTTCTTCACCATCAAGGAAACTGTTCCGCTTGGTGGCGGCACCGACGAGGAGATCGCCAAGAACCTGATCAAGGCCGCGGTTCGTGCCCGCAAGAACTATAAGGGTACTGGCAGCCCGCTGTTCTTCACTACCGAGAGCTGGCTGACTGAGATGCTGCTTGCTGAGGATTCTATCGGTCGTCGTCTGTATGAGACCAAGGCTTCTGTTGCGGCTGCCATGCGTGTTCGTGACGTTGTTCCTTGCGAGCTGCTGGAGAACTACACCGATGCCAATGGCCGTGAGCTGATTGGCATTATTGTCAACCCGATCGACTACAACGTCGGCACCGATAAGGGCGGCGAGGTCAATATGTTCGATGACTTCGATATTGACTACAACCAGTTCAAGTATCTGATCGAGACCCGTTGCTCCGGCGCTCTGATCAAGCCCTACTCTGCCATCGCGCTGTTCAAGGCCTCTGGCAACAACAATCCCGTTATTACTGAATAATTCAAAATGGGAGTGAGATAGCTCATGGCGAAATTTTACGGAGCAATTGGTTATGTTGAAGATTTTAAGCCAGAAGCTAACCCGGACGTGTGTAGGGAAGTTCCTGTAGAACGCTTTTATAAAGGGGATCTGCTGAAGAACTACAGGAATCTTACCGCGAGCGACGAGCTTAATGACAACGTGACCATTTCGAATCAAATCAGTATTGTGGCAGATCCATATGCTCTTAGTCATATTTTCGCCATGCGCTATGTCAAATGGATGGGAGTTGCCTGGAAAGTTTCAACAGTAGACGTTCAGACACCCCGTCTGATATTAACTCTTGGAGGCGTGTATAATGGCGAAACCGCGGAGTAAATTGAGCGAAGTTCTTCATACCTTCTGCGATAACGTATATTTTCAGCCTCCAACAGGATACAAAATCAAGTATCCATGCATCATCTATGATCTGGAGAAACCTGATGTTACGTTCGCGGATAACGCTCCATATGCGATATATGACCAGTATTCAATAAAATACATCACAAGAGATCCTGACGACGACCTCAGAAACCAGATCATAAGGTTACCGCTGTGTTCGGCTGACAGGCCTTACATGGCAGACAATTTATACCATCATCCGTTCAGGCTTTATTGGTAAGGCCTGAACCAAGTTTTTATAAGGGGGACAAATTAATGAGTGCTATTGTTTGGGACGCCACCGGCGAACGTTTGTTTGAGACTGGCGTAGACCATGGCGTATTGTATCCTTGGAATTCTACCCAGAGCAAGTATGACACCGGTGTGGCCTGGAATGGTCTGACCGGCGTTACTGCGAGCCCTGACGGTGCTGAGCCTACTGATCTGTGGGCTGACAACATCAAGTACGCTACTCTGCGTTCTGCTGAGACCTTCGGCATGACCATCGAGGCGTATACCTATCCCGACGAGTTCGGTGAGTGTGACGGTTCTGCGAGCCCCGCCGACGGTGTTTACATTGGTCAGCAGAGTCGCAAGGCGTTTGGCTTCTGCTATCGTACCAAGGTTGGCAGCGACAGCGATACTGAGGCCAACAAGTATAAGATCCATGTGGTCTATAACTGCACCGCTTCTCCTTCGGAGCGTTCTTACGAGACGATCAACGACTCTCCCGATGCAATCACCTTCAGCTGGGAAGTCACCACGACTCCTGTCAACGTGACCGGCTATAAGGCTACCAGTGAGATCACGATCGATGTTTGGAAACTGACTGATGCTAATAAGAAAGCTCTGGAAGATAAGTTGTATGGTTCCTCTGGTACTGAGCCGACTCTGCCCGATCCCGACACTCTGCTTGGTCTGATCGGTGCTGCCACCACGACTACCGAATAAAAAAGTAAAACAAAAGGGACAAATGGAGGGTATTCAGTTCGGCTGGCCCTCCACTATTAAAAGGAGAAGAGAAAAATGCTGAAAAAGTCTATTACCTTTACTGATTACGATGGAAATGAGCGCACTGAAAATTTCTGGTTTAATCTGAGCAAGGCCGAGTGCATGGAAATGGAACTTTCCACGAATGGCGGTATGCAGCAGATGATCGAAAAGATCATTTCCGAGAAGGACCAGGCCAAGATCGTTAAGATTTTTAAAGAGATTATCCTGAAGAGCTATGGCGAGAAGTCTCCGGATGGAAAGCATTTCTACAAGAGCCCTGAGATTTCTGCTGGCTTTGCGTCTACCGAGGCTTACTCCGAACTGTTTATGGAACTTGCTACCAATGCCGATAAGGCTGCTGAATTTATGAATGCGGTTCTGCCTGCTGCGCCTGAAAATGCCGGTACGATAGCCGCGCTTCCGAATACATAAATAACGGACGGTGATTGAGAATGCTCCAGATCGTTGTACCTGAGAGAGAGTATTTCGACGATTCCAAGCAGGAGTTTATTTATTGCAAAGAACAAACTCTTTATCTGGAGCACTCTCTCATATCTATTTCAAAATGGGAGTCCAAATGGAAAAAGCCATTTTTAGAAACGAAAGACAGGACTCTTGAAGAATCTATCGACTATGTTCGATGCATGACTGTGAATACAAACGTGAATCCTGACGCGTATAGAGGTCTTACACAGGAGATTTTTACTAAAGTAGGACAATACATAAATGACACTATGACGGCTACATGGTTTAATAACCGTCAGCAAACAGGAAAGGGTAAGGGTGGAAAACCGCAGGTTGTGACATCCGAGCTTATTTATTATTGGATGATCGCCTATGAGATACCGTTTGAATGTCAGAAATGGCATTTGAACAGACTTCTTACTCTGATAAGAATTTGTGAGATTAAGAATACCCCGAGTAAGAAAATGAGCAAACGGGATATTCTGTCAAGTAATAAAGCTTTGAATGAATCCAGACGAAAGGCACACGGAACGAGAGGATGATCCCCGAATGATAAAGTTCAAGCAAAAGGGAGATTTCAAGAAGACTGAGAAATTTTTCGAGAGAATTGGCAAAGGGGATTATTTGAAGGGTCTTGAGTATTTCGGAGAAGTTGGGGTAAGTGAACTGATGAAGTATACCCCAAAGGATACCGGAAAGACGGCAGCGAGTTGGACGTATTCTATTGAGAAGACCAGAAACGGTTTGGTTTTGAGATGGAATAACTCGAATGTTGTAGATCATGTAAACATAGCTGTGATAATTCAATACGGTCATGGAACGTCTTCCGGATACTATGTGGAAGGTATTGACTATATTAATCCGGCTCTTACTCCGATATTCGATCTTATCGGCAAAAACATATGGACGGAGGTGACGAAGAATGCCTAACAGTATAGACGAGAGAGTTGTTCAAATGACGTTCGACAACAAACAATTTGAGCAAGGAGTTTCGACAAGTCTTAAGACGTTGGATGACTTAAAGAAAGCTTTGAATTTTGATGAAGTTGAGAACAGCCTTAAGAATATTGAAGAAGCGTTTAATGGCGTTGATTTTTCTGGTCTTGAAAACAGTATAGACGCTATCGCCGCAAAGTTCTCTCCGCTTGGTGTTCTTGCGGTCACCGTAATGCAGAGAATTTCAAATGCCGCAATTGATGCCGGTAAGAAAGTTGCTGATGCTTTTCTCGGTATAAGCGAGATGAGCGCTGGCCAATCAAAGTATGAAACTCAGACGAAAGCCGTACAGACGATAACGAATGCCACTGGAAAAACAGTTGAGGAAGTTGAAGAAGTATTAAAGAAGTTAATGCATTATACTGATGAAACTTCTTATGACTTTTCTGAGATGGTTGCCTCTATCGGTAAATTTACTTCCGTAGGTATAGACCTTGAACGATCTGAAAAGGCTATGGAAGGTATTGCCAACTGGGCTGCAAAATCTGGTGCAGGAAAAGCTGAAGCGAATCGAGCTATGTATAATATTGCGCAGTCATTATCGACTGGCTCTTTAAAACTTATCGACTGGAAATCTATCGAGAATGCCAATATGGCAACTAAAGAGTTTAAAGAGACCGTCATTCAGACTGCGATCGAGATGGGTGTTCTTCAGGATAAGGGTGATGGTGTTGGTGCCGTTGTCACTACGAATGAAGAAAAGTTAAAGAAAGCACAGCAGCAACTTGCTAAAGCACAAACTGCTACGAAAGACAGAGCTGCAAAAGTGGCCGCTGCTCAGGAAAAGGTTGCTGCAGCTACTAAAGAGTCTACGATTAGTTATAAGAATTTCAATTCTACGTTGAGCGACGGCTGGCTTACTTCTGACGTGCTCATTGCGACATTGGAGAAATATTCTGATACTTCAAAAGATTTTGGTGCTGCTGCATATCAGGCGGCGAGGGAAGCGTTGACATGGAGCGACGCTCTTGATGCTGTTAAGGATGCTGTAAGTTCCGGATGGATGCAATCCTACAAGTATATATTCGGTAATCTCGACGAAGCTCGCGTAATGTGGACTAATGTTGCCGAAGCTTTAGTTGAGTATACTGATATTTTTACAAGTTGGCGTAATAAAGTTTTAGAAGCCTGGCACATTCAAGGCGGCTATAATGATATGATTGAAGCCGCTTCTAATTTGTGGCAGACATTTATGAATATTGTTCTTGGCGTAGGTGATGCTCTTGTAAACGTGTTTCCGATTCTTAAAGTTGACAACATGACCGACGCTTTAGTTAATGGTACGAAACAGCTGAAAGAATGGTCGGAGAGTCTTTTTGAAACTTTTGGTCTTACCAGAAAGATCGAAGAAGAGGAAAACGAAGTAGCTGATGGTACTGAGGAGATAAAAGAATCGGTTGATGACGTTAAAGAATCTGTGACAGCAACGGTCGAAAAGACTGTACAGTTGAGCGAAGCCACTAAAGAAGCTGCCGAAGGATTTAAGAGTATAACTACTGGCCTCAAGCGTGGAGCTCGAGGGAACGATGTTAAGAAACTTCAGAAGCAGCTTATGGCTCTTGGATTCAGTCTTGACAAGTACGGCGCTGACGGGATATTTGGTCCGGAGACTCAGGCTGCTTTGAAAGAGCTGCAAAAAGCGCTTGGTATAGAACAGACCGGTATTCTGGACGAAATGACGAAGGCCGCGCTTCAAAACGAAGAGGCTCTTAGAAAGCTTCAGAGCAGAGCCAAGCAGGGAATAAAACTCGGAGACAAGGGAGAAAGCGTTAAGAAGCTTCAGAAAGAGCTTAACAAGTATTTAAGCGATTCTGAGAAGCTCGCTGTCGACGGTATAATGGGTCCCAAGACTGAAGCTGCGTTAAAGAAACTTCAGAAAGAGCTTGGCGTAAAGCAAACCGGAGTTTGGGACGAAGCTACAAAATCCGCTGCGAAGTACGCAAAGTATACGCTAATCAATCTCGAAAAGGTAAGCAAAGCGCTAAAGAGCGGAATGAGCGGCGACGACGTAAAGGTTCTTCAGGAACAGTTGAAGAAAGCCGGATATTTAGCTGCCGATTTTATTGCAGATGGTATATATGGCCCGGAAACAGAAGAGGCAGTTAAGAAGCTTCAGAAAGCACTTGGCCTTGCGGAAACCGGTGTTTGGGATAGGACCACTTATATAGCTCTTAGCAATGCGCAAGAAATGATAAGAACTTATGGCGCTGCTGGAGTGGCTGCTAGAGAGGCTTCTATTGAAGAGTATAAAGCGAGTGACGCAGCGGAAGAAAATGCTGAAGCTTTAGAAAAAGAAGAGGAAGCTGTAAGCAGGACCACTATCGCGATGATGCGTTTACAAAACATCGTAAAAGGTTTTGCTTCTGCTATAAAGATCGTAACGAGGTTTGTAGGGTCTATTGGAGAGATTGCTGGAAATGTGCTCAGAATGTTTGAGCCTTTGGTCAACGTTCTTGTGCGATTTGGATCTTATGTGGGCACAATGTTCGAAAACCTCGCAAATGACCTTGAGGATAATAATGTATATGGCAAATTTGTAAAACGGGTAACCATTGCGTTTATGCCTTTATACGATGTTATAAAAGGTATTTCCGGAGCTATAGGATCGTTTCTGGACGCTTATGATGAGTTTTTAGAAAGAACCGGATCCAGGAATACGTTTGGCAATTTCTTCACATTCCTTGGGGATTACTTAAAGCAGAATCCTGTATTGAAATTCGTAATAGAATCGTTCCAGAAGGCTGGCAGCATTATAGCGACTGTCGTTGGATTTGTTTCTGAGAAGATTAAAGCTTTCTTTGCTTTATTTTCTACTGAACAATTTCAAAATGGCAGAGATAGTGTGTTTGCGTGGATTGCGGCCCAGTGGGAAAAGCTTAAGAACGTGTTTACAGAGTTTAAGGCGGCTCATCCAGAATTAACACTAGAAAATTTCTGGAACTCAATTAAGAATTTTGGAGCAGGAGTAAGAGATTTCTTTGCGCCGCTTATTGGCCTAATAGCTTCAAAATTTGGAGAATTCAAATCCGCTATAGATTCTTTCTTCGAGAATCATCCTGAAATTTCTCTTTCTAATTTTCTTGAAGCGCTTTTGAACTTTGGAAAGAAAGGCTGGGGTATGATTTCCAAATTCTTTGCTCCTGGCCAGCAGAGTGAAAGCGGGAATTTCTTAGATGAGTTTAAGGAAAGACTTAAGGCGTTTGAACCGATAATCGATTGGCTTGAAGGTATTAAAGATAAGATTGTTGCTTTATGGAATTCCATATTCGGTGTGCCAAATGGAGAAGGAACTGACAATAAGAAAGTAACCGATCCTTTATCACCTATGGTTGATACTTTAAAAACTACGGAAGAAAAACTATCCGTATTTGATAGAGTTGTAGATTGGTTTGTTGGAATTAAGGATAAGATTGTAAATGCTTGGAATGAATTAATGGGAATCGGCAAGGAAGATGGCGTTCCTCTTGAAAAAGAAAAGGGATTCATATCCGTAGCCGATAAGCTTAAAGATTTCGGTAAGTTCTTAGTCGACAATTGGCCTGCAATAACTTTAGCGACTATTGGCCTGTCATTTGCATATGGCTTAATTAACGCCATAGTTGTTGCAAGAAACTTGAGTAAAGGTTTTGCTGGGATGGCCGACGCTTTGAAGAAAAAGCTCGGTAAAGGTAATGATAAGGATACGATTGGCAACACAGCACTTAAGATTGCGGGAGCAATACTTATGGTTGCTGGAGCCATTGCGTTATTGTCTCTCATTCCTGCCGATCAAGCATGGGAAGGATTTAAACCGTTTATTGCAGTGTTGAGCTCCATGACTTTAGCAGTAATTTTGATCAATAAACTCGGCGGAGAAGGAAACGATGGGGCTAAAAATGCTCTTATGCTCGCCGGTTCGATTGGAATTATTGCTGCTGCATTATGGTTGTTGTGCAAAATTGTAGTTGGAAACGATTTGGGAACTATAATTGGAGCTATGGCTATAATTGAAGTGGTGCTTATTACGCTCGGCGTAATAGCTGTGAAAATAGCAAAGAATTCAAAAGGCGATGTTGCGGTAAAGGGATTCTTATCTATGTGCGCCGGAGTTTATGTCCTTGTTTTAGCTGTCAAAAAGATGGTAAAACTAATAAAGGATAATCCGGATCAGATTCTAAGTGCTATATTAGTTATTGCTATTATGGTAGGAGAACTTGGACTAATAGCCACATGGATTGCTAAGAATTCCGATAAAGGCGTCGAACTAAAAGGTTTCCTCGGAATGTGCGCCGGAGTTTATGTTCTTGTTTTAGCTGTCAAAAAGATGGTACAACTAATAAAGGATAATCCAGATCAAATACTAAGCGCTATATTAGTTGTTGCGCTTATGGTAGGAGAACTTGGACTGATAGCAACATGGCTAACAAAGAGTTCTACAGCTTCGGGTGCAAGCGGGGTCGTTGGATTCTTAGGACTATGCGCAGGTGTATATGTGCTGGTCTTGGCGTTTGGAAGGCTCTTGAATATTCTAAGTGGAGAAGGTATTACCCTTGGAAAAGCAGCAGGAGCATTTGTTATAATTGCTCTTTTAGTTGCAGAACTTGGTATCATTGCTGTAGCGCTTAATGCTGGTGTTGTTAGAGGTGGCGCTGCTAAAATAACTAGTATGCTTGCTCTTGTTGGAGCGGTATGGGTTCTTGTCGAAACATATGGACGACTCGTGTCGATTATTTCTAAGAATAATCAAGGAGTTCTTGCTGCGGCTGCTATAACGATAGGCGTTCTAGTTGGAGCTCTTGCATACATTGCCTCTCAAATGGGTGGAGGAGATCATCCTTTACTGGCCGGTATTGGAAACGCTATTACATTTGTGGCTTTGGCATTTGCGCTAGAAAAGATATTAAAGGTTTTGGGCGATGTAATCGTAAAGATCAAAGACGTCAATCCGGAAGTGCTTAAATGGTTCTTTATTGGGATTGATGGAGCTATTGCCATTATGGCGGGTACCGTTGCCGTTCTTGGAAAGTTGTTCGAGAGTAATCCGGTTGGCTTATTAATAGGCGAAGCTGGATTATTAGCATTGCTTGGCGTTTTAGCCGCCGGAATAGAGATATTATCAAGGGTTGGCGAAAGTGCATTAAACCGATTTGCCAATGCTATGAAACGTATTGGTTGGGGAATGGAGTCTTTCAATACAAGTACGAAAGGAATAGATTTAGACAGACTAAAGAATATTGGTGAGTATTTGAAAGATACATTGCCACAGATGATGAAGAGTATATTAGGCCTTAATACAGATGGGGCAGTTGAAAAGATTAAAGACGTATTTAGTATCGGCGTATATTTGGAATTATATTCAATTGCTATTAGCAAAATCGGTCAAGAAGCTGTGACTGGAGCATCAAATGCTTTTGATATGCTTGATAAGACAGATGAGGTTGCTAATAAGCTAAACGGGATAACGATGCCAAGCGATGATAAGATTTATTCGTTATTTGAGTTTGGCGTTGGTTTGTACGCTTATGGGTACACATTATCTCAGTTAACTACAGGCAACGAAACGGCGATATCGACTTTGGTAACGCAGACAAGTTCGTTGCTTGGCATAGTGACAGATGTCGAAAAGTTAGAAGCTGCTTCTACGTCAATTCAAGGTTTAGCCGGTGCTCTTGAAATATATTATCAGGCACTTAGCGGTAAGGCTGTTGATGATAATGGAAATCTTGTTGAGAATGGTAAAATCGACAGCGATAAAATGGCTCAAAGGCTTAAAGAAGTAGTTGGCGCATTTACAGATGAAGAACTTGATGAATTAGCGGCGTTTTCTGATGATGGCGAAAAAGGTAAGAAAATGACTAACGTTGCAAATGGCATTGCGAACCTTAGCCTTGCTTTTAAGTCTTATTCGGAAAATATAGGCACTTTAGATCCAACACAAGTTGGACTTGCGAATGAAGTAATAGAAAAAGTAAATAAAATCAATGTAGATCAGGCTGCTATAGATAGCTTATATACTAGTTTTGGGGACGGTGCAAGAATATCTGGTGGTTTCGTTGTTGCTTTGAATATATTTGCACTTGGAGTAGCTTTGTCTTCATATGCGAGTAATATAGGCGGACTGAGCAAACAAAATGTAAAAAACGCTAATGATGTTTTAGACGAAGTAATCAAAATACGAAATCACGTAAAGCTTACAAACGCTCCGATTAATGTGTTTGAGTTTTTACGCGATGTCGTAAAAGGTGCTAAAGATTTCAATTTAACAGAATTTAGTGGAGACATTGGAAAGTTAGGAACCGCATTACAAAAATATGGCTCGTCAATTTCTGTTCTTTCACTTGGTAAAGTATTATTGGCTAATACGGTGCTTGAAAAAATATTAAACGTTTCTGAAAGGACGCAGACTGAAACTTGGTGGACAAGGTTATTGTTTGGTACCGGTTCGACTTTAAGCGCGTTTGCCACTAATGTCGGAGACCTTGGCGGAGGACTTAGAGATTTTTGTGATAATATTGGTCAGGCAACAATAGACGATACAAAGCTTGGAAAGATATTGGACCAAGGCGGCATAATGGATAAAATACTGGCTTTGTCCAATGCGGTTAAAGAAATAAACAGCAGCGATCTCGTAGTTCAATCGTGGGATGGTGTTGCGAATTTAAGTAAATTCAAATACGTTGCCAACGAAATTAAGGAAGCTTTCGACACATTGAACACTGTAACGATTAATGATAACGCCGCAAAAGCAATAGAAACTTTTGGTTCAAATATTGTTGGAACTATTTCCGGTACTGTTAAGAACGAAGATAGTATTACAACGTTTTGCAATTCAGTCGTTTCTTTGATTAGCGGAGGATTTGAAAAAGCTTTTAATACTGAATCGGATGAAATAGAAGTAGTTGGAATGGATATTGTCAGTTATGTCAAAAATGGCATATCCGATGAAGATTCAATAACTATTATAAAGGACGCGATTATTAAATCGATCATTGGAACTATCAGAAGAACTTTATTTGAGAATTTTGATACGTTTACTGGATTTGGCAAGTATATAGACAGAGGCGTTGCTATAGGGCTTGGTGAAAATGCTTCTATAGTAACCAGGAAAGCCGAAGAAGTTGCATGGGCTGCCTATGAAGCTGCTTGTAAAAAGCTTGAAATACAGTCCCCGTCCAAGAAATTTATTTGGATTGGCGAAATGCTTGATGCTGGCCTTGCCAAAGGTATAACTGTCAATAAAGATAAAGTCGTTGACTCGATGGACAGTCTGCTAGTGACTATAGAGGATTACAAAACGCCTCTTGGCGCTAATGTCGGAGATGCAGTTGAAAATGCTATATCCGACGCCATTCCAAGTGGAACCGCAGATTCATTTATCGATAAGGCTTCCGGATGGCTTGCTAACTTTTTAACTATGCCTGTGCAGCAGGACGCAATGGTGAATGGCTATGAGGAAGACGTAAAAGGAATTGTTGATTCTACTAAGGAGACGATTACTAATTACGCCAAAGAGAAAGCAACAGAAGCGGTAGGAGACGTAGGAAGTTCAATAGAAACCGCCATTGGAGATGAAATTACAGATCTAGTATCTAATTTCGATGAAAACGGCGTTGAAAATATTACATCTGTTATCGACGGCGATTTGGAGTCTATTTTGGCCAATGTCTCGGACAACACCTACACGCTTGATCCTGAAGTTGAGTTGGACATCGATATAGTCGACAATCCAACAGCAGAAGAGATAGCCGAGATTGAGAAATTAGAGAAATTAGTTAACGAAACTGTAGACGGAATAACTCTCGATTCTATAGACGTTTCCGAGATATTTGATGAAAACGAAATAAAAGCATCAATGACTTCTTCTTTGGATAAGATAGGAGAAGCCGTTACAGATGCCGGAAATAATGTAGATGGTGGGTTTGTAAAAGGTATTGTCGATAATCTTGGAGATATTAAAGATGCCGGAGATTCTATAGTTTCTAACATAGTAGAACCAGTTTTAGACGGTTTGATGGTGGCCTCCCCTTCTAAGAAATTCATCTGGATTGGCGAGATGGTGGATAAAGGTTTGGTCATCGGACTTCAAAATGGTATTAGCGAATTTGGAAAAGCGACAAATAGCATTACAGAAAATATAGTAAACGATGTGACTGAAAAGTTGGGTCTTAAGAAGAACAGAAACACAATAGCCGATGGATTGGCTAAATTGTTCACCATGCCCGTTCGTCAAGAATCTATTATGTATGGATATGCTGATTCTATAAAGGGCGATCTCGATAAGGTGGAAGCTGAAATTTCAGATTGCATATCGAAGTTTAAAGTGAATGATGAATTAAGCAGTGCGTTCTTTGGAGGACCTATATACAATGGTATAAAGAAATTTTTCAGTATAACGCCGGAAGAATTCGAGAGTTTCGAAAAAGATATGACAAGGGCGTTTGGAAATATTTCTAATGGTATTGGAAATGCGATTAATGATATTAAGAATAGTGACATTGCCAAAGGTATTGGCGACGCGTTTTCTTCTGTAAAATCAACTTTGAAAGAAAGTTTAGAAAACACGGATATTTTAGATATATTAGGAAAAGGAATTGTCGGCGATAAATACGATAGATTTAAGACTTTGTTTACCCTTGACGATAGCGATTGGGATCAGATTAAGACCGATGTAAAGAGCACCGTCGAAGGCGTCGCTACGGATATATCTGAAAGCGTTTCAAATGCTTTTAACGGGATAACAAATAATGAAATCGTTCAAGGATTTGGAGATTTGATTTCTACGATTCCATTTGTTGAAAAATTAGAAATTCTTAAAACAGGTTTAGCACCGAAAATTTCAGATTTTGTAAGCCATTTATTTGATGTAGAAGAAAAAACTATAGATTATGAAACTAAAACCAGAACCGAAGCGTTTATGTCTCTTGCCGAAGATATTATGAATCCAATTGTTGAATTTTCGGGAGATATATCTGCAATCGCATTTGATGGGATAAGAGATACTATTTCTACTGAATATACAAATATGATGGGCCGTATGTTTGAAGGCACCGAATTGCCAGGTGCTGAGGATATCGCCTCCAAGATATCTGAAGTAATCAAGAACGCGTCTAATGTGGTTAAGAATGATGACAATACGAATACGAAGCAGGTTGGTAAAAAGATCGATGAGGATGTTACAAAAGGTATAGACGATACTGATAAAAAGAAGAGCTTATCAAATGTATTCCAGAGAGTTATTGAGTCTCTGAGGACATTTATAGTGCCGTTTGTTGAAAAGTTTAAAAATGTTGGTATCAATATTGATAACGGCATTATTAATGGTTTATCTCAGAATTCGAGCCTTGTAAGCCAGAAAGCAAGAGAAGTGGCACTTGTGGCATATAACGCTGCATGTCAAGCTCTTGGAATCAATTCTCCTTCAACCGCATTCATTTGGATTGGTGAGATGCTTGGAGAAGGACTTACGCAAGGCATAAGCTCGTATTCGAAAAATGTTGGCAGTGCGGCTGCGAAAGTTGCTGATACTGCGGTTTCGAATGCTGAGAATGGTGTTATGAGGTTATTTGATGTTATTGGGTTTGACGATATGGATCAGCCTGTTATAAGACCGGTTCTTGATCTTACTGATATTCAGAGCGGAATTCAGAATATGAATAGCATGTTCGATTCCTCGTCGATTGTAGCAAAGGGCAACGTAGCATTTGCCCAGGGAATAGCAGCAAGGCAGACCAGCAGTCAAACCGTTGAAGCTAAAGTTAAAGAAGATCAAAATGCCAAGTTTCTTACAGAAGCGATTGGCAAGCTTAATGAAAAGATTGATTCTGTAACTGACGATCTTTCCAACTTTAAGATTTACCTCGATGGTAACACTTTGGTTGGTTATATGTCGCCTAAAATTGACAGAAATCTTGGTCAGAAGACCATGTTATCTAGAAGAATGAACTAAAACGGAAGGGAGGATGATCGTTGTGGCCGATAGTGGATTTACTGTAACGCTAAGACAACCTGGTGTTATGCAGAATGACAGGCAGCTGGAATATGTTCTATACGAGGTTGGTTCTGGAGATAATGACTATATCAGCAATGGAACACTGAAGCTTGAAGTAAATAAGGCTGGCTCATTTGAATTCGACATCCTCCCTTTCCATACGTATTATTCTTTGCTCAGGAGATACATACACTATATTACCGTAAAGGATGAAGGGGCGATAATATTTTATGGGCGCATTCTATCGATGAGTTTATCATTTAATGGCACAAAGCATGTTGTATGCGAAGGACTGATGGCAAATCTTTTAGACGGGCCGATGTATGATCCAAACGCATCATCGCCTGACAAGCTTTTTACGATATCAGGAGCTCCTGGAAGTATGTATCATAAAGCGATAAAGGCGTATCGGAATCGTGTCAGGCAGGATATAGAATCTGGCTCCACACCATCAGGAACTATAGATTTTACTCTTGAAGATATTGATGTTAGCAGCGGAACTAGTGTCGGCGATTTTATTACGAGCGAACTCGTCGAAGCATATGGTGGTTTTCTCGAGATGGAGTATCTCACGCAGTCTAATGGAGAGATTTATGGAAGACTTAACTGGAAGTCAGATCCTTCAATGAATGGTTACTCGGTTTCTACGATAAATCAAGCTGTTGAATTTGGAGTAAACATGCTGGATATTACAGCGGAATCCGACGATGACGAAATAATGATGGGAATTATACCGACATGGGAAGATTCCAACAACGATGTGCATTGGGTTTCCGCGCAGGACAGAGATGTTGATAATACTTCTCAGAATATTTACAGACCTTATGTGGTCGGTCCTTCTGGTGGACTGACGGCAGTTGGAATTAAAATCGTGGAACTTCCAGGTGTAAAATCTCAGGAGAAAGCTCTGGAATATGCCGAAAACTATAGGTCAAAGTATTGTGACAATTACTTATTCGAAAACGGAAGCTCTGTTGAGTTTGATTCGTATACTGTAAGGGCAATAGATATGCATTACGCTGGGGACAGTAGCAAGACGAAAATCAAGCTGTACGACAAAGTGAGTATATCGTGCTCTCCGCATAACATAGCCAAAGAGCTTACGTGTACGACGATCGAGATCAGTATTGACAATCCGCAAAACAGCAGCTATACGTTCAGTGTTTACAGACCGAAAGCCAGTAGCAACGACAAGGTGCTTACCCGACAGATCAAAAAGAAAAGGATTGTGTTGTAATTATGAGCGTGACTTATAATGGTGAGCATCAGATATGCTTTTGGAAAGTTACACAAAGCGGAATTGAGAATCCTAAGTTTTCCTGGGATGACTTGAATTTGATACCGCAAAGTAGGCCTTATATAAGCGTTCCGAAAGCCAATTATTCCATAGTTGGCATACCACATTCAAGCGGAAGAATAAACATTACGGATTCTCTTCCGGGCGGAATGACTTATGAGAGCAGAGCTGGGACGTGGGAATTCAACGTAGATCATAACGCTTTTACGAGCTGGACAAAATCCTACGATAGTTATTCTGAATATTTTCACGGGTCAAGAATGTATGTTTCTTTGAACGACGATCCTACTAAGATATTTGTAGGCAGAATAAAGATCAGTTCATATGAGCCTGGCGAAAACTATTCTGCGATAACGCTTTCATACGATCTCGATGCTATGCCTGCTGAAGGAGTATCACTGCCATTCAGAATTAGATTCTTTGGTTCGGATGGCAGAGTCATTAAAAATGAAATCCATTACAGCGGAGATCTTCCGTACTGCTCTCCTCCTGTAAATCATGCAAGTTCTGACGCTGTGTTTGCAGGATGGAAGCCTACAGTTACAGCGGTTGAAGGGAATATGGATTATCGTCCTACATATTATTATAGGGCAAGGATTACAGCAAGCTCATATGCTGAAAGAACTGGAGCTTCGGCATTATCTTCACATCCGATAATCTATGTGGTTGAGGAAGAACCAGAAGAAGTTACTGAGGCTACGTACGAGATTCCGGATAGCGTGAAGTTTCTCTTTAATAACGTGAACTATTCCATAGATGTTCTTGGAACACAGGGAAGCACAATAAAGAAGCTGTACTATACGCCTGAAAATATGGATATAGAGACAGATACCGAGTAATGGAGGAGGTGGGCACATGGCTAAGGATATTGTTATACAGGATGAGTATTTTAAGACAGTCCATCTTAACGGAGTTACAAGATTGCGCACAGAGCTTGAAGATGGCGGGGAATGCTATTGGGTTCCGGAAGATGAAGAGATGTCTTTAACCACCAAAACCATTACTGAGAATGGCACGTATTCCGCTTTACAAGATGATGTAAATGGGTATAGTTCTGTGAGCGTTAGCGTTCAGCCTAATCTTGGAACAAAGTCGATAAGCGCAAACGGCGTTTATTCAGCTTCAAGCGATAATAAGGATGGATATTCTGAGGTAAGCGTTTCCGTTCCTAATACGTATACTTCTTCCGAT
>Ga0310696_10002301_pt1 | contig 25656 bp, 21 predicted proteins | sample AusTroGonzalo_MG_4_FD_203885 | JGI IMG/M metagenome (GOLD analysis project Ga0310696, IMG submission 203885) | Bovine rumen microbial communities from tropical cattle in Woodstock, Queensland, Australia - Gonzalo_02 (v2) (version 2) | ecosystem: Host-associated > Mammals > Digestive system >...
CACTTTCGATCGCGGCGAATCTCTTGCGGAGGATCCTGTCCCTCACGTCATCGACGGACCTCAGTTCTCCCGTGATTGGATTCAGGACGCGTATCTCCTTGCCGACACCGAATGCGGCGGCCAAGGGATGGAAATCGCCTTCGCCTATGAACAGGAACATATCGACATCTTCGGACGCATTCTCAGCAGAACTGCAGTCGCATCCCAGGACCTGTCCAGGGTAACAGGTTCTTCTGTCACCTTCGGCGATGACCGCCTTCTTCCCGTTCTCCTCCAGCACCTTCTTGGCCTGTTCCAGGCATCCTATGTACTGGACGGTGGCCAGAAGACCGATCCTTTCCGGGAAGGAATCCATGTTCTTCCTTACGGCCTCGGTCACGTCGGCATGATAGAAGGCTTCGATGTACAGCACATCCTTCCCGATATCCTGTGACGGTATGGGGGAATGTCCGAAGTGCACCAGAGCATCGGCAACGTCCTTGAAATCGCAGAAAATGTCGCAGGCACCGTAACAGGGATCGCCCAGTACGATGTATTTGGAATCAGTGTTTTTTGAAAGAAAATCGATGATCTCCGTCGCCCTTATCTTCAATCCCTCGGGCAACTGGAGAGCAACGGAGGAATATCCTCCGTTGCGGACCCATGCAGCAATGTAGTCCAGCTTCAGATCGAACATTTACTGGACGAGCTCTTTGCCTTTCTCGACATCGATGTAGCACGGTGTGGGGTACTTCATTGATGCCTTCCAGAGTGCGAGCTTCGCTGTGTTGAACACTGCGGGTGTGCAGGTGACCGTCATGATCGCCTGGTTGCGCTCGAACCTTGCAGCTGTACCGACATTCTTACCGAATGCCTGGCGCATTCCGCTCGAAACACGGTCTGCTCCCGCGCCGGTTGCGAGTTTGTTCTCCCTGAGAACGATGTGGGGAAATGCCCTGAGCTTGAGGTGGTAGTTAGCCACTCCTGCCGATTTGGTCAGGACCCTGTTCGCTGCGATACGGCCTGCCTCGAGTGAGGTGTGCCTGATCTGGACACGGTTCTGTGATTTGAGCGTGAGCTGTACGGGGAAGTCCTCCTTGAGGTTTCCCATGTCGTACTGACTGATTCTGCTGTTGGGGACTCCACCCATGTATTCCCTGCGGGTGTAAGCCATCCCTTTGATCTCTCTGTACATTACTGCGGGCTTTCTTGCCATTTGCACCACCAATGAGTGTCAATAGTAAAGGCAGACAACCTTGAAATCCTATTTAAAGACTGTTGTTGGCCTTCGACGAGAACACTCGATTGGAACAACGGATATAAGGCTTTCTGTCTTTTGCGCGACTTAGTATTTATAAGGGGGCGGAACATACCCATTAACATCAGTCAGAGTGGGATAGCAAATGACGGGATTCACAGTCAACGTAATCTCCGAGAAGGAGGACAAGAGGGTACCGATATCGATCGCCGGCCAGGTGATGGTCGATATCCAGGATCTTTACAGACACATCGGGGAGTATCTGATCTCCAGGGAACTCAGGTTCCAGGAGGCGGTCCCGTCGAAATACTACGACAAGTTCACGATCTACATGGACAGGACCGGCGGGATAGTCCTGGATGCATCCACGCATGTCCCCGAGACGGCTGGTTACGGCAACGTCACCGAGGATGCCCTCAAGCTCCTGGAGGTCACTCTGGACACTCTCGGTTCGGGCACCGGCGGCTACTGGATGGACGACAACTTCAAGGATGCCATCTACAGGAACCAGATCGTCATCGATGTCGTTGCGCTGTATCAGGACATCAACGACAAGCCCGGATACGCTCTGATGTACGGTTCGGGTACCGAACTGAAGAGATTCGGAAAGGTGAACGTGGAGAAACTGGCCAACTTCATCAGCGACAGAGGCCTGTCGGTGAACGGCGTGACCATCGGAGTGGTGGAGAGCGTCGGCAACAGATCCGGCAACACCAGATTCTCGCTCAACACCGGCAGCGGTTCCGTCAAGCTCACATTTGCGGATCCCAAAGCGGCCGAGAAGCTCACCGACGGTCCTTCGATCGTAGCGGGAAAGGTCAACTATTCCGAGGAAGGGATGATCACTTCCGTCGAGAATGTGTACGAGACATCCCCTCTCACGATGATCAAATTCCGCAGGATGATCTCCGCCACAGGAGATGTGGAACTCAAAGTGCCAGTGGAGGCAAATGTTGAGTTCAGGGACGGAAAATGGATCCTCACGAACAAGGACCTCGGCATAATGGCGTCGAAGAACAGATGGGACGATGCGGTCACGGATTTCCACGACTACTTCATCTTCCTCTGGACCGAATACAAGGACAAGAACGCTGCGCTCTTGGACGATGAGGAGAGGGAAGTGAAGGATTCCCTGAACGCCTTGGTCGCCTGACTCTTTCCTATTAATTATAAATACCTCGAACGTTTGGGGCGGTTCAGAGGCATTGCTGATGTCTAGGAGACATATCAAATCCCGTGCGGTGTCCGATATCGCGTCAAAACGCATGTCGATACTGTTCGGACTGTCCAGAAAGGCCCTCGAAGAGGGTAACGAGGACAGGGCGAAGAGATACGTGATCCTTGCCAGGCGCATAGGCCAGAGGACCAACACCCCCATGCCCGCAGGAGAGAGGTACTGCAAGAGATGCAACCTCCCCCTCGAGGTCGGAAGGAACTGCAGGGTCAGGGTCATGAACGGGAATGTGAAGATCACATGTCTCGGATGCGGCGACATCAGACGCGTGCCATATTCAAGGAGCTGAGAGGATGACGGAGAGAGAAGCGAAGAAAGAGCTCATGCGCAGGGCATTGGAGATCGACCCCACGGTCCACGTCGGAAAGGACGGGCTGAAGGACACCCTGTACGAGGAGATCAAGGCGCAGATCAAGAAGAACCGCCTCATCAAAGTGAAGGTCCTTGCCAATGCGGACAGCGAGACCAGGGAGATAGCCGATGCCATAGCAGAGAACACCGGCTCGGTGGTCGTCGACGTGCGCGGAAGCGTGGTCATCCTCACCGACAAGAGAACATGGACCTCGCTCTGCCAAAAGAAATTCTGAGTGATTCAAATGCTGGATGTCAACGTTATCAGACAGGACCCTGAGATGATCAGGACCATGCTGAGGAACAGGAACAAGGACGAAGCCATCTTGGACAGGTTCCTCGAAGCCGATGCCGAATGGAGAGCCCTCACGGACGAGAACAACCGTCTGAGGAAAGTCAGGAACGAGGTCTCCATGGCCATCTCGAAGATGCCCAAGGGCGAAGAGAAGGAAGCGAAGATTGCGGAGATGCGCGAGGTCGCCGACAAGATCAAGGCCAACGACGACAGGATGAACGAGCTGGATGCCGTCCGTACCGACTGCGTCCTGAACATCCCCAACATCCCCCACGAGTCGGTCCCCATCGGAAAGGACGACACCGAGAATGTTGTGGTCTACGAGGCAGGCAACAAGAGGAAGTTTGACTTCAAGCCCAAGGAGCACTGGCAGATCGCCGAGGATCTCGATATCATAGAATTCGACAGAGGCATCAAGGTCGCCGGAAGCGGATTCTACGTCATGAAGGGCGACGGAGCAAGGCTCGAGCGTGCGCTCATCAACTACTTCCTGGACATGCACCAGGACCAGGGATACACCGAACTGGTCGTCCCCGGGATCATCAACAAGAACGCGGTCATCGGTACCGGACAGTACCCCAACCTCAAGGATGACATGTACTACCTCGAGAGGGATGACATGTACCTCAACCCCACCGCTGAGGTCCCCATCACCAACCTTCTCCAGAACGAGATCCTCGAGAAGACCCAGCTTCCCATTTATTACACCGCCAACCTGACATCCTACAGGAGAGAGGTCGGAAAGCACGCAGACACGAAAGGGATCATCCGTGTCCACGAGTTCAGGAAGACCGAGATGGTCAACTTCGTCCTGCCCGAGAACTCCTACGCAAGACTAGAGGAGCTCAGGAAGAACGCCGAGGACATCATCAACGGTCTGGACCTGCCCTACAGGGTGCTCCTTCTGTGCACAGGCGACATGAGCTTCTCGTGCTCCAAGTGCTACGACCTGGAACTCTACGCACCCGGAAAGGACGCGTGGCTTGAGGCATCCTCATGCTCCAACTTCACCGACTTCCAGGCACGCAGGGCCAAGATCAAGTACCGCCCCGAGCCTCACCTGAAGAGCGAGTTCGTCCACACCCTGAACGGATCCGGTCTCGCGCTCCCGAGGACGATCGTTGCGATCCTCGAGAACTACCAGAACAAGGACGGTACCGTCACCGTGCCCAAGGTCCTCAGGCCCTACATGCGCGGTCAGGAGACCATCGGAAACTGATCTTACAGACGGATCGGTCTTCGGGGCCGTTCCGTCAGATCTCCATTTCATCGAATCTTTTGATAAGTTCGGATGCACCGATCGGTGCGCCTTCGCGTTCCAATCTCGCGCGTAAGGAATCCTCTCCCTGCTTCAGTTTCGCGGGGTGTATGCCCAAGCGCCTGGATACGTTGGCTTCCAGATATGCGCCCATGACGTCGCAGAGCTTGATGCACTTGCCGTCCACCTTGCCGTATTTATCATCATCCTTGTCGGCAAAGGGTTCGAAGGTGAGGAATCTGAACTCCTCGTGCCAAGCCCCCGGGATCAAGGGCATAATCTTGCTGTTCACCAGCTCGTGCTCGTACTCATCGAGTATCTCGACCAGTCCGTGCACGTTGACCTTCACCGGCGTGATGACATCCTTCGTCAGCACCTCCGGCAGATCGTGGAAGAGTGCGGTGTAATAATCGTTGTAGATCTGTTTTCCGCCCACTCCCTTATCGAGATCGTTGAGATAGGTCATGATGGCCACCATCAACGAATGGCCGAGAACGGTGGTCTGCGGAATCCTGGGGATCCTGGTCCATCTCTGCTGGAACCTAAGCTGTCCTATGAGGTCTACGAAGGTCATCGACTGCGACTCCATGATCCTCTTGACACCCAAAAGACCTGAATAGCTGCCGAGTTCCATTGCAAGTGCGGACCTGGTCTGTTCTATGCCGACGGACCTCTTGTTCATGTCGTAGATGAGATTGAACTCCCAGTTGGTCGCCATGTAATGCGCTGCTGAGATGATCTCATCCTCGATGCAATCCTGAGGCTCGCGCAGATAATCCTCGAAACGTTTCATGAAAGATGGTTCGATGTCCGGAATGTCCGACCTTACCTCGGATATGACGTAATCGTTGACCTCGTCGAACTTCTCGTCCTCCATCCTGTGCAGGAGCTGGGGCTTCAGATCGGTCAGCACCGTCCTCTTCAGGAAGGAGAACATCCCGTGCTCGATTATCTTCTGCCAATCAAGTTCGACACCGTTCTCGTACTCCTCGTACTTGCCCAATATCCAGGCTATCGCTGCCTTGTGGGACTGCTTGTCGATCTCTGTGAGATCCAACGGGCGCAGGTGATCGTTCCACCTGTGCATGTTCACGGCATCGAAGAAACGATAGATCAGATCCATGTTCATGTTGCGTGCCATGATATCGTCTCCCGTGCTCCGGTTAAGGAGCACGGAAAAGGTGTTAGGGTTTATGCGTTGACTATTCCGCCGATGATCTGGCTGATAGCAATGAGCTTGGCGTCGTCATCCGCAGAGTCTGCCTCGACTGCCTTCAGACCGCCCATGAAGATGGCTGCTGTCTTCTCGGACATTCCTGCTTCCATCTTGAGATCGATCTTAGCTGCCGCGAACCTGAGTGCGTCTGCGACCTTGCCCTCGCCCTTGAACTGATCGACCATCTTGCCGGCGGGTGCCGCCTTCTTTGCTTCTGCCTTGGGCTTCGCCTCTTTAGCCTCGCCCTTGTCCTTCTTCTTGAAAGCATTTTTCAGCTTCTCGATGAATCCCATTTCTTGTTCCTCCTCTGTATCGCTTTCGGACGAACCGTTCCTGTACATCATGACTGCCATGCCGCCTATGACGGCGATCAGTCCGAGCACCATCAGAACGTAGCTTACCGCTTCGTCCATCCCGAATACGCCCATGTAGCCCATCGACCCGATGATGAGCACCAGGAATCCCACGACGGAGACCAGAGGTGGCACCATTTGACTCTGAGCCATGTCCAATAATTGACTTATAATGTTTATAAAGGTTTTCGACAAAAAGCGTATTTTTCCCGTAATATCCAGCCGTTTGCATGACGGTGATAAGTGCCAGAACAACACAGTAAATACTGCTAATGAAATGTCGGGGCATGAAGATTGCAAACAGACTGAACTCGATACCGATGTCGGGGATCAGGAAGATGTTCGATCTCGCCAGCCCGGACAGCATCAACCTCGGACTGGGCGAGCCGGATCTCTCCCCTCCCGCAGCGGCCATCGAAGGCATGTGCGAAGCGTCCAAGAAAGGTTTGAACAAATACGGCCCGACGGCCGGCATAATGCCTCTGAGGGAAGCGGTCGCCAAGCATTACAGCAGATACGCACCCATCGAAGGAAAGAACGTCATGATCACACCTAGCGGATCCTCGGCATTGCTGGAGGTCACTCAGGCGATGATCGACCCAGGCGATGAGGTCCTCGTACCCAGCCCCGGTTTCGTCATCTACGGTCCGCATGCCGTCCTCGCCGGAGGCAAGGATGTGTACTACAAACTCACGGACGGGGACTTCCAGCCTGACACAGATGACATACAGTCGAAGATCACGAAGAACACAACGATGCTGGTCATCAACAATCCCTGCAACCCCACCGGCGGAACCCTGACCGAGGAATCTTACAAAGCATTGTGCGACATCGCCGCGGACAAGGACATCACCATAATGGCCGATGAAGTGTACGACTCCTTCGTCTACGAGGGAAAGCACGTATCATTCCTTTCCCAGCTGGACAAGGCTGTTGTCGTCGGAGGATTCTCGAAGATGATGGCTGTGACCGGATGGAGGATGGGATTCGTCGTCTCCAACGAGAAGATAATGGACGACCTCATCAAGATGCAGTACCACGTCTGCGCAAGCCCCAACATGCCCGCCATGTACGGGATCCTCGAGGCTCTTCCGACGATCGACGATTACCTCAAGGACGCGAGGGATATCTTCAGAAAGAGAAGGGACCTCATCGTGAAGAGGATCAACGAGATCGACGGAATGCAGATGAACGTGCCCAAAGGTGCATTCTACGCCTTCCCCTCGTACGATTACGACATCAAATCCGCGGATTTCGCCATGGAACTGGTGAAGGCAGGACTGATCTGCTCCCCCGGTTCCGCTTTCGGCCCCTACGGGGAGTATCACCTGAGGTTCTCCTACGCAGCGGATGAGACAAAAATAAACAAGGGTATGGACATACTTAGCGAAACGGCGAAACGCTTCTCGCAGAAAAGAAGATGATTCCATGGCCAACAAGAAACCCAAGAAACAGGATGAAGGGAACGAATCCATAGACGAGATCTTCGGCAAACAGCCGGAGTCCAAACTCAAGATCGATCCCGAGACCGGAGTCGTAGAACAGGTGTTCGAGGACCCCATCGATCTGGAAAAACAGCTGTTCACTAAGAACCACCAGAGGACGCAGGCTCTGAAGGACCTGTGGTACGAGACACTCCAGAAGAACCTTGCAGAGATGAAGGGATCGGCGGAGGTCAAAAAAGAAATGACGTTCATGATGATCGTCAACAACGTCCTCGACCTCATGATGGGCTGTGTACCTGACGAGCTGGCATTGGAACTCTCGTATGCACTGGACAACACCATCGCGCTGTCCCTGGTCAACAAGAAGTACGACTGCGACCTCATCGAAGAGGAAAGGAAGGCCATCTCCATCGTCAAGAGGGAAGATTACGACACCGACGACGATTTCGCAAGGGCCCTCGAAGCCATCGAGGATCACTGGTGGTCCATCGGACAGCCGCAGCTGGATATGAGAAGTGCCAGCGATGCGATAATCGAGATGCTGAGAAAGTACGGGTTGAACGATTGATGCCTGAAAAAGACACCTTCTCGGCCTCCTCTCCGGGAAAATTCATACTTCTCGGAGAGCACTCCGTGGTATACGGGAAACCAGCGGTAGCTTTGGCCATAAACAGAAGGTTCAGGTGCACCGTCCGCAAGAGTCCGTCCAACGTACTGAACGGACTCCCCCTGGACACCAGCATCCACCCGCATATCAGATACATCCTCGAAAGGAACAAGGTCGATGGGGTGACGATCGAGACGGACAGCGGACTCCCGTCCAGTTCCGGACTCGGTTCTTCCGCCGCACTCTCATCATCCCTGTCCGGTGCACTGAAGGCGATGAAGAACGAGAGCATCGACACCAGAGAGATAGCCGACGAAGCATTCAACGCCGAATACAACGCACAGGGCAGGGCGAGTCCCCTGGATGCTTCCTGCTGCACCTTCGGAAAGGGTATCGCGATCAACTGTCCGGAATCCTTCGGGAAGAAGATCTGGTCCGTATCGAAGGGAGAGAACACCTGGGACGTGTCCGAGGTATCGGTTCCCAAGATGACCTTCGTTGTAGGCTATACGGGGGTGAAGGCCCGTACCGGTCCGCTTGTCGAGAAGGTGAGGAAATACAAGGAGCACAACCGTTTCGCCTCGGATATAGTGGATGAGATAGGTAACATCACACTGGAAGGCGTCGAACTGATGAGGAAAGGGGATCTTGAGGGACTCGGAAGGATAATGACCCGCGACCACAAGCTCCTGTCGATCCTCGGCGTCTCATGCAACGAACTGAACAGACTCGTAAACGCATCCCTCGGTTATTCCTACGGTGCGAAACTCACCGGATCAGGCGGAGGCGGAAGCATGATCGCCCTCACCGATAAACCCGACAAAGTTTGTGAAACGATACTTCTACACGGCGGACTGCCGTTCGTGGTCGAGACCGGTGTCCCCGGCGTTACGATAGAATAAAAGAAAGAATCGGGGTTGCCCCCGATGGTTTCAGATCAGGTCCTCGAATCCTTCGACGACCTTGGGGAATCTCTCTTTGACGACCTTGAGAAGGTTGTAGACGTTGACCTCTCCGATGTCAGAGTCCTTGATCAGCTGGATCAGCTCATCGAGGGTCTTGTCATCCAGTTCGGCGAACCTCTCCTTTGCCATCCAGTTCCTATAGAGTTTGTCCTCCATGCGGTCGCGCCACATCTTCTCGTACGCCTGCAGAGCCTTGGCGGAAAAATCGCCCTTCTTCAGGCACTCTGCTGCAACTGTTCCTGCGTACTTACCGGACCTGCATGCGTGCGCGATGCCTCCTCCGGTGATGGGGTCGATGATCCTTGCGGCATCGCCGACGAGCATGATGTTGTCCGCGACGGTCTCTTCAAGACCAGGGATGGTCGAGACCATTCCTCCGACGATCTCCAGGATCTGTCCGTCCTTGAAGCGGGGATCCTCTGCGATGAACTTGTCAAGGTAGTACTTGGGGTCGGCGCCGTGCTTGCACTTGGATGCCATGACTCCGATTCCGACGCTTGCCGCGGTCTCACTCTTGGGGAAGATCCAGATGTATCCTCCGGGTGCTGCGGATCCGATGACGAACTCGCAGAACTTGGACTCGAACTTGATGTTGGTCATCCTGTACTGGATACAGGTGTCGATGTCCTTCATCTTCAGCGAGGTGTCGATGCCTGCCCATCTGCCGACCTGCGATTCGTAACCGTCCGCGGCGATGATGCACTTGGCGTAGATCTCGATCTCCTCTCCCATCGATCTCGCTTTGATACCGATGAGCTTTCCGTCCTTGTCCTTGATGACTCCGGTGCATCCTGTGCGCATGAGGATTTGGGCACCTGCAAGTGCTGCTTCCTCGGCAAGACGCTTGTCGAAGATGTGCCTCTCCAGTACATATCCGACCTCTGCTCCGGCCTTGCTCTCATCGAGCTGGAACGTTATTCCGGAAGGCGACCTGATGATGGCGCCGGCCATGTCGGCGCGTGCCCATGACGGGTCCGCTTCGATTCCCAATTCGGCCAGCCACTTCTTGGAAACTCCCTCAGCGCATCTGAGGGGCGCTCCTATCTCCGCCTTCTTCTCGATGAGGATTGTCTTTGCTCCTCCTTCGGCTGCATACCTTGCGGCCATGCTGCCTCCGGGGCCTGCTCCGACAACGACGACATCGCATTCGTACTTCGTCGCCATCTTCACTCCTCCTTCGAGAGAGCACCGACGGGGCAGATCTTGATGCATCTGCCGCATCCGTTGCATGCATCGCTGAATTCCAGGATGTAGTCGTTCAGGTATATCGCGTTGGTCGGGCATGAGCCAGCACACCCGCCGCAGTGGAGACATTTGCTGTAGTTGACTTTCATGTTATCACTCTCAATCGGGTCTCTGGTCCTCGGGGACGATGAGAGCCTGCTCGAGGAGCTTGGCCTCTTCCTTGTGCCTCTCCTTCCACTCGGCCAGAGGCACCGAGAACTTCTTCTCTATCTCGTTGCGGTATTCCGGTCCGCCGTTGTATGCGCAGAACGGAATGACACGGAGATCCGGCGTCGCGTAGTGGATCGAACAGCGCTGGACCCTTGACACGTCATAGTTGTAGGCATCCTGGAAGTGCATTCCTCCGACGAACATCATCTTCCATGAGAAGGTTGCGAGCGTCTTCTTGGACGAGTCGCTCATGACGTTCTTCAGGATGTTGACCAGTGACTTCTTGGTCATGCCCTCGGGCATCTTGCTCTCGTCGATGCAGCTGCTCATGAGCTTGGCCGCCTTGTAGACGTAGAACTTCTTGAATCTGGACTTCTCGGCCTTGTTCGCCAGTTCGTTGATGCCTGTCATGAATCTCTTCACGTCAACGAATCTGGGGATGGGCGTGACGTTGCCCTTGTCGTCCCTGAACAGGTATGTTGCCAGACCGCAGTGCGGGTGGGTGCTGAATGTGACCATGTTCTTTCCGAGGAGGATCGATGCGAACTTCGAGATAGGCGCAACAACAGGTACGGGGTACCAGTCGCTGCTCTCGGTGTATCCGGTCTGCTCGCCGAGGTTCTTGACGAGATCGGTGAGGGTGAACCTTCCCTTCTCCAGTTCCTCGCGGGTGATCCTTCCGGTGAATGCCACGGGCTGGAAGTTGACGCCGCGGATGATATCAGAGTTCTCGAACGCGAAGTCGAGGATCTTTCCGAGCTGTCCGTCGTTCATACCCTTGACGACCGTGGGCACAAGCACCACTGACGGGGGGTGCTCCAGCTGCCTCAGGTTCTCGAGGACCTTCAGCTTCACGTGGAACATCTTCCTGTTCCTTGCCTGGATGTAGACGTCGTCGCTGACTCCGTCGAATGAGAGGTAGATGGTGTTGAGTCCTGCCTCTGCGGCCTTCTGACAGAATTCCACGCTCTTGGAGAACTCGATACCGTTGGATGCGACCTGGACCTGTGCGAATCCCATCTCCTTGGCAGCCTTGATGACATCCAGGAATCTGGGGTAGACGGTGGGCTCTCCTCCGGAGAACTGAACCGCGGTACACTTGATGGGCTTCTCGTCCCTGAGCATCTGCAGCATTGCGATGACCTCATCGTAGGTAGGTTCGTAGACGTAACCCGCGTGGTTGGCGTCTGCGAAACAGATGGGACAGGTCATGTTGCATCTGTTGGTCAGGTCGATGTTGGCCAGTGCGGTACAGGACTGCATGCTGACCGGGGTGTCGCCGATGACGATGGTCGCCTTGTTGCTCTGGGTGTTCGTGGTGTCATCAGGGTTGACGAGACCTATTCCGTCCACAGCGTATTCCTCTGCCTCGAGGTACTTCTTCACATCTGACCAGATGAGATTGTCGAATTCCCCGTGCTCAGGACAGACCTTCTTGGCGTACACCTTGCCGTCCTTCTCATAATACTCTGCGTCGATAATCTTCTTGCACTCCGGACAGATGGACCTGACCGTCTTGGGAAGACCTTTCGCGTTGTCGTATTCTTTTGTAGTTCCAGGCATTGTAACCACTTTTATGTGCCTCCCCAAGTGCTAAAACATTATAATAGTTGTCCGCTGGAACGGGTCCTTTTTTCGCGCAGGAGGCGCGTTTTCATGAGGATTAACACTTAACTGTAATTCTCCGTTTATTACGGGCACACTCGGAATCCCATGACATGAAGATGAATGGGGTCAGGGAACTCAGAAGATCGAAGAAGGGCACCATGCCGTTCGCGATGGTGGCGGTGGCGCTGTTGCTGCTGTCGTCCACATTCTGCGTGGTGTACGCCAATACCGAGAACGTCAAAGAGAACACCGAGAACATCACCGACGAACTGTCCAGCATGGACGACGCCATAGAGTTCGCCGAGAGGTTCATAGAGGAGGGTCTGGGGAAGATCATCTACGACATAAGCGCCGATGGTAACGGCGGCACCATCATGGAAAGGGCATCAAGATTCGATTCTATGAAGGATGAGTGGTTCGGTTCTCAGTTCCCCCATTCGGAGAACGGGATCGCCATCGAGATACTGGAAGAGGACATCGACATGGATATCCAGAGCACGAAGGTGTCTTCGAACGACATCCTCGGCGAGAGATCGGTGGCTTCGTACCTCAGGGCTTCCGGGACCGTGAAGGCCTCATTCACCGGCACCGCAGGACTGGCCACCAAGACCCTTCTGATCAATGCCGACGGCACTTCGGGACTCCCGTTCATTGTCGACTGCGCCTCCAGGTTCGAGCTCTCGACTGAGGGCGATGCTTCTCTCCTCACACAGCTCGTATCGTATCAATTGTCATCGCTGGCACAGTACAGGATAATCAACGGTTACGGACTCAAGACGGTATCCGGAGGCATGGGGACGAAGGACATAATCACGGCCTCGGACGTGGAATATGCGTTCAGGAACGCTTTGGATGTCATCGAGACCATCTGCTTCCGCAACAACAGCACCGGCGATTCGAATCTGATCTACAACAGCTGCATCGACCTGGCCGACAGCATCATCCTCAGGGACGGTTACTATGAGGTCGATATCGGATCGATAATCTCCCAAGCGCTTCTCTCGATCACCGACGAAGTCATCATGAGATGGATCGACTACTTCGGACTGGACAGGATCCTCGAGTTCGTCGACAGGATCCATGACTTCTCCACGGAGATCGTGAACAACATCATCAGCTTCCTGACCAACAACCAGGAGGACAACAGGAATTCCGCCCGCATCTACATCAAGAACGCGATGGAATCCTGCGGATACGCCCCTGAAGAATACAGATACGTGATCAAGGACAACACCAGATATCTTCAGCTGGAAGCGGGCGAGTTCAGTAACGAGGAGGGTTTCGTCTACAGATTCAAAGGAATGGGCGGCTACATGGACCTGTGTGAGACGGATATCCTCGCATGGGAAGGCTGGAACAACTACGTCGTCGATTACGAGCGCAACAGGAATTCGATATTGGACTACATCAGGCATGTTTTCCAGTTCGTGTGCAGCAGCGTCTCCAGCAATTACGGCATAGTGAGGGTGTCTGCGGACGAATTCGACGGAACCACCTTCATGGATTCGTTCCTCGAAACCGTCAACGGTTGTCTGGACAGCTGCCTGGAAAGTCTGACGTACGATCTTGAATCATCGGTGAGGAACGACAAGATATCAGATGTGCTGCTGGCCTCCATCTATCAGACCATGGTCGACAACAGGCAGGAGATCTTCCATGATGACAATTTCAAAGAGATGTTCATAGCAAGGAATGCAAAGAGTTTCGCGGACTATGCGACGATCGGTTCAAAGGACTACGATCTCATCTATTCCTTCTTCTACGACCTGCTCTGGAACAACGAAAGCATGGATAGGGTATGCAAAGATTACCTGGACAGGGTAAATGAGATCTACGAGATCTACGACAGCGTCATGAACAATCCGAGGAACGTCGGCAACTCGGTGTTGAAGGAGATGATCATCACCTCCGGAAAGGAAATCATCAGACAGGGTTTCGTGAAGGACAGGGTCACCAGTGCTGCCAAACTGATGATGAACGAGATCAGGGAGCACATCAGGATGAACTCCGACTGCGGATTGTTGGCATTGGAAGGGGAGGACAGGTTCACGCTGAACGACGGCTACGGGAACCTGTACGAGGAGTTCGCTGAGATAGCCGATTCCTACAGACTCGACATCAGTATAATCGACCCTACAAGGAATCCCGGCAATCTGCATTCCATAAGTGCCAGAGAGGTGAAAGTTGCATCGTACGTATCGGTATTCACGGTGCACATATCAGGCGATGTTGACTATCAGGCCCGTTCCATGTCGGGTGTGGACAGATCCCTCGGAAGGTACGATTCCGAATTCAAAGGGACGCTGGACATAAGGATGGATTTGGACATCCCATGCGTCAGCGCATGGTCCCTGGTCGGTGCAAAATACGAGGCCAGCACCAACATCTACAAGGACACCTGGAACGCCCTCCTCAATGCTGTGGAACCCATGCTCGCACCTCTCAAGGTAATATACAACAAGATGAAGGAAGTGTTCAGGATCTGCAGCGAGACCATCATCGAGATCAATTCCTACGCGGTGGAGCTGATAGACAAACTGTATTCCGCCATCATGGGTCCGCTTGAGATGCTCTCCGAGATCATCAGCGACTGGATATCCAGGAACCTGTGCTACATCGTCGAGAATCTGTGCGGGTTCGTGGAAGGTTTCGATATAGGCGCATCGAATCAGACCATCACTTTCAACTTCTGCGGACTCCTGCTGACGGTACAGTTGAGAGCGGCCACGCTGCTGAAGACCACTAAGAATCTGGTCAAGCTCACGCTGGAAGGCGACATCGGCAGTACGAAATTCTCGGCGTTCATCGATCTGAAGAAGAACACCAAGAACGGGCTGATGGTCAAGTGCGGAGGGGGCATCGACAACAACGACTGCTCCCTGGATCTGGAATTCGATCCTGAGATGAAGTTCGGTACCAAACTGGTCAGGCTTAACGGCACCATAAGGGACGTGGACATCGATGCCTGCCTCCCGTACAAGGAGACGTACGACAAGTTCGAGATGTGCCTGTCCGACATCCCCGGCGTCAAGGAGGCCATATCCAACATCGCCTTGCCGATTCCGGGATACAAGTGCGCCTTCGACATGGGCGTCAACATCAAGTACAATCTTCCGGTTGGCACCGGCCTCATGATCAACGAGTTCGAGAGCAATCCTTCTGGAAGCGACAACGGCACCGAATGGGTGGAACTCTACAACGCCACCGCCAGCACCATCAACCTGAGCGGATACATTCTGGTCCCCGAGAGCAATGAATCCAAGGCCTTCGTCATCACGGGCACATCCATCGGACCCTTCGAGAAGAAGGTCATCATGTTCGAGAAACAGTCGCTGAACAACTCCAAGAGCGGGAAGCACAGCGGGGAATCGATATCACTGTACAGTCCAGACGGGAAGAAGGTCGACAGCACACCGTGGAAGAAGGACACCTACAACGATGACAGGACATGGCAGAGGAAGGCAGACGGTTCCAACTCCTGGGCGTTCATGAAAGGGACACCGGAATCATCCAACGGTTCGATAATCAAGACCAACGCCTTCGCCAGGGAATTCCTGATAGATTGTCTCCTCGATGCTGCCGACAAGGCATTCGAGGAGATGGGCAATCACCTGACGAGTGTCGAAGAGATAACGGAATACCTTCAGCGCACCCTAGAGCTGTTCATCAAGAATGTCATCGATGCCATAGCCGAGATAATCGTATCGGCCTCGGTGTTCATCAGCCTCGAACTGACCGATTACGCCGAGACACAGCATTTCGGCCTCAGGGCAGGATTCGAGATGAACTCCGACCTCGTCAGGGAATGCATCTACTGGCTGCTCAAACAGCTGAACATCCTCCAGGATGTTGTTAGAGAACCCTGCTGCAACGATCTCGATGACATCCTCTGCGAGAACATCTACCTCATGACCACTCTGTACACTTCGATCAGCACGCCCAAGTTCCTGGCTGCCCTCGAGGAGGAAGAGATGGAAGTGGGATTCAAGGCAGGAGTGAACATCACCGGCATCTCCAACATGATCTGGAATGAGGACAATGGCAAGTGGAAGGCTGTATTGGGCATAGTCGCGGAGGACCTGGATGCTACCAAACTGCCGAAAGGATTGAGGACCGACAAGGAGAAGAGATGCGACCTTTGGCTGATCAAGGTGGAACTCTGCAAAAGCAAGTCACCTAAATCAGGATGACCAATGAGCCAGATGTGAAAAATCGGAAGTCCGTCTTTGTCGGGGCTTCCGACCCTTTCCCCTAATTATTTAGTCTTAGAGGTCATAGGGTCGCGCATGGCGAAGTCCTACAGGATACCGACAGTTCTCTCCGCAGACGAACTGAAAGACAAGGCGTTCCACAGGGCATCCAAGATCACCGTCAACGGCACGAATGCTCTGGATACCAAGAAGAAGACCACCTTGGCTAAGATCACAGCGTCCGGGGACATCGTAAAGGATACTTTCACAGGGTACGTGGAGAAGTTCCCCAGGATCGACAAGGAGGACGACTTCTTCCCCGAACTGGTGGATCTGGTCATCGGAATTGACCAGTACAAGAAATCCCTGGGGGCGATGAACTGGGCGGCCAACAAGGTCGAGAGACTCAAGACCGAATCCCTCAGGAACGTCAGGAGGTCCAAGGACGGACCCGTCATCGATGCGGCGAGGAGCAGCTTCTACGGAAGATTGGCATCCATCATCGACCAGGTCGGCAAGGATCTTCTGTTCCTTCAGGAAACGAAGAACAAATTCAGGTCACTGCCCGCTATAGACTCCAAGGTCGCCACCGTGGTCGTGGCAGGATTCCCCAACGTGGGAAAGAGCAAACTGGTCACCGCACTCAGCACCGCCGCGCCCGAGATCGCACCCTACCCGTTCACTACAAAAGGAATAGTGGTGGGACACATCGAAGATGATTGGAGGAAATTCCAGATCATTGACACACCCGGTCTTCTGGACAGGGAGTTCAAGGACCGCAACGACATCGAGAAACAGGCCATCCTGGCCCTGAGATACCTCACACATGTAATCCTCTTCATCCTGGATCCGTCGGAGACCTGCGGGTATCCGATGGAGAAGCAGGAGGCCCTGCTGGAATCCGTGAGGAAGGGATTCGAAGGAGTGCCGATCATCGTCGCCGAGAGCAAGAGCGACCTCTTCCAGAGGGAGACTGACAACATCAGATTCTCTGCTGAGACCGGCGACAACATGGAACAGCTGCAGGGGATCATCCTGAAGGAACTCAGGAAGATCAGATTCGAAGAAGAGGAAGAATAATGGCAGCACGAAAGGTCGCTTTCAGCGAAGAGATGGGGAGATACTTCGCATCCCTGATGGAAGAGAACCAGAAATGCTACGCCATCGCTGAAGAGGCCAGAAGCAAGGGCATGGACCCCGAGACCAGGGTGGAGATCCCTCAGGCAGAGGATCTTGCTTCACGTGTCGAGAAACTGCTTGCAGATTACAACGTCGGTGAGGTCGCCGATGACATCAGACGTCTCACCGAGGAATTCGGAAACAGGGAACTGGTGTCGCTTGAGATAGCCAAACTGGTCGCCAAGAGGCCTGCAGAGAAGAAGGAACTGGCAGTCGACAGAGCAATCAGGGTGGGTCTGGCAGTCCTGACCGAAGGTATCCTCGTCGCACCCCTGGAAGGTCTGGCGGATACGAAGATCAAGACCAACTCGGACGGGAGCGAATACATCGACCTGATATTCGCCGGCCCTATCCGTGCCGCGGGAGGTACGGCACAGGCAATGAGCGTTCTCATCGCCGATGTCGTCAGGCAGGCCATCGGTATCGGCAAGTACATCCCGACGCCGCAGGAAGTCGACAGATTCATTGAAGAGATACCGTTATACAAACAGTGCCAGCACCTGCAATATACACCTTCTACGAAGGAGATCCAACTCATCGTCAGGGACTGTCCGATATGCATAGACGGAGAAGGTACCGAGAGGATGGAGATCTCAGGATTCAGGGACCTCCCCAGGATCGATACCAACCAGGTCAGGGGAGGAGCCTGTCTGGTCATCGCAGAGGGTCTTTGCCTGAAAGCAGCGAAGATCAAAAAGCACGTCGACAAACTGGGTATCACTGGATGGGAATTCCTGGATGAATATCTAGCAGGAAAGAGCGTCTCCACCGCGAAAGAGGATGAGGTCAGGACCGTGAAACCGGCGGACAAGTACCTCAAGGACCTTGTCGCTGGACGTCCCATCTTCGGACATCCGTCCAGAGTCGGCGCGTTCAGATTAAGATACGGGAGAGGAAGGACCTGCGGTCTGGCCTCATTGGCCTACTCCCCCGCCACCATGTACATACTGGACGAGTTCCCTGCATTGGGAACACAATTGAAGATCGAAAGACCCGGAAAGGCATGTGTCGTCACACCCTGCGATGAGCTCGAGGGCCCGATAGTGCTGCTGAAGAACGGCGACCTGGTCCAGTGCAACACGGCCGCAAAGGCCAAGGAAGTGAGAAATCAGATAGTCGAGATAGTGGACTGCGGAGAGATCCTGGTCCCGTTCGGCGAATTCTGTGAGAACAACCATTTCCTGGCACCCTGCGGATATCCCATCGAATGGCACAAGCTGGAGCTGAAGAAGCACGGCGAACTTCCTCCGGACTGGCAATCGCCCACCTGGGAACGCGCACTGGAGATGTCGCGTACGCTGGGCGTTCCGCTGCATCCGAAATTCAACCTGTTCTGGAATGATATCGAGATCTCCAGACTGCAGGGACTTCGCGATTTCATCATCACATACGGCGAATATGACGGTGTGGTCCTGATAATCCACGGCGCAGGCGAGAACAAGAAAGTCCTGGAAGAACTGGGTGCTCTGCACACGGTCGTACTGGGAGACATTACGATCACAGATTACGCCGAACCTCTCCTCGCAGGATTGGGCCTCGGAACCGAAGGCTCCAAGATCGTATCGGTCAAGGAGTTCTCCGGAGAGAATTCCCTGGACGCTGTCAGCAAGGCGATGGGAATAGAGGTCCGCGCAAGGGCAATGACAAGGATAGGAACAAGGATGGGAAGACCCGAGAAGGCCAAGGACAGAAGGGCGAACTCCGGACTCACCCACGGTCTGTTCCCTGTGACCAGTGCCCCTGATTTCAAGAAGGAGCTCAAGACCGCTGCCGCTGTCTCAAAGATGTCCAAATTCGACCATACCAAGAGAGAAGGAATGACGAACGACGGACTCGTCATGATAGAGATGGGCAAGAGGGTCTGTCCCGAATGCAAGAAGACCACATTCCGCACCTGGTGCAGGGACTGCGGGGTCCATACAGATTACGTAGGCGGATCCAGCGGATTCGAGAAGAAGCTGATACCCGTCGATATAGACAAGGAATACCACGATGCCCTCCAGATGCTCGGCACCGGAGAGAACGAGGAAGTGAAACTCATAGACGAGTTCAAATCCAGGATGAAGACCCCCGAGGCATTGGAGAAGGCGATCCTCAGGGCAAAGAACGATGTCATCGTCTACAAGGACGGGACCATCCGTTTCGATATGACCGACATCCCGATAACGCACTTCAGACCCAAGGAGATCGGTCTCTCGGTGGAGAAGGCCAAGGAATTGGGCTATGTGCATGACTGGAACGGAGAACCTCTCGTCAGCGACGAACAGCTCTGCGAACTGAAGGTCCAGGATGTCATACCCAACATCGAATGCGGAAAGCACCTAGTGAAGGTGGCCAACTTCATCGACGACATGCTGGAGAGATTCTACGGCATGGACAGGTACTACAACGCTCAGACCGAGAAGGACATGATCGGACAGATGGGCATCGGTCTGGCACCCCACACATCAGGAGGTATCCTCTGCCGTATCATCGGTTACACCAACGCATGCGGATGCTTCGGACATCCCTTCTTCCACGCAGGAAAGAGAAGGAACTGCGATGGTGATGAGGATTGTGTAATGCTCCTCCTGGACGGGCTGCTGAACTTCTCCAGGGCATACATCCCCAGCAGCAGAGGCGGTCTGATGGATACGCCTCTCGTTCTTACTACGAGGATAGATCCCAACGAGATCGATAAGGAGGCCCATAACGTGGACTGCCTCAGGGAATACCCGCTGGAATTCTATGAAGCGGCCATGCAGCTCCTTGACACCAAGAAGGTGGAGAAGATCATGGATCTGGTCGCCGGACGTATCGGCACCGAGAAGCAATACGAGGGATTCGGATTCACCCACGACACCGCCAACATCGCGGAAGGCCCCATACACTCAGCCTACACCACTTTGGAGACCATGATGGATAAGATGAATGCTCAGCTCGAGCTCGGTAAAAAGATCCGTGCCGTGGACGAGAAGGATGTCGCTACGAAGGTCATCGACAAGCACTTCATGCCCGATATGATCGGAAATCTCAGAAGCTTTTCGGCTCAGAGCATCAGATGTACCAGATGCGGAGAAAAGTACCGCAGGATACCTCTCAGCGGCAAGTGCATCTGCGGCAACAATCTGACACTTACGGTGCACGAGGCCAGTGTGAAGAAGTACCTGCAGATATCTCAGACCATATGCGAGAAATACGGACTGTCGGAATACACCAAAGAAAGGATAGACATCCTCTCGCTGAGCATGGATTCCCTGTTCAACAGCGACAAGATCAAGAAGTGCAAACTCAGCGACTTCTTCTGATTCTATCATTTGTTGAATAAACCATATCGTATCAACAGAAAACGTATTATTACGAAGGATTCGTTCTAATGGACGGTATCGATGGATCTTGACCTAGAGGGAATTGCATTCGGCGGAATCATTATTGTTGTAATAGGTGCGATTCTCTGTTTCAATATGGGTCTATTTGATAATAATAATCAGGGCAATGATGACGGGTCATCAAATGATTTTGAATTGACAACCACGGCCACCACTATTGGTGTGGGGCAGGAAAAAGATATCATCCCAAAAATGGCGAGCAGCACAATACTCGACAATCTATCTTGGTCCAGCAGTGATACGAGTGTTCTTAAAATATCGAAAGATCCCAATTCCACTTACGGAGCTGTAAAAATTGAGGGCCTTTCCGAAGGGACGGCTACAATCACTGCATCATATGGCTCCTGTACACGCACATGCACAGTCACTGTGCAGATGGGAGCCCCTGATAACGAATTGAAAGTGTACAACAATAATTCTAAAACTAATCGCTATGCTCTTCTAACTGGTCCCGGTTTTGAAAGTGGCATTCTTTCATTCTCGTTCAACGTCAAAGGTCGTCCAGTGGTAACCATGAGCGGATACACAAAGACCATGCTCGATGCTAATACCAAACTGATCGGCGGCATCTATGACTTTAAAACAGTAACAATGACTGCCACCGATACAATCTCGGGAACTGTAAAGGCATCTTCGATTTACGATAGTGAGGATTCTGACAGTTCATTACTTCTCAATTTGGTTGATTTATCCGTTAATACTCCCTACACGATAGATTTCTTTGTAACACCGTACTACGGCATAAGCCCCTATCATGTGACTGGTACATTGGAGTACAAGGATAATGAAAATGGGGATATTGACTCTACGGCCATTTTCAAACGCCCGTATGCCTGGAGATATGATGGTAATGAATACGCTTTCGATCTCGAATTCTCTTACGGTGATTACTCACGTTACCATATCGATGCACTGTCAGGCACCTACAAGACATCCAAGGGTGTGATTTGGAACCGCACTTCTTCTGATAATACGAGTGATTTTGTGCGTAACAATTATTCCCTAAATCAAGTGAATACAGCCTTGAAGCAATTGTATCTCGATAAATATGGTGAAAATGCATCACTGGAGTCCACAAGTTATGCAAATTTTATCATGGCATTCATCCAAATATGCTGGTATTACACCTATGATCACGATCAATATACGGGTGGGACCTCTGGAGAATACTATTCTTATCCTATGGAAACTGTCTATTCGGGTTGCGGCGACTGTGATGACACCACTGTGCTAACTGCTTCACTCTTCAAAGGTGCCGGTTACAAAGCCGGAACATATAGTCTGCCCGGACATGCAATGGCTGCAGTACACATTGATAATTACGAAATGCCGACATACAATAGTGAATATTATGTCTACATGGCATACTATATCGATGACCCAGATATGTTGTATTATGGGTGCGAGACAACTGTTGATACATTCCATTCTGTTGGTATTGCTTACAGGAGCTCTTTATACGATGAAAACGGAGAACTTTACAAAGATATCGAACTCTACAGATTGTGATTGATTTCTTTAGTTGCGATTTCGGATAATTATATTGTTTAGAAAATAACCGGGGGAAGTCCCCCGGAATATGTTTTCACAGTGCCGATATGGCGTCAGCGATGGACTTGGCATCCTGGGAGAGGATCTCCGCTGCCTTGTCCAGGACCTGCTGTGCCGTCAGCGAACCGTCGGTCTCGAACTTGAAGAAGAAGTTCGTCTCGTCACCCTCGACGGTGACCTTGCCCTCTCCCACGTCCTCCATGCATGACCTGCACAGTGAACAGTCCAGGGGGTTCTTGACGACGAGCTTGCCCTTCTCGACCTCGAAGACCTTCTTGGGGCAGCACTTGGCGATCTCCTCTGCCGTGTCGCTGTCCATCTTGGGGTCGACGATCGTGATGACGGGCATGTACTTGTATCCGACACCGTTGGCGACCTGCCACTTGACGTGCTTCTTGGCGGTACCCATCACAGCGTGTGCGTAGATCAGCACCGACTGGCCGTCAGCAAGCTCGACGATCGGGATGTCCTCGTCCTTGACCTTCAGCTTGGCATCGCCGAGAGGCTGGAGGTCTCCTGAGAGAACGGTGCACGGTCCGTGTTTGTTGAGGCTGTACATGATCTCGCAGCTGGGACATCCGACGCCTCCGCAGGCGCACTTGTCCTTGGTCGTGAACAGTTCGTAGTCCGTGGGGACAGGGACCATTCCCAGCCTGTGTGCGATGATCTCGTCGAAGAGGGGTGTGATACTCTCGAATTCCTTTCCGTCGACATCGATGGGACCGAGGTGGAATTCCACATCGTCGATCGCCATCTTGGGGATGTCGGACAGCATCGTCCTCCTGAGAGCGTTCGCTTTAGCCGGAGTAGAGTTCTTGAGGATGAATTTGCACTTCCTCTCTTCCATCTCGACTATCTCGATTTCCATGGTGAGCCCTCCTCAGACCCTGCGTCCTCTGCGTCCGCCTTTCTTCTTGGTACCGTCGTGGGGTACAGGGGTCACATCCTCGATGCGACCGATCTTGAGGCCTGCCCTTGCGAGTGCACGGATCGCTGCCTGTGCACCGGGTCCGGGTGAGGTGGAACCGTTGCCGCCGGGTGCACGCACCTTGACGTGGATTCCGACGAACTCCTTCTCCTTTGCGACGTCTGCGACCTTCTCGGCTGCCTTCTGTGCTGCGTAGGGTGATGATTCGTCCTTGGCCTGCTTGACCACCATACCGCCGGTAGCCTTGGTGATCGTCTCTGCACCTGTGATGTCGGTGAGAGTGATCATGATGTTGTTGTAGCTAGCATAGATGTTAGCGATTCCCCATTTTGCTGCCATCACTGGTCACCTTCCTGTGTCTCTGCGTCCTCTCCGATGATTCCTGCTTCCTCGGCGTCAGCCTTTGCGGCTGCTGCCCTCTTGGCTGCCTCCTCTGCCATCTTGGCCGCTTTGGCCTCTGCGTTGGCGGCTGCCTGCTCTGCGGAAACCCTCATCGGGTGCATCTCGTCGTTGAAGGGTGATGCGGGGTCGTACATGATCGACGACTCCTCTTTCCTTGTGACGATGTATCCGGGAACTGTGACCCTGTGGCCGTTCATGAAGATGTGTCCGTGGACAATCATCTGCCTTGCCTGGCCGACGGTGCTTGCCATTCCCTTCTCGAAGACGATGGTCTGAAGCCTGCGTGCGAGGATGCTCTCCTCGTTGAGGGTCAGGATATCGTTGAGGGTTGCTCCGTCCATGGGCAGGAGTCCCATGCGTCCGCACTTTGCGATGAGCGCTTCGGACTCGATCTTTGCCTGGGCCTCGCCTCCTCTGAGACGTGCCTGGAGTTCCCTTGACTGTCCCCTGAAGTTCCTCAGGATGGTCTGGGCCTTCCATACCTCTGTCTTGTTCTTGAGACCGTACTGGTTGACGAGAACGACCTCTGCCTTGATCCTCTCTCCCTGCCAGGGGTGTGAGGGTGTGTCGTATGACCTGCGTGAAAATTTAGGATCTCCCATTCAAATCACCTCAGTTCTTCTTCTTGCTGACACCCATAGTGAGTCCGTGGCGTCCGTTGGACCTGGTCCTCTGACCCCTGACCTTGTGGTGCGTCTCGTGCCTGATACCGCGGTAGCAGCGGATCATCTTCATCCTGTTGATGTCGTCCTTCTGTGTGAGCTCCAGGTCGTTTCCGATCAGGTGCATGTCTGCGCCTGTCTCGTAATCGAGCTGCCTGTTGATCGCCCACTCAGGTGCGTACTCGACGTATGTCATGATGAGCTGTTCGATCTTCTTGACGTCATCATCGGAAAGTGAACCGATCTTGACTGAGGGGTCGACACCTGCCTTCTTGACGACGACCTGTGCAACCCTCTTTCCCACACCTTTGATCTGCTGGATGCCGATCACGGTGCGCTTCTGACCGTCGATATCGCTGTTGGCGATACGAACGATGAAGTTGAAATCCTCATCTTCGGCCTGTTGCTGCTGTTTAGCTTTCTTATCTGCCATGTTGCTTCCTCCGTAAATGTTCCCTGTTGGGAAGTACCCAAGCATCATGCCTCACGTTCCCCGACAAAAGGGTCGTGTGCTGTGCTCTCGGCAAGGTATTCGCATACCCTCGAGTTTACGGCAGGTTGGGGATTCTCTCCTATATAATAAAGGTTCGCCTCCGCTCACCCTATAAAGAGGGCTCAGGCGAAGGTTATGGTGAGCTCTTCGGTCTTCACCGGTTCGACCTTCTCCCACTGCCTCTTGTATTCGGCCTTGAGCGTGAAGGTGCCCTTTTTCTCCGACGAGATCTTGAACGTGTGTTTCCCGGGGGCCCCGCACAGTTCGGAATCCGCCTTGAACTCCGTCTCCACCTTCAGACCCTCGTCCGATACGAGATACCATCCGTAACCGGTGGTGGGGTTGGATTCCAGTTCCCATCTGTAGACCGAATCGACTTTCACGGTGACGTCTGCCATGCCCGCGCCATCGTCTTCAACCGATAAATCTGTTGGTATCGCGATCGCGGAGGTCCTTTCCGCCGTTCCGTTGTACATACAGACCGCCAGTGCGGCGGACGCCATCACAAGGACGGATATGACCGACAGAATGACGATTCGGCCTCTGTACAACGGGATCACCGAATCGTACTATCCCCGGTGCATATTAAACGATGCCGATTCGAAACACGGACAATCCATGACAAATATTCTAAATGCGGGATGCCACGACATACCAGCCACATTGAGGAGGGATGCAATGGCAAAGAAAGGATTTGACCTGAAGGACACAGCGACGCTCATCGGATTCATAATCGGTCTGCTGGCAATTGGGACTGGTCATCTTGCTCTTGGTAGCCCGAGTCTGACAGTTAGTCGACATCGATCACATCATTTTCACTTCATCATCTCCTGTTCTCAGTTATTCATTCCGTACTTCAAAGCGAGGGGTAGGATATCGAGAATCACATGATTGTCGATGACCTATCCTTCAAAAGGAC
>Ga0310696_10002302_pt1 | contig 25655 bp, 20 predicted proteins | sample AusTroGonzalo_MG_4_FD_203885 | JGI IMG/M metagenome (GOLD analysis project Ga0310696, IMG submission 203885) | Bovine rumen microbial communities from tropical cattle in Woodstock, Queensland, Australia - Gonzalo_02 (v2) (version 2) | ecosystem: Host-associated > Mammals > Digestive system >...
GAATGCCTGCGAGAAATGTAAACGCCCCAGTTGCATCCATCCGCAGATATGTCCGAATCTGAATACCAATCACTCCAAACTCCTTGAAATCTATCGTGCCGTCGATGCTCTGCCAGGTATCAAGAAGAGTTTCATTGGCAGTGGTGTGCGCTACGACTTGCTGCTCTATAAGAGCAAGGATGAGAAGTCGAACCAAGCTGCTATGGACTACACCCGCGAACTGATTACCCGTCACGTCAGCGGACGTCTAAAAGTGGCTCCAGAACATACCAGCGACCGCGTATTATACCTCATGCGCAAGCCCTCGTTCCAACAGTTCTACGAGTTTAAGCGCATCTTCGACCGCATCAATCGCGAGGAGCATCTCAACCAGCAGATTATCCCCTATTTCATCTCCAGCCACCCTGGTTGCACAGAGGCCGATATGGCTGAGTTGGCACGCCTCACCCGACAGATGGGCTATAAGTTGGAGCAGGTTCAAGACTTTACGCCCACACCTATGACGGTATCCACAGAGATGTGGTATACGGGCTACAACCCCTATACCCTCGAACCGGTCTATTCCGCTCATACACAACAGGAAAAGTTAGCCCAGCGTGAGTATTTCTTCTGGTATAAAAACAAAAACACCAATGGAAATTATCGAGCAAACCCTCATCCCCAAAAATCCCACGAAGAAAAGCGAGGACGGAATCGTCGTAAGAGATGATTTCATTGCCGTTATCGACGGGAGCACGTCGAAGTCTGACTATCGCCACAGTATGTTCCGCAGCAACGGACGCTATGCCATGCAACTGGTCAGCCGATATGTCCGTTCCATGCCGAAGAATACGACTTGCGAAATGTTTCTGCGTGGGGTTACCGCCTATATCCGCAAGCATTACAAGAAATCCATGCTACCACGACTGGCCGAACATCCAGAAGACCGCTTGACCTGTTCTGCCGTCATTTTCAGTCGCGTTTCCCGTGAGATATGGCTCATTGGCGATTGCCAGTGCCTGGTGGGCAACCAGTATTACGATAATCCCAAACCCGCAGAATCCGTTCTTGCCGCCCAGCGTGCAGAAGAAATGAAACGCCTGCTGGAACAAGGCTTGTCACAGGAGGAATTGTTGCGTAACGACACGGCCCGTCCGCTCATCATTCCACACATGATCCAAACCATGAAGGAGCAGAACGTCACTTACAGTGTAATCGACGGGTTCCACATTCCCCGTCAACACGTCAAAATCATTTCTCTCGATTTCCAGCCTTGGGATGTGGTGCTGGCCTCTGACGGCTATCCCTTTCTGCGTCCTACGCTTGCAGAAAGCGAATACCTGTTGCAACAGCAACGTGAAAAAGACCCGCTGAACATCGGCCCCGACTTTCAGGCTACCAAAGGATTCCACCCCGACTTCAATTCCTTCGACGACCGTTCCTATATCCGCTTCCGTGTGTGAAGCGGCCACAGACACTGGTCGAAGAGCAGATAGTTGTTGAGCGGCTGGCAACGTGGCCGTGGGTTCTTGATTCGAGCATCGCGTACTCCCATGACCGTAAAGTTATATTGCGACCAGTTGCCTTGATAGTCGCGAAGAATGTAGGTCAGGTGGTAGGGGCGTTCCTCGGTGAAATTCACAATTCCCTGACTAAGGTCCGTATGCAGAATGGGCAGGCGCATGCCTGGTTCACGATACGACTTCATATACCAGATACGGGTATGGCGCCAATGGTCATAGTCTCCCCATTGGTTCACCTCTGGCTGACAGCTCACAGGAATGCCCGAAACATCGGAATGAAACACCTCACGCCCGTCGACCAGCAACTGCGTATAGCGCACTCCATAATGGTTATAGGTAGCCTCCGAATAGTCGTCAGCCCATAGGGCAAAACCCACTCTTCCCCATGCCGTAAACTCACGGGAGAGCGTCCACGTAGTATGCTGCTTCTTGGTCTCGGGCTGTCCGAAACCAAACGTCTGCTTCGTATATCCTCCGTTAAACAGTCCTTCGTTCCCTTGCGGTACGGCCATGAAAGAATGCGCCTGCGGAGCAACCGTATCGGCAATGAAACGGGCCATTTTCTCCATCGGATCATACATGACCCACGTCTTGGTATCGTGTAGTTCCATGTGCAGGTGAGGCCCCGTCGAGTGGCCCGTATTACCGCTAATGGCTATCAGCTCGCCAGCCTTGACGGGAAACTCATTCGACGGGAAAACCATCGACAACGTGTCTTTGCCAGTCCGTTGAAGCTGGGCTTCATACTTGTCGGCAAAACGCTTCAGATGGCAATAGACACTCGTCATTCCATCGGGATGGCTGACATAGATAGCATTGCCGAAACCATACATATTCACCGTCAGGCGACTCACATAGCCGTCGGCAATGGAAAAGATCTGCTTGCCCTCCACGTTGCCCGTCTTAACGTCGATACCACCATGGAAATGCCAAGGGCGCGGCTCTCCGAAATTTCCCGCCAGCACTATCTCATAGTCCACGGGCGGAACATATTCTATATCAGAATTGCCGACAGGCTCGTCATCATGACTACAGCCTGTCAGCAATAGAAAAAAACATGTAAGAAACGTGAGTCTTAGCATGCCTTGAAACTCATATCAAGTCCATTCACCGAATGGGTCAATGCCCCCACGCTGATGAAGTCGACACCCTGCTCGGCATAGTCGCGAATGGTGTCAAACGTAATGCCGCCACTCGACTCCGTCTCATAGCGTCCAGCAATGATCTCCACGGCTTTCTTTGTATCGGGCACCGAGAAATTGTCGAGCATGATACGATCCACGCCTCCGTGATCCAATACCTGCTGCAACTCGTCGAACGAGCGAACCTCTATTTCGATCTTCAGCTGCAAGCCCTTCTCGTCCAGATACTTATGACAGCGGTCAATGGCATTGACAATACCCCCGGCAAAGTCCACGTGGTTGTCCTTCAACAGAATCATGTCGAAGAGACCGATGCGGTGGTTGCACCCTCCGCCAATCTTCACGGCCTGCTTCTCCAGCATACGCAAGCCGGGAGTCGTCTTGCGGGTATCCAGCACACGGGTCTTGGTACCCTTCAGACGCTGCACATACTTGTCAGTCATCGTGGCAATACCACTCATGCGCTGCATGATGTTCAGCATCAGACGCTCCGTCTGCAACAGCGAGCGGACCTTACCCGTCACCACCATAGCGATGTCGCCCTTCTTCACGCGGGTGCCGTCACCCATCAGCACCTCGACCTGCATCTCGGGGTCAAAGTGGTGGAACACTTCCTTGGCAATCTCTACACCAGCCAAGATACCGTCTTCCTTGATCAGCAGGTGGCTCTTGCCCATAGCATCCTCGGGAATACAGCACAATGTGGTGTGATCACCATCGCCAATGTCCTCGGCAAACGACAAGTCAATCAACCTGTCGACGAGCTCTTTGACATCCATGTCATAGTTCGGCCTGTAGAAATCAATACTTAACATAAGCCCTTATCTTTAAACTTTAATCTTTCAACTATTTAATCTTGTATTGGTCCTTAAACAGGTACACGCCAATACCTACACGCAGACCATAGCAAGTATAGTCGAACTTTTTGGTTGACACGTCCAAATACAACTCTGGCTCCAGCGTCACGGTGCGTCCCAGGAAGAAGGCATAGCCCAATTGGAAATTAGGCAACACGTCGTTGTAGTTCTCGGCATGTTTGTACTTCAGACCAGCACCCAGATAGAGACCGTTCTGCACGATGTAATAGCGGGCTCCGGCACCCAGCACGAAGCTGTCGCCACTCTTGTCCCAATGGTCCCAGCCAAATTCGCCCAAAGCCATCAGGTCGTCAGCAAACATATAGCCTAATTTGGCATTCAGTCCCAAATGGAATTCCTTGGTTTGGTTACTGACGTCAATACCCGACAACGAGGCTCCGATATAGCCCTTACCTTTTTCAAACTGGGCGTTGGCTGCAACAGACATCACCAGCGCCACAACAAATAATGCAATTTTCTTCATATTATAATTATTAATGTTCAACGTTCAAAGTTCTTATACCAACGGCCAAACCATACGCACGCAATGCACAGACAGGCAATACCGAAGTAATAGCCTATATCACCCAGGCCTAACATCTGCTTCGACACGAAGACATATGTCGAACACACAGTGGTCATAAACAATGCAGGAATCAGCGCAATCCAGAACGGCTTCTTGTTACGCACCAGATACACTGTCAGCGTCCATAGCGTGAATACAGATAGGGCCTGATTCGACCAGCCGAAATACTGCCAAATCGTGTTGAAACCGTCAGGATTCGATATCTGCCACACCAGCATGCCAATGCTGCAGAGGAACATGGGAATACATATCATGAGACGTTTTACGATGGGACGCTGGTCCAGTTTCAACCATTCGGCTACAATCAGACGTCCTGAGCGGAATGCCGTATCGCCACTGGTAATCGGTGCAGCCACCACACCCAACATAGCCAGAATGGCACCAGCCACACCCAGCCAGTCGTTACAAACCAGGTTCACTACTGCCGGAGCAGAAGTGTAAAAGCCCTTGTCGGCACCGGCTATCAGCTCGTAACCAGGCGCCGGATCGGCATAGAAGAACCACGAGGCCACGGTAGCCCAGATGAGTGCAACCACACCCTCAGTGATCATGGCACCATAGAAAATGGGACGACCCATCTTCTCACTCTTCACGCAACGGGCCATCAACGGAGTCTGCGTAGCGTGGAAACCACTAATGGCACCACAGGCTATCGTGATAAACAGTGCTGGGAATATGGCATCCGTCCATTTCTCGGGCTGGGCCTCGGCACCCATATTATATAGGTGCGACCACAACTCCGGCAACTGGGGCCACTTCACGTAGAGTACCACCAACAGCGCCCCTGCCATAAACAGCAGCGAGAAGGCAAATAGCGGGTATACCTTACCGATAATCTTGTCGATGGGCAGCATGGTGGCAATAATATAATAGGCAAAGATGATGGCTACCCACATCAACGTCTCGCCACCAATGGAATGCAGAATCTCGGCGGGGCTGTAAACGAACACCGTTCCCACCATGATGAGTAGCAACACAGTAAATACCAGCATCACCGACTTGGTGGCCTTGCCCAGATACTTACCAATCAGTTCCGGCAGTCCGGCACCGTCGTGGCGCATCGACAGCATACCCGACAGGTAGTCGTGCGTGGCACCGGCAAAGATACAACCAAAAACAATCCACAGGTAGGCAGCAGGTCCGAACTTCGCACCCATAATGGCACCGAAAATAGGACCCGTACCCGCTATGTTCAGAAACTGAATCATAAACACCTTCCAGTTCGGAAGCACGATGTAGTCAAGTCCGTCGGCCTTGGCAACGGCGGGCGTTACACGGTCATCTGGCGCCATCACCTTCTCCACGAAGCGGCCGTAAAGCAGATAACCCAACACAAGAGCCATCAGGCTCAAAGTAAATGAAATCATTTCTTTTCTTGTTTAAATTTACGAATCATATTTTACTTGGTGCGGAAAGGTTTAAGGAGTGGAATCTCCTCGCAGAGGGCATCAGCTAACAGACTGGCAACGACCTGGGCACCATAGATGTTGTAATGGGTGTTGTCCTGCTTGCCTTGGGGCTCGCTGGGTTCTTCGCCCGGACGGAACCACATGTGGAGCTTTTTGGAACCTTCGGTGCCCAAACCTTGTTCCAGGTCGTGGGTGATGCGGTTGGCATCAACAAAATAGCAGTTCATGCGCTGGGCTACGTCGCGTGGTGCCACACGGTAGAGTCCGTGAGTGTCGACAAGTGTGTCGCCCTCAACCATCTTTACACCGTCCTTGAAGGTGGTGTTACGTAATAACTCGTCATCGGCCACTTCAGGAGCTTTGACCAGAAAGTTACGGCGTACCACACAGTTCATCAACACGGGGATACCACCTCGTTCACGCGTCTCGCGGACATATTTGGCTAAATTGTAGTCGAAGGTAGACCCCGGATCAGTATGACGGCTGGGCTGAGGTTTCTCGTCGTTATGTCCGAACTGGATGATGACATAATCGCCAGGACGGATGAGCGACAGCACCTTGTCCCAACGGCCCTCGTCGATGAAACTCTTTGACGAGCGGCCATTGACGGCATGGTTGTCGACACGAATATACTCCGGATTGAAACAACGCTGCAACATCATACCCCACCCTCGCTCAACCTTGCCATTGGTGGTATCCTTATTGGCTGCCGTAGAGTCGCCAATAACGAAGATGGTGGTGGTCTTATCCTTCGTGGCCGACATTAGCACGACGGCCAATGCAATCAAGAATGTGAATAGCGTCGCTTTTCTCATGACAGCAGCTTGTTTATGAGTTCATCCACGGTCAACATCTGTTGTTCGCCAGTTTCCATATTCTTCAACGTTACCTTACCCTCATTAATTTCGCTCTCTCCAGCCAGTGCTACAAAAGGAATCTGCTTGGCATTGGCGTATGACATCTGCTTCTTCATCTTCGCAGCATCGGGGTATATTTCAGCACGAATGCCTTGCGCGCGAACCTTATTTATAATAGGCAGGCAATATGCTGTCTCGCGTTCACCGAAATTAATGAAAAGCAGCTGGGTAGTCGTGACAGAATCCTTGGGATAGAGGTCGAGGGCATTCAGCACGTCGTAGATGCGATCGACACCAAACGAGATGCCTACACCAGAAAGGCCCGGCATACCGAAGATACCCGTGAGGTTGTCGTAACGACCACCACCGCTGATGCTACCCATCGGCGTATCGAGTGCTTTCACCTCGAAGATGGCACCCGTATAATAACTGAGGCCACGGGCCAGCGTGAGGTCGAGCTGAATCTCGTTGTTCAGCGTAGTCAGGAGACTAAGAATATAACGTGTCTCCTCGACGCCCTTCAAGCCTGTCTCGCTGTCTTTCAGCACCTCGGCAATGGTGGCCAGCTTCTCTTCGTTGGTACCTTCCAGCATGATGATAGGCTGGAGCTTCTGAATCTGCTCTTCGCTCAGGCCATCCTCACGCAGCTCCTTATTGACATTGTCAATACCAATCTTGTCGAGCTTGTCAATAGCTACCGTGATATCAACAATCTTATCAACTGCACCGATGACCTCGGCAATGCCAGTCAATATCTTGCGGTTGTTAATCTTAATCTGTACGCGGACGCCAAAACGGGTGAATACCGTATCGACAATCTGCATCAGCTCGACCTCGTTGAGCAACGAGTCAGAACCAACGACGTCGCCATCGAACTGATAGAACTCACGATAACGGCCCTTCTGAGGACGGTCAGCACGCCAAACAGGTTGTACCTGATAGCGCTTGAAGGGCAGCTGCAGTTCCTCGCGATGCATCACCACATAGCGGGCAAAAGGCACGGTGAGGTCGTAGCGCAGACCTTTCTCACAAATCTTTGAGGCCAGACGCAGCGTATTGCGTTCCTTGAGTTCCTCGTCGTCAATCTTCGACAGATAGTCGCCTGAGTTCAGAATCTTGAACAACAGCTTGTCGCCTTCCTCGCCATACTTACCCATCAGCGTTGCCAGCGTCTCCTGGGCAGGTGTCTCAATCTGCTGGAAACCGTAGAGTTCATAGACACTACGAATGGTGTTGAAAATATAGTTGCGCTTGGCCATCTCAACAGGGCCAAAGTCGCGCGTTCCCTTAGGTATACTTGGTTTCTGTGCCATTTACTTACGAACGATGGTTTGTGCACGGTCAGGACCGATGCTGATAATCTTAATGGGAGTTTCAAGTTCCTTCTCAAGGAAAGCGATATAATCCTTGAAAGCCTTGGGGAACTGGTCCTCGCTGGTGAACTTGGTCATATCGGTCTGCCAGCCTGGCAACTCCTCATAGACGGGCTCGATGCCCTTCTCGATGTCGTAGGGGAAGTCACGTGTCAACTCGCCATTAACCTTGTAGGCGGTACAAGCCTTGATGGTGGGGAAGTCGTCGAGCACGTCACTCTTCATCATGATGAGCTGGGTGACACCGTTGACCATAATAGAATAGCGCAGGGCTACGAGGTCGATCCAGCCACAACGGCGCTCACGACCCGTGACGGCACCATACTCATGACCGAGGTCACGAATCTTCTTGCCAGTCTCGTCGAACAGTTCCGTGGGGAAAGGTCCTGCACCAACGCGTGTGCAGTAGGCCTTCATAATGCCAAACACCTCGCCAATCTTGTTGGGGCCAATACCCAGACCTGTGCAGGCACCAGCACAGATGGTGTTCGATGAAGTCACAAAGGGATAGCTACCAAAGTCGACGTCGAGCATCGTGCCCTGAGCACCCTCGCAGAGAATGCTCTTGCCTGAGCGCAGCACATTATTGATCTCATGCTCGCTATCGACCAAGTGAAACTGACGGAGATACTCAATACCCTCCAGCCACTTCTTCTCGACCTCAGCAATGTCGTAGTCGAAATTTAGCGACTTTAGGATAGCCTCGTGGCGAGCTTTGTGTGCAGCATACTTCTCCTCGAAGTTCTCGAGGATATCGCCTACACGCAGACCATTACGGGAAATCTTGTCCGTATATGTCGGACCAATGCCCTTACCAGTAGTACCTACCTTGTTCTTACCTTTCTGGGCTTCGTAGGCAGCATCGAGCACACGATGGGTAGGCATGATGAGGTGAGCCTTCTTTGAAATATGCAGACGCTCCTTCAGCTCATGACCACTGGCCTCCAGTGCCTTAGCCTCGTCCATAAACAGATCCGGAGCCAACACGACACCATTACCGATGATGTTGACTTTACCGCCTTGGAAGATACCTGATGGAATAGAACGCAATACATACTTCTGGCCCTCGAACTCCAGGGTGTGGCCCGCATTGGGACCGCCTTGGAAGCGGGCTATCACATCATACTGAGGGGTCAGCACGTCGACCACCTTACCTTTACCTTCGTCGCCCCACTGCAAACCGAGCAGGACATCAACTTTTCCTTGATTCATTGTTGTTATATTATTTGTTTTTATTGTTTTGCTAATTGTTGTCTTTGTTTTCGTGTAATCTTGGCTTGACAGGTGCTGCAGATGCCATAGACATACAACGAGAAACCGTCCTTGCGGAAACGCTTCAGATGATGGGCACTGATTGCGTCGGTGATTTTAACTGACTTAAACTCCGAGACCTTGCCGCATACGGTACATATCTGATGGCAGTGACTGTTGTTGTCGTAGCAGGCCTCGTATTTCGTCGAGCCCTGGAATCGGTGGCGGATGACCAGACGCAGTTCCATGAACAACTTTAACGTGTTATAAAGAGTGGCACGACTTACTGGAAACCGTTCCTCTTCATTGAGTTTGTCGCCCAATTCCTCCAAGGTGAAATGCTCGCTGGTGTCATATATCGCATCGAGGATAGCGAAACGCTCTGGAGTCTTGCGCAGATGGTTTTGTTCCAAATAGCTGGTCAGAATATTTCTGACCGTATCCTTGACATTTTCTTTCATTTTATGTGGTTAAATCGGTTAAAACCGCACAAAATTACAACTTTTTCTTTAGAAAACGGCAAGAATTATTTAAAAAAAATCTAAATTGACCGATTTCAGTGCACTTTTTGCCAATCGCTCGTAGACGAGTCCCAATTCAGCAAAGCGTATGATGCTCTGCATGGCTGCTTTGCGAACGGACATAAAAGGCCCCTGAAGGGCAACAAGTGCCTGGTCGATAAATTCGTTGATACCCCGCTCGTTCGGCTCCTGACCATTCATAAACAATCGTGACAACACGTGGAATCCGCACAGCTGGTAATGCTCCTTGTCTGTGGCTATCCACTGGTAGGCTTTCTCTGGTGCATACGGCAGGTGTTGCCACAGGTTAAAAGCGACTTGCTCGGCAATTTCCTGCGAGGGAACCTGCTCCATCCAGATATCACACACCTCAGGGAGCATTTCTTCGGGCGGCATCAGCATCGTTGCAAGTATCTTACATTCGCGGACATTTTCTTTCCATAGTGCAATGGCGAGGTCATAAACGGTGAATGGTGAATGGTTAGTGATCAACGAGGATTTGATTTCCTCAGCCCTGTCCTTTAGGCGCGGAAGAGTGGCACCCCAGTTGAGATGATAGTTCAATCCCTTATCGCGCATAGATTGTGCCACTGCACCGTCCATCAACTGACGGAACGACTGTTTGATGTCCTTGATCATCTGATTAATATCTTCCATATCTTCCAACTATCAACTGACAACTTTCAACTAGATAAGCGTGGCATATTCTGAACTGTAGCGCAGCATCTGATGTGCATACGATTCAGCGTAATTCACCATGATGTCACAAATATCACCCTTGTCATCAAAAACAGGAATAAGCTGCGGATTGATAAATCCCTTGTATGGTGCCAGGTTAAGTTTCTCGTAACGGTCCAGAACCTCCTGATGGATTCTCGGATCGACTTGCACGGCATAGCGTTCTACCAATTGACGGGCAGCATCATAGTCGCCTTCGCTCTTGATGCGCTGTATTTCAGCCAACAGGCGGGCAAAGAGTTGACGCAGGGCTTCGTAGTCAATGATGTTCACGAAGGTTTTGCCTTCTCGTTTCTCCATGCGGATGACATCATCCCTACCCTGTTCATAGCACCAATGGGCTATCAGCGCACGGTTGCGCATGTGGGCTTCCTCAATCTGTGCACCAGGCTGGATACGGATGAGTTGGGTCATCAGTCCATTCATAATATAAGTATAGTACTGCGACTTGTATGCTTCACCATCGGGAACCAATCCCAACTCGACGAGTTTGGCATCGGCAATGTAGTAAAGACCGAACAGGTCGGCCCTAGCCTCCTCTATTGTATTGCCGTATGCTTTCAGCGCATCAGGATCAGTGTCTGGTAACAATCGTCCACTACCATGTCCCAGACATTCGTGCAGGTCCGTATGAAGATTATCGCATACATCTCCGTATTTCTCTATCAATGAGAGCGTTGTGCTGTCAATGACGAATTCTTCCTTGAAGCCATTACCATGGGCAGCCTTGTTATAGGCATCAGTGATATTCGAAATAGTAATGCTCTTCGAACCGTGTTGAGCTCGAATCCAGTCGGCATTGGGGAGATTGATACCGATAGCCGTCGATGGGTATTCGTCGCCACCCAGCATGACGGCACAAATGGCATTGGCTGTCACACCCTTAACCTGTGGTTTACGGAAGCGCGGATCGACAGGTGAATGGTCTTCGAACCACTGGGCATTCTGACTGATGGTCTGCGTACGCCTGGTGGCCTCAAGGTCTTTGTACTCCACGATACCCTCCCAGGATCCTTTCAGTGCCAAGGGATCGCCATATACCTCGATGAAACCATTGACAAAGTCTATCCTACCCTCGAGTTCCGACACCCATTCGATGCAATAATCATTGAACAGCCGCAGGTCGCCAGTATTGTAATATTGTATCAAGAGTTCTATGACGCGGGCCTGTTTGTCGTTCTCGGTCACACTTTTAGCCTTTTCCAGCCAATAGACGATGTGACGGATGGCGTTGGCGTATCGGCCTTCAGCCGACCATATTTCCTCGTGAATGCCATTTTTATCTTTCACCAACGTTGTGTTCAAACCATAAGATACTGGCTGATTGTCACGATCTGCTTGTGCTTTCTGTTGCCGGTAGAATTCTTCGGTCTCTTGTTGGGTGACACCATCGTAAAAATTACATGCCGATGTAACTACTAAGTCTTGTCCATTAGCCTTATTAACACGTTTGGGGAGCACGTCAGGATTGAAGATGACAGGAAACAGTTCCTGACACAATTCATCTACCGTCTGTCCGGAACGCAAAGGCAGTCGAGAGGATTCAACGATATACAATGCCTGACGCAGATAGTCGGCAGAGAATACGGGTATGAATTTCTCACAGCCATAGTGATGATAGATACCATTGGAAAACCACACCCGCTTCAGATAGATTTCCAATGCCTGGAACTCGTCCGTGTCGTGAGGAATCCGGAAATCAGTATATACCGCCTCGAGCATTTTACGGATGCGGAGGTTATACTTTCCAAACTGGTCGAATGTGATATCACGACCATAGAGGGTGGCTTGGGATAGGTAATATACCAACACTTTCTGAGACAAAGATAATTGCTCAAATCCGTTTAAACGGTATCTGAGCAATTGTAAGTCGGCGAATCGTTCGTCTAAATAGTTCATTTAGCAGAACTCTTCCTCTTTTTAGTACCTTTAACAGCCTTGGCAGTCTTGGTAGGCTTAGCTGGTTTGACAACTTCGCCCGGATGCAATGCAAGCTGTTGAAGACGGAACTGGCGTGGCGTCATATGCATCATCTTGTAAAACGATGCGTAGAACGACTGTCTGTTGGAGAAGCCGACCATGTCGCTAATCTCCTCCATGCGCAGCTTCTGATATCTGCGGTCGACAAGGATGGCCATAGCTTCCTCAATACGGAACTTGTTGATGAACGAAGTGTAGTTCATGTGGAAACGTACATTGACCACCGCTGAAATGTAACGGGTGTTTGTACCTAAGTCTTCGGCAAGTTTCCTGGCTGAATAATCTTTGTCCAAGTACTTTTTCTCCATGACGATGATGCGGTTGATCTTCTCTTTCATCTCGTCCATCAACTTAGGGTTCACGAGACTCCGGTAGTGAGCCTCTTTTTCCTTTTTCTCAGTAATATTATACTTGGTCATACCCTAATTGTTGGTGAATAATAAATAATTACGTTGCAAATATACGAAAGAAATTCCACAAATCACCAAATCGTTTAGCAAAAAAAAGTTAAAAGTGTCAAAATAATTGCATTATGTCCTAAACCATAAGAATTACAGGTCCTGCAAAAGTATGTTTCTGCTGTCTTTCAGATAGTTAGAACGCATTTCAAGTGCTTCTGCCCAACGTCCTGTGAAGTGTTTGCTGATATCAAGATCTATCTTCCATTGTCCGCGTGATTCCAAACGGTCAATCATTGTTCCTAATGTCAGATTCTGAATATCCATTGCAGGGACAAAACGGCTCTCCTCACCTTTCTCGTCGTTGGTGATTTCTATCAACAGTCCTGCATCAATCAGTTCGTATATCAGGTCAGTAACGAAGCGGATGGGAATAGAAGTTTCTTCTCGCAGTTCCAACAGGGAATATGGTTTATTGCCATTAGCGAAGCGCTGACAAATACGGCTCATCAGTAGCGAACAAAGCAGAATCTTGTAGCGATGACTGATTTCTCCTGCATTTGCATCATAGTCGTAATAGTCGAGGTTCTGGTTGGTATAGCACAGCTCTGCACCAAACAGACAGATGGTCCACGATATCTGCGTCCATAACATGAACAATGGCAAAGCAGCAAACGAACCGTAGATGGCATTATAGCTGGAGAGGAATATCTGTGAATGGATATACACGAACTGCAGTCCCTGCATAGCGATACCTGCCAATATACCGGGAATGACGACACTCGACAGCTTGACACGTGTATTAGGCATGAAGACATAGAGTGCTATGAACATCAGCGACATCAGTGCATAGGGCGATAGGTCTATCAGCCATCTGACGGCTGTGCTAAGCATTTGAAAATCAGCCATTCCGTTGGCCACTGTAGCCAGGTAAATGCTGATACCCGATGAGAGCACAATCAGTATGGGAGCCACAAAAAACATGGCCAAATAGTCGGTAAAGGTACGGAACACAGAGCGGCCTTTCTTTACCTGCCAGATTTCGTTGAATGCGTCCTCGATATTGTTTACCAGCATCATGACTGTATAAAGCATGAACAGCAAACCGATTCCCAGGAATATACCGCTCTTAGTATGTACCAAATAGCTGTTGACAAAGCCGATGATGGTTTCTGCGACCTGCGGCTGTGTGGAAAGTGCGTCGCGAAACCACATCTCAATATATTTGTTGTAACCGAAACCACGGGCAATGGCAAAGACTACGGCACAGATGGGAACGATGGCCAATAGCGTGGAATAAGTCAGTGCTGAGGCCCTGGTCATCACACGCTTGGCAGTAAAGAACCGAACAGCTAGCAGAACCTTCTTCAGTACATTGACAAAGAGGTAACGCAAAGGCGACACGTCGCCCTGCGTAATCCGCCAAATGCCGATTCTGAGAAATTGAATAATCTGCTTCACCTCTTTAGAAATAAAAAAAGCACTGCTCCTATAAGCCGGGTTCTGTGACTCTCCACAAAGAGAGACGTCTGCCATTTATCTACTCCGTGGGTTACCTCACGGCTCAAGCATTCTACCCTCCGTCGTAGCACGAGGCTTTGGGCGGACGACCCTCAACCGACGGTATACATGAACTTGCAGCCTCCAGACGGAACAGCCCAGCGATTACCCGCTGGCTGGTGGGCTCTTACCCCACCTTCTCACCCTTACTCTTTCGAGCGGTTATTTTCTTCTTCCGGCTCCAGCTGTCACCAACTGCTGGCACTTTCACCAGTGGAGCGTCCTATGCTGCCCGGACTTTCCTCTCGTGCCTTTTTCGACACCAGCGACAGACCGGAACACTGCTTTCAGGGTGCGAAGTTACGAATAATTATTCACATAAACAATAAAATGCAAGAAAAAGTGCAAAAAAAACACCAATTTGCTTTGTCTTTTGCATAAATCTTCGTACCTTTGCAGCCCAGAATGAATTCAACAATCACAGCAGACGATATGACAAAACAACTGAAAAAGGTGCTGGTTTTAGGTTCAGGCGCCTTGAAAATCGGACAAGCTGGCGAGTTTGACTATTCTGGCTCCCAGGCACTTAAAGCATTACGTGAAGAAGGCATTTCTTCCGTGTTAGTAAACCCCAACATCGCTACGATTCAGACCTCTGAAGGTATTGCCGACAAGGTGTATTTTCAGCCGGTTACCACGCACTTCGTGACGGAAATCATCAAGAAGGAGCGTCCTGACGGTATTCTGCTGGCCTTTGGTGGTCAGACAGCCTTGAACTGCGGTACCGAGCTTTACCAGACGGGTGTGCTGAAAGAGTATGGTGTCGAGGTGCTGGGAACCAGTGTCGAAGCCATTATGAATACGGAAGACCGCGACCTCTTTGTGAAGAAACTCGATGAGATTCAGCTGAAGACTCCTGTCTCGCACGCTGTCGAGAATATGGAGGATGCTCTGAAGGCTGCTCACGAAATCGGTTTCCCCATCATGATCCGTTCGGCCTACGCCCTGGGCGGTCTGGGTTCTGGAATCTGTCCTGACGAGAAGAAGTTCATTGAACTGGCTGAGTCAGCCTTCACCTTTGCTCCCCAAATTTTGGTCGAGGAATCGCTGAAGGGCTGGAAGGAGATTGAGTTCGAGTGCATCCGTGATGCCAACGACCACTGCTTCACCGTTGCCTCTATGGAGAATTTCGACCCGCTGGGCATCCACACCGGCGAGTCTATCGTCGTAGCTCCTACCTGTTCGCTCACTGAGGAGCAGGTGAAGATGCTGCAGGAGATTACTATCCGCTGTGTGCGTCATCTGAACATTGTTGGCGAGTGCAACATCCAGTTTGCCTTCAATGCCGAGACCAACGACTACCGCATCATTGAGATTAACGCTCGCTTGAGCCGAAGCAGCGCATTGGCCTCAAAGGCAACGGGTTATCCCCTCGCCTTCGTTGCTGCAAAGATTGCATTAGGATACACGCTCGACCAGATTGGCGAGATGGGTACGACCTCGTCGGCCTATGTTGCTCCGAGCCTCGACTATATGATTTGTAAGATTCCTCGCTGGGACCTCACCAAGTTCGTTGGCGTCAGCCGTCAGATCGGTTCGTCGATGAAGTCCGTGGGTGAAATCATGTCTATCGGACGCTCGTTCGAGGAGATGATTCAGAAGGGTCTGCGCATGATCGGACAGGGCATGCACGGTTTCGTGGGCAACGACCACACGAAATTCGACAACCTGGACGATGCTTTGGCCAACCCCACCGACCTGCGTATCTTCGCCATCGCCCAGGCTTTGGAGGAAGGTTACACCATCGACCGTATCGAAGAACTGACCAAGATCGACAAGTGGTTCCTGGTTCGTCTGAAGCACATCGTCGACCTGAAGCACGAGCTACAGAAGTACGACTCGCTGCAGTCATTGCCCGACGCTCTGCTCCTGGAAGTCAAGCAGTGCGGTTTCTCTGACTTCCAAATTGCCCGCTTCGTGCTGAAGCCTCAGGGTGGCAATATGGAGAAGGAGAATCTGACCGTCCGCCAGTATCGCAAGCAGCAGGGCATCATGCCGTCAGTAAAGCGCATCCCCACTGTTGCCAGCGAGCATCCCGAACTGACCAACTACCTGTATTTCACATACACCCATACGCCGGCCTTCGCACAGCCCAACGGCCAGCCTTACACGCCCGCACACGACATTTCTTATTATAAGAACGAGAAGTCGGTCATCGTACTCGGTTCGGGTGCCTACCGCATCGGTTCCTCTGTAGAGTTTGACTGGTGCTCGGTGAATGCCATCAACACCGCCCGCAAACTGGGTTACAAATCGATTATGATCAACTACAACCCCGAGACGGTATCTACTGACTACGACATGTGCGACCGCCTGTATTTCGACGAGCTGTCACTCGAGCGCGTACTCGACGTCATCGACCTCGAGCAGCCCCGTGGCGTCATCGTCAGCGTGGGTGGACAGATTCCTAACAACCTCGCTATGAAGCTGCATCGTCAGGGTGTTCCCGTGCTGGGCACCAGCCCTGTCGACATCGACCGTGCAGAGAACCGCGACAAGTTCTCGGCCATGCTCGACAAACTTGGCATCGACCAGCCTCGCTGGCGCGCCCTCACCTCGTTCGAGGATGTGAAGGAGTTCGTCGAGGAGGTCGGCTATCCCGTACTCGTTCGTCCTTCTTACGTGCTCTCGGGTGCTGCCATGAACGTCTGCTACGACGAAGAGGAGCTGCACCGCTTCCTCAATATGGCTACTGAAGTATCGAAGGAATTCCCCGTCGTGGTGTCTAAATTCATGACCGAGACCAAGGAGATTGAGTTCGACGCCGTTGCCGACAAGGGTGAGGTCGTCGAGTATGCCATCTCAGAACACGTAGAGTATGCCGGTGTGCACTCTGGCGACGCCACGATGGTGTTCCCCGCACAGCACATCTACTTCTCTACCATTCGTCAGATCAAGAAGATTTCGCGCAAGATTGCAAAAGAGCTCAATATCAGCGGACCGTTCAACATCCAGTTCCTTGCCAAGAACCGTGAGGTGAAAGTCATCGAGTGTAACCTGCGTGCGTCGCGTTCATTCCCCTTCGTATCGAAGATTCTGAAGCGTAACTTCATCGAAACCGCTACGAAGATTATGCTCGACGCCCCCTACTCTCGCCCCGACCGCTCGGAGTTCGACATCGACCGCATCGGTGTCAAGGCTTCGCAGTTCTCGTTTGCACGTCTGCAGAATGCCGACCCCGTTTTGGGTGTTGATATGTCGTCAACTGGTGAAGTAGGCTGTCTGGGTGACGACCTTAACGAGGCCATGCTCAACTCCCTGATTGCCACTGGTTACCGTCTGCCCGCCGCTGGTTCCAATATTTTGATTTCGTCGGGTGCTGCCAAGGGTAAGGTGTCACTCCTGGAACCCGCTATGCAGCTGGTGAAGAAAGGTTACAAGGTTTATGCTACCGGTGGTACCGCCAAGTTCTTCAACGAGAATGGTGTTCCCGCTACAGCTGTCAGCTGGCCCGACGAGGAAGGCGACAACAATGTGATGGACATGATTGCCCAACACCAGTTCGCACTCATCGTCAATGTGCCTAAGAACCACACCAAGCGTGAGCTCACCAACGGCTATCGCATCCGTCGTGGAGCTATCGACCACAACATTCCTCTGATGACTAACGTCCGTCTGGCCAAGGCCTTCATCGAAGCCTTCACGGCATTATCTCAGAATGATATCAAGATCAAGTCTTGGCAGGAATATAACGCATAATCACGATGAAAGCTATCAAATTATTCATGGCTATTGCTAGCATGCTGGTGGCAGGCGTATCCTGCGCCCAGAAGATAGATGCGCCCAAAACCAAGGCGCTGGTCGTATACTACTCTCAGACGTCGAACACGAAGACCGTCGCACAGGAGATAGCTAACCACCTGGGTGCCGACATCAAAGAGATTCAGGCCGTGAAGCCTTACGACGGCGATTTCCAGGCAACCATCTCGCGTTCCATGAAGGACCGTCAAGAGGGTGTATTGCCCGAAATCAAGCCGCTCGATGTCGACTTCTCCAACTACGACGTCATCTTCCTCGGCTATCCCATCTGGTTTGGCACCTATGCCCCTCCCGTTGAGACCTTCCTCGAGCAGGTCGACCTGAGCGGCAAGAAGATTGTGCCCTTCTGCACCTTCGGTAGCGGTGGTCTCGACTCCAGCGTCAAAGACCTGTCAGCCCGTCAGCCCAAGGCCGACATCCTGCCTGGCTATGGTGTCCGTGCAGCCCGTCTGAAAGCCGTTCCACAGGAGGTCGACCAGTTCCTGAAGGCCGGTGGATTCATCAAGGGTGAATACACCCAGCTGGCTCCATTCCCCGAGCAGCATGCCGTCAGTGCCGAGGAGTCGGCCATCTTCGACAAAGCTGTCGGTGACTACCCCATGATTCATGCCAAGGCTGAGACCGTAGCACAGCGCGCCATTCCCGGTGGTATTGAATACCTGTTCACCGCCAAGGACACTCCGCGCGATGGTGGGCAGAACATGCCCCCGGCAGGTCCGATGAAGGTATATGTCATCGTGCTTAACGGTCAGGCCCCTGAATTCACGCAGGTTGTCAGATAACAAAACTAACAAGACAATAACATCACCAATGGGAGATCAGTTCACATGAACCGGTCTCCCATTTATTATCAAAAATGCAAAAATAATAGCTATTTTTTTGTATTTTGCTCGCTTATTCGAAATTTTACATTATCTTTGCAATCAGAAATGAAGAAATGTATACTATGCATATTGTTTCTGCTGCTGATGGCGGTGGCAGTGAGTGGCGAGCCGAAATACGAAGTTCGTGCCGTGTGGCTGACTACAATTGGGGGCATTGACTGGCCCTCGAGCTATGCGCACGACGGTATGGGCATCGGTGAGCAGAAACGACAGTTGACAGATATGTTGGACCGCCTGAAGAAGGCGGGAGTGAATACGGTGATGTTGCAGACCCGCGTGCGCGCCACGACGATATACCCCTCCGGACTGGAGCCGTGGGACGGGTGCTTGAGCGGAAAACCAGGCAAGAGTCCGGGCTACGACGCCCTGCAATATGCTATCGACGAATGTCATCGTCGGGGTATGGAGTTGCACGCCTGGGTGGTGACCATCCCCATCGGAAAATGGAACTCGTATGGTTGCCAGCAGTTGCGTCGCAATTATCCGTCGCTGGTCATGAAGATCGGTGAGGAGGGATATATGAATCCGGAACGCGCGGGAACAGCGGACTACCTGACCAGTATCTGTGAGGAGATAGTGAGCCGATACGACATCGACGGCATCCACCTGGACTACATCCGATACCCCGAAACATGGCGCGGAGCGAAGTCGGCCAAATACATCACGGACATTGTCAGATCCATCAATAGGAAGGTGAAGGCATACAAACCGTGGGTAAAGATAAGTTGTTCGCCAATAGGAAAATACGACGATTTGGCGCGCTATTCCTCGAAGGGATGGAACGCCCGCCGACAGGTGGCACAGGATGCACAGGGGTGGCTGCGCGATGGACTGATGGATCAACTCTACCCGATGATGTATTTCCAGGGGAACAACTTCTATCCCTTCGCCATCGACTGGCAGGAAAACAGCTACGGTCGTACCATCGTCAGTGGATTGGGCATATATATGCTGCACCCCCGCGAGCGCAACTGGCCACTGAGCGAGGTGGAACGCCAGATGAACGTCACCCGTAGCCTCGGCATCGGACACTGTTATTTCCGTGCCAAGTTCCTGTTGGACAACGTAAAGGGTGTCTACGACTTTGTAAGCCGTTTCGACAGACATCCCGCACTGATACCGCCCATGACATGGGCACAAAGCATCGCCCCCACAGCTCCCACGACACTCAACGTGGTGCATACTATGCAGGGTGACCGCCTGAGTTGGAACGGAGCGACGGACCGCAGCGACGGCCCCTACCTTTTATATAATGTGTATGCCTCGACGGAGATGCCCGTAGACACCAGCAATCCCCAGAATCTGCTGGCGTCGCGCCACCTGTGGAAGACGCTGGACGTTCCCCGCAGGCAGCATGCCCGTCCGCTGTATTATGCCGTGACAGCCATAGATCGCTATGGCAATGAGAGCAGCGCTATACAGGAAATGCGCAAGGCGACGAACGGTCCACTGCGCCAACCCCTAACCCCACTTACGCAGAACCCATGGAGAAAGTAATATTAGGCATAGATCCAGGCACGAACATTATGGGTTACGGCGTCATCAAGGTCGTGGACAACAAGGCGGAAATGGTGACGATGGGCGTCATCGACCTGCGCAAGTTCGGTGATGGTTACCTGAAACTGGGACATATCTTCGAACGGGTGACAGGCATCATTGAAGGCTATTTGCCCGATGAAATGGCCATCGAGGCGCCTTTCCTTCAGAAGAATGTTCAAACGACACTGAAGCTGGGACGTGCACAGGGAACGGCCATAGCTGCTGCCATTCATCGCGGCGTACCTGTACACGAATACGCCCCTATGAAAATCAAGATGGCCATTACGGGTAATGGTGCCGCATCGAAGGAGCAGGTGGCAGGAATGTTGCAACGGTTGCTGAAATTCGACGAAGAAGCGCTGACTAAGTTTATGGATGCCACCGATGCCCTAGGCGCTGCGTATTGCCACTTTATGCAGATGAACCGTCCGGAGAGTCAGGCGCACTACAAAGGCTGGAAGGACTTCGTGACAAAAAACAAGGAAAGGGTAAAAAAATAAAAAGGTATAAGAATAAAAGATGGGGAAAGTAACTGCGGTGATAGGCCGTAACGGAAGCGGCAAGACACAATACATTGACCAGCTACGCAAAATGCTGGCCTCGGATAGTGTGCGCCATATTGCTTTCTCCGACTCCTATGGTCCTAATGTCGACAGCCAGTATTATCTGCAACTACGGTGGAACCAGCATGACATCGATCATGAGACGCCTACCCTTGGCGAACTATTACAAAAAGCCTACCTGTTAGCTGGCGATGACACAGAGGAACGTCGGCAGATGAAGGAACAATTGTATCAGATGTTCCACATGGACGCTCTGATGGACAAATACATCATCTCGCTGTCGAGCGGTGAATTACGCAAGTTCCAACTGACGAAAACGCTGTTTGCCAATCCCCGCACACTCATCATCGACAATCCATTCATTGGGCTTGATGCTGAAACACGCGACCAATTGAAAGGACTGTTGCTGGTGCTGGCTCAAGAACGCGACATGGAAATTGTGCTCGTTATTGCCAAGACGGACGATGTACCGGATTTCGTGACGGAAACCATCGAGATGTCACCACAGGAGCCCGTTCCAGCGCACCTGTTGACACCTGTCCAGCGTGAAGCAATATTATCGCTGCCTTACCACGACAACGACTACGACTGCCAGCGGGTGGTTGACATGAAGCACGTCAGCATCCGCTATGGCGAACGGACCATCCTGAAGGACTTGGACTGGACGGTGATGAACGGCGAGCGGTGGGCATTGTTGGGGCAGAACGGCAGTGGCAAGTCTACCCTACTCTCGCTGATCTGTGCCGATAATCCGCAGAGCTATGCCTGCGACATCACATTGTTCGACAGACCTCGCGGTTCGGGTGAGAGCATTTGGGACATCAAGAAACACATTGGCTATGTGTCGCCGGAGATGCACCGCTCCTATAAACGAAACCTGCCTAGCATTCGTATTGTGGCCAGCGGCATGATGGACTCTATCGGACTCTATGCTGTGCCTTCTGAGCAAGACTATGATACCTGTCGATGGTGGATGGACATCTTCGGCATAGGACATTTGGCTGAACGTCCATTCCTACAACTATCGAGCGGCGAACAGCGACTGGTGCTGCTGGCACGAGCCTTTGTAAAAGACCCCCAGTTGCTGATACTGGACGAGCCGCTGCATGGGCTTGACCTGTGGAACCGACGCCTTGTGAAGGATGTGATTGAGACGTTCTTTCAGCGACGGAACAAGACGCTGATTATGGTGACCCACTACCAAGAGGAGCTGCCTGCCATTATTACACACCAGAAGTTTTTGGCACGGAATTTGTAACACCGTTGTCATATTAAAATAGTGAAATATCGAAATATAAAAGAATTATAGTGACAAGCCAGTTTTCACCAAAAGTATCCGAGATCTTAGCATTCTCGCGCGAAGAAGCCGCTCGTCTGGCCAGCCAGAGTGTGGCTCCTGAACACCTCTTGCTTGGCATCTTGCGCATGAAGGACGGGCCGGTAGTGGATTTGTTCCAGCGGCTCGACATCAACCTGCAAAATGTCAAGAACGAGTTAGAGACCCGTGTGCGGAATGATGAAATAGGAAGACCCATTTATACGCAACAATTAGTGTTAAACGATCATGCAAGCAATATCCTGAAACTCGCTGTGCTGGAGGCTCGCCTGCAACGCACCACGCGGGTAGAGGAACAACACGTGCTGCTTGCCATTTTGCACGATGCTGCAGAGAACGGAGCCAAACAAATATTGGAAATGAACAACATGAACTATGAAGACGCCCTGACCATGTTCAGCGTCAAAAACGGTATAGGACTGCCCGAGGAGGATTACGAAGAAGAGGAGCAGAACGATGCTTCCGGTAGTGCGTCCAGCGGTTCTTCCACTGGAAAAACGACAACAACCCAAACCAAACAGACGAAATCGAAGACGCCTGCTTTGGACAACTTTGGAACAGATTTGACCCAGCTGGCTTTGGAATCAAAGCTTGACCCCTGTGTGGGTCGTCAGCAGGAAATCCAGCGAGTGATTGAGATTCTTGGACGTCGTAAGAAGAATAACCCCATCCTGATTGGTGAACCCGGTGTGGGTAAGAGTGCCATCGTCGAGGGGCTGGCCCAGATGATTGCCTCGCGCCACTGTTCGCCCATGCTCTTCAACAAGCGCCTGGTCACACTTGATATGACAGGTGTGGTGGCCGGCACCAAATACCGCGGACAATTCGAGGAAAGAATGAAGATGCTGGTCAAGGAACTTGAGCAGAACCCTGACATTATTATATTTATCGACGAGATACACACCATGATAGGTGCTGGTTCCGCAGCCGGTACGATGGATGCTGCAAACATCCTGAAGCCTGCTTTGGCCCGCGGTACTATTCAATGCATCGGAGCCACCACACTGGACGAATACCGTAATTCCATCGAAAAGGACGGTGCTTTGGAGCGCAGATTCCAGAAGGTACTGGTTGAACCTACCACGGACGAGGAGACACTTCAAATACTGAAGAACGTCAAAGAACGCTATGAGTACCATCACCATGTGACCTATACCGACGAGGCCCTTGAGGCATGTGTCAAATTGACAGCCCGATATATCAACGACCGATTCATGCCCGACAAAGCCATCGATGCTATGGATGAGACGGGTTCTCGTGTCCACCTGCAGCATGCGAACATTCCACCCGAGATTACCGAGAAGGAGAAGGAAATCAAGGAGGTAAAGGAGCGCAAGCAGCAGGCAGTAAGCGATCAGGATTTCATGCTGGCAGCCAGCTATCGTGACCGTGAGACCGTGCTGTCGCGTGAATTGCAGGAGTTGAACCAGAAATGGCTCAATGGCGATGTAGATGTCCGTGAGAAAGTCACGGCAGAGGATGTGGCAACAGTGGTATCTATGATGAGTGGTGTACCCGTGCAGCGCATGGCACAAGAAGAAGGCATCCGCCTGAAGGGTATGGCACAGGAGCTGAAGTCGCACATCATCGCACAGGACAAAGCCATTGAGAAGATGGTTCGTGCCATCCAGCGTAACCGTGTCGGACTGAAAGAACCCAACCACCCCATTGGAGCCTTTATGTTCCTGGGACCGACAGGTGTGGGAAAAACCTACTTGGCTAAGAAACTGGCTGAGTTTATGTTCGGTTCTGCCGATGCGCTGATACGCATTGATATGAGTGAGTATACGGAATCGTTCAACGTGTCACGTCTGATTGGTGCCCCTCCGGGCTATGTTGGCTATGAAGAGGGTGGCCAGCTGACAGAACGTGTACGTCGTCACCCCTACTCCATCGTGCTGCTCGATGAGATCGAGAAGGCCCACGGCAACGTGTTCAATCTGTTGCTGCAAGTGTTGGATGAAGGTCGACTGACTGACGGCAATGGACGTTTCGTAGACTTTAGAAATACTGTCATCATTATGACTTCGAACGCTGGTACGCGTCAGTTGAAAGACTTCGGGCGCGGTGTGGGATTCAACACCAATTCGTCGGCTCTGATGCTGAACGAACAGGACAAGGAGCACGCACGTCAGATTGTGCAGAAAGCCCTGTCGAAGCAATTCTCACCCGAATTCCTGAATCGTCTGGATGAAATCATCACCTTCGACCAGTTGGATTTGGATGCCATCAAGCAGATTATCGACATTGAACTGAAGGGGCTCTTCCAGCGAATCGGCGATTTAGGTTTCCAAATTGAAATCAGCAACGATGCCAAGCAGTTCGTGGCTGAAAAAGGCTACGACGTGCAATTTGGCGCCCGCCCGCTAAAGAGAGCTATCCAGACATATATCGAGGACGGCATTTCGGAGATGATTGTCAACGAGGACCTTGTAGCAGGAACCACGATTGTCATCGACAAAGCCACAGATAAGGAAGAACTATCATTCAATATTAAAAACTAATATGTTATGAAGAAGACTAAGATTACTGTTGCGTCGCTCTGCATGCTGGCCCTGACGGCCACTGTGATTTCATCATGTGGTGCAGGAACATTCATGCAAACTATGGGAAGCGGCGGTACTGTTGGCAATATTTTCACCAGTGTCATCGGACTCGACAAAGTGTCAGAGAAGGGACTTATCGGTACCTGGAGATACGATAGCCCGGGTGTGGCCTTCACCAGTGAGAATCTGCTGGCTAAGGCTGGCGGTGAGGTTGCTGCCACGAAGGTTGAACAGGAACTGGCACCGTATTTCCAACAAGTAGGCATCTCATCGCAGAACACCAGCGTAATTTTCAATGAAGACAAGACCTTCAGGGCTACCATCGCCGGCAAGAGTTGGAGTGGAACATGGACGTTCGACGAAGCTTCTGCCAAGGTAACGCTTCAGGGGTTGCTGCTTAGCGTGAACTGCTATGCCAAGCGGGAATATGGCGGCATTGCCCTGCTCTTTGAATCGAAAAAACTGCTGACAGTTCTGCAGGCACTGGCTACACTCAGCGGCAACAGCACAGCCCAGAAAGTGGGTGACCTCAGCAAAAACTATGACGGCATCCGTCTTGGTTTTGATATGAAGAAATAATTAGTTGATCCGCAGGCACATCATCGTCAGGTCGTCATTCGGTTCGGCACCGTTACGATGTTTATTCACCTCATCCATCAATTTGAGTACTACCTTCTTGGCATTGTCTAACGACTTGTCGCTCAATATCTCGAGAATGCGGTCGTCACCAAACTGTTCCTGTTCTTTATTCTCCGCCTCGTTAAGTCCGTCGGAATAGAGGAACAGGGGGACACCCTTTATATTCTCAACCGTCTCACCCACGAATTCCAAACCGGGCCACAGACCAATCGGTG
>Ga0310696_10002303_pt1 | contig 25643 bp, 17 predicted proteins | sample AusTroGonzalo_MG_4_FD_203885 | JGI IMG/M metagenome (GOLD analysis project Ga0310696, IMG submission 203885) | Bovine rumen microbial communities from tropical cattle in Woodstock, Queensland, Australia - Gonzalo_02 (v2) (version 2) | ecosystem: Host-associated > Mammals > Digestive system >...
TGGATGCCCTCGTTGAGGGTGGGGTAGACGCCCTGCTCATCGAGACCATCTTCGACTCGCTGAATGCCAAGTGTGCCATTGATGCCGCTATGACGGTCATGCGTCAGCGCCAGGTGGAGCTGCCCATTATGCTTAGCGTCACCGTCAGCGACCTGGCCGGTCGCACGCTCAGCGGACAGACACTCGACGCCTTCCTGGCCTCCGTCTCCACCTATCCCATCTTCTCTATCGGACTGAACTGCTCGTTCGGTGCCCGCCAGATGAAGCCTTTCCTGAAGGCGCTGGCACAGCGTGCGCCATATTATATTTCGTGCTACCCCAATGCCGGACTGCCTAACTCGCTGGGTCTCTACGACGAGACTGCCGAGTCGATGGCGCCGCAGATTGGCGAGCTTATCGACGAGGGACTGGTGAACATCGTGGGTGGATGCTGCGGCACCACCGATGAGTTTATTGCCAAATACGTGCCGCTCGTTAGAGGTGAGAAGCGAGAGGTGAGAGGTGAGTGGAAGACGCCCCGTGTGCCGGTTCAGAAGCCACAAACCATGTGGCTCTCAGGTCTTGATTTGCTGGAAGTAGGACGAAGAGATAATTCTCTCACCTCTCACCTCTCACCTCTCACCTCTTTCACCAACGTTGGCGAACGCTGTAACGTGGCCGGCTCGCGCAAGTTCCTGCGACTCATCAAGGAGAAGCAGTACGACGAGGCCATCAGCATTGCCCGTAAACAGGTGAATGACGGTGCGCTGGTTATCGATATCAACATGGACGACGGCCTGCTCGATGCCCGCGAGGAGATGGTAAATTTCCTGAACATTATTGCTGCCGAGCCCGATATTGCCCGAGTGCCCGTAATGATAGACTCCTCGAAGTGGGATGTCATTGTCGAGGGACTGAAATGCGTGCAGGGAAAGAGCATCGTCAACAGTATCTCGCTGAAGGAGGGCGAGGACGTCTTCATCAGCCATGCTCAGGACTGCATGCGCTATGGTGCTGCCGTTGTCGTGATGTGCTTCGACGAGCAGGGACAGGCCACGAGCTACGAGCGTCGCATAGAGATAGCTGAGCGTGCATATAGGATTCTGACCCAGCGTGTTGGTATGAATCCGCTCGACATTATCTTTGACCCTAATGTGCTGGCTGTAGCTACGGGTATGGAGGAGCACAACAGCTATGCTGCCGACTTTATCCGCGCTACCGGTTGGATACACCAGAATCTGCCGGGAGCCCATATCAGCGGCGGTATCAGCAACCTCTCGTTCTCGTTCCGTGGCAACAACTATATCCGCGAGGCCATGCATGCCGTCTTCCTCTACCACGCCATCCAGCAGGGTATGGACTTCGGTATTGTCAATCCTGCTACGAAAATAACTTACAACGACATACCGGCTGAGCAGCTGGAAATCATCGAGGACGTCATCTTGAACCGTCGTCCCGATGCCGCTGAGCGACTCATTGAGCTGGCCGCCAAACTGGCTGCCGAAGCAGAATCCGGAAAAGCCGGAAATTCCGGAGCTTCCGGCCAGCCCGCCGAAGACCGCACGGCGAAACCCGTCGAGGAGCGACTGTCGGAAGCCTTGGTGAAAGGTGTCGGCGATTACCTGGAGAGCGACCTGAAGGAGGCGCTCAGCCAGTTTCCCCGCGCCGTCGACATCATCGAAGGCCCGCTGATGGCAGGCATGAACAAGGTCGGCGACCTGTTTGGTGCCGGCAAGATGTTTCTGCCGCAGGTTGTCAAGACCGCCCGCACCATGAAGCAGGCTGTTGCCATCCTGCAGCCCTATCTGGAGGCCGGACAATCCGGGGAATCCGGACAATCCAGCAAAGCCGGCAAGGTGCTCTTGGCCACCGTCAAGGGCGACGTCCACGACATTGGCAAGAACATCGTGGCGGTGGTGATGGCCTGCAACAATTACGAGGTCATCGACATGGGCGTGATGGTGCCTGCCGAACAGATTGTGCAGAAGGCCATCGACGAGAAGGTCGACATGATAGGTCTCTCGGGACTCATCACGCCGAGTCTGGAGGAGATGGTCAATGTGGCAACGGAACTGCGTCGCGCAGGGCTGAACATACCGATTATGATTGGCGGTGCCACGACCTCGGAGCTGCACGTGGCGCTGAAGATTGCGCCCGTCTATGGCGGCCCCGTCGTCTGGATGAAGGATGCCTCGCAGAACGCCCTTGTGGCAGCCCGTCTGATGGCCGATGAAGAGGCTGTCGGGCAGGAGCTGGAAGAGAAATACGAACACTTGCGTCAGGACTATAACGAAGAGCACACACAGCTGGTATCGCTCGACGAGGCCCGGCGCCAGAAGCCGAAGCTGTGGGACTGAGCTCCCCCGGTGCGGCGACAGAACAGAACGAAAGACTATGCAACAAATCAAAACGATTATCTTCGACCTCGGCGGCGTCATCATCACCCTTGACCAGCCGCAGGCTATACGCCGTTTCCAAGAGATAGGCCTGAAGGATGCCGACCAGCGCCTTGACGCCTATACGCAGGGTGGCATCTTCGGCGACCTGGAGCGTGGCGCCATCGATGCCGAGACCTTCCGTGTGGAGCTCAGCAAGCTCGTGGGACACGAGGTGAGCTACGACGAGTGCCGCTATGCCTGGCTGGGCTACTGCCGCGAGCTGCCGCAGCGCAATCTTGAGGCCCTGCGCCGCCTGCGCAGCGAAGGCTACCGGCTGGTGCTGCTCTCGAACACCAATCCCTATATGATGTCGTGGGCTATGTCGCCCGACTTCGATGGTCAGGGCCACTCGCTGGAGGACTATATGGACGCTTGCTACTGCAGTTACAAGCTGGGCTGCATGAAGCCCGACACCGAGTTCTTCCACCGAGTGCTGATAGCCGAGCAGACGGTTCCCTCGCAAATGCTCTTCCTCGACGACGGTCCCCGCAACGTGGCCGTTGCCAGCCAGATGGGCATCCGCACTTTCTGTCCTGAGAACGGTGCCGACTGGACGCAGACTATCTACGAATACCTGAAATAATAAAAGAATAACAAAAACCTCAGATAGATGAAGAAGCTATTACTCCTGCTGTCGGTTGTCTTGTCGCTGACAGCTTCGGCGCAGATGAAGCGCGAGATGCGCGGCGCCTGGATACAGTGTGTCAACGGACAGTTCCTCGGCATGGGGACGCAGAAGATGCAGCAAACGCTCAGCTACCAGCTCGACGAGTTGCAGAAAGACGGTGTCAACGTCATCATCTTCCAGGTGCGCCCTGAGTGCGACGCCCTCTACGAGAGCAGCCTCGAGCCCTGGAGCCGTTTCCTCACAGGTCAGCAGGGCAAGGCTCCCAGTCCCTATTGGGACCCGCTGCAGTGGATGATTGAGCAGAGTCATGCCCGTGGCATGGAGCTGCACGCCTGGATCAATCCCTATCGTGCGAAGACCAAGAACACCACGCAGCTGGCTCAGAACCACATTGCCGTGCGCAAGCCCGCCTCGTGCTTCAAGTACGACGACCTGCTGGTGCTGAACCCCGGACTGCCCGAGAACCGCGACTATATCTGCGAGGTGGCCCGCGACATCGTCAGCCGCTACGACGTCGACGGCATCCACATGGACGACTATTTCTATCCCTATCCGGCTGCCGGCCAGACGATTCCCGACGATGCCCAGTTCCGCCAGTACTCCAATGGTATCAAGAACATCGGCGACTGGCGCCGCTATAACGTGGACCTCTTCATCGAGCAGTTCTACAAGACCGTCCACGAGACCAAGCCCTGGGTCAAGGTCGGCATCTCGCCCTTCGGCATCTATCGCAACAAGAAGAGCTCGCCCATTGGCAGCAATACCAACGGCCTGCAGAACTACGACGACCTCTATGCCGACATCCTGCTGTGGGTGAACAATGGCTGGTTGGACTACTGCGTGCCCCAGATCTATTGGGAGATTGGCAACAAGGCCGCCGACTACGATACGCTGATTCGCTGGTGGAGCCAGTATGCCTCGAAGCGTCCTCTCATCATCGGCGAGGACGTGGAGCGCACGGTGAAATATACCGACCCGCAGAATGCTGCCTCACACCAGCTGCCCGCCAAGATGCGCCTGCACCAGCAACTGCCTGGCGTCAAGGGCTCTGTGCTGTGGTATGCGAAGGCCGCTGTCGACAATGTGGGCAACTACGGCACCATGCTGCGCGACTACTACTGGCACTATCCCGCCTTGCAGCCCTCCATGCCGTTCATCGACGGCAAGGCGCCTAAGAAGGTGCGTGGGGTGAAGCCCATCTGGACCAGCGACGGCTACATTCTCTTCTGGACGGCTCCCAAGGGTAAGGGTTGGCAGGACGAGGCTGTGAAGTACGTTGTCTATCGCTTTGCAGCCAAGGAGAAGGTCAACATCGGCGATGCCACGAAGATTGTCGCCATTACCGCGCAGCCGTTCCTGAAGCTGCCCTACGATGATGGCAAGAAGAAATACACCTACGTCGTCACCGCCCTCGACCGTCTGCAGAACGAGAGCAAGGGGGTGAAGAAGAAGGTGAAGCTTTAGCAATTGACAATTGACAATTGATAATTCTTTGCAAGCAAAGCGAGCAAAGCTCGAGCGCACAATTAAGAGTTATGAGCTAAAAACTCCTCGGCCCGCTGTAAGTCCTCGGGCGTGTCGATGCCGACGGTCTCCACGTTGGTCTCTCCAACACGGATACGATAACCGTTCTGTAACCAGCGTAGCTGCTCCAGACTCTCCGCAATCTCCAGCGGACTCTGGGGCAGTTGCGTTATTTCGCCCAGCACCTCGCGGCGGTAGGCGTAGATGCCCAGATGCTTCAGGAAGGGGAACTGCGCGAACCACTCGCTGCGGTCGATGCCGCGAACGAAGGGGATGACCGAGCGGCTGAAGTACAGGGCAAAGCCCTTGTTGTCGCAGACAATCTTCGGCGAGTTTTGGTTCTCCACCGCCTCCATCGACTCGAAGCGCTTGCCCAGCGTGGCTATCTGCGTCGTGGGGTCGTCAAACTGGCGGCACAGCGTCTCAATCTGCGAACGCTGTATGAACGGCTCGTCGCCCTGGACATTGATGATGACGTCGGCCGTCGTTCCTATCTTCTCAGCGGCCTCCTCAATGCGGTCGGTGCCGCTCTTGTGGTCGTTGCGCGTCATGATGGCCTGGCCGCCAAACTGCTGGACAGCCTGGAGGATGCGCTCGTCGTCGGTAGCCACATAGGCCTCGCCGAGAACGGCCTTGGCCTGTTCGTAAACACGCTGGATGACGGGCTTGCCGCCGAGCATGGCCAGCGGCTTTCCCGGGAACCGGGTCGACGCGTAGCGCGCCGGGATAATAGCAATGAACTTCATGTCTTCTCTTTTGTTTCGTCTGCAAAAGTACGAAAAATCTGTGAATTTCCCGTAAAATATTGCAATCTATTTTGTCGGATTGCTTTTTTTCCTTATCTTTGCGGAACGAATCATATTAAGACAAAGCTTTGAAACATTATATTTTCACGTTATGTCTGGCCGCCATGCCCCTTTTGGGCAATGCTCAGAAAATTACGCTTGGCACTACCGTCACCCGCGACGGCGGTGAGTACAGCGGTGAGATGGTGGCCGGCAAACCCCAGGGTAAAGGTAAGGCCACTTATACCAACGGCAACTGGTATGAGGGCGAGTACGAGAAGGGCCGCCGCCAGGGCTATGGCGTCTACACGTTCTTCGACGGCGAGAAGTACGAAGGACAGTGGTTCCAGGACCAGCAGCACGGCAAGGGCATCTACTATTTCTCCAATAACAACAAGTACGACGGCTTGTGGTTCCGCGACTATCAGCAGGGCCACGGCGTGATGTACTACTACAACGGCGACAAGTACGACGGCGAGTGGAAGGCCGACAAGCGCGAGGGCAAGGGCGTCTACACCTTTGCCAGCGGTGCCTACTACAAGGGCGAGTGGAAGGAGGACAAGAAGCACGGCCGCGGTTTCTACGACTGGGGCGACGGCTCAACCTACGACGGCCAGTGGGTGAACAACCAGCGCTCGGGCAAGGGCACCTACCGCTACGCCTCGGGCGACGTCTATAACGGCCAGTGGCAGAATGACCTGCAGCACGGCAAGGGCATCTACCGCTTCCAGAACGGCGATGTCTACGAGGGCGACTACGTGCAGGGCGAGCGTACCGGCATGGGCGTCATCAACTACGCCAACGGCGACAAGTACACCGGCCAGTTCCAGAGCGGCGACAAGCAGGGACAGGGCACCATTGTCTGGAAGAACGGCAATACCTACATCGGCCAGTGGAGCGCCGACAAGCCCAACGGTCGCGGCAAGCTGACCACGCGTGCCGGCGACGTCTATGAAGGCCAGTTCAAGGGCGGCAAGATCGACGGCCAGGGCATTGCCCGCTATGCCGACGGCTCCAAGTTCAAGGGCTCCTTCAAGGACGGCAAGCGCAACGGTCCCGCCATCGAGGAGGACAAGGAGGGCAAGCGCTTCGAGGGCACCTATGTCGACGACCTGCGCGACGGTGAGTTTGTCGAGAAGGACCGCAACGGCAACATCATCGCCAGCGGCACCTACACCCGCGGCCGCCGTCAGGAGAACAACAAGTAGCGTGAGCCGGCTCCCTACGGCCTTGCATGGAGGGCACACTCGCACACACACACAACTGTTTAACAAAAAAGCTACATAATATTATGATTATCGACACACTCGACAACCTCGGCAAGTACATCGGCCTGAACCCGCTGTTTGCCGATGTCGTGGCGTTTCTGAAAGACCACGACCTGAACACTATGGAGGAAGGCAAGCACCCCATCAAGGGCGGCGACCTCTTCGTGAACGTCACCACGGCAAAGGGCCGCACTAAGGAGGCCGCCGTGCTGGAGACCCACATCGACATGATTGACATCCAGATTCCGCTCGACACCGAGGAGACCTTCGGCTACACTCCGCTCAGCGACCTGCCCGCGTTTGAGTATAACGCCGAGAAGGACATCACCAAGTACGGCGACACGCTGGCGCAGACCTACGTCACCTGCCGTCCCGGTCAGATGGCCATCTTCTTCCCGCAGGACGGACACGCTCCCTGCATTGCCGATCGCGACATCAGGAAAGCGATTTTTAAGGTGAAGAATTGACAATTGATAATAAACAATTAACTAAGATAATACTATGACGACGACAAAGAAGACCACCGCCAAGAAACCTGCCGCAAAGAAACCGGCTGCCAGGAAGAAGGCCGACAAGATGGCTGAGGCAGCGCCGCAGCACATCGGCCTTGTACGCAACGACCCGTGGCTGGAGCCCTTCGAGGCTGCCATCAGCGGCCGTCACGACCACGCTCTGTGGAAAATCGACCAGCTGACGCAGAAGGGCAAGAAGAAGCTCTCCGACTTCGCCTCCGGTCACCTCTACTTCGGACTCCATAAGCTCGCCAAGGGCTGGGTGTTCCGCGAGTGGGCTCCCAACGCCACCGACATCTACCTCATCGGCGACTTCAACAACTGGGAGGAGACCGAGAAGTACCGCTGCAAGCGCATTGCCGGTACGGGCAACTGGGAGCTTAGGCTCAGCGAGAAGGCCCTGCAGCACGGCCAGCTCTACAAGATGAAGGTCAAGTGGAACGGTGGGGAAGGGGAGCGCATCCCCGCCTGGTGTCGTCGCGTAGTGCAGGACGAGCAGACCAAGATATTCTCCGCCCAGGTGTGGAATCCCGAGAAGCCCTACGAGTGGAAGAAGAAGACGTTCAAGCCCAACAAGGCGCCGCTGCTCATCTACGAGTGCCACGTCGGCATGGGACAGGACGCCGAGAAGGTGGGCACCTATAAGGAGTTCACCGACAACGTGCTGCCGCGCGTCAAGAAGGACGGCTACAACGCCATTCAGGTCATGGCCATCCAGGAGCACCCCTACTACGGCTCCTTCGGCTATCATGTCAGCTCGTTCTTTGCTCCCTCCAGCCGTTTCGGCACCCCCGAGGAGCTGAAGGAGATGATTGACACGGCCCACAAGATGGGCATTGCCGTCATCATGGACATCGTGCACTCCCACGCCGTGAAGAACGAGGTCGAGGGCCTGGGCAACCTGGCCGGCGACCCCAACCAGTTCTTCTATGCCGGCGACCGCCACGAGCACCCGGCCTGGGACTCGCTGTGCTTCGACTACGGCAAGGACGACGTGCTGCACTTCCTGCTCTCCAACTGCAAGTACTGGCTCGAGGAGTTCCGCTTCGACGGCTTCCGCTTCGACGGCGTCACCTCGATGCTCTACTATAGCCACGGTCTCGGCGAGGCCTTCGGCGGCTACGGCGACTACTTCAACGGTCACGAGGACGACAACGCCATCTGCTACCTGACGCTGGCCAACTGCCTCATCCACGAGGTGAACCCCAACGCCATCACCATTGCCGAGGAGGTGTCGGGCATGCCCGGCCTGGCTGCCAAGTTCGAGGACGGCGGCTACGGCTTCGACTACCGCATGGCCATGAACATCCCCGACTACTGGATCAAGACCATCAAGGAGGTGCGCGACGAGGACATCAACGTCTGCTCCATCTTCTGGGAGGTCAAGAACCGCCGCCCCGACGAGAAGACCATCTCCTACTGCGAGTCGCACGACCAGGCACTCGTGGGCGACAAGACCATCATCTTCCGCCTCATCGACGCCGACATGTACTGGCACTTCGCCAAGAAGGACGTCAACGACCTGGCCCAGCGCGGCATCGCCCTCCACAAGATGATACGCCTCGTCACGGCAGGCGCCATCAACGGCGGCTACCTCAACTTCATGGGCAACGAGTTCGGACACCCCGAGTGGATTGACTTCCCCCGCGAGGGCAACGGCTGGTCGTACAAGTACGCCCGTCGTCAGTGGAACCTCGTCGACAACCCCGACCTGTGCTACCACTGGCTCGGCGACTTCGACCGCGAGATGCTCCGCGTCATCAAGTCCGTGCGCAACTTCCAGGACAAGCCCGTCGTGGAGATATGGCACGACGACGGCGACCAGGTGCTGTGCTACATGCGCGGCGACCTCGTCTTCGTCTTCAACTTCTCGCCAACGCGCAGCTACACCGACTACGGATTCCTCGTGCCCACGGGCAGCTACGACGTCGTGCTCAACACCGACGCCAAGGAGTTTGGTGGCAACGGCTTTGCCGACGACAGCGTGACCCACGTCACCAACTACGACCCCCTCTACGTCCAGGACAAGAAGGAGTGGCTCAAGCTCTACATCCCCGCCCGCTCGGCCGTGGTGCTGAAGAAGAATTAAAGAATTCAAGGATTGAATCTGGAAGTTTTATGACAACTTTGAAACTATACGATAGCGGCATCGTGATGAGGACGATGGCCGCTGTCGTCTTTCTGACCTTCACGTTCCTCTGGATATACCACTTCCAGGCCGATGTGCTGGCCTACGCGCAGCACGTCTTCAGCGACGGCCAGACCCACTACAACCGCCTCGTCGGCGCCCTCCTCATCACCGCCATCCTGCAGGTTGTGCAGCTCGTCGTCTATGCCGTGCTGCGGCTGCAAGCCCGCCTCCACGTGCTCACCTACTACCCCTCGCTGGTGCTGCTGGCGCTGCTCGACGCCATCTGCCCCTCGGCCGGTGGCCAGTCGTCGCTCAGCCTGTGGTGGCTCCTGCTGGTGCCGCTGACGGTGGTGTGGCTCTTCGCCGTGAAGTACGCCAGCCAGATGTCGCGCTTCGACCGTAAGACCAGCCTGCAGCCCGTATTCTCCAACTTCATGTGGACCAACCTGCTCGTGCTGTCGCTCATGATGCTGGGCGTGACGCTCACCGCCAATACCAACGCCGTCTTCCACTACCGCGCCCGCGTGGAGACCCGCCTGCTGCAGCAACGCTTCGCCGACGCGCTGCAGGTAGGCGCCAAGTCGCTGGAGACCGACGCCAGCCTCACCATGCTCCGCGCCTATGCCCTTGCCCGCCAGGGAGAGCTCGGCGAGAGCCTCTTCCAGTACCCCGTTGCCGGCAGCTCGGCCGACCTCCTGCCCCTCACCGGCAGCCAGTCGCGCCTGCTGCGCTATCCGCAGGACAGCCTCTTCCGCCAGCTCGGCGCCCTCCCCCGTAAGGGCATGACCACCGCCGTCTATCTGGACCGCCTTCTGCGCTACGGACAGGCCACGCCCCTCGTTGCCGACTACCTGCTCTGCGGACAGCTCGTCGACCGCGACCTCGACGCCTTCGCCCGCACCCTGCCCCTGTATTACGAAGTGCCCGACACGCTCCATCCCGAAGCCTCCACGCTGCCCCGTCATTACCGCGAGGCCCTGACGCTCTACACCCACCTCCGCTCCCATCCCGTCCTGGAGTATCACGATGCCGTCAGCGACGAGGACTACGCCAACCTGCAGGAGCTCGAGTCGCAGTACCGCGACCCCCGCGAGCGCCACATCCGCGTCAAGGAGAACTACCAGGGCTCCTACTGGTACTACTACGAGTACGCCCGGCAGTAGGGAGCCAACTTTTTTATTCCATCGGTCATAAACAAGGGCCTGCTCCGCGCGGTGCGAAGCAAGCCCTTGTTTGTGTTATCAGACCTCACAAGGGGACTGTCCCCGTGATCTCAGTCTCACAGTCTCAGTCTCAGTTCGAAAAAAGGGTACCCCCTATATCCGACTTTTCTTTTCTTATATGATATAACTTATTGATTATTAATTAATTATATATAATATATATATAAGAAGGAGAAGTTGGGGGGTACCTTAAAAAACAACTGAGACTCTGAGACTGAGACTTAAAAAGAGTTAACTCCTGTATTAAGCAACCATCTAATTATCTAAAAGGCAATGACTTACAATATTTTCAGTAGCACCGCTCCGGCGATGCCAATGCCTACAAAAGGCACCGAAATCTGCAAACTGCTCCTCTCAAAGGTCTCAAAAGACATGCAAGAACCGCTCGTTCCGATGGCTATTCCTGCACTTGCCGCCCATTTATGCGACGTAAAGTTCATGTACTCGGACAACAAATACTACGAACTTTGTGGCCAAATGGGGCATCTCATAGGCCCTTCGGGTATCGGAAAAGCCCAGTTGAGCAGTCTCATAGAGGCTATCCAGCGCAAATTCCGAGACCACGACGAGCCCGGCGAGCGCCTCTTCCTGCAACTGCGCGAGCTGCTGCCCAACCTCCAGCACCACCAGCTGCCACCGGGCTGCAAGGACTTCAGCGAGTACTATCTGAGGGAGTTAAAGGAGTAAAGGAGTAAAGGGAGTAAAGGAAAACCTTTCTATCCTATCTCCATGAGATACGCCGCTATCTCATGGAGTTACGCGTCTATCTCGTTGAGATAGGATAATTTTACGAAGGGTTGGCTAAAAAAGATACAATTTTCTTTTGCAAATCCCGTGACTTTTTGTACCTTTGCACGCAATTTGCGTGCGAGCCTGCTCACGCAGCCTTGCACGCTGATTTTGAACGCATAAACATTAACTATAGAAATGAAGAGAAAAGAGTACAGAAGACCGGCAACCATGGTTGTCGTGCTGACGCAGCAGGCACAACTGCTGCAGGCCAGTTTACCTGGCTACGACCCCGTGGGCTGGAGCCGCGGAATGGAGAACACGTTTGACGAAGAGGAGGGCAACTAAGATGATGAAGCAGACACTACACGCTCTGGGTGCGCTGACGATAGCAGCGGCACTCACCATGCTCAGCACAGCTTGTACGAACGACGACAACCTGTTGGCCAACGAGCCGCAGGCCTCCGCGGTGAAGACCTACACCGTGAGCATCCCCGCCACGATGGCTGGCGACGAGACACGCGCCGTGAGCATCGACGGCACGACCATCGACCGCAACTTTAATGAGAATGAGAAGGTCTATGTGTACAACGTGACGAAGGATGGGCTGATGGATGGCTTCCTGCAGCCCACCGACATCAGCGCCGACGGCAAGTCGTGCACCCTCACAGGCGAGCTATCGGACTATGCCATCGAGGCCAATGACGAGCTCAAGTTGATGTACAACCAGTCCCATAGCACAGACGCTTATTTCTACTACATCTCCCCGAATGGCTCAAAAGAGAGCTTACTCGACGGCGCCGTGGCCACGGTGACCGTGAGCAGCTTCACAGGCGGTGTGCTGACCACCACCGCCAACGCCTCGTTCCTGCCCGTTCAGTCGATGTTCCGCTTCAAGTTCGTGGACGAGAACAGCAACGCCATCACCGTGAAGACGCTCAAAGTCGAGTCCGCCGGCTATAACATCGCTGCCACATACTGGCCCATAAGTAACAACAATGGTTCGAATAGCATTGTAGTCACGCCGTCATCGCCCACCAGCGACTATCTCTACATGGCCATGCACATCATAGAGGACGAGACACCCACTGAACTGAAGTTCACCGTCATCGACAACAACGACAAGGAGTATGTGGGCACGAGGACGCCTCCCACGGGCGGCTTCAAGAACGGCAAGTACTACTACAACACGGAGCCCATCCAACTGACCAAGCAGGACACGCGCGTCGCCCCCACCATCACGTGGACCAGCGTAAAGAACGGAGCCGCCGTGTCACCAGATGCATATAACTGTTACAGTGTCTTGGGGCCGCTGAAAGAAGGCTCCGACTACGAATGCAATCCCGCCGAAATCACCATCAGCGGCACCAGCAACGGCTATTACTTCCATATGGGGCTAGGAGGCACTGTCCACCTCAATAACCTCACCGCCACGTATGACGAGTCTTATCAATTTATCTATAGCAACGGCGACTTGAACCTCGACATCAACGGCTCGAACAGCATCACCGTCCGTTTTAGCCAATGCATCTACGTTGGCGGCACTCTGAAGCTTAGCGGCAACGGCACACTCACCGTCACCTCTAGGTCATCTGGGCGCTATGGCATCTATGGCAGTGGTAATTATAACGACAACAATTCTGATCCTGCCGTCCTCCCCGCCGAGGGCTACACCGTCACGCGCAGCGACAGAGTAAACAGCGGCAACGGCTACTATACTTTAATATACACCGTGGCGCCGGTCAAGCCCACCATAACGTGGACCAATCCAAGTACGCCCGTGGAGCCCGACAACTATCAGAGTTATTACATCACAGTCGATAACGTTGACATCGCCCTTAGCGGCACCAGCAACGTCTATAGTGTCATGGCAGCGTATAGCGGCACCATGCGTCTCAACGGTCTCAATGCCACATTTTCAGACAAAACTGATAAATATGCGGATTTTATCTACGCTGGTGGAAACCTGAACCTCGTTATCAATGGCAATAACACCATCAATTGCAAAGGTCAGGAAAGATGCGTCTTTGCCAGTGGTACTCTGAAGCTCAGCGGTAACGGCACACTCACCGTTACTAGTGATGAAAATCAGCTGTGCGGCATCTTGGGCAATGCTAATTATCAAAGGAATAACAACAACTATAGCAACACCGGTGTGTTGTTGAACGTCACCGCACTCGCTGCCAACGGCTACACCGTCACGCGCAGCGCCAGACAAAGCAACGGCGACGGTACCTATACTTGGACATACACCGTGGCGCCGGTCAACCAATAGAGTAAAAAGAAGCCTCTCCCCAACCCCTCCCCGACTGGGGAGGGGCTTTTTTTTTGTGTGTGTCTATTGCCTCTTGAGATACAGCTCGTGGTCGATGCACGAGGGCCACTCCTCGCGGTAGTGGCTGACGAAGATGAGGGTCTTCTCGCGACGGGCGCAGAAGGCTTCGATGAAGCGGAGCACGAGCTGGCGGCCGCGGTCGTCGAGGCCGTGCAGGGGCTCGTCGAGGATGAGCAGGTCGGGGTCTTTGACGAAGGCGCGTGCCACGAGCACCATGCGCTGCTCGCCGCTGGAGAGGTGGAGGAAGGAGCGGTCGGCCAGCTGGTCGACGCCGAAGAGGCGCATCCACCAGAGGCATTGCTGGCGCTCCTCGGCGGTGGGGCGCACGTAGAGGCCCACGGTGTCCTTGAGGCCGCTGGCGACGACGTGGAGGGCGGGCAGGTCGCGGTGGTAGCTGCGGTGCATCTCGGGCGACACGTAGCCGATGCGGCGCTTGATGTCCCAGATGCTCATGCCGGCCTCGCCCTGGCGGTGGCCGAAGAGTCGGATGTCGCAGGCGTAGCGCTGGGGGTTGTCGGCGCAGACGAGCGAGAGGAGGGTGGACTTGCCGGCGCCGTTCTGTCCGGAGAGGGCCCAGTGCTCGCCCTGGCGGACGGTCCAGTCGAGGTGGCTCAGGATGGTGCGCTCGCCGTAGCGGATGGTGACGTCGTGGAAGGAGATGACCTCGGGCGATGCCTGATGGGCGGGGTCTGAGGTCTGATGCGTCAGGTCGATGATGTCGGTGACGTAGTCGGGGATGTCCTTGCGGCGCGACACCACGATGTAGAGGTGCTGCAGGGTGAGCTGGGGCAGGAGGTCGGCCAGCTGCTGTCGCGTCTCGGCATCGAGGCCAATGAAGGGGTTGTCGATGATGAGCGTCTGGGGCTGTGCCAGGAGTGTCCGTGCGAGCTGGAACTTGCGTAGCTCGCCGCTGCTGAGTGTGATGATGTAGCGCTGCAGCAGCTCGTCGAGGGCGAAGAGCCGGTAGAGCTCCTGCTGCCGCTGCCGGCGCTCGGGGGTGTCGCTGCCGGTCTGCTGGTAGGCTTTCTCCAGGAGCTGTGCCACGGTGGGCGTCTCGGCGTCGATGTCGTGCTGGTTCCAGCGCAGCTGCAGGTAGTAGGCCTGGTCGGTGCCCACGCCGTAGCTGTCGCGGAAGGCAACGTAGCGCACCGTGTCGCTGGCCATCTGGCGGCGCATCTTCTCTACATACTGCGTCTTGCCGCAGCCATTAGGACCATATATCGCAAAAATCTTCATAACCCTTAACCTATAACCTATAACCTTTAACCCTTAACCCTTAACCTTTAACCTTTTCCTTGTTTTTATTCACAAAATCCTTCCAGCTGCGGTAGTGTGCGTCGCTGACGGGTCGTCCCATCTGCAGGTAGTGGCAGTAGGCGGCGGCGAGGGCGTCGGTGGCGTCCATGAACTGTGTCATGTCCTCCTGGCGCAGCTTCAGCATGCGCTGCAGCATGCCGGCCACCTGCTCCTTGGAGGCTGAGCCGTTGCCGGTGAGCGCCATCTTGATCTTCATCGGCGCATACTCGTGGATGGGCACGCCGTGGCGGATGGCGGCGGCGATGGCTACGCCCTGGGCACGGCCCAGCTTGAGCATGGACTGCACGTTCTTGCCGAAGAAGGGGGCCTCGATGGCCAGCTCGTCGGGCAGGAAGGAGTCGATGATGCCGGTGACGCGCTCGAAGATGTGGCCCAGCTTCAGGTAGCCGTCGGTGAACTTACGCAGGTCGATGACGCCCATCGTCACCATCTCGGCCTTGCGGTCGACGATGCGCAGCACGCCGTAGCCCATGATGTTGGTGCCGGGGTCGATGCCAAGGATGATTTTCTCCTTCGTCATGAGAGGTGAGAGGTGAGAGGTGAGAGGTGAGAGAAGCGCAAGCAACTCCAGTTTTTGTCGTCACGTTGTGCAACCAACGATAGCCCCAATTCCTTAGCGCGTTCCACGAGCAGCGGAATGTCGTCGGTGTAGAAGCCGCTGAGCAGCAGCGTGGCCTGTGGCGCCATCTTCTCGACGAAGGCGGGCATGTCGGCAAGCAGGATGTTGCGGTTGATGTTGGCGGTGACGACGTCGAACGTGCCCTCCACCTTATTTAATATAGCAGCATCGCCGAGCAGCGAGGTGAAACGCTCGTCGACGCGGTTGATGACGGCGTTGTGGCGGGCGTTGTCGGCGCTCCACTCGTCGATGTCGTAGCCCACGGCCTCGCGGGCGCCCAGCTTCAGGGCGGTGATGGCGAGGATGCCCGTGCCCGTGCCGCAGTCGAGGACGCGCTTGCCCTCCAGCGGCGTGTCGAGCAGCGAGGCGCACATCATGCGGGTGGTCTCGTGGGTGCCCGTGCCGAAGGCAAGGTGGGCGTCGATCTCAATTGAGAGGTGAGAGGTGAGAGGTGAGAGGTGAGAGTCTGGCAGGTGGCGGCCATCGTGGATGACGAGGCTGCCCTCGCCCATGGCCGAGGGTAGGGGAATGCTGATGGGCTCGAAGCCCTCCTGCTCCCATTGCTCGTTCCAGTCGCGGTCCTCGGCCTCGCCGACGCTGTAGCTGATGTCGATGCCGGGCAGGGGGCAGGCGGCGAGCAGCTGGCGCAACAGGTCGTCGTCGAAGAGCTGTTGCTGCACGTAGCCCTTCACGCCCGTGGCAGTCTCCTCGAACGTCTCGAAGCCGGCCTCGCCAGCCAGCGCCGACACGATGTCGCAGGCGTCCTGGCTGACAGGGCTGATGGTGAATTCTACTTCGTAATACTTCATGATGTCTGTTAATTTTCCGGCAAAATTACAAAAAATAGGGAAAAACCTATCACGTTTTAGGGTTTTTCCCTACCTTTGCATCTAAATTAGCACTAATTTTGTAGCGTGAAACCATAAAAAGAAGGAAAAGATATGAAAAAGCTCATGTTACTATCGCTCATGCTGGGGGCTCTGCCTCTGACGATGACGGCTCAGGACGACGACATGTACTTCGTCCCGACGAAGAAGGCCGTGGAGAAGCAGAAGGCGACCTACGCCCTTCCGCAGAATGTCTACTATGCCGGCAGCAATCGCAGCATAGATGAGTATAACCGCCGGGTGCCGCCCATGGCCATGCCGACGGACACCGCACTCTGCGACACCATCGACTTCGACGGCCAGAGGGGCGTCTATCCCGACTCCCTGCAGGAGGACTTCATGCTGACGCAGCAGATGAGCCGCTGGGACGGCTATGAGCCCAGCAACTCCTACTGGGACGGTTATGCCGACGGAAGGCGCGACGGCATGTGGCACTCGCCCTGGTTCTATAGCAGCCTCTATCCCTGGTACGATGCTTGGTACGATCCATGGATGCTTGACCGCTACTACCTGTATCACGGTCTGTGGGGCGATCCTTGGTACTATGCCGGCTGGTATAACCCCTGGTACTATGGCTACTACGGCTATGGCTACTATCCCGGCTATTATCCCTATTACTATGGCTACGGCTGGTATCCCAGCTATGCCGCTGTCTCTGTAGGCCCGACGGGAACGCAGAATCATGGCAAGATAAACTATGGCGGACCGCGTGGCATCAGCAACGGTCGCTCGACAGCCTACAGCGCCGGAACGTTTGGCGGCAGCCGCATTGGCACGTCGAACCGCAACGGCAACGGTCTGGGAACGCGTAACACCGGCACCGCATCGCGTAACGCGACAACGGCTGGACGCACCACCAACGCCTACGGAAACTTCGGTGGCAACCGCGCCCGCACAGCCACCACCACGACATCGTCGTCAACACGCAACTACACGCCGACAACGACAACCTCGAGCAGCAGCTCGTCGGGTGGAGGCAGCTTCGGCGGCAGCAGCAGCGTGGGCGGCAGCCGCTCCAGCGGCGGTGGAGGCAGCTTCGGCGGTAGCCGTTCCGGTGGAGGTGGCAGCTTCGGAGGAAGGAGATAGTTCTTGCGTCCCTTCGGTAGCAAGCGGAAAGTTCTTTGCAAGCAAAGCGACGCAAGCGTCGAGCGGAAAATTGAAAGTTCAAAGTTGAAAAATTTAAGGATATGAAAAGACTGTTTGTTGCAATGATAGCCGTGATGGGCACAGCGTCCATGATGGCACAGGAGACCTACGAGAACGCAAAGCTCGCTACCGAGGACCTGAACGGTACGGCTCGCTACGTGGGTATGGGTGGCGCGATGGAGGCTTTGGGTGCCGACATCTCGACCATGGGTACTAATCCTGCCGGTATCGGCATGTTCCGCAAGGGCTCGGCCAGCTTGTCGTTCGGACTCGTCAGCCAGGAGGATGCTGCCGACGTCTATGGCGCCAGCAAGACGAAGATGAGCTTCGACCAGGCCGGCTTCGTCTATACCATGCGTACCAACGTGGACTCGTGGGTGAACTTCGGACTGAACTACCACAAGAGTTCTAACTTCAACTATATTCTCGGCGTGGCCGACGGCCTGAAGAACGCTTCGCAGAACAAGCTGACCTACGCCAAGGCCAAGAACGGACTGCTCTATCCCGTCAGCGGTACCGGCATTCCCTACTGGAACGAGTCTTACGCCTCGTGCAGTCAGCTCGACGACATCTACGCCCGTAACCTGAACTATGACAACCGCGACAACACGTGGTACTACGACGAGGCTACCGGCTACACGATGGAGCGCAACCAGAAGGGCTACATCTCCAGCTACGACATCAACCTCAGCGGCAACTCACATAACAAGCTGTATTGGGGACTCACCGTCGGCATTCAGGACGTCAACTACAAGCAGTACAGCGACTACACGGAGAACCTGATTGGTCCGAACGGCTCATACAACCTGCTCGTCAGCGACGACCGCGTCATCGACGGTACGGGCGTCAACCTGAAGGCTGGCGTCATCCTGCGCCCCATCGACGAGTCGGCATTCCGCATCGGCGCCTATGTCCACACACCGACATGGTACGAGCTGGAGACGTCGAACCAGACCGTCGTCGGCGACGGAAAGAACTCGGCATCAAGCAGCGAGAGCTATGAGTTCAAGCTCTACACTCCGTGGAAGTTCGGCCTCAGCGCTGGCCACACCATCGGCACGCAGCTGGCTCTCGGCGCTACCCTGGAGTATGCCGACTATGGCTCCATGGACACCCGCTACAACACCGGCCGCATCTATGACAGCTGGGGAAGCTACGAGGACAGCGAGAGCGACGACGTGATGAACCGCCACACGGAGGAGACGCTGAACGGCGTTGCCACCCTGAAGCTGGGCCTTGAGTTCAAGCCCGTGCCCCAGATGGCTGCTCGCCTGGGCTACAACTACGTGTCGCCCATGTACAAGAAAGAGGGATTCAAGGACGGTTCGCTCTGCACCGACGGTACCTACTACGCCTCAACCACCGACTACACCAACTGGAAGTCGACGAACCGCATTACCTGCGGACTGGGCTTCAAGGCCGGTCGCATGAACCTGGATCTGGCTTATCAGTACAGCACCACCAAGGGTGAGTTCTCGCCCTTCATGAACTATTTTGACAACGACACGGCTGCCGACGATAACCTCTGCAACGCCGTCAGCGTCAGCAACAAGCGCCACCAGTTGCTCTTCACCCTGGGCTACACGTTCTGAACACCGCAGAACGCTGCATAGGGACAAGTGCTACAGATATCCTTGTTGTCGGTAGGAACGAAGTCGAGGGCAGGATTGAAAATCTCCTCTATCTTATCGGTCAGCAACTCCACGAAATGGTCACCCTCCGGGGTGGCCATATCTGTTATTGGCTCCTGGCCGAAACACAGTATGGGACTGTAGTTCTCCACGCCGGCATGCTGGATGAACAGCAGGGCGGGAGCCGCCGGAATGTCGTTCGACCTGTTGCGCACAAGCCGCGCGTAGAGCAGGGCCTGGAGGTAGTAGTCATTATGATTGCGCAGCTGGGCAGGGTCGAAGATGTCGTCGACACTCTTCAGCGGCGTGATGCGGCGCGAACCCGTCTTGTAGTCGATGACGCGAAGCTGCTCGCGCGTGTCGCTGCCAATCATGTCAAGACGGTCGATGCGGCCCCCGAGCATGGTGTCGATGCCGAGCGAGCGGATGGTGTAAGGCTGCATGACATCTTTCTCCAGACCGACGATGGTGAAGGGCGCCAGTTCGCGGTCGAGTTCCAGCAGCTGGCGCAGATACTGGATGATGACCTCGCGGTTGATGATCTGCATGCCGTTGAGCTCGGGCATGGCGGCATGGGCGTCCTGGAGTTTGAACAGCTCCTTGCGCAGGGCAGCATCGACAGCACGCTCTATGTCCACCTTCGTCTTCAGCACAGCCTCGATGTCGCCCTTGCTGATGGTGGTGCTCTTCTGCATCATCTTCTCGTAGAGCATTTGTGCCGCCTCGTGGAAGATGTTGCCGAAGACGCGGTTGTCGATGAGCTCCTCGTCGTTGTCATCGGGCTCGCGCAGTCCCTCGACGTAATTGTAGTAGAACTGCAGCGGACAGCGCATGTAGCGGTTGATGGCGGTGGGAGTGAGGAGAGGCCGCTTCCCGCTGGCCCCGTTGTTCCCGTTTGTTGCATTGTTCCCGCTGGTCCCGCCAGCGTTGCAACCTGCGGAACTGAAGCGGCGGCGCAGGGCCTCGACGACGGCAGGGCTCTTGGCGATGGGGCGCGGCTGATTGCCGATGACGTGCTGGCCGCCCTGAAGCGTCAGCTGCCGGATGGGCGTGGCGCTCTCGACGAGCAACTGGAGCATGAAGCGCGACATCTCGCCGGTGTGGCCATCGGTGGTGGCGTTGTTATAGCAGAGGGTGACGTCGTGGGCACGGCTCAGCAAATGCTTGAAGTAGTACTCGTAGATGGCCACCTTGTTATCGATGGTGGTCAGGCCGAAGGCTTTGCGGAGGCTATAGGGAATGAACGAGGCATCGTTGACACCGCGCGGCATGTTACCCTCGTTGGTGGAGAGCACGAGCACGTGGTCGAAGTCAAGATTTCGCGTCTCCAGCACGCCCATGATCTGCAGGCCCACGGCGGGCTCTCCGTGGAACGGGATAGAGGTCTGCTGGATGAGCTGCGTAATGAGGCGCTGCAGGGTGAGGGCATCGACGGTGAGGTCGCCGCTCTCGACGAGCGTAGCCAGACGGTTCAGCAGCGTGTAGGCGCGGAAAAGGGCCTCGGCGGTGAAGGCGTCGGGCGTCATCGTCTTGGACAGGGCTGAGACGATGGCGGTGAGATGATGCAGCAGGGCGGCCGTGCCGTCCATAGGCTGCAGAAGCTGCTGCTGGTCCAGTTGCGCGGCGTAGGGATGGCGCAGCACGGCTTTGACGAAGGGGGAGCGGAAACGCTTTCGCTGACGGTCGTAGCCGAGGGTGTGGAGATTGAACAGCAGCTGGATGAGCGACGCCACGGGAGCCTGCTGCAGCGGGTAGCCCGTGGTGATGTTGGCATGCTCGACCTCGGGCGGCAGACAATGGATGACGGTGCCCAGCAGAGCCTCGTCGCAGAGGACGATGGCCGTGCGGCGCCCGTCGGCGATGCGGTTGCCATCGCGCAGCCATTGTGTGGCGTAACGGGCCTGGATGTTCTCCGTCGGTGCTGCCACGAAGGTAATCTCCTGCGGGGCTATGTGCTCGTCGTCGCTATAGACGGTGGCCTTTCCCTGCCCGCGAAGATGGGCAATGAGGCGCTGCTCCACCTGTTGCATCAGGTTGAAGCCGACGAAGAGGTAGTGGTCGTGCTCGTAGGTCAGGCTGTCGTCCTCGGCCACCTGGCGGTAGAGGGCACCCTCGTAGGCCAGCCCCTGACGGCGCAGGTGTTCGTTGTATTCGTGGTAGATGGTGCCCATGTTCGACCAAAGACGCAGGAAGCGCTCCTTGAGTTCGCTGTTGTGGTCGTCGTTGAAGTTTCCGAAGAACTTGCGGATGATAGAGCGCTGTTCCTCAGTGAGATAACTGACGTCGTCGAGCTCGTGGATGTCGCGTAGATTAGTGAAGACCTGCTTGGCTGGCGCCATGTTCTTGTCGATGTCGTCGAAGTCGGTGAGCAGCAGTTGTCCCCAGCCGTAGAAGTGGTCGAGCGTCTCGTCATATCCCGTCACTTTCGTATAGACACGGTGCAGGTCGCAGACAAGCTTGATGTTGTCGGCCACCTGCAGCTGGCTGTGGCGGCGGAAGAGCTGGCTGATGGTGATATAGGACGGTGACCAGATGGGTCGTCCGGCGATGCGAGCCAGCGCGTCGTTGAGAAATAACGCGGCACGCTTGTTGGGGAAGACAACGGCAATGCGCGACAGGTTGGTGCCGTATTTCTGCAGGATGTCCTGTGCAATGTATTCTAAGAACGTGTTCATGTCTTGCGAGGTGAGAGGTGAAGGGATTATTGTGAGACTTCGACAATGCGGTTGGAGTAGACAAACCAGAGGTAGCCGCTGACGCGGGTGTGCCCCATCTGGTGGAGCAGCGACATGTACTCGCGCACCTGGTCGTGGTACTCGGGATGCTCGCCGCCGAACTTGAAGTCGACGACTATCCACTCCTTGCCATCGGTCATGACGCGGTCGGGACGGCGCTCTATGACCTGACCGTCGACGACGTTGAGAATGGTGCACTCGTTGAAGAGCTGCCAGCGGTCGCTGAACCAGTCGGCCACCTTCGGGTGTCCCAGTCGGCGGCGCAGCATCTCGGTGATGCGCTCTGCGGTGATGTCCTCATTGTAGATGATGCCATCGAGCTGCAGGCGTTGCAGGGCACCTTCGATGTCGGCGGTGGTGCGGATGGTCGAGAATATGTTATGGAGCACGCTGCCCAGCTGGATGTAGCTGGTCGTGCTCTGCTCGTCGTCGCCATTGATGAAGTCGCGGCTCTGGTTGCTTTGGCGGAAGTCCACGCGACAGTCGTAGGACTGCACGCTGACATGGCAGGGCATGGGGGGCTGGAGGAAGACGTTCTGCGAGCGTTTCGGGTCACGCGACTGGGAGGATCCTCCCGCCGTTCCGTATTCGTAGTGGAGTATCGTCTCTGCGTCGGTCTCGCCGCTGAGGGTGCCGTCGATTCTGGGCAGAACGGCCTCGATGACGGCAGAGCGCGATGACTTGGCGTTGCGCTTGCCGATGACGTATAGGCGCTGGGCGGCTCGGGTGAAGGCCACGTAGAGCAGGTTGAGGTTGTCGACGACGTTCTGCAGGTGCTCGTGGCGGTAGTCGTTTTCGTAGATGGTGCCCGTCATGCCTTTCTGGCTGTAGTCGATGGGCACGAGGGGCAGGTCGCTGAACGGCGCCTCCGTGGGACGGCACCACAGTATGTTGCCGCTCTGCTTCTCCAGTTGCCAGTCGCAGAAGGGGCAGATGACGTTGTCGAACTCCAGACCTTTGGACTTGTGGATGCTGATGAGGCGGATGCCGCTGAGCTCGTCGCTCTGGATGGTCTTTCCAGAGATGTCGTCGTCCCAGGCACGGAGGAAGCTACTGATGTCGGTGCCGTTGTCGGCAGTATAGTCGGCAAGCTGGTCGTAGAAGGCGCAGACATAGGCGCTCTGGTCGTCGAAACGGTTGAGCTCGAAGTGTATGAAAAGCTGCTCCACCAGCTCATAGAGCGGCAACCGCAGCAGGGCATCGGTATCGTCGGGCAGGCTACGCCCCGCAATCTTGTCAAGATAGGCACGGGCGATGGCATCGTCGGGGTGCGAGAGCAGGCGCAAGGCGTTGATAATGATATTGACGGACAGCGATGCGTCAAGCCGGAAAGCCTCGTCGCTGACAATGCTCACTTCGCCAGCCATCTGCTCGGCAAAGTAGTTGGCAATGACGGGGATGTAGTTGTTGGTACGCACGAGGATGGCGATGCTGCTCTGGCTGATACCGTCGGCCAATAGGCTGCGGACGGTGTCGGCGAGTTGTCTGAGCGTCGCTTCCTGATAGTCGGCAGCTGGCAGCAGGTCGATGCTGACGTAACCGCTGCCGTCGCGATAGTCAGGGATTATCTGCTTGACGCCGGCATAGGCACGCTGTAGCTGTTCGGCTTCGGGCATGTCCTGAAGCTGCTCGTATTCCCAGCGTGCTGCCTCACGGAAGAAGGCGTTGTTGAACTCGATGACACGGCGCGATGAGCGGCGGTTGGTGTCGAGGGATTTCTCCTGAAGCGTTCCGCCAGGGAACTGTGTGTGGATATCGTTGAGCAGTCGCCAGTCGCCACTGCGCCAACGGTAGATGCTCTGCTTGACGTCGCCGACAATGAGGTTCTGGCTGCCCTCGTGGCTCATCGTCTCTTGCAGCAGCACGCGGAAGTTCTGCCACTGGACGGTGGAGGTGTCCTGGAACTCGTCAATCATGATGTGCTCCAGTTGCGTGCCAATCTTCTCGAAGATAAAGGGTGAGTCGCTGTCGCTGATAAGGGCGTGGAGCAGCTGCTGGGTGTCGCTGAGCAGGAAGCGGTTGGCCTCCTGATTCAGTTGCCGTACCTTCGTCTCAATGCTATCGAGCAGGCGAAGCTGGGTGAGATGACGCAGGGTGAGGTCTGCGCTCTGGTAGATTCTCCATTGAACAAGTCGCTCGCTGACGGCATTTCGCAGCAGTTCGCCAAGAGGACCGTCGGCCAGGTCGTGTATCAGTTCGCGGCGTGGATGGGTTTTTGTGTACCACTTCGTCGGGTCGCCAAGGCAGTTGGCCACGGTGGCATTCTCTATGGACGGGTCGAAGGTGCCGCTCTGCAGTTTCAGGAAGAAGCTGGCAATGCCGCGGCGCTTGTTGGCAAAGTCGTCGATGGTCAGCCCCTCGTCCTCCAAGATGTCGAAGAATGCCTCACCATAGGCTATCATGCTCTCCTTGGCTGAAGTACGCAGCTCCCGCAGCGTCTTGGTGTAGCGGTCGAAGAATCCTTTCTCCGATAGTCGCTCGTTCAGAGCCTTGCTCTCTGCCTTGTAGTAATCGCGGAAGATGGTGCGTCCGAACTGCTTGATTTGTCCGATGACATTCCAGGAGCGGTCGTCGCTGATATTCTCCATGATATACCTCAGCAGCCACACCAGCATGACATCGGTAGTCTGGAGGTCCTCGATAAGCTGGTCGACGGCTAACTCTTCGACCTGACTGTCATTGAGGCCAATGCGGAGGTTGGCCGTCAAGTCGAGTTCACGGGCGAGGTTGCGTAGCACGCTCTGGAAGAACGTGTCGATGGTCTCGACGCGGAAGTAGTTGTAGTTGTGGAGCAGGTTGGTAAGTGCCAGTCCGGCCTGGCGGCTGACAAATGGCGGTTCTACCTGCAACTCCTCACAGACGCAATTCATGTAGATCTGCGAGTCGGGCAGTTGCTTCCACAGACCATAGAGCTGGCTGAGGATACGCATCTTCATCTCCTCTGTAGCCTTGTTTGTGAAGGTGACAGCCAGGATGTGACGATAGGATTGCGGATCGCGTACAACCAGTTTGATGTACTCGACGGCCAAACGGAAGGTCTTGCCGCTACCGGCCGATGCCTTATATACGGTGAGAGGTGTTGTTACCATCGTTGGAAGAGCTCAAAGGTGAATTTACACTCGAAGTTCTGGAACTTGGTGTTAAGGAAACTGCTGAACAGTCCTATGGTGAAGAAACGGGTGGTGAAACCGTAGCCTAACTCGTAGTACGGGCGTGTGTGCTCAATGCTCAGACCACTGAGATAGAAACGCTCACGTTCCAGGAAGTGACCGATGACGGGTATTGCTGACATGAACATCAACGGTGACTCATAGGAGAAGTTGGCGCGGGCATAGTAACGGGAGTCGTTGTACCAACGGCTGTTCAGCAATTGGAAATTGCCTGTCCAGTCGTCATCCCAACCCTCGGGCAGGTTGTTGTCGCGAAAGTTGGTGTAGTCGACGAAATAGTTTCCTTTCTTGCGGGAGTAGAAACCGCCGCCCAAACGGATGTTGAGCTTGCGCGAAGGATGGATGAGGTGCTTGTACGATGTGTCGAACTCCCAGCGCTCGTAGTCGATGTTAGAGCCGTTGATACCCGTGAGTCCTCTCTCGTAGTCGATGGTGAGGAGCGGACCGTGACGCAAAGGTCTGAGCTTCAGTGACAACACAGGTGCCAGGCTTCGATACTCAGTAGGCTTGGCAAAGTAGCGCATGGCGGCGGGGTCATAGGCCTTACGCTGGTGATAGGTGAAACCCGTCTCGATGTCTATCCAGT
>Ga0310696_10002304_pt1 | contig 25641 bp, 18 predicted proteins | sample AusTroGonzalo_MG_4_FD_203885 | JGI IMG/M metagenome (GOLD analysis project Ga0310696, IMG submission 203885) | Bovine rumen microbial communities from tropical cattle in Woodstock, Queensland, Australia - Gonzalo_02 (v2) (version 2) | ecosystem: Host-associated > Mammals > Digestive system >...
ACATGTAGTTCATATCGAGAATCTTCTCCTCGTTGCCGTCGCCGACCATGTGGAACATGTTCCAGATGTCCTCGGTGGGGCACAGAGCATAGTTACCGGAGGTGATGACAGCCTTGAGACTCTCTTTGGCACCAGCCCAGTCCTTGTTGAACACCTGGGCCTTGCCGAGGAACGCCTGGCAGGCACCCGTAGTCATCCGGTAGGCACCCGCGACGTCGTTCTTGCCGTTACGCGGCTTCAGATCGGGAATGGCAGCCTTGAACTCGTCGATGACCCAGTTCATCAGGACCTGATGGTCGCAGTTGGTCGGACGGGCATCGGCGGTAAGCACGTGCTCCACGAGGGGCGGGGTGCCCCAGAAGGTGGCGGCGGTAAAGTGCGCCCAGGCGCGGATGGCGCGGGCCTCGGCCACGCACTGCTTCTGGATGGCGGAGCTGGGCGTCTGAGGCTGCCCTTCTTCGTTATAATAATAATGGTCAAGAAGCAGGTTGCACTTGTAGATCAGGGAGTACAGGTCCTTATAGACCACCCGGATATGGGGGATTGTGCTGTCGTAGGTGTTGCGGAACTCGTTCATGTCCTGCGCACCGGAGCTGGAGCCGTCTTTCTTGCCGCCGCCCCAGTAGAGCTCATCGCCGCAGGCGTTCACGACCACGTTCCAGGCCGGGTTGTTGCTGCCCTGGTCGTTGATCAGCTTGATAAACGAGCCATATGCCGCTGTCAGGGCCGACTGGGCGTCCTCGTCGGTCTGGTAGAAATCCTCATAGGCGACGACGCCTTTCTGCTGGATGTTCAGCAGGTCCTGGTTGCACGAGGTGGTGGCGAACACCGCCAGTGCAGCAGATATTCCTAAAATGATATACTTTTTCATAACGCTGTCAGATTAGAAGGTGAGATTGACACCGAACATCAACTTCTTGGCGTTCGGGTAGGAACCCTTGTCCAGACCCATACCGTTGGATGAGCCGGTGGAAGCAGTCTCCGGGTCGAATCCCGGATACTTGGTGATCACGAACCAGTCGTCCATGGAGGCATAGACGCGGAGGTTGTCGATGAAGATCTTCTTGAGCCACTTCTTCGGCAGGCTGTAGCCGAGCTGGATCTGCTTGATCTTGAAGAAGTCGCCGGCGAACACGACGGCGGAGGAGCTCCAGAATTCCTTGCTGTTCCACATGTTCTCGATCTTCGGGATGGACTTGCCGGACTCGTTGTAGAAATAGGTGAGGGCGTTGATGTTCATGTGGTCGACACGGTAGACGCAAGGCATCAGCTGATGTCCGGCGGCACCGGTGCCGAAGAGGGTGAAGTCAAGACCCTTCCAATCCATATGGATGGTGAGACCGAAGGTGATCGGCGGGAGTGCGCTGCCCATGTAGCCCATGTCGGCGTCGACCGGACTCTGGGTGATGCTGCCGTCGGCGGCATAGTAGTTGGCTTTGCCGTCCTCGCCGATACCGGCGTACTGGTAGCCGCGGAAGAACCACACCGGGTAACCTTCCTCGAACCAGGTGGAGAACTTCATGTTACCGAAGCTGGAACCTTTCTGGTGTCCCACGGAAGGATCCAGATAAGTCACGCGGTTCTTCAGGGTGGAGAAGTTGCCGTTGATGCTGTAGTGGAAGTCACCGATGTTGTCCTGCCAGCCGAGTTCAAATTCCCAACCGGTGTTGTTCACGGAACCGGCGTTGACGGTCGTGGAGGAGACACCGACTTCCGCCACAGGCGAAACGTTGACGAGCAGGCCTTCGGTGTTCTTGTTGTACCAGTCCACGCCGAGGGTGAGTCGGTTGTTGAACAGGCGCAGGTCCATACCGAGGTCGAGCTGCACGGAGGTCTCCCAGGTCAGGTTCGGGTTGGCGAGGCCGTCCGGCTGGGAACCCAGGGTGAGGGTCTCGTCGGTGCCGAACTGGTACTTCTGGCTGTTGTAGGAGATGGAGGTGGAGTAAGGATAACCGGAGAGAACGGCGATGTTACCGTTGATACCCCAGGAGCCACGGAGCTTCAGGAAGCTCAGGATGTCGCGGCTGATGTTGTCCTTGATGAAGCGCTCGTTGCTGACGGTCCAGCCGGCGGAGACGGAGGGGAAGTAGCCCCAGCGGTTCTTCGGGGAGAGTTTGGAGGAGTCGAAGGCATCGGCGCGGAAGTTCGTCTGGATGCTGTAGCGGTTGTCGTAGGTGTACATCAGACGGCCGAAGTAGGAAATCTGGCTGCTCTGGCTCGGGGAACCGCCGCTGATGCCCTTGGTACCGGAACCGTTGTCCTGGGTGAGGTAGCGGAAGTTCTCGGCGTAGCCCTTGAGGGGATCCTCACCGGTCAGGCTGGCGCCGACGCTGCGGCTATCGCTGTAGGTGTAGGACATACCGGCCATGGCGCCGATGGCGTGCTTCTGGCCCAGGGTCACGTTGTAGTTCGCGAAGTTTTCCCACTGGTAGTAGTAGCTCTGCGAAGAGGTTGCGCTGATGCTGTACGTCGCGGAATAGTTCTTGGCGTTGGCATAGTAGGGCTCCTCGTAATTGCTGTTGTAGGACTGCTTGATGCGGTAGCCCAGGCGGGAAGTGATCACCAGGCCCTTGACCGGGGTGAGGTTGGCGAACACGGTGCCGCGCACCTGCCAGCCTTCTTCCTTCTTCTGGTTGCGGTCACGATAGATGAGCGGGTTGATACCGTCACCTTCGAGGATCTTCGAAACGGCATAGTACCAACCCGGATGCTCTGCCGGGCCGTAAACCTTCTGCTTGCCGGCGTCGATGGCGTCCTTCATGCCCAGCGGCAGTTCGTCGTAGGAGGTGAAGTAAACCGGGGTGAGCGGGTCGATGATGAGGGTACCCAGCAGACCGGCGCTGCTGCCGGCGTACTCGGAGTGCTCACCGATCTTCTGCTGCTGGCGGAATTCGATGGAGGTGTTGGTGCCGACGGTGAACCATTTCTTGATCTTGTAGTCGGCGTTGATCTGCGCGGTGAAGCGCTTGAAGGTATCGGTGTTGCCACGCGCCATACCATCTTCGTCCACGTAGTTGAGGGACAGGAAGTAGGAGCCGCGGTCGTTACCGCCCTGGGCGCCGATGGTGTGGCTGTGCGTCACGCCCGTTCCGTAGAGGACATCGGCCCAGTTGGTGTCGGTCACGCCGTCCCACACACCGGTCTGGATGATCGTCTGGGTGTCGGGAAGCTGGCCGGCCTGCTGCTGCCAGTCGATGTACTGGGCAGCGTTCATGACCTGGGCGTGGTGGCCGAGGCTGCTGAGGGAAAGCTTGTAGTTGTAGAAGATGTTGCCGTCCTTGTCCTTGTTCTTGGCGCCGTTCTTCGTGGTGATGAGAACGACACCGTTACCGGCCTGTGCACCATAGATGGCGGCGGAGGCGGCATCCTTCAGGACCTCCATGGATTCAATCATGGAAGGATCGAGGTAGTCGATCTTGTCGACCTTCAGACCGTCCACGATGAGGAGAGGGCCGAGGCCGGAACCGCTGTTGGAGGAGATACCGCGGACGCGGATGGAAGCTCCTTCACCCGGGGCGCCGGAATCGTTGAAGATCTGCACGCCGGCGGCCTTGCCCTGGAGGGCGGCGGCAGCGTCGGATGTGGAACGGTTCTGGAGTTCGGTCTCGCGGACAGAGGCCACGGATCCGGTGAGGTCGCTCTTGCGCTGCACACCGTAACCGATCACGACGGTCTCTTCGAGCATCTCATTGTCCTCCTCGAGGACGATGTTGAAGACGCTCTGGTTGCCGATGGCGATGGTCTGTCCCTTGTAGCCGATGCTCTCGACGGAGATGCTTGCTCCGGCGGGAACGCTCAACGAGAAAGCGCCATTCAGATCTGTGGCTGCGCCAATGCGCGAATTGCCGACCACGGTGACGGCAGCGCCGATGACGGGTTCTCCGCCGGTGTCGACGACTGTGCCACTGATGGTACGGTTCTGGGCGGAGGCAGTGAAACCTCCCCAAACGGTGAGAAGTATCGCCAGGATACCCGTCACTCTCATCAGATTTTTTAGCATTTTAGTTAGAATAAGGGTTATTAATGGTTGTGAATGTGCTTTACACTCAGTCGCAAATATATATAGTATCCGCACAGAAAAAATTACAGGGTGTTACATTTAGATTGATTAGTGTAACACCCTGTAACATTTATTTTCGATTGCGTTACAATCCTTTATGCTGCTGCCCGTATTCGGTGGGGCTGACCCCGAAGAGGTCCTTGAAGGCGGTGGCGAAAGAACTCGCGCTCTGGAAGCCGACGGCGTCGGCCAGCTCGGAAATGGCGTATTTCTTCTCGGCCAGCATCTCGGCGGCCTTCCGCAGCCGGAGGTTGCGGATGAAGTCGCGGGAGGTCTGCCCGGTCAGTTCCTTGAGCTTGCGGTGCAGGTGCACGCGGCTGATGCCCGCTTCGGCGGCGACCTGCTCCACGGTCAGGTCCGGATCGCCCAGGTGATCGTTGATGATGCGGACGATGCGGTTCAGCAGGCGGTCGTCGGGCGTCTTGATGTCTACCTCGCGGATGTCGCTTTCATCCACCTTGGGCTCCGCGAGCGAGACCTTCAGGCGCTCGCGGTTCTTGATGAGATTCTCCGCGGTGGTCTTGAAGACGTTCAGGTTGAACGGCTTGGTCATGTAGGCGTCGGCGCCGGCCTCCATGCCCTCGATGCGGTCCTGGTCCAGCCCGCGGGCAGTCAGGAGGATGATGGGCAGGGAACTGATATTGGGATTCTTGCGGATCTTCTCGCAGAGCTCGAAGCCGTCCATGACGGGCATGATCACGTCGCTGACGAGGATGTCGGGGTGCTCGGACAGGGCCAGGTGGTAGGCGACCTTGCCGTTCTCGGCCTGGATCACCCGGTAGTCGGAGGCGAGCTCGTTCGCCAGCCACTGGCGGATCTCGTTGTTGTCCTCGGTCAGCAGCAGGGTGTATTTCTTGCGGCCCCGGGCCTCCTGCTCCTCTTCCGTGGGGAGATGCAGCGACATCGGCAGTTCGATGTCGGGCGCCTCCGCGGCCTCGCCGGAGATCTGGTCTTCGCTCAGGTGCGCGTTGCCGAGCGGCAGGTTCACCGAGAACACGGGACCGCCGTCTTCCGGACTGTTGAAGGCGCGGATGGTGCCGCCGTGCAGCTCGGTGACGACCTTGGCGAAATGCAGGCCGACGCCGGTGCCGGACACAGCGTCCTGTCCCTGGTAGAACAGGTCGAAGATGGTCTGGAGCTTGCTCTCGTCCAGCGGCTTGCCGCTGTTGCGGACTTCCACGGACGCCGAATCGGTCCCGGCGGACACGGTCACGCCGATATTGCCGCCGGCGGGGGTGTAGCGCAGGGCGTTGGAGAGCAGGTTGGCGATGACCTTATTAAAATAGCTCTGGTCCAGCCAGACCTCGAGGTCGCGTGAGCAGGCGTAGCGGAAGACGAGCTTCTGCCGGTTCAGTTCGGCCTGCGGCCGGAACATGTCGCAGATGTCGGAGACGCACTGCACCAGCTCCACCGGCGCGAAGGAGAGCTTGATGCCGCCCTCTTCCGCCTTGCTGATGACCAAGCTCTGGTCCAGCAGCTGGATGATGCTGTCCGCGTTCTGCTCGATGGCGGCGTAGCTGCGCTGCCGCTCCGGGTCGGGATCGGACTCGACCAGTTTCTGGAGCGGGGCCTTGACCATGGTCATCGGCGAGCGGATTTCGTGCGAGAGATGCTGGAAGAAACGCAGCTTGTCCTCTTTGGCGCTCTGTTCGCGCGCATAGCGGGCCAGCTCCCTCCGTCCCTTGACGAGGCGCCAGATGAGGATGGAGATGACGCCGAGCAGCAGCAATCCGGCCAGCCAGTAGAGCAGGATCGCGGTGCTGGAGCTCCACCAGGACGGAAGTACCCGGATGGAAATGGACGCCGGTTCGGTGTCCAGGTCGCCGAAATTGGTCTTGACGCTGAACTGGAAGGTGCCGGCGTTCAGGTTGCCGAGCGTGATGCTGGTCTGTCCGCGTTCGAGTTCCGTCCACTTCCTGCCGTCGACGGAATAGCTGAAGCGCAGGCTGGACGTGCTGACGAATTCATTCGTGGTGAAGCTGATGACGCAGTCGTGTTCCGTATGGTCCAGGACGTATTCTCCATTCTCGTCGGGCGAAATCCGGCGGCCCGGCACCGTGAACGAGACGATCTTGGCCTGGGGCAGGGTGGAAGGGATATAGATGTTCGAAGGGTCGAAATAGGTGACGCCGTCCGTGCCGCCGAAGTAGAGCAGGCCGTTGGCGCCGGCGGTGGAGACATTCCGCAGGAATTCCTCGACGAACAGGTCGTCGTCGGACTGCCTGACGCTGCGGGATTTGGGATTGAAGCGCACCAGGCGCGAGCTGGTGCTGCCCCAGACCACCCCTTCCCGGGTGAGCTCGACGCTGTAGACCGAATTGTCCGGAAGACCGTCGGCCACGGTCAGCATCTCGGTTTTAAACGTGACCGGGTCCAGGATGGCCAGGCCGTCGATCGTGCCGGCATACAGGCTGTTGCCGTCCGAAGCCAGGCTGAAGATCTGGGTCTCCGGAAGCGTGTGATGCAGGACGGACAGCGGCGCGGTGGAGATGTCCAGGTGGTAGATGCCCTTGGACGTGGCCACGTACAGGTTGTTCCCCTGAAGCAGCAGGTCGGCGATTCTCGGGTTGATATTGTCCTCCTGGCTTTCAATCCGTTCCGTCGTGCCCCTGGCGGGATCGTAGCAGAACAGGCCGTAGCCCATCGTGCCGACCCAGATGCGCCCGGAATTATCGAACTGGAGGATGCGGGGAAGGTCCACGGGCCGGTCGGTTGAGTTAGGGTTCGCCGTGTTGGTCAGTTTCCCGCGCTCGGTGTCCAGCCGCCACAGTCCGCGGGAGAACGAACCGAACCAGAGCTTGCCGTCCGGTCCTTTGGTCAGGCCGAAGATGGAATTCGGGAAACCGTCTTCCACCTTGTAATGCTTCAGCGGTTTGCGGTTGGCGTCCAGCAGATAGAGGCCGTCGCCCTGGGTTCCGACCCACAGCTTGCCGTCCGGCTCGGCCAGCAGGGAAGAGACAGGCATGGAGCCGATGACGTTGGCGATGAACGAGCGGTTGCCCATGTAATGGAAGGAGGCGTCCTGTGCCGGGACCATGATGACGCCCCGTTGGTAGACGGCCATCCAGAGATTTCCGCTGTGGTCCTGGAGCACGTCGTGGACGTTCATGGTGGCCGGGTTGCAGGGGATGGTGTCGGCCTGCAGCAGGGACCACGAACCCGTGGCGGTGTCCAGGATACGGACGCCCTTCCCGTCCGTGCAGAACAGGACGCGGCCGTCGCCGGCGTTCAGGATGCAGATGATGCTGATCCCCTTCAGCCCGGGGGCGGGTACGGTTACGAAACGGTCCGCTTCCGCGTCATAGCGGCAGATGTTTCCGGAATGGTCCGATACGTAGACGACGCCGTCCACCGAATTGGACAGGGTGACGAACATGTCCTCGAAGCTGTCCAGGGTATAATGGGACCAGAGGCCGGCGGGGGACATCCTGTAGATGCCGTCGCCGTGGCGGGCGCACCAGACGGTGCCGTCCGCGTCCGCCTTGAGATTACCCGTCATGCGGGTGGGAATGGGCAGGCGGAGCTGGCTCAGGACCAGCGTGCCGCCCCGGCCGTCGACCACCTGCTGCAGGTCGTTGCCGGACAGCCAGACGGTCTGTCCGTCCACGTTGAACATGTGGTTGACGTTGCCGGTATAGGTTTCTCCGGATTCATTTCTCAGTGGCCGGGAGAAGGCGTCCGTCCGCGGATCGTAGTACTGGACGCCGAATTCGCCGCCCACCAGCAGGCGGCCCTGTCCGTCCTCGGCGAAGGAGCGGACGATGTTATGTGAAAGGGAGTGCGGATCGGCCGGATCATGCTTGTAGGTGTGGATGTTCAGACCGTCGTAGCGGCTGAGTCCGTTCTCGGTGGCGATCCAGATGTCGCCCCGCCGGTCCTGATACAGGGCGTTCACGCTGCTGCTGCTGAGCCCGTCGCCGACGGACAGCATGACGCAACGCTGCGCACGGAGCGTGAACAGACACAGGACAAGGAAGAGGACGAACAGCGGTTTTCGCATAGGCTATCAGGTGTTACGGCCCAAAGGTAATAATAAATGTAACACCCGCACGCGCAAGGTGTGCGAATGTTACATTTAGATAGAAACTTGTTACAAAGGCCGTCAGTCGGCCGCCTTTCGGGCAAGTAATTCCTCGAATTCCTTGCGTGGCATCTGTCCGTCGAGGCAGATGAATGTAACCTCGCCCGGCTCGGCGGCGAGCATCACGAAGCCTTCGATGAGCCTGTCGTTGCCGACCGTGTACATCCGGACGGTCTCACCGGAATCCTTGGCTTCCATCAGCAGCTCGTACTTGCCGGACTTGATGAAGCGCTCCGCGTCGGCGCGCAGGTTGTCGTTGATGGCGGGGTTCTCGCTGTTCAGGATGTAGAGTCCCGTGAGCGCGCGGATCACGGGGGACAGGTTGACATTGTCGTCGCCCACTTCCAGGTCAGGGATGCGGCCGATCATGCGGAACATGGCCGGGGAGACGTAGACGGCGGAGACGTTCTCCGCGTCGGAGTATTTCTGGTAGATGCTCTTGCCGTTCTGGGCGAAGGCGGAGCAGGTGAGCAGCAGGGCTGCGAACAGGATGACTATGCGTTTCATTTCTGTATCTTGTTAAAGGTGTTATACGGCATGCCGGCGGTTTCCTCCGCGTCGCGGACGATGTCCATGCCGACCGCCATCTTGTCGGAGATGGTCTGGAAGGCCTTCTCCACTTCGGCGTAGGCCAGGAGCGGGTCGTCGAAGGTGTCCTTCGGCCCGCGCTGCGGGAGCATGACCAGCGCGGCAGCGGCGGCCGCCACGGCTGCGAGCGAGGCGTACGGAATCCAGCGGGCCGGGTGCGGCTTGGCGGCTTCCGCGAGTTCGCGGGCGGCCAGGGCCTGGCGCAGGCGGCGCTCCAGCCCGTCGGGGACGGGGGCGGCGTTTTCCGCCGCTTTCTGCTCGAGCTCTTCGAGGCTGAGGTTCTCTATTTCTTCCAGGGTCTTCATATTATATTCTTTAATTTACGGCGGGCTTGCGAAAGCAGCACGCGCAGGGTGAGTGGGTTGATGCCGGTCCGGCGGGAGATCTCCTCGTAGGAGAGGCCGTCGAGGGTCCGGAGGGTGAGCACTTCGCGTTGCCTGTCAGGCAGCGACTTGATGGCATCGAGCACCTTGGCGAGCCGCGTCTTTTCATCTACCGCCTCGTCCTGGCGGCCGGGCCATTCCGGCTCGGGCAGGACGGCGGGCGTCTCCATTTTCCGGCTGCGCCGGATGCGGTCCAGGCAGAGATTGCGCAGCACCTGGAGGCCATAGCCTTTGGGGCTGCGGATGCCGTCCAGGGCGTCCCGCCCGCTCCAGAGCTTGAGGAAGAGCTCCTGCACGGCGTCCTCCGCCTCGGCCTCATCCTCGAGGATGTAGAAGGCCACGCGGTAGAAGTCGCCGGCGAGGGAGAGCCACTCGTTCTGGAAGCGTTCGGAGGTCATTCCGCCATGATTTTGCCGACAGCATCGAGGGAAAGGGTGCCGGACAGGCAGATCAGCGCATTGCTGTCGGGGGTGTGGAGCACCAGGTCGCGCACCGTGCCCCGGGCGTCGTCCACGACGCCGAACAGCTGCATGGCGTTGCCGTCGCCGCGCGCTTCCATCAGGAGCTCGCAGTTGCGCAGGGCGTGCCCGATCTTCCGGTTCATCCGGTCGCGGACGGCGGGCTCCGCATCGTCGTAGTCGATGACGGTCACGCCCCGGAGGCCGTGGATCAGCTGCAGGAGCTGGCGCATGTCCGCGTCGTCGCTATCCGCGTGGCGGGCGAGGCCCTTGACCAGCGAGGTGGCCAGCCAGCCCAGTTTGACGACCTCGACGCCGTCGTAGTGGCGGAACTCCGAGATGATGGAGGCCACTTCCGCCCGCGCCGCGCGCTTGGCGGGCCGGGCGGCGACTGCCGTGAGCGGCAGCAAAATGGCGATTAGCAATAATAATTTCTTCATATATCACAAACTGATTATCGGAGCCGCAGCAGCAACTCCGATAACAAGACGGACAAGTCCGGAAAATGTTAACGGAATTTTATACGGGGTCGGGGAGGATGATGACCACCGTCCCCACCTTGACCTGCGCCTTCAGGTCGAGGATGTCCTCGTTGCGCAGGCGGATGCAGCCCTCCGTGGCGCGCGTTCCGATGCTCTCGGGGAAGGGGGTGCCGTGGATGCCGATGTCCCAGAAGCCGGGCACGTCCAGGCGCAGGAACCAGGGGCCGTAGGCGTCTTTGATGGGACCTTTGCCGTCCTTGAAGTCATGCGTGAGGCCCTTGGCGTTGAGGAGCTGATTGATCTTGAACGTCCCTTCCGGGGTCTTGTGGTCGCCGCGGACCTTCTTGGGACCCAGGTTGATGGCGCAGGAGATGCCGTACTCCTTGATGGGGTAGCCCTGCGGGTCGATGAGCGTGAGGGTGAACGCCTGTTTGTCGATCACGATGAACGGCGCGCCTTCCGCCTGGTCGAGGTATTTGGCGAATGGGGCCTGCGCCCCGACGGATAGTGCCGGCAGCAGCGCCAGCAGGAGGAGGATCAGTTTCTTCATAACGCGTACAAAGATAGCAAAAATGGTGCTAAAAAATGTATATTTGCAAGTATGAAACGGATCCTTCTTTTCCTGGCGTCGCTGTGCGTCGCCGCCAGTGCCTGCGGACAGAACTGGGACGGCCCGGAATGGGCCGTGGTCAACACGTCAACATCCTTCCTGCGGCTGAAACCGGACTATGAGTCCGGCAACGAAACCACCTGCCTGATGGGTACGGTGCTGCGCGTCAAGGGCGCCCAGCGTTACTGGCGCCTGGTGGACGCCCCCGACTACAAGAACGTCTGGACCACCCAGCTGAACCTCGCCTTCATGGACGAGGCGGGCAAGGACGCCTGGATCGCCGCGCCGAAGTACGTCTGCGTCGCGGAGTACACGCACCTCTTCGCGGAGCCGTCCACCACGGCGGAGCGGGTGTGCGACTTCACGTTGACCGACCTGGTGCGGAAGGGCGCGGAGCAGCGCAGCGGCTGGGTGCAGGTCTTCCTGCCTTCAGGCCGCGAATGCTGGGCGCGCGCGTACGATGTAATGGATTTCGAAGAATGGACCCGGACCCGCGAGGCCACCCGCGAGAACCTGATCGCGACCGCTCGCCGCTTCCTCGGCACGCCCTACCTGTGGGGCGGGGCGAGCGTGAAGCACTTCGACTGCAGCGGATTCACGCAGTTCGTCTACCGCCAGGCGGGCATCGTGCTGCCGCGCAACGCCCGCGAGCAGATCCACACCGGCAAGGAGGTCCCCTATGATTTCGATCAGATGCTGCCCGGCGACCTGCTCTTCTACGGCACGCCCGCCACGTCGCGCAAGGCGATGGTGGTGGCGCACGTGGCCATGTATTATGGAGACAGGAAGATCATCCACTCCTCGCAGATGATACGCATCAGCTCCCTGACCCCGGACGGGGAGGATTACTACGAGCGCGAGCCGCTGGCCGTGCGCCGCGTGCTGGGACACGTAGACACGGGCGAAGGCATACGCAGCGTCGCCGTCCGCCCGTGGTATTATTGATGCCGGGCTAGTAGCGGTAGATCTCGATCCGGTAGGTGAAAGAGATGTCCACGGGGTCGGACCCGATGTTGAAGGACGCGACGAAATCTCCCGAAGTGTTGTACAGGTTGGCGATGCCGGACCGTGAAGCGACCATCATGTAGCCCGTGTTGTAGTCGACGCCGATGGTGCCCGGGTCGTCGATGGGGTAGTTGTTGTCCCCGTAGAACGTGAACCCGCGGGCGCTCTTGTCGAGGACGTTGAAGGTGGTATAGGAGAAAGGCTTCCCGGAACCGGCCGGATCGTTGATCGTCACGATGTTATACCCTGCGGCAGACATTTCCGTCGCGTCGGCGACGACCCGCTGGACATAGGTCCCGCTGACCAGGAAGACGCCGGCTTCCTTCTGCACGCCATTCTCAAGATAACCCGCGTCGAGCACGTAGATTTCATCGCCTCCCACGGCCAGCTTCCGCGGGCTGTGGAGTTTGGCGTCCTTGACCTCGGAGGAAGAACCCTGTTTCAGATTGATGACGGAGATGGAGCCCGCTTCGCCGTCCAGACCGCTGTTGGCCACATAAAGGGACGGCACTTCGTCCTTCACGCCGATGCACAGGCCTTCCGGACGGGAACCGACCTTCTGTTTCCAGGAGATAGCGAAAGACAGGGTGTCGATGGCGCCCACGTAGCCGCCGTAGGTGGACACATAGACCTTGTCCCCGTATGCGGTCAGGTGGCGGGGCGAGACGCCTTCCGTTTCGCCCATCTGGCTCACGGTGCTGACGTCCTTGATCAGGGTCAGGTTCTTCGCGTCGAACACGGAGACGGAGTTCCCGTCGGGGTTGGCCACATAGACCTTGGCACCATAGACGAAGACGTCGCTGGGTGAGCCGGCGAGCGCGATCTCTGTGGACGTGCCGTCGCCGAAATTGAGCCGGGTCAGGCTGGCGTCCGGACCTTCGTCGGGGTCGCCCGCATTGAGGACGAACGCGCCCGTGGTCACGAGGATTTCTGTTCCCTGATTGTTGGGATCGTCACGGAGACAGCCGGCGAGGAGGCCTGCTCCCGCCAGGAGCGTCAAAGCTAAAAATATTCTTTTCATGATGCCAAAGATACTCATTTATTGCTTAACTTTGGAAAGGAAAAAAATACCTTTGTCATGAAAAAATTCCTTCTTCCGCTTCTCGGCTGCCTGCTGCTCGCCACGGCCTACGCGCAGGAGCCGGTCACTTTCACGGCCGAACAGGACCACCAGAACATGCTGGACCAGCTGGGCATCAAGTCCATCCGGCGCGGCTTCGACGCCGATACGAGCAGTCCCTTCGCCGCCAACTACGACGAGAGCAAGGCCAATCCGTACCCCGTCCTGCCCGAGATCCTCAAGACGAACAAGGGCAAGAAGGTGACCACCGCCAAGCAGTGGTGGGAGGTTCGCCGTCCCGAGATCGTCGAGGGCTTCGAGAGCGAGGTGTACGGCCGCGTGCCGGCCAACGTTCCCGGCGTCACCTGGACGGTCGAGGCGGAGGAAATCGAGTTCGTCGGGCGCATCCGCGCCAAGGCGAAGCAGCTTCGCGGCCACGTGGACAACTCCGCCTGCCCGTCGATCAACGTCGACATCAAGATGGTCGTTGTGACGCCCGCGGACGCCCAGGGCCCCGTGCCGGTGCTGATGATGTTCGGCCAGGCTAACCTCCCGAACCCCGTCAAGCCGGGCGGAGACGACATGGCCGTCATCAACAAGGCGCTGCGCCGCATGCTGGAGAACGATCCGGAGACGGCGGAGCTGATGAAGAAATATCCTGCCTGGCAGCCCTTCGAGCCTGCCAACCCCTTCGCGGCGTTCATGCGCCCGCAGCAGCAGGCGCCCGGCCAGGATCCCCCGTCCAACCAGCAGCTGCTCGCCGCCGGCTGGGGCTACGCGATGATCGATCCGTCCAGCATCCAGGCGGACAACGGCGCCGGCCTGACCCGCGGCATCATCGGCCTGACCAACCACGGTCAGCCGCGCAAGCCGGACGACTGGGGCTCCCTGCGCGCCTGGGCCTGGGGTGCCGCCCGCGGCCTGGACTATCTGGAGACTGACCCGGACGTGGATGCGAAGCACGTCGGCATCGAGGGCGTGTCCCGCTACGGCAAGGCCGCGCTCGTGACGCTCGCGTTTGAAGAGCGCTTCTACATGGGCCTGATCGGCTCGTCCGGCAAGGGTGGCGCCACGCTGCACCGCCGCATCTTCGGCGAGGGCCTGGAGAACCTCTCCAACTCCGGCGAGTACCACTGGATGGCCGGCAACTACATCAAATACGACGCGATCGAGTCGAAGACCGGCGCCTGGAACGCCGGCATGCTGCCCGTCGATTCCCACGAGCTCATCGCGCTCTGCGCGCCGCGCCTCGTGTTCATCAGCTACGGTGTCCCCGAGCAGGGCGACGCCCTCTGGCTGGACCAGTACGGCAGCTGGCAGGCCACCATCGCCGCGGGCGAGGTGTTCAAGCTGCTCGGCGCCCGGGACCTCGGCCTGTCGAATGACTACCGCAAGGAGCCCATGCCGCCCGTGCTCACCGGCCTGCTGGACGGCGAGCTGGCCTGGCGCCAGCATGACGGCGGCCACACCGACGGCCCGAACATGAAGTACTTCATCGAGTGGGCGACCGCCAAGATGCAAGGCAAGTAATGCAATACAGAAAGGACAAGCACGGGAACGAGCTGTCGATTCTCGGGTACGGTTGCATGCGCTTCACCAAGAAGGCCGGCATCATCGACCTCGAGAAGACGGAGCGCGAGATCATGGCGGCCATCAACGCCGGCGTCAACTATTTCGACACCGCCTACATCTATCCCGGCAGCGAGGCGGCGCTCGGCCAGATCCTGGAGCGGAACGGCGTCCGAGACCGGGTGAACATCGCCACCAAGCTCCCGCAGTATATCATCCAGAGCGGCTCCGCCTTCGACCGCTACTTCGACGAGGAGCTGAAGCGCCTGCGCACCGACCACGTCGACTACTACCTGCTGCACCAGATGGCCGACTACGCCCAGTGGGAGAAGCTGAAACGTCTGGGCATCGTGGAGTGGATCGAGGAGAAGAAACGCAGCGGCGCCATTCGGAACTTCGGCTTTTCCTACCACGGCACATCCGCCCATTTCCTGAAGATCCTGGCCGCCTACGACTGGGATTTCTGCCAGATCCAGTACAACTACCGGGACGAGCACACGCAGGCCGGCGTCGTGGGGCTGAAGGCCGCCGCGGAGCGCGGGATCCCCGTCGTCATCATGGAGCCGCTGCGCGGCGGTAAGCTCGTGAACCTGCTGCCCGAGTCGGCCAAGAAGATCATCGCCGCCGACGAGCGGGGCTGGACGCCCGCGGAATGGGCGTTCCGCTGGCTCTGGAACCAGCCGGAAGTGACCGTCGTCCTGTCGGGCATGAACTCGATGGAGATGGTGGAGGAGAACGTCCGGACCGCGTCGGAAGCCTGCGAGGGAGAGTTCACCGAGCGGGATTTCGCCCTCATTGAGCAGGTGAAGGACCAGATCAAGAAGAAGGAAAAAGTCGGCTGCACCGGCTGCCAGTACTGCATGCCCTGCCCGCAGGGCGTCGACATCCCCACCGCCTTCCGCTGCTACAACGCGATGTTCAGCGAATCGAAGTGGTCGGGACGGTTCCAATACGCCGTCACCGTCTCGTTCGCGCGCGACCCCGCCTTCGCCACCAAGTGCATCGGCTGCGGCAAGTGCGAGAAGCATTGCCCGCAGGGCATCCCCATCCGCGAGAAGCTGAAGGAGGCGGACAAGGCGCTCCGCCCGCCGCACTACCGTTTCTTCACCTGGCTCTGCCGCCTGAACATGTTCCGCAAGGACCTCGGCAAGAAGTCGGATGAGAATTAAAGAAAATTGCTAACTTTGCAGCGTAAAAATCGAAACGATATGAATCTTAGAGACATCAAGAAAGACATTGAGTATGTGCTGAGCGCCTTTGTGGAGGACTGCTCCGTGGTCGCCTGCGTCAACCCCAAGGTCACCGACGCCAACATCAGCGAGCTGATGGAAGAGGCCATCGACCTGTATAACGAACTGCGCGACAAGGTGAACGGCCCGATCGAGGGTTCCAAGAAGACCTATTACAACGAGCTCCGCAAGGAAGTGCTTTCCAAGACGGACGCTCTCTACAGCAAGCTCAGCACCGCCGTGAAAGACGCGGTCAAATGAGAATCGGTAAAATCCTGATAACAGTCGCGCTCCTGCTCTCTGCATGGAGCGCGACTGCTGGTATTCCCCGGACCGAAGCGCAACGGAGCATCGCGGAGCTGCGCGCCCGGGAGCCGCTCCGGAGCGGCCTCGTGGGCGTGCTGGCTGTCCGCGCGGACGGCGACACCCTCGTCTGCATCAACCACCGGGAGCGGCTGGTGCCGGCTTCGAACATGAAGCTCCTGACCACGGGCCTGGCCCTGCACCGCCTCGGCGCCGACTACCGTTTCCCGACGAAGTTCGGGTACACGGGCACCATCGAGGACGGCGTGCTGAAGGGCGACCTGTACATCATCGGCGGGGGCGACCCCACCACCGGCTCGCGCTCCAAGAGCGCCGCGTCCCTGTCCAAGACCTTCGGCGACTGGGCCGCCATCCTCGCGGAAGCGGGCATCACCCGCATCGAGGGCCGCGTGCTGGGCGATCCGCGCCTCTTCGGCGACCCCACGCCGCAGAACCTCGGCTGGACCTTCGACGACCTCGGCACCTACTACGGCGCCGGTCCGACGGGCCTCAATTTCTTCGAGAACGCCCAGAATTTCTACATCACCCCGACGCGTGTCGGCGAGAAGCCGAGCTACCGCGTGCAGTACCCCGACACGCCCTGGATGCGCTACGCGAACCACGCCGTGACCGGCCCCGCCCGCACGTCGAACTCGCTCTACTACGTCAACACGACGCTGGCCCCTTTCGGCGAGATCGCCGGTTCCTTCCCCGCCGACCGGCGCGGCTACACCCTGGAGTGCTCCAACGCATACGCCGCGTACACCTGCGCCTGGTACTTCCGCAACTATCTGGAGGACAAGGGCGTGCGCGTGGACGGCGGCTGGGGCGACATCACCCTGCAGGGCGAGATCCGCACGGACCTGACGCCCCTGATGCCCCTGACGCCCGCGGCGCAGGCCGAGGAGATCACGATGCTGGGGACGGCCTGGTCCGCGCCCCTGAAGGACATCGTGCGCGACACCAACGGCGAGAGCGACAACTTCTACGCGGAGACGCTCCTGCGTGCCGTCGCCCTCCAGTCCGGCCTGAGCGGCAGCCAGGACGACTGCCAGGATGCGGCCGAAGCGGGCCTGCGCGCGCTCGGCCTGCGCACCGACGGCGCCTGCCAGCAGTTCGACGGCAGCGGCCTCTCGCGCAAGAACTACGTTTCCCCGGACTTCTTCGTCCGCTTCCTGCGGAAAATGATGACCCTGCCCGTCTGGGAGCCGTTCTTCACCTCCCTGCCGGTGCCCGGCGCCAAGGGGACGCTGGAGGACCGCTTCAGCAAGGCGCCCCAGGAGTTCAAGGACCGCATCCACGCGAAGACCGGCTCGATGAACGGCGTGCGCTGCTTCAGCGGCTACATCCTGGCCGCTGACGGCGACCCCAAGCACACCATCGTCTTCTCGCTGCTGGTCAACAACTGCACGGCTTCGTCCTACCTGATCAACCCCGTCCTGGACGCCATCATCGAGGCTATCGCCTCGGAAAATTAGATTATCGGGGGGCGTTCCCCCCCGAACCCCCTGCGTCGCTGCACTCCGATGCCGGCGAATGACAAAAAAATATTGCTATATTTGCAAGTTATGCGGAAATACGTCATATATCTCCTGCTGCCGCTCCTGCTGTGCTCGTGCAACGCGATCCAGTCGCTCGTGCACGACGACCAGGTGGTGGCGAAGGTCGGCAAGAACAAGCTCTACCGCTCGGAGCTGGAGCGCTTCATCCCCAACATGATCTCCGCCGCGGACAGCGCCCGGCTGGCGGAGCAGTACATCAACACCTGGGCGATGGACCTGCTGTACCTGGACGTGGCCGAGAAGGAACTGTCCAAGGGCGAGCTGGACGTTAGCGCCGACCTGGAGGATTTCCGCCGTTCTCTGCTGAAATACCGCTACGAGCAGCGTTACATCAGCGACCGCCTGGACACGCTGGTCACCGGTGAGCAGATCCGCCAGTATTATGAGGCGCACAAAGCCGATTTCGAGCTCAAGCGCCCGGTGCTGAAGGTCCGTTTCGTGGACGTGATGAAGGATTCGCCCAACAAGGACGCCATCCTCCGGATGATGAGCTCGCAGGAATACGACGACGTGCAGCGGGCGGACACGCTCGCCAAATCCACGGCCCTGCGCTACTTCGACAGCTCCGACACCTGGATGGACGCCAACGAACTGGCCAAATCGTTCGGCCTGGACCACACGCAGATGCTTTCCTACCTCCGGTGGGACAATACCATACGCTACGAACCCGCGGACCGCGCCGACCTGATGGTGGCCTATGTCTGCGACATACGATACGACGGCCCCGCTCCGCTTGACTACTGCGCCGACCGGATCCGGGATATCCTGATGAGCGCGAGAAAACACAACCTGATGAACAGTTTGGAACGGGACTTGCTTGAGAACGCGCTCGAAAGCAAACAATTTGTAATCTACAAGAATGAAGAATAAGCGTTTGAAAATCTTCGCCGCGCTCGCCCTGGCGAGCCTCTGCACCCTGGCTTCCGCCCAGCGTTACAACGGCCTCATCGACAAGTCCGTGGCCGTCGTGGGCAATGAGATGATCACTTTGTCGGACGTGGAGGCGCAGGTGCAGGCCATGCGCGCCCAGGGCATGCCCGCCAACCGCTGCGACATCCTCGAGGGAGCGATGCAGACCAAACTGCTCATCGCACAGGCCCGCGTGGACTCCCTGACCGTCAACCAGGACCAGGCGAACGCCCAGCTGGAGCAGTACGTGGCCGAAATGCTGACCCGTGCGGGCGGCGAGGACGAACTGGCCGGCTACCTCGGCAAGCCGCTGTACAAGCTGCGCCAGGAGTGGCGCACTCAGATCGAGGAGCAGACGCTCGCGCAGCAGGAGCAGCAGGAGATCGCCAGGAACATTCCCGACCTGACCCCGTATGACGTCAAGCAGTACCTGGACACGGTGGACGTGGCCGCGCTGCCCGTCGTGCCGATCAAATACCAGATGAGCCAGATCTGTATCTATCCCGACCGCGAAGCGGCCGCCATCGCCGTCAAGGAGCGCCTCCTGTCGATCCGGGAGCGCATCATCAACGGCGAGCGTTTCGCCACGCTGGCCCGTCTGTATTCCGAGGATCCCGGCAGCGCCCGCAAGGGCGGCGAGCTGGGCATGGCCTCCAAGAGCATCTTCTGGCCGGCCTTCTCGGACGCCGCGATGGCCCTGAAGCCCGGCGTCATCTCCCAGATCGTGGAGACGCCGGACGGCTTCCACATCATCGAGGTGCTGGAGAAGAAGGGCGACATGTTCAACGCCCGCCACATCCTCATCAAGCCCAGCTACACCCTGGAGGACCAGGAGAAGGGCTTCCATCAGCTGGACAGCATCCGTACGGCCATCCTGGACAGCACGATCACCTTCGAGACGGCGGCCCGCTTCTATTCCCAGGATGCGGCCACCCGCACCAACGGCGGTCAGATGGCAGACCCGAACACCGGCTCCGCCTACTTCGAAATCGACCAGCTGAAGCCGCAGGACTATGCCGCCATCCAGGACCTGAAGATCGGCGAGATCTCCGAACCGATCGCCTCGCTGGACAACGAAGGCCGCGACGGCAACCTGGTCTATAAGATCGTCCGCCTTGACAAGATCGTCCCGGCCCACGCGGCCACCTTCGAATCGGACTACACCGAACTGCTCGGCATCGTCCGTCAGGAGAAGACGGTGGCGGCCATCAATAAATTCCTGGATGACAAAATAGACACCAGCTATATCATCATAGATCCTTTGTTCAAGGACTGTGAGTTCTCCCGGAAAGGATGGTCCAAAAAAATCAGAAAAGACGACTGATTCTCTTTGCGGCCCTGCTGCTCGCTGTCGTGCCGCTGTCTGCCCAGGATGCTTCCGGGCAGACGGACTCGCTGGTGCGCCTGCTGAACGCCCGCACCCTGGAGCAGGTGGAAACCGACGGCCGGATGGCGCGCAAGGCCATCGAACCCACTTTCCTGCATAACGGCACCTACCTTTCCTGCGACACGGCCCTCTGGCACGTGGACGAGAAGCTGATCAACTGCTTCGGCCACGTCCAGCTCCTGCAGGGCGAGTCCGTGCTGACCAGCGAGAAGCTGGATTACCTGATCGACGCGAATCTGGCCCAGTTCCGGGGCGGTGTCGTGGAACTGCGCAACCAGCAGGACAACGTCCTGCGGACGCGCGTGCTGGACTACAACACGCAGGACAGCCTTGCCTTCTTCAGCGGCGGCGCGTCGATGATGAGCGCCGACGGGCAGATCATCGAGAGCGACGAGGGCACGTACGCCAACGCGCGCAGCCTCTTCACCTTCAACGGCAACGTCAACATGTTCACGGATTCCGTGTTCGTGCGGACGAGCATCCTGACCTATGATTCCGACGCGGAGCGGGCGGATTTCCTGACCGAGATCGACTTCTGGAAGGACGGCAACATGCTCTCGGCCGGCTACGGCTGGTACGAGCGGGGCGAGGAGACCTTCTTCTTCCGCCAGCGCGTCCATGGCCTGGGCGAGACCCAGGAATCGTGGAGCGACAGCCTCTATTATTACCGCCGGCCGAACGACCTGCTGATGCTGGGCAACGTCCAGGTGCAGGACCAGAGCCGCAAGGTGGCGGCGATGGGCGACCGGCTGGAGTACCTGGATTCCCTGGCCCGCGTGACGCTCGAAGAGCGGGCGTCGGCGGCCCTGTGGGATGATGGCGGCGCCGAGCCGGACACGACCTACCTGGGCGCGCGGCGCTTCGTCTACTGGACGCAGCCGCGCTGCGAGGTCGACGAGGAGGAGGTGAAGCTGGCGCAGAAGCGCCGCGAGGAGATGCTGGAGGATCCGATCGCGGCCTACCGCCGCCGTGCGGCCGAGGAGGCCGCCCAGAAGCGCGCGGAAGCGTTGAAGAATGATCCGCTGGCGCAAAATAGGAACGCCGCGATGAATCGCGGCAGAGTAGGAGATTCGCCGGCGGTTCCTGAGCCTGTCGAAGGATCCCCGGCGGATGAAGATTCACTCGCTGTCAAACCGGCCCTTGATTCCCTGGCGGTGGCCGTCGATACGATCCCGCCCCCGCCGGACACCACCAAGATCGGCTTCCTGCTGGCCTCGAAGGACATCCGTATCTTCCGCAAGGACATGCAGGTCCGCTGCGACTCCCTGCGCTACAGCGACCTCGACTCCATCGCGCGCCTCTACACCGACCCGATCGTCTGGAACGAGGGTCGCCGACAGTATAACTCCGACAGCCTCTTCGTGCTGCTCCGCAACGAGAAGATGGAGCGCGCGAACCTCCTGTCCAACGCCTTCATCCACACGGAAGAGGCGGAAGGCTACTTCGACCAGATCAAGAGCACCGACGTGATCGCGTATTTCAGCGATTCCACCTCGCTGCGGCGGTTCGACGCCCTGGGCGGCGTCACGGCCCTGCTCTACCTGGAGGAGAACGGCGCCATCGCCACCGTCAACCGGACGGAATCCCGCATGATGATGGCGACCTTCGACGGCGAGGGCAACGTGGACCACGTCTACAACTACGACAACCCCAAGAGCGACGCCTATCCGGTCGTGCAGCTGCCGGCCGCCGAGCATAAGTTGCGCGGCTTCAACTGGCAGCCGGACCTGCGTCCGAAGGACAAGTTCGACGTGACGGCGATGGTGGTGCGCGACTCCGAGCGGGCGGCCTACGAGGCCCGGCCGCACGCGGATTTCCCGCAGACGGAGATCTACTTCCCCGGCCATATGAAGGAAGTCTATATGGCCTTGGAGGACGCCAAGGCGAAACGGAACGCTCGCCAGGCAGGAGATTCGCCGGCGGTTCCTGAGCCTGTCGAAGGACTCCCGGCGAATGACGGGTTGGCGGCCACCGATTCCCTTTCGAGTCATTCTGATACCTTAGGCAGTCATCCCCGACCTGATTGGGGATCTCTAGACACATTGGATTCCTTGGCGGTCAGAGATTCCAGCTCGTTGGCTGGAATGACTATAGGAGAGCCAGGACCGACCCAGGAAGCCGCCGACACGACGTACATGTCCGACCGCGAGCTGAAGCGCGCCTTGCGCATCGCGCGGCGCGACGCCCGCTGGGAGGAGCTCGACAAGCGCGACGCCAACAAGGCGGCGGGCAAGGAAGCGCGCAAGGCGGCCCGCAAGGCCCGCCGCGAAGCCCGCGAGGCCGCCCACCAGGCCCGCCAGGCCGCCATCGACAACGCCAAATTGCAGAAATACATAGAACGCTACCAAAAACAGAAAGAGCGCCATGAAGGAAGAAAACAAAAACCTGAGCCTGCCGGAGAACGCCCACCGGGAACTGAAACCGGGGGAGAGCTACCAGCCCCTCCTGAAAGCGAATGAAAAGCCGTTTGAGGTCACGCCCTACAGCGTGACCGTCGGCCTCCTGATGACCATCCTCTTCTCCGCCGCCGCGGCCTACCTCGGGCTGAAGGTCGGCCAGGTCTTCGAGGCGGCCATCCCCATCGCCATCATCGCCGTCGGCCTGACCGGCGCCCTGAAGAAGCAGGGCGGCCTGGGCCAGAACGTCATCATCCAGAGCATCGGAGCCTGCTCCGGCGTGGTGGTGGCGGGCGCCATCTTCACGCTCCCGGCCATCTACATCCTCGGCCTGGACGTCAATTTCTGGCAGATGTTCCTGTCCTCGATGCTGGGCGGCTTCCTCGGCATCCTCTTCCTGATTCCTTTCCGCAAGTACTTCGTCAAGGAGATGCACGGCAAGTACCCGTTCCCGGAGGCCACGGCCACCACGCAGGTGCTCGTCAGCGGCGAGGGCGGCGGCAAGAGCGCCAAGACCCTCCTGGCCGCCGGCCTGGTGGGCGGTCTGTATGACTTCGTCGTGGCCACCTTCGGCGCCTGGGCGGAAACGCTCAGCACCACGGTGATGCACTGGGGCCAGGTCGTGTCCGACAAGGCCAAGCTGGTGCTCAAGCTCAACACCGGCGCCGCCGTGCTGGGTCTCGGCTACATCGTCGGCCTCAAGTACGCGTTCATCATCTGCTGCGGCTCCTTCCTCGTGTGGCTGGTCATCATCCCCCTGATGAACCTCATCTGGGGCGGCAGCGTCATCGACCTGATGGGCACGGGCATCGCGCAGACCATCTCCGAGATGTCGCCCGAGCAGATCTTCAAGGAATACGCGCGCCACATCGGCATCGGCGGCATCGCCACCGCGGGCATCATCGGCATCATCAAGAGCGCCGGCGTGATCAAGAGCGCGGTCGGCCTCGCGACCAGCGAGTTCAAGCGCAAGCCGGGCGCCGTGGCCGAGAAGGCCGAGCGCACGCAGGAGGACCTCCCGATGAAAACCGTCGTCTGGGGCATCGCCATCGCGCTGCTCGCCGTGTTCGCCTTCTTCGCCTTCGGCGGCGTGGTGAACAACGTCTGGCAGGCCCTGGTCGGCCTCGTCATCATCGCGGTGATCGCCTTCCTCTTCACGACCGTGGCGGCCAACGCCATCGCCATCGTGGGCACGAACCCCGTCAGCGGCATGACCATCATGACGCTCATCATCACGGCCCTCGTGCTCGTGGCGGTCGGCCTCAAGGGCAACGCCGGCATGGTGGCCGCGATGGTCATCGGCGGCGTGGTCTGCACGGCCCTCAGCACCGCCGGCGGCCTGATTACCGACTTCAAGATCGGCTACTGGATCGGCACGACGCCGAAGAAGCAGGAGGCGTGGAAATTCCTCGGCATCGCCGTGGCGGCTGCGACCGTGGGCGGCGTGATGCTGATCCTCAATAAGACGTATGGATTCACGGGCGACGGCGCCCTGGTGGCTCCGCAGGCCAACGCCATGGCCGCCGTCATCCAGCCGATGATGAGCGGCGGCAGCGCTCCCTGGCTGCTCTATGGCATCGGCGCGGCCATCGCCATCCTGCTGACCGTCTTTAAGGTCCCGGCCCTCGCGTTCTGTCTCGGCATGTTCATCCCGATCGACCTGAACCTCCCGCTGCTGCTCGGCGGCGCCATCTCCTGGTACGTCAGCACCCGCAGCAAGGACGCGGCCGTCAATACGGCCCGTCAGGAGAAGGGTACCCTTATCGCCAGCGGCTTCATCGCCGGCGGCGCGCTCATGGGCGTCGTCTCCGCCATCCTGAAGTTCGCCAAGGTCGACTGGTTCATGAACGCCTGGAACACCGTGGCTCCCGGCCACGTCGCCTCCGGCGCCGAAGCCATCGCCATCCTGCCCCTCATCGCCATCTGCGCCTACATGATTGTTTCCGCCTTGAAGAAGGAATAACCCTTGCCTCGATATTGGCCATTATCGAGTCAACCCCCGGCATTTTTGCCGGGGGTTGACTCGTTTTCGGGCTTATTCGGTGCCAAGTTGCCTACTCTGCGTAGAGCGAGACCAGGTTGCGGATGACGGCCGCGGCCTTCTCCATGTTCTCGACGGTCACCCACTCGAACTTGCCGTGGAAATTGAGTCCGCCGGCGAAGATATTCGGGCACGGGAGGCCGCGGAAGGACAGGTTGGCGCCGTCGGTGCCGCCGCGGATGGGCTGGATGCGCGGCTTCACGCCGGCCATCTCCATGGCCTTGACGGCCTTCTCCACCACGTGGTAGTGCGGCTCCACCTGCTCGCGCATATTATAATATTGGTCTTTCACCGTGACGGTAGCCGTGCCGGCGCCGTAGCGCGCGTTGATGAAGTCGCCGCACTGCGCGATGACCTGCTTCTTCTGCTCGAACTTCGCGCGGTCGTGGTCGCGGATGATGTAGGAGAGGCTGGCTTCCTCGACCGAACCCTTCATGGCGATCAGGTGGAAGAATCCCTCGTAGTCCTGCGTGTACTCGGGCCGCTGGCTGGCTGGCAGCAGCGCGTCGAACTCCTGCGCGATGTGCAGGGCGTTGCGCATCTTGCCCTTGGCGTAGCCGGGGTGGACGTTGCTGCCCTGGATGCGCACGTTCGCGCCGGCGGCGTTGAAGTTCTCGAACTCCAGCTCGCCGGCCTCGCCGCCGTCCATCGTGTAGGCGTAGTCGGCGCCAAACTTCGGCACGTCGAACTTCACGACGCCGCGGCCGATCTCCTCGTCCGGCGTGAAGCCGATCTTGATCTCGCCATGCTTGAATTCGGGATGCGCCATGATGTACTGGACCGTGTCCATGATTTCGGCCACGCCGGCCTTGTCGTCGGCGCCCAGCAGTGTGGTGCCGTCGGTGGTCACGACCGTCTCGCCCTTGTGCGCGAGCAGCTCGGGGAACTCGGCGGTCTTCAGCGCGAGGCCGGGCACGCCCTTGAGGGGAATGTCGGAGCCGTCGTAGTTCGGGATGATCTGCGGCTTGATATTAGCGCCGGAGGCGTCCGGAGCCGTGTCCACGTGGGCGATGAAGCCCACGACGGGGACTTTCTTGTCGATGTTGGCGGGGATGGTGCCCATCACGTAACCCCATTCGTCGAGGGTCGCCTCGACGCCCAGGGCCTGCAGTTCGTCGCGCAACATGCGCAGGAGGTTCAACTCTTTGGCTTCGGAGGGTTGGCTTTCGCTCTCCTCGTTGGACTGGGTGTCCACCGCGACGTAGCGGAGAAATCTGTCTAGTATCTTTTCCATAGACACAAAGGTAAGATTTTTTAAAATATTTTCCGAAAAGATTTGCAAGTTCAAAAAAAGTGTGTACCTTTGCCGTCCCTTCCGATGAGGGATACTTCTGAGGAGGGATTTGAGAGATCATTGACAATACTGAGAGAGATAACGAGGTAAAGAAGTTAAAAGAGATTATAGTCTGTATAATTAGAAATTCGAGTTTTTTCGAGTTGCGAAAATAGGGACTGCAATTTCAAAGGCAAACGAGTAAAACTATTTGAGACGTAAATGTCGCAAATGATTCACTTATA
>Ga0310696_10002307_pt1 | contig 25625 bp, 14 predicted proteins | sample AusTroGonzalo_MG_4_FD_203885 | JGI IMG/M metagenome (GOLD analysis project Ga0310696, IMG submission 203885) | Bovine rumen microbial communities from tropical cattle in Woodstock, Queensland, Australia - Gonzalo_02 (v2) (version 2) | ecosystem: Host-associated > Mammals > Digestive system >...
ACCACTCTTTCTTCGCGGTAGCGGCATTGGCTGAAATGGTCTTGTAACTTAAAGTGTCCACTTTGTTGATTATTAGGTTAATACTATAAATGTTGCGTTTCCCCGCTTTTTTGGGGGCTGCAAATTTATGAATTATTTTTTTACTGGCAAAATCAAAAACCCGATTTACGGGGTTTTCGATCAAAAGAGCAGTCCGTCTGCGTGCTTTTCAGGCACTTCGCTGCGGATGCGTGCCTCGAAGGCAAGCCGCTCATCCCACGTCAGGAATTCGTGCTCAACGGGAAGGTAGAACAGCCGGCGCCGGGTTTCTTCATCCAGCCGGTGGCAGTAAAGGAGCCGTTGCGCATCCTTCTCTGTGGTCAGCAGCAGAGCCTGGGGATGACGGCGGGCATAGGCGCGAAGCGCGGAAATATCGAGGCGCGTGAAGTTGTGGTGGTCACCGAAGCGCTTGTGGTCCACATGGGGATAATGGTCGACCAGGTACAGACGGATTGCCCGGTCGTCCGCAATGCCCGAGAACAGGAATACTTCTTTGGAATAAACGTAGCGCTTGTCACCCTCCCCGGGGAAGACAGAGATCGGATCGGCATATTTGAGCGTGGCGAAAAACAAGTCCTGGTCTTCACGCAGGCGAAGCTGCTGGCGGTACTGCATACGCTCCCAGTCGTCGAGCTCTTTCGGGCTCTTGGTCACGACCACAACGCCGGCGCGTCCGATCTGCTCAGGAAGGTCGCGCAGCGTGCCGATGGGCAGCAGGTTATCCTGGAAAACGGGGCGGCTGTAATCAACCAGTACGATATCAAGCTGCGGTTTCAGCCGACGGAACTGGAAACCGTCGTCGAGCAGCACTACGTCGGGGCGCCGGTCTTCGGGCAGCGCGAGCAGCCGCTCCACGCCGTGATTGCGGTCCGTGTCGACCGCCACCAGCAGGTCGGGGAACTTGCGTTTGATCTGCAGCGGCTCATCGCCCACCTGGGCGACCGTATCTTGCGTTTCCACAAGCCGGAACCCTTTTGACTTGCGCTTGTATCCGCGTGAAAGCACCGCCACGCGGTGGTCTGCCCGCAGCTGGGCGGCCAGAAATTCGACCATCGGGGTCTTGCCCGTGCCGCCCGCCGTCACATTGCCCACGGAAATAACAGGTACCTCGTGCCGGACCCCCACGATGCGGCCCTTGTCGTAAAGGCCGTTGCGGATCTTCAGGACCAGATAGTACGGGAAAAGAAGGACACGGCTGATCATCCCCACACCTCCGCGATATGGTCGAGCGTCGCATACAGTTCCGCCGGATCGAGTGACGTAACAAGTTTAAGGCGCGTCTCCTTGAAGTTCTCGAGCCCTTTGAAATAGCAGCTCAGGTGGCGGCGCATTTCGAAAATACCCACGCGGTCGCCCTTGAGCTCAAGCGATTTGGCAAGGTGCCGTTTGGCCAGGTCCACGCGCTCCCGCACGCTCATCGGCGGCAGCAGCTCGCCCGTGGCCAGATAATGCTTCACCTCCCGGAAGATCCAGGGATGTCCGAAACTGGCGCGGCCGATCATGATGCCATCCACGCCGTAGCGGTCGAATGCTTCTTTTGCCTGCTCCGGTGTGGTGATGTCGCCGTTGCCGATGATGGGGATGTGCATGCGCGGATTGCGTTTTACCTCGCCGATCAGGGTCCAGTCGGCCGTACCCTTATATAACTGCGCGCGCGTGCGCCCGTGAATCGTCAACGCAGCGATGCCCGCGTCCTGCAGCCGTTCGGCCAGGGAAACGATGATCTTGCTGTCGTCATCCCAACCCAGACGCGTCTTCACGGTCACCGGCAGCTTCACCGCCTCAACTACGCGGCGCGTGATTTCGACCATTTTGTCGGGCTCACGCATCATGCCGCTGCCCGCCCCGCGACGGGCGATCTTGTTGACCGGGCAGCCGAAATTGATGTCGACCAAGTCGGGACCTGCGGCTTCTGCGCGCACCGCCGCCTCCACCATCGCATCGGGCAGATGGCCGTAAATCTGGATACCGATGGGCCGTTCGAAATCGGTGACCTGCATCTTGGCGATGGTCTTCGCGGCATCGCGGATCAGCCCGTCCGACGAAATGAACTCGGTATACATCATGTCGGCGCCATATTCCTTGCAGACGTAGCGGAACGAAGCGTCCGTCACGTCCTCCATCGGCGCCAGCAGCACCGGCCGTTCTCCCAGATCGATATTCCCGATTTTCACGGGTGCAAAGATAATAAAAAAGAGCCACCCGAAGGCGGCTCTTTCATTCAGACAGGATCGGTTTACCAACCCGGGTTCTGGGTCAGGTTCTCGTCGAGGAGGATCTGGCCAGCCGGAATCGGCTCGAGATAGTACTTGTCATTCCAGACACGGTCGACAGTCGTACCGCCTGCGCTGATGGCAGAGGTGTTGAACTGCGACTTGTAGCCATTGAGGAAGAAGTTCTTCGCTGCGATATCCGACCATTCCTTTGCACCGGGGACGGTGTTACGGTAGTTCTGGATCAGCTTAGCGGAAGCTCCCAGGTAGCCGTCAGGATTAGCCTTGGTGTCCAGGTTCTTACCCAGAGCCCAGCGCATCAGGTCGTCGTGACGGAAACCGTCAGCCATCAGCTCGCTGCGGCGCTCGCGACGGAGCTCCTGCATCAGGACGTTAGCTGCGGGATCCTTCGGGTCCTTCGTAATGGAGACGCCACCGACGGAGACACCGGAACCAGCCAGCGTCAGTGCGGGAATCTTGCCATGCTTCGTACGGAGGAGGTTGACGGACTTGTCGAGATCAGACTGCGAGATCGATCCCAGTTCAGCGCATGCCTCAGCATAGTTGAGGAGCACCTCGGAGTACATGAAGATCGGGCCGTCGGTGTCGTTGTTCGGAGCATTCCAGCTGTTGTTGCTTTCCATCTGGGTGCGGCGCTCCAGCGGCAGGAACTTGTAGGTCCAGAAGCCGGTGGTGGAGACGATACCGTAATCCCAGGTCAGGTCAACGACCGGAACGATCTTGTCGTAAACCGTAGCGTTCAGACGTTTGTCGCGGTGTGCGAAGACACCTTCCATCGTCGTGTCGTCATAGTCATACATGTGGGTCGGAATGCCCTGATCGTTGGTGTAGTTCTCCATTGCGCTCTTGGTCAGACCCCAGGTCGGCGTGGAGGAGTCAATCCAACCATACTGGCCGTGTGCCTCGGTGATCTTGCCGCCGTTCACGTTTGCGAGGGTGTAGATCTTATAGAGGAGCACTTCCTTGCTGCCTGCGAGGGAAAGGGAGGTATACATGCCCTTGTAGTCATCAGTCACCTGATACAGGCCACTGGAGATCACCTTGTTGGCAGCTTCCTTAGCCTTCGAATAGAAGGAATCGGGATGACCGCCGGACACATTGTGATACTTCTCCCATGCACCTTCATAGAGGGCGACGCGGGACAGGAGGGCTGCAGCCACCATGCTGTTGACAGTGTTGGTTTCAGCCTTCGAGGGACCATAGCAGTTGTTCATTGCGAATTCCAGGTCGGCGACAACGTTGTCCATAACCACGACACGGGAGTCGCGGGAACGTTTCAGGTTCTCTTCCTTGCTGAAGTCCAGGTCTTCCTCAACCCATACGACGTCACCGTACGTGCGGACGAGGTTGTAGTAGTACAGTGCGCGGAAGAAACGGCCGATACCTTTCCAGTGGTTGGCTGCCTCGGTGGAGAGGTTCGGGACCTCGTCAACGCGTGCGATCAGAATATTGGCCTCACGAATACGGTCATAGTTGGTGTTCCAGACACCCGAGGAGTTGGGGACTGTCTTGGTGAATTCCGTAAACGACTCCGTTGCGTAGTCGTCGGTGAGGGACTCACCATGATACTGGCCCTTGGTCCAGCCACTGCCGTAGCTGATTTCGCTCAAGCGACCGTAGAACTTCCATGCGAAAGTCTCAAGGGACGCTTCTGACGTCCAGTTGGTAGCGTCAGAGTTGCTGTCAAGCGGTTTACGGTCAAGATATTCGCTGCATCCACACAGACCGAACACCATGGCAACCGCAAAAGCAAGAATATATAAAGTCTTTTTCATATTCGAATGATTATCTTGTCTTCATGGTTAGAAAGAAATCTGAACACCGCAAGTCCACTGGCGGTTGAACGGCATGGCACGACCTGCATAACGCATGTCGACACCAGCGATGTCGAACGACGAGGACCAGCCACCAGTCAACTCAGGATCCATCTTGCCACCGATGTGGTCGAAGGTGAGGAGGTTCTGGGCGCTGAAGTAGATGCGGAGCTTCTCGATATAGATCTTCTGCGTCAGCTTCTGAGGAATCGTGTAACCGATGGTCAGGTTCTTGATTCTCAGGTAGGCCAGGTTGTTCAGGTACTTGGTCTGAGGAGCGAAGTTGTTGCAACCGGAGTTACCGGGCAGACCTGCCAGCGAACCGAAGGCGCTGTTGATGTACGGACGCGGGAAACGAGCGTCGGTGTTGGTCGGGGTCCAGTAGTCGAGCTGGTCCTCGAAGATGTTCATCTGTGCACCTGCTGCGTTCGGGATGAACAGCGAAGAGGTGGTCCACAGGTCACGTTTGCCGACACCCTGGAAGAGGACTTCGAGGTCAAATCCCTTGACCATACCGCCGAGGCGGAGGGAGTACTCGAAACGCGGCAGAGCGTTACCAATGCGAACGAGGTCGCCGTGGTCGTCGATCGTACCCTTGCCGGTCGTGATCTTGCCGTCACCGTCCAGGTCCTTGTACTTGATGTCACCAGCGGTGTACTTGAAGGAACCTGCGATGAGCTGGCTCTGGTCCGGAGAACTAGCCACATCTGCATCAGAGGTGAAGTAGCGGTCCGTGACAAAGCCCCAGATTTCACCAACTTCTTTGCCTTCATACCAGCTCTGGAGAGCACCCGTGGTGTTGTTCCACTTCGTGATCCGGCTCTTGGAGTCAGACAGCGTGAAGGTTCCGTATACAGCGTAGTCCTTGTTGAACGCGTGGTTGTAGTCCAACTGGAACTCGAAGCCCGTCGTACGCATGTTACCACCGTTCTCGAGCGGTGCGGAAGCAATACCGATGTAGCGGACGATCTCGTTACCCGTCACGAGCATACCGATGTTGTCGCGCATGTACCAGTCGAAGGTAGCGTTCAGGTCATTGTTCAGGAAGGCGATATCCAAGCCCAGGTCGAGGGTGCGGATCTTCTCCCAGGTCATGTCTGCATTGACAGCAGCCGGGGTGGAAACGGTGGTCTTCTTGTTACCGTCAGAACCCTGCCAGTCAGCGACCTGCGTAGACAGCGTTGCGATGTACGGATACCAGGAAGAGAGCGCCTGGTTACCCACGGAACCGTAGGAAGCACGGATCTTCAAGAGAGGAATCACAGGTTTGATGCCCTCCCAGAACTCTTCTTCGGAAATTCTGTAACCAGCAGATCCGGAAGCGAAGAACGCCCACTGCTTGCCAGGACGGAAGGTCGAGGAACCGTCATAACGGCCATTCAGCTCCAACAGGTATCTGTCTTTGTAGTTGTAGTTGATACGTGCGAAGAAGCCGGCGGTTGCACGGTGGCGGAGTGCCTCGCTCACGGAAGCGGCATCCTTGCCGTTCGTCAGGTTGAGCGTCTGGATGTTGACATTCTGCACGCCGTTCGTAGACAGGCTCTGGTTGTCGTAACGGAGGTCTTCCGCGTTCATACCGAGCTTGAATGCGAGGTGATGTGCATTGTTGATGTCAAGCAGGTAGTCGAAGTATGCGTTGTACGTATCGGTGATACGGCTGACGTAGGTACGGGAAAGGAAGTCTGCCGTCGTCATCGCGGTCTTGGCAGGATAGCTCCAGTTAGCCGTGTAGTAAGGCTGACGGATGGAACGGTTCTCATACCAGTAACGGCCGCGGGTGTAGTCGCCGTAGAAGGAGAGACCCTTTGCGATATCGATGCGGATGTTGCCGCCGAGGGTCAGGTACTGGTCATTGGAGGTACACAGTGCCTCGCCGACGAGCCAGCCGTTACCGTGGCGGAACAGGAGGCCTTCGCCCGTAGCTGCACGTGCGTCAGCATAGGAGCCGTCCGGGTTCTTCGGGCCACCGTCGGAATAACCGAAGGGGAAGAATGCAGGGAAACGCATGGTGTAATAGAGCAGACCCATTGCACCGTTACTAGCCTCATAACCGTAAGGGTAGCGGTACATCTTCTCGACGTACATCACCTTCGTACCGATGTTGAGCCACTTCTTCACCTGGGTGTTGGTCGACAGGTTGATGTTGTAGCGCTTGACATCGTTGATCTCTGCAGCCTTCAGGTTGCTGTCGCTCTTGGTGAAGGCGAAACCGATGTTGTAGTTCGTCTTGCCGGTGTTGCCCGAGACGTTCACGTTGTGGGTCTGGGAGAACGAGGTCTTGAAGATCTCCTTGTTCGGATCGGAAACCCTATAGTAATAAGGTGTACCGTTGAGGATTTCCCAGTCTTCACCGTACGTGTAAACCGGATTGCTCAGGTTGCCCTGGTAGCGGTCGAACCATCTCTCGATGCCGGGGCCGATGGTGTCGAAGTACATACCGAATGCTTCGATGCGGCTGCCGTCCACATTCTGCTGTGCCAGGATACCCTGCTGGAGCTGTGCCATGATGCCTTCCTTGTCCGTAATGTAGTTCGGAAGGCCGATCGGCTGGTTCCAGGAGAAGTTGTTGGAATAGGAAATCGTCACCTTGTCCTTCACTGCGGAACCGTCCTTGGTGGTGATCAGGATCACGCCCCATGCAGCACGGCTACCATAGATGGAGGAAGAAGCAGCATCCTTCAGCACGGAGATGCTCTTGATGTTGTCAGGGTTGACGAACGAAAGGTCGGGAACCTCGACACCGTCGAGGAGGATCAGCGGCTGGTTGTCACCGTTGACCGAACCCATACCACGGATTTTCATAGACGGAGTAGCCGTCAGGTCATTGGTATTGTACGTGATGGTCAGGCCCGGGACGACACCCTGGAGACCTTTCGACACATCGGTAATCGGCTTGCTGCCGAACACCTTGTCGGCGTCGACTGCCGTCACGGCACCGGTCAGGTTGACCTTCTTCTGGGTACCGAAACCGACGACGACCGTTTCTGCAAGCATTTCGGCGTCATCAGCCAGGATGATGTCGATCACCCGGCGGCCGGCCACTGCAACCTCCTGGGTCTTGTAACCGATGCAGGTGAACTGGAGGGTACCGTTGGACGGAGCGTTGATGGTGTATCCACCGTCGACGCCGGTCGACGTTCCGGTGGACGTTCCAACAACAACCACATAGGCACCCACGATCGGCTCATTGTTGTTGTCCACCACTTTACCGGAGACAGCAATGTTCTGAGCCAGCAAAGATCCTGCTGAAAGGATCAGTGCACACACAGCCGCAAGGAAGCGGCCAAGTTTTTTGGAAACGAACATAAGTGTTTTTTTAGGTTAAAAATTAAATAGTACGTGTGTTATATGTAACTATCAATTTCTTTTTAAAGTGGCGTTTTTAGTGCGCCAAACACACAAAATTACACACTTTTTCCTAAATGTAAACACTTTTTAAACAATTTTTAAAGAAACTGCGCGTCGCACAGCCGTATCCCGGCGCACGCCAAAGACCCTTTAGCGCTCAACCCGAATCTTGATGCTGAGTGGATTACCCTCCTTTGAGAAGCCCTCGAGAATGAGTGTGGCGGGGGCTTTGTGGTCAGAAGTGTAGAAGTCAAAAACGGTGGGAGCTACGGTATCCGAGATCAGATCCGGGTTCCAGTAGAGGGTTGCACGGACGGATTCGGGAGCCTTGCGGCTGCGTGCATCCTCGTAACGGGGATTGTAGAAACGGCGGGGCTGCTGCCAGCCGAGCGGCTTGCCGGTGGAAACGTTCACGGCCGAATCATGATTATAGAAGCGCGTCTCGACCATAATCACGCTCCTCGGAGCCAGGGCATTGTCAAGACTGCTGTTGAAACGCATGGCATCGGAACCGGTCAGGTAGGCGAAGCCTGTCAGATCGGCCACATTGAGACCTTCCAGTTCTTCACACGACGACCGCATGCCGTTCATGAAGACGATGATTTCCTCCCAGCCGCTCGAGATTCCCATCTGTGTCGACACTTTCTGCGTCCGGCAGACGATCGGCCGGTAGGTCGGAGCGACGGAGCCCGTGCTGTCGCTGTCGTCGGAATTCAAAGTTACGGTTATTGCCTCATCTCCCTCGGCGAAACGCAGCGGCGGGCAGGTGGTGACGATATAGGTCGGCACGTCAAGTCCCTGGTACGGTTCCAGATCCTTTTCGGAGCGGTACTGCCCGGGTTTGAACTCGTAATCCGGCAGCGGCGAGATGTTTTTCTGCTTGGGCGAGGGAACGCCCGTGACATAGGAAGGATAGAGGGAGTACACGATATCGCCGTCATTCGTGTAGTAGTCCTTCAGGATATCGTACTTATACTCCTTGGAGTAGTTCGGCTTGTCTAGATAGGACGGATAGTGGTGGAACCGGGCGAAGATGTCGTCGTCGAGGTACGGCGTGAAGCGACGGGTGTTGCCGCCCAGGGTCTCGGCGCTCACCAAAAATTGGGTGCCTTCCGGGAAGTCGAGCCCGTTGAGCACGAAATATCCGGTCGTGTCAAGCTGTCCCATGGCCGTGAAGCCGATGGAAGGCGCCGCGAACAGGACGACCGAACGGCGAGCCGTACGCCAGGCACCGCGGACCACGCCGCTGAGCGATTGCGTGTATTCCTTGCCCACATAGGGAATCAGGGTCGTAGCGGTCAATATCTTGGGCAGTTCATAATAGCGCCACCCGTGTGTAAGCATGACACCGTCCATGTCGGCAATCCGCTCAGTGAGCGGTCGTTGTTCGTCGAACAGGCGTTGAGAGTCCTCTACAAAGGAAGGGAGTTCACTGCCCAGATACCACCACGAAACAAGGTCATAACCCCGTCCGCTGTACGGAGCATAGCCATCGTCCGATACGGAGACGGACCATGTTCCTTCGGGCAGGTCGGCCGTCGCCGTGACTTTCTGGCGCGGGCCGTATTCTGCCTTATCGAGTATAAGCGGCGCTGTGGTCTTCTCGGGAAACACGAAAAAGGCTCGTTCGGCGTAGACAGTGCCGTCAGCCGAGGCGAGGGCCAGGTTGTTTACGCCGGGCTGCAGCAGGTTGCAAGGAATCCTCAGGTTGCTGGTCTCGGACGTGTACGGGAGCCGCATGCAGATCTCGTCACGGTCGTGCAGAATCACGAACGTCGAGTCGGGAAGCGGCATGGCCTGGTCGAGAATTACCGCGTCGACAAAGGCTTCATGCACGGTGACGCGGATGCTGGCGCCCGCAGTCACGGGAAGCGGGAGCTTGGCCTGCCCGGAAAAGGCTTCCCCTTCGTAATACTGGGCATAAAGCTGCTTGACCGGGACTTCCAGCAGCAGAACGACGCGGCCGATGCCGCGATGGTCCGTTTCGAATCGTCCCACGGACTGCTCGTCCGCATAAATCTCTCCCGTCACGGGCACGCCGTGGCCGGCCTCGTCGACGGCGCGGATGCCCAGCACGGACGGCTGGCCATAGAGCCAGCGGCCGCTTTCCGGCAGGAACTGCACATCCAGCTTGCGTCGGACGGTTTTCTCTTTGTCAAAGGGATTGCGCATGCCCATGTCGGCATACTTGTCATCATCCTTTACGTTCTTCTTGACAAGTGTCTCGACGAAGTCATCCTTCATCGGGTTGCGCAGCTCGATGTCCTTGTGGAACATGTATTCCGGCTCGCGATTGAGCATCCAGCTCGAATACGCGCGCAGCGTGGCGATACCTGTGTTGACATTGTCCGGCACGGACAGCCAGCCGGAAAAGCCGTCCATACCGCGCTTGACCTTGACCCGCACGCGCACCTCCTCGGTCTCCAGATCGCGGCCCAGGTTGTAGTTCTTCTGGACCATCGACGAAATAAGCTCTACATAGATATAGTTGCAGGGCGGAAATTCGGAGACGGACGAGGCATTTTGAAGGTAGCCCTTGAACCAGACCGTGTCACCCGCACGGTAGACCTCCCGGTCCGTGTGCAGGTACACTTTTTCCGGCGAAAGCAGACGGGCATAATCTGCAAAGAGATCCTCGCCCTGCTGTGCAATTGCGGGCAGGACGAGGAATAACAAAAGTCCGGTGAGAATCTTCCTTCTCACTTTGACGACTTATACGGGATGAGCGTGTTTGGTGTACGAAGCTCCAATCTGCGGGACCACGGGACCGTGGAAGCGGCGGGTCGTGCCGCTGCCGCCGGGATTGAAGATCACGTCAGCCTGGTTGTCGCCTTTGCGCATGTTGATGGTGTAGGTACCTTTCCACATGCGGCCGGAGACGACCATGATCACCTTGACGTTGCCCTTCTTGTCAACGTTCACCTCATACTTGGTCGTCTCGGCGACATTGTCCTGGTTGTTGTCGGTGACGCAGCGGCCCTGGCCGAAAACCTGCTCTCCCTCGACAGAGAGGAAGATGGCGTTGTCGTCGTTGGACTGCACTTCTCCGTCAGGATCCGTCCACTCGGACGGTACCAGAACGAAAGCCCTCGTGTTGATGGCTTCCAAAGCCGCTTCATACCGGGCCTGCGCAGCAGCCGCCTTCTCCTCCTTGGTCATTTTCTGGCCAAAGAGGGGAAGTGCGCAGCATGCGAAGAGGGTAAAGATTACCAGCTTTTTCATGGCTATCTCAGAAGACCGGAAAGGGTAATGCCTGCTGAAGGCGAACCGCCCTTCACACCTCTGTAAATATGCTTCATCGTGGAACCGACGTAAGTGGTCCAATAGTCGTTGGCAATGATCACATTGCCGGCCTCGTCGATACCGCGGAACCAAAGCTGTTCATAACCCGTGTCATTGTAAACTTCCTTCCAGACACCCACGAGCTCGAAGACCGTAGCCTGGCCGAAACCGATCGGGGAACCGATATTGTGCCAGTCACCATCGGCACCGCCGCGGCCGGAAACGCCCACAGACTTGTCGTGGCACCACTGGTACTGGATCTTGCCGGTGTAAGGCGTATTGGCATCACCGCTGAACGCGAAGTTGTAGAAGCGGATGCGCGCATACTGTTCGGTGTCAAAGTTCTCGAGGGTAGCACGCTCGGGATTGAACTTGTACGGATAGAGGTCGTCGAGAACGATCGGCTTTTCAGTGAGTTTGTAAACAAACACTTCCTGCTTTCCGACCTTCAGGTCGACATCCTGATTATACACTTCCTTACCCTTGCGGTAAAACTTGATATTCGTCATACCGGGCTGGGTGGAGAAGAACGTTCCTGTTGCGCTGGAAGGACCGTAGGGATACGTACCGTTGACGGTCAGCTGGCCTGCACCCGTTGCGCCATCTACCAGGACACCATTGATAAACACCGAGTCGATGGCGTTGTTGGCGTTCACTGCGATGGGTTCCACATACGTGATCTGGAACATAGCCGTATTATCGGCAGGCACTTCCGGAGCGTAGGAAAGACTGTGCACTTCGCAGCTCGTGAGGCCACAAGCGGCAATTGCAATGAGCAGTAAATATTTTAAATTTTTCATATTCTACTGAGTTTTAAGCATTACAATGATTCGGGCATCTCGCCGGGATAAGCGAACCAAGGAATGGAGCACTGGTAGTTGTCGGCATCGCCCGAGATGGGTTTCAGTGCCTTCAGCGAATTCAGGTTCCACATATACTCGGAGTTGTAGCGAGGACGTACGCGGTAGCAAGGCGAACCTTCGTTCTTGGTGTTGTAGGAACCCCTGCGGCTCTCCACCTGGGCAGGAGCCAGATAGAAGCCCTTGTAAACCTTGGTAGGATCGGTATCCCATTTCTGGTCAATGCTGGAAACGGTCCAGCCGTTGCCCTTCTTCGGGTACTCACCGGTATACTTGATGTCGTAGTGATACTTACGCAGGTCGGTCCAAGCCTCGAGAGCACCCCAGGGCCAGAGGGCGACATACTTCTGCATCATGATGTGGGAGAGGGTAAGGTCGCTCTCCTTGAGGCCATTCACGTACGGGCCGTTCAGATACTCGTCGGCCAGTTCGTTGTAGGTAGCCTTGGCAATCAGGCTGCCGCCCGGAAGGCCGCCACCCACAGCAAAGACACCCGGAGAGGTCTCGGCGGGCTTGCCAGGGTTCAGGTAGCTGCCGGTGAACTCCATATCCAGAGCCACACCTTTCTTCAGGGCAGCGAGAGCCTGTCCCTTCTGACCCAGCTTCCAGTAGGTCTCAGCCACTTCGAACTGAATCTCAGCAGCGGTGAGAATGATATACGGAGCGTCGTCACGGAAGAGCCAGCGGCCACTGCCTTCCACAGATGCGGAAGGAGAAGCTGCGCGGAAACCGTACAGGTTCGGAGCCGTACCGTTAGGGCCTGCAGCGCCGGTGAAACCGGAACCGAAATAGACCCAGTCCTTGATGGCCTCTTTGTCGTCCATCTTGTTGTAATACTGTCCGTCCGTGGTGCTGAGCTTAGCTGCTGCACGAGGATCGTAGTGGCCGGTTTCTTTCGAGGTATCGCAGATGATCTGCTTGGGATTCAGTTCCCACTTGGTCCATGCGCTCGGAACTTCGGCTTTCACCTTGTCGCCGGTAGCCTCATCGTACACGGGAACCGTACCGGTCATGATCTCGACGATAAAGTCGGACTGCCAATAACCATTCGTCAGGTTGCCACGATAGGTGCCCCAGAAGTTGTTATAGGCGCTGAACTGTGCATCGGCTCCGCCGCCGCCACGCTCCACGGTGAAGTTGGAAGCGTTGTTGTCGATAGCCAGGGCAGCATGTTTGAGAAGCTCCTGTGCGTATTTCTCGTTGAAGTCCTTCTTGTTGGTAAGGCAGGCCAGGTCGGTCACGATCACAGAGTGTGCGAACTTGAGCCATTTAGACTTGTCGCCATGGTAAACCAGGTCACCCTTGGAAAGATACGTACCGTAATCGCTGTTGTCCTCTTTCTCGAGATACTCGATAGCGGTCTCAGCCCATTCACGGACCTTTTCCATAATGGTGTACTGATAGTCATAGTCGTGGGCCAGGCGGCCGGGTTCAAAGACCTGCAGCACGGGTGCGTCTGCGTGGTACTTCGCGATGCAATCCCAGGAGAAAGCCTTGCAGGCGTAGCCGATGCCGGCCAGCGTCCACATTTCATTTTCAATAGCCTGGTTGATCATGTTCTCCACGTTCATGCCCTGGAGCCAGTAGGTCATACGCCACAACTCACCGCCGGCATCAGAACCAGAGGAATAGTAGTTTACGGCAAAATTGCTATAGCTGCTGGAACCCATCATCTGGGACAGCGGGCCGAGTGCGCGGATGTCCCAATAGAAGCCCTGATAAGCCGAAAGGATACCAGGCAGGTACAGGCCGGCCTCAATGGCGTCCGGCGCGTCCACATTGGTGTTGACATCCAAGTATTTCTCGCAGGACGTGAAACTAAGCACGGCTGCGGTAAGCAGGATGATAGATATGATTTTTTTCATGGTCCTGTTCAATTAAAAGGTCAAATTGAAACCGAAGGCAACGCCGCGGGGATTCGGGAAACCCCAGAGGTCGATACCCACACCGCCGGAACCACCGAGGGAAGCGGAGTTGGAGTTACAGACGACGTCGATACCGGAGTAGTTGGTCCAGGTGGCAAGGTCGGTACCCTTCACCCAAACGCTTGCAGCGGAGATGAAGTTGCCGGTCTTGGTCTTGATCCACTTCTGCGGGACGGTGTAAGACAGACGGACCTCGGAGAGACGGAGGTAGTTCACGCCCTTTTCAAGCCAGTCCTCGTCGGTACCCGTATAGGTATATGCGCCATAGTGGCTGTAGTCAACGGCGATGGTGTTCACCGTCGGGTTGTCGGAATTCTCCTTGCCATCCTTCAGGATGCCTTCGAACACGACGGGACCCTTCTCGCGGACCTCGACGGACTGCCAGGAAGAACCGGTGCCCATCATGTCTCGCATGGTACCGTTCACCACCGTTGCGCCCAGACGGCCGGAAGCCACTGCGCTGAGGCGGAAGCCCTTCCACGACAGGCTCGTGGTGAGACCGAATTTCAGCTTCGGTTCACGGTCGCCCATGATGGTCCACTTCTCGCTGACGAGCGGGAGACCGGTGGTCGGGCTGATCAGGACCTGACCCTTTTCATTGCGCTCGTAACCTCTACCGGTCATGGTCGTGATCGGGTTGCCGACCGAGATACCGTTACGAAGGTTACCGGAGACCCAGGTGTATGCATTGTAGTACTCGCTCACGTTCTCCGGGAGTTCGGTCACCAGCGAGGTGCTGTGGTCCATGTTCAGACCGAGGTTCCAACGGAGGCCGTTGCTCAGGCGGAGAATGTCGCCGTCGATGTGGAGTTCCCAGCCTTTCGTGGTAAAGGTACCGACGTTCATGTTGTTCAACACGAAACCGGTTGCGTAGCTAAGACGGAAGGCCGTGATGTACTGGTTTTCGCACTTGGTCCAGAAGTAAGTGAAGTCCGCATTCACACGGTCGTTGAACAGGCGGGCCTCGAAACCGACCTCTTCGGAGGTGGTCATCTCAGGCTTCAGGTCCGGGTTCGGGCCGTAGTAGCCGTAGCGGAAACCTCCGCCGTAGTCGTCGGTAGCTTCAAGTGCCGGGTAGATAGACAGCGGGGTAGCGTCCTTACCGACCTGGGCGACTGCGCCGCGGATCTTGAGGTAGGAGATGACATCCTGACGCTGCATGAACGGAAGTTCAGAAGCTACGAAGGATGCCTCCACTGCAGGATAGAAGTAGTGGTTGTTGCCCTTCGGCAGGGTGGACGACCAGTCGTTGCGGGCACGCAGGGTGACGAACACCATGTTGTTGAAGCCAAATTCAGCCTGTGCCGAGATAGCCTGGATGCGGCGCATCGTGGTCTTGGTACGGGTCTGGATGCTGGCCGGGTCGCAGTTCGAAATGCTGTAGAAGTCGATCACCTGGAAGTTGGAACCGTAAACGGCGAGAATCTTCTGGGAGTTCTCCTTCTGGTGGTAACCAGCCTGGATCGAGAAGCTGAACTTGCCCCACTGGTTGTTGTAGCCGGCCAGGACGTCGATGCTCTGGTCACGGTACGTCGGCTTGGAGAAGTTCAGGGAACCCTTGCCGTAAGACGAGCTTGCCGGGTTGCCGTAGTAAGGATGTACGTACACCTTATATTCACCGACCGAGAAGTCCATACCGTAGGTAGCGCGGATGAACGTGTGCTTGGTCGGGGTGATGTTCGCGTTGAAGGATGCGACCATACGGTTGATGTCGTCGTGGTTGTAGTTCTTATACAGAGCGTACATCGGGTTCAGCAGGTCGGTATCCGTATAGAGTGCCGGGCGGCTCATCGTGCCGTCCTCGTTGATGTAGTTCGACATATCGTCGTTCAACGGCCAGCGGGAAGCGCGGTACAGCACACCGTAAAGACCTTTCTCAGCCTTGGTGTTGCCCGTCTTCATGTACTGCATGGAACCGTCGAAGGAGAGCCACTTGGTCACTTCGGCACGGCCGGACAGGGTGAAGTTCAGACGCTGGTAGTCCGTGGTCTTGATCACACCTTTCTGGTCGATGATGGAAGCGGCGCCGCGGACGGTGACCTTGTCGGTACCACCTTCCACGGAGAAGTTGTGGTTCTGTGCGAAGCCCGTCTGGAGGAGTGCGCTCATGTTGTCATAGAGCTTCATGCCCTCGGGATACAGGCCGCCGTAACGGGAAGTGTAGTAGTAGTTGGTAGCGCCGAAACGACCGTTTGCATACTTGGTCTGGATTTCCGGAATGCCATAAGGCATATCCCAGCGGAAGGAGTTGGAATAACTCACTTTACCGCGGCCGGCGGAACCTTTCTTGGTGGTGATGATGATAGCACCGTTCGATGCATCGGAACCGTACAGTGCAGCTGCAGCCGCACCTTTCAGAATGGTCATCGACTCGATGTCCTCCGGGTTGATATCGTTACCACGGGAGGAGAAGTCCATACCGTAGCTGTTCACGGCATCATCGATAGCGAAGTCGCTCTGGGTACTCAGGGTGTTGTTGTTGATGGGAACACCATCGACGACATACAACGGCTGGTTGTTACCGGAGATGGACGTCGCACTGCGGAGGATGACGGAGGTAGAAGAACCAGGAGCACCACCGGTGGACGTGATGGTCATACCGGCGACACGGCCCTGGAGTGCGTTGACGAAGCTCTCACGGCCGGACTCTGCAATCTCAGACGCCTTGACGTTCTGGATGGCGGAGCCGACGGAACGAGCGACACGCTTCATACCGAACTCGGCCGTGACCACCGCCTGGTCCAGCGTCAGTGCAGATTCCTGCATCATGACGTTGATGACGGCGCGGCCGTTGACGGGAACCTCCTGTTCCTTGTAGTTGAGTCCAGTGAACCGCAGGGTAGCGTTGCGGGGTACGGTAATGGTGTACTGGCCGTCAGCATCGGTCGATACACCCGTATTCGTACCCTTGACAAGGACGCCGGCACCGATCACGGGATCACCGTTCGTATCGGTTACCGTTCCCTTTACGGTCACGTTCTGGGCGTACGCAGAAACTGCCATCAGCAGCACTGCTCCCGCCGCAAGTACAAATCTCTTGAGATTTGACAGTTTTTGAACGAACATAGGGATAGAATTTAGGTTAAAAAAATAGTTTATTGGTATTGTTGCTGTCAAATTCGATAAACCATGTGTTTTTTGGTATGCTTAACACACAAAATTAAACACTTTTTTTACATTGTGAACACTTTTTGAACAAAAATTGCATAATTCTATCACTCCGACGCCCCTTTCGTGGCGCCGGATAATGAACAAGCCCGCAATAATTACAGGAACTTGATGATATAGAACATCATTACCCCGCTGGCGGTGAGTTTCAGGCCGGTGCTGAGAAGAAAACCGAGGAAGGAGCCGAAGGCGGGCTTGAGGGAACGGTCGAGATCGTTGCCGTTGATGATGATTTCAGAAAGGAGCGCGCCGAGGAACGCGCCGGCGATCATTCCCCACGGGGGAAAGAAAATGATGCCGATCAGCATTCCGACCAGCGTGCCGCGTGCGGCGGCCTTCGAGCCGCCGGCTTTTTTCGTGACCCACGAGGGCACGATGTAATCCAGCACCGTTACTACGATGGCGACCGCCAGCCAGAACAGCAGGAAGCCCAGGGTCATGCCTTCCGGGCCGGTCAGGTAGAGCAGCAGCAGCCCCACCCACGACAACGGCGGCCCGGGGAGCACCGGAAGAATGCATCCCACGAGGCCGACGATGCCGAGAATGACGGAGATAATCTTAAGTACCAACATCGATAGCAGGCCGGAACGGCGGGGTTCGGGGCGGAGCCCCGTCAAAACATATAGTCCCACGCAGGGAGCGGGATGGGCTTGGTTTGAGCGGCTTTGACGGCTTTTTCGCTCAGGTACTTCTTGTTGATGACGATGCGGAACAGGTACTCGTCAAACCACTTGTCGGTGAAGGTCACATAGCCGTGGTTGCCGGAGGCGGGGCCCCAGCTGTTTTCGAGTTCCCACTTCACGGGCACGTCGTTCTCGTCGGTGTCGCAGCCGATGAGCGTCATCGCGTGCGAGGAGCCGCTCTGGCGGGTGAGGATGCGGGCCTTCTTGTCCATGTCGAGCGTGATGCCGAACAGCGACTGGTAGTCGTAATAATCCACGTCCATGATGCCCTTGGCACGGTCGCTCTGCTTGCCGACGTCGCACGAAATGTAGAGCGGCGTGTTGTCCTTGATCGAAGCCAGCGCAGCGGGCTTGATCTCCTCGTTCGGAAGGTTCAGGTAGCACCAATTGACCCCCTCGTAAGTATTGCGGTACGAAGCGATGTCGTAGACCTTGTAGTATTCGCGGGTCGGGTCGTTCATAATCATGATGAACGTGTCGGGGTTGTAGTCAGCCGGAATGACGCTCTTATAGAAATCCATCGGGGTGGATTTCAGCGTCTTGACCTCCCCTTTCGCGTCCTTGTAGCGCCAGGTGAATTCCGTCGGGGGCTCGCCGAGGCAGAGCGCCAGCACGCGGTAGACCTCCTTCAGTATCTCGATTTTCTTGGCCTCAAGGGCTTTGGTCTTGGCGCCGGCCGCGTACATTTCGCGAAGATGCCAGCCGCCTGTGCGGAGGAGCTCATTGAGCACGCCGCGCATCTGCGAGGTGTTGTTCGCATGCTCGGTCTCCGGCATCACGCTCTGCGGCACCACGCCGTATTTCTCGGCCACGTCCCAGAAGAGGTTCCAGACGCCTCCGTCCGCGACGGGCGACTGGAAGAAGAACACCACGTCGCGGTCGTTGATGTCGCGACCAGCCGTAGCGATGATGTTCTCCAGGAACAGGTTCGCTTTCTCAAACTGGTCCCAGAAGAAGGTGTAGTTGTGCGAGAAGTCGAATTCGCGCAGGTCGTATTTCTTCATCACTTCGGGGCGCAGCACGTTCATGGAGGTAAACATCCAGCAACGGCCCGAACTGAGCTGGTTGGTGATGCCCTTGACATCGCAGCGATACTTGAAGAAATGGTCGATCTGCCCGTCCTTCTCGTGATTATACGTAAAGGAGCGGATATCCTTGTCGTTGACCAGCGCGTTCTGGATGGCCCGCGTGGACGCATCTTTCACGAAGCTGCCCTGAATTTCCTTGAGTTCGGCCTGGCCGATGCTCTGGGCACCGACGGCAAACCAGAGCAGCACGGCGGCGAGGGTAAAGAGGGTCTTTTTCATATCAGTCTGCATACATGGTGTTTTCGATTTCTTCTACGGTGATGGGGATGCGCTTCACGCCGAGGATGCGTGCGCCCTTCGCCGTGATGAGCAGGTCGTCTTCGAGGCGGATGCCGCCGAAGTCATAGTAGCTTTCCAGCTTGTCGAAATTGACGAACTGGGCGTTGTGGCCCTCGCTCTTCCATTTTTCGATGAGGGCGGGAATGAAGTAGATGCCCGGTTCATCGGTGATGACGTGACCGGGGGCAAGGCGGCGTGCCATGCGGAGCGAGCCCAGGCCGAGCTGCTTGGAGCGGGTCTGATCGGAATCGTAACCCACGTAGTTTTCACCGAGGTCTTCCATATCATGCACGTCAAGGCCCATGTTGTGGCCCAGGCCGTGCGGCATGAAGAGGCCCTGCACACCTGCGGCCACCATCTCGTCCACATCGCCGCGGACCAGACCGAGGTTCTTGAGGCCCTGCACGATGATCTTCGCTGCGCCCAGGTGCACGTCACGGTAGGTGACGCCCGGGAAGGAAGCTTCCCGCGCATAGTCGTTGGCGGCCAGCACAATGTTGTAGATATCCTTCTGTTTCTGGGTGAATTTGCCGCCCGTAGGCAGGGTGCGCGTATTGTCGGAGCAGTAGTGAGATGCGATCTCGACGCCCGCATCGATAACGCAGAGGCGGCCTTCGGTCAGCACCTCACCGTGATGGTGGTTGTGAAGCGTCTCACCGTGCTGCGAGAGAATCGTGGGGAACGAAGTCATCACGCCGCCGCTGTGGCAGACGCCCGCCATCACGCCCACGACCTCCTGCTCCACCATGCCGACCCGCATCATCTTCATCGCGGTCACGTGCATCGTGTAGCCCAGGTTGCAGGCCTTGTCGATTTCGGCAATCTCGCACGGTTCCTTGACCAGGCGGAGCGCCACCACGGCCTTGATGAGTTCTACGCTGGCTTCCGCCTTGAGGGCGTCGAGCGGCAGGCCGAGCAACTTGTGCAGCAGGATCTTATTGTGGTTGCGGTACGGGGGCAGAAAGTGGACCTTGCGGCCCTTGTTCTGAACAGTTGAGAGGCAGTCGGCCAGGCGGGCCAGGGGCGCGGTGTGAATGACACCCACACTGGCAGCCTGGTCGGCCAGCAGCGGCTGCGGTCCCATCCAGATGATGTCGTCGATGTCCACGTCGTTGCCGAAAAGGAATTCTTCGCCCGTTTCGGCATCGATGACGGCGGCCAGGTCGGGCTTGTCGAGCCCGAAGAAGTAGAGGAACGAACTGTCCTGACGGAACTGGTATTGGTTGTCAAGGTAGTTGCAGCTGGCCTCGCTGTTACCCAGCAGCAGGATCACGCCGTCCGTCACCTGCTCCAGAAGGCGTTTTCTGCGGGAAATATAGACTTGTTTGTCGAACATATCGTGTAAGGGTTTTTGAATAGATTTTTCAAAGATACGCATTTCTCAGCGCAAAACAAACTCCATTTTCTTATCTTTGCAAACATAAAATCCCATTCCATGAAACGCGAGCATTTTACCCTTCCGTATGACGGCGGGCTCATCACGAAAGACCTGCCGAAAGGAATCCTGCATTCCTACGAGAAAGTGTGGACCCATATTTTTGAAGATGCGCACCCGGCTTCCGAGGTTATTGCCGACATCGTGGTCGAAGGCATCCGCTCCTGCGAAGGACGCCTTTTCCGCCTCGGCCTGACCACCGGTTCGACGCCTGTCGCGCTCTACAACGAGCTTGCACGCCGCTACGCAGACGGCGAAATATCGTTCAAAAACGTGGAAGTCGTTTCGATCGACGAGTATTATCCCAGCACCGGCAAGGAACGCCAGAGCCGGAACCACCTTCTCCACGAGGCTCTGCTCGACAAAGTGGACATTCTGGAAGAAAACATCCATATCCCCGACGGCTCCGTGCCGCAGGCCAAGGTGACGGAAGCCAACGCCGCATACGACAAGGTGGCCAGCGGTCTTGACCTGCTGGTAATCGGCATCGGCGAACAGGGTCAGGTGGGCTTCAACGAAGCCGGCACCTCAGCCAAGAGCCGCACCCGCGCCGTGCGCCTGTCGCACGCATCGCGCAAGCGCCAGAGCCGCTTCTTCCTCGGCGACATCAACGCCACCCCGACGATGGCACTGACCATCGGCATCGGCACGATGCTCACGGCCAAGAAAATCATCCTCATGGCGTGGGGCGAAGACAAGGCAGCTGCCGTAAAGGCCATCGCCGAAGACACGCCGACCCCCGCATGCCCCGCATCCCTGCTCCAGCAGCATGAGAACATCAGTTTCTTCGTCGACCAGAACGCTGCTTCCCTGCTCACCCGCGTAGTCGCGCCGTGGCTCATCGGCCCCTGCGACTGGACGCGCAAGTTCATCCGCGGCGCCGTCGTCTGGCTCTGCCAGACCGTCCACAAGCCCATTCTCAAGCTCACGGAAAAGGACTATCTCGACAACTCGCTCGACGAACTCATCGAAAAGTACGGACCGTACGACAAGATCAACATCGAAGTCTTCAACGACCTGCAGCATACCATCACGGGATGGCCTGGCGGCAAGCCCAATGCCGACGATTCCACGCGACCGGTGGCGGCCAATCCGTTCCCCAAGACCGTGCTGATCTTCTCGCCGCACCCCGACGACGACGTCATCTCGATGGGCGGCACGTTCATCCGCCTGACCGCACAGGGACACAACGTCCACGTGGCTTACGAGACCTCCGGCAACGTGGCCGTGCACGACGACGTGGTGCTCCAGCATATGGACGCCGCTTACCAGCTGGGCTTCGCCGACAAGTTCGCCGAAGTCAAGGCTCTGGTCGACAGCAAGGTTCCGGGCGAGCCCGAGCCGCGCGAGCTGCTGGCCATTAAGGGTGCTATCCGACGCAGCGAAGCCCGCGGCGCAGTACGCTCCTTCGGCCTTAACGACAATACCAACGCACACTTCCTCAACCTCCCGTTCTACGAATCGGGCGGCATCAAGAAAAACCCGCGTACGCAGGCCGACGTCGACATCATCAAGAAGCTGATCTCGGACCTCAAGCCGCACATGATTTTCATGGCCGGCGACCTGGCCGACCCGCACGGCACGCACCGCGTCTGCACCGAAGCCGCACTTGAGGCCGTGGAGCAACTGCGCGAAGAAGGCTGCACCTGGATTGCCGACACGCACATCTGGCTTTACCGCGGCGCGTGGATGGAATGGGAACTCGGACGCGTCGACATGGCCGTTCCCCTGAGTCCCGACGAGGTGATCAAGAAACGCCACGCCATCTACCGCCACCTCTCGCAGAAAGACATCGTCCCCTTCCCGGGCGACGACTCCCGCGAGTTCTGGCAGCGCGCCGAAGAGCGCACCCAGAACACCGCCCGCCTCTACGACGAGCTCGGCATGGCCGAATACCAGGCCATCGAGGTCTTCCTCAAGCTCTGCTAGCTGTTTTCGGCTGTTTTCGGCTATTTTCGCCAAATAGCCGCAAGATCATCGGCCCTACATCTTCTGTGGGGCCGATTGCTTTGCGCCTACCCCCGATTACGGCCCTTGGCGCAAGGGCATATGCCCTATAGTCTCTTCCGACGATGGTAGCCTTGCGGCTGTTTGGCGATACTGAAGTTTTTTCGTATTTTTGAGAATTGCTTTGGGAAATTATAACAAATCGATTCTCATATGAAAAAATGCATCCTTTTCGCGTCCGCGCTGGTGGTGTGCCTCAGCGCCTTTGCCGCAAAGCCGCCGTTGGACCACTCGGTCTATGACAACTGGAAGAATGTCGGACGCCTTTCCGTGGAGAACGACGGAGACTGGGCACAGTGGACCGTCTCGCCCCAGGAGGGTGATGCCGTCCTGCACCTCTATAATACAAAGACCGGTAAGACCTATGATCTTGACCGGGCTTCCGGCGCCAGGATTTCGAAAGACGGCCGTAAAGTCGTGTACCGCATCGCGCCGAAGTTCCAGGAGACCCGCCAGGCGAAGATCGACAAGAAAAAGCCCAACGAGATGCCCAAGGACAGCCTTGGCATCCTTGACCTGGTCACCGGCAAGATTGAGAAGTATCCCCTCCTGAAGGGGTTCAAGACGGGCAAGACCCTGGGCGGCTTCGTCGCTTACCAGGAAGCGGAGAAACCCGCTCCGAAGCCTGCACCTAAGGAGAAGAAAGCCCCCAAGGACAGTACGGAAATACCTGCGCCCAAGCCTGCGCCCACCAAGGACAACCTGTATGTCGTGGACATCAACGCACTGACGGTCGATACCATCGCGTGCGTCGAGTCCTATATCGTGTCGGACGACGGAAAGCGTCTCGCATACATCACCAAGCCCGAGAAAAAGGACAGCCTGCATGTGCGCGGCGTCTTTCTCTATGATCCGGCAGCCAGGACGACGACCGAAGTGCTGACGGGCGAAAAGGAAGCTACTTTCAAGACGCTGTCGTTCAATGAGGACGGCGACCGCCTGGCTTTCTTCGCAACGCTCGATACGGCCAAGGACGCCAAGAAGAGCCTCGACCTGTATCTCTATGACGGCGTGAAGGCGTTCCAGGCCGTGGCGCACGATGCAAACGTGCTGCCCAAGGGCTGGAAGCTGGGCGACGCCCGTGCCGCGGACTTCCACGACGGTTATGTGACCTTCGGCACCTGCCCGATCCCCCGCGAGAAGGACACCACGCTCGTGGAGTTCGAGCAGCCGAAACTCGACATCTGGGTGTGGAATGACGAATACATCCAGCCCGTGCAGAAGAACAACCTGCGCCGCGAACAGGGCCGTACCTATCTGGCGAAGGTGAACTACGACGGCAGCGGCTTCGTACAGCTGGCCGACGAGGACATCCCGAGCGTCAGCATCGGCGAGAAGAACAAGCAGGACTACGTCATCGCGACCACCGACAAGCCGTATCGTGTGCAGCGCAGCTGGAGCTATGCAGCCCACTCCGACATCTACAAGGTGTCGCTCAAGGACGGCAGCCGCGAGCTCATCCTGAAGGACGCGCCCTACAGCAACCTCGCCATCTCGCCGGACGGCGCGTATGCCGTCGGGTTCCACATGAAAGAAAACAACTGGTACCTCTATACCCTGGCTACCGGCTCGTTCCGCGAGCTCACCTCCGAACTGGGCGTCACTTTCTGGGATGAAGAGGACGATCACCCGTCAGATCCCGGATCCTGGGGCCGCGCCCTCTGGTCGGAAGATTCGAAATTCTTCTGGATTCCTGACCAGTACGACCTCTGGCAGTTCGATCCCACGGGGGCGGTGGCGCCGTTCCGCGTGACGGAAGGCAAGGGACGCGAAACCAAGACCACCTACAACTACGAGAATCCTTATTACGATCCTGACGCGCGCCCGATGGCCGGTCCGCAGATCAAGACCGATAAGCCCGTGTTCTTCAGCACTTTCAACCACGTGACCAAGGAGAACGGCTTCGCCCTCAAGGACCTCGGCAAGAAAAAGGCCAAGTTGCAGAAGCTGGTGGAAGGGCCGTATACCTACGGCAACCTCGCCGTTTCAGCGGGCAAGAAGGGCAACACCCTGATCTATACGCGTGGCAATTATGAGGACGGCAACAACGTCTGGATGACGCGCGACAATTTCAAGACGCAGCAGCAGATGAGCGACATCAACCCGCAGCAGCGCGACTACAACTGGGGTACCGTGGAGCTCGTGAGTTGGACCAGCGAGGACGGCAAGCCGCTCGAAGGCCTGCTCTTCAAGCCCGAGAACTTCGACCCCGCAAAGAAGTATCCCGTGATGATCTACTTCTACGAGAAGTACTCCGAGTCGCTTTACAGCCCCCGCGTTCCGTCGCCGAGCGCTTCGACGGTAAACATCCCGTACTTCGTGAGCAACGAATACATTGTGTTCGTGCCCGACCTCGTCTACACGGATGGCCATCCGGGCCAGAGCTGCCTCAAGTGCCTGATGCCGGGCTGCGACATGCTGTGCGAGTTCCCGTGGGTGGACGGAGACAACATGGCCATCCAGGGCCAGAGTTGGGGCGGCTACCAGGTGGCTTACCTCATCACCCAGACGAACCGCTTCAAGGCGGCCGGCGCCGGTGCTCCGGTGAGCAACATGACAAGCGCCTACGGCGGCATTCGCTGGGAGAGCGGCATCGCCCGCACAGGACAGTACGAAGAAGGCCAGAGCCGCATCGGCAAAGACCTGTGGGACGGCTTCGACCTCTACGTAGAAAATTCGCCGCTGTTCCATGTGCCGAACGTCACCACGCCTGTGCTGATCATGCACAACGATGCGGACGGCGCCGTGCCGTGGTGGCAGGGCATCGAATTCTACAACGGTCTGCGCCGCCTAGGCAAGCAGGCCTGGATGCTGCAGTACAACGACGAGGCGCACAACCTGCGCGAGCGTCGCAACCGCAAGGACCTGAGCATCCGCCTCAGCCAGTTCTTCGACCATTTCCTCAAGGGCGCCCCGATGCCCGTGTGGATGTCGAAAGGAGTGCCCGCAACCCTGAAGGGCATCGACCTCGGATACGAATATGATGAAACCGAATAACATGAAAAGACTCCTATCTCTTTTGACAATCATGGCCCTTGTGAGCGCCTGCGGCGAAAAAGCGCCGCAAGAACCCGTGCTCGAGAAGCACGATGTCGCCATCGTGGATGGCCACTTCACCCCTGAAATCATGCACCAGCTGGGCAAGATTTCCGACCTGCAGGTTTCGCCCGACGGATCGAAGATCCTCTACGGCGTGGCCTATACCTCGATTGAGGAGAACCGGAGCAACCGGAACCTGTTCGTGATGAACATCGACGGCAGTGACAACCGCCAGCTGACCCACTCGCCCAAGAGCCTCTCCAACGCCCGCTGGATCGAGGGCGGCAAGCGGATCGCGTACCTCAAGGGCGGCCAGATGTATGTGATGAACGCTGACGGCACGGGTGCGCAATGCGTGAGCGACGTGCCGGAAGGCATCTCTGAGTTCAAGGTCCATCCAGACGGCAAGTATGATATGTACGTC
>Ga0310696_10002308_pt1 | contig 25625 bp, 19 predicted proteins | sample AusTroGonzalo_MG_4_FD_203885 | JGI IMG/M metagenome (GOLD analysis project Ga0310696, IMG submission 203885) | Bovine rumen microbial communities from tropical cattle in Woodstock, Queensland, Australia - Gonzalo_02 (v2) (version 2) | ecosystem: Host-associated > Mammals > Digestive system >...
GCAGACCAAGGAGCATCTCATGGCCCTGTCGATCATCGGTATCGACAAGATCATCATCGTCCAGAACAAGATCGACATCGTCACCAGGGAACAGGCCATCGAGAACTACAAGCAGATCAAGGAGTTCGTCAAGGGGACGATCGCCGAGAACGCGCCCATCATCCCCATATCGGCCAACCGCGGCGTCAACATCGACATGCTCATCGAGGCCATCGAGGAGCATATCGTGGCCAAGATCAAGAGGGATGCGAAGGCCTCGCCCCTCATGCACGTGGCCAGGTCATTCGACATCAACTCGCCCGGTACCAAGCCCCAGGACCTCAAGGGAGGTGTCCTCGGAGGTACCCTGATCCAGGGTACCCTGAAGGTGGGCGACGAGATCGAGATATCCCCCGGAAGGAAGACCGAGGTGGCAGGGAAGCCTGTCTACGAGAGGATAACCGCGACGGTCACCTCTCTCGAGGCGGGCGGACGTTCCGTCAAGTCGGTGGTCCCCGGAGGGCTGATCGCCATCGGTACGGGCCTTGACGCATCCATCACGAAGTCCGACGGATTGACCGGAAGGGTCATCGGGCTGCCCGGGGAGCTCCCGGCCATCGCCCACGACTTTACGATGAAGACGACCCTGTTGGACCGCGTGGTCGGATCCTCGGCCGAGCTGTCCGTTGAGGATATCAAGAGCAACGAGCCCCTGATGCTCAGCGTCGGTACCGCCACCACGGTGGGTGTCGTCAAGAGCGCCAGGAACGGCTCTGCCGAGGTCGTCCTCAAGATCCCCGTGTGCATCCTGCCCGGGCAGAGGGTCGCCATCTCCAGAAGGATCTCCAATAAGTGGAGACTCATCGGTTACGGGATCGTCGAACAGTGAGATCATGCAGACCGTCGTTCTCGACACAAACGCCTTACTCATGCCTTTTGAGATGAAGATGAACCTGGACCTCGCCCTGAGGGATCTCCTCGGCGAGGTCAGGGTCGTCGTCCCCGGACCTCTGGTCGGGGAATTGAAGCACATGGACCACAGGTATGCCAAAGCGGCCATTGCACTGGCGCGCAAATACGAGATCGTCCCTACGGAGTACAGCGGCGATGATGCTGTCGTCGAGATGGCCGCCAGGACCGGGGGTTACGTCCTTACCAACGACAAGGAGCTGAGAAGGAGGCTCCGGAAGGAAGGCGTGCCCATAATCATGCTGCGCTCGGGCACCCATCTCGTCATCGATTCGTATCTCGGAGAGGAGCGATCGTTCTCCAAGCTCCTTACCGAAAGCGGTGACGGATTCGATACCGTCCTTTGTGGATATGATGTCCAGCAGGTCGCGGGCCCTGTCCGCGTCGAAGCCGTCCTCCAGCAATCCTATTATGCAGAGGTCGGTGCCGAACATGTCCCTCATGACCTGGGCGTCGTTCAGCGACCCTGTGGTGACCGCCACCTTGTGGATGCCGTTGTCGTAGGCCACGCAGACGCCTTCGATGTTGTCGACCTTGGCCGTCTCCGGGTCCAGGATGTTGTCCGGACCCAGAACATCTATGATGGCCTGGTCCGGCTCCGTGCTGTCGGAGCCTGTGATCCTGTCGCAGACCTTCTCCATCTGCGACGGGTCGGATAGGATGGATGTCCCGCATCCTTCGATGCACACGACCGCTACCTCTATGGCGCGGTCCCTCAATGCTCTGCCAAGGATCTGCGGGACACCGTCCATGCGATCACTCGATGACTTCCATCTTGGTGATTTTGATGTCCTCGAGGGGCCTGTCGCGCCTGTCGGTGCGGACCTTGCTGATCTTGTCAGCCACTTCCATGCCCTCGAGCACCGTGCCGAATACGGGATGGGCCGAGGGGGTCCTCGGGTCCTCCTTGTCCAGGTAGGTGTTGTTGACGACGTTGATGAAGAACTGGCTCCCTCCGGAGTGGGGCCTTCCGGTGTTGGCCATGGAGATGGTGCCCCTGATGTTGGAGTGGCCAGTGCCGAACTCGTCATCGATCGTGTATCCAGGTCCGCCCGTGCCGTCACCCCTTGGGTCCCCGCCCTGGATCATGAATCCGTCGATGACCCTGTGGAAGATGGTGCCGTCGTAGAACCCTTCCTTGGAGAGCTTCACGAAGTTGCCGGTGGTAATCGGCATGTCCTCGTGCATCTGAATCTTGATATCGCCCATGGTGGTGTGCATTATCACGGTTGTCATGCTCTGGTCATCGGCTCCCACAGTAATAACCTTCCGCATCGGCGGGACTAGATGTATCACTGTCCGATGAGCTTCTCGAGTCTGGTCCCCCTCTGGGAGTAGTACTTGTGCCAGAACCACCAGAAGTTCCCGCCGGTGGCGTTCAGGGTGCCTGTGAGCAGGACATGTTCATCGCCCGGGACCAGATACATGAAGGCAATGCCTGCCGTGATTATCGCCATCGATATCAGCACATCCCACCAGTGGCTGGTGAAATCGCTGTGGTAGTAGAACGATGTGGCGTGGAGCCCGATATAGAACACGACGATGGATGCCATCATCAGGACCATGGTGAAGTGCCGGTCCATCGAGTCGCCGCTGAGGTAGATCAGGCATACGGTAACCAGGTTGACGGATAGGATGATCAGATAATGGCTCCATATTATGCGGACCGTCTTGTTCAACTGGTGGTGGTCGCACAGGTAGTGTATCTGGATCAAGTAGGACCCGAACATGAAGATCAGCAGGAGGAACGTCAGGATGGGCAGCAGGGAGAAGTTGTGCACGTCGAAGAAGCGGGCGATCTCCACTATCCCTTCGCCGAACGTTATTATCGTCAGCAGCTCCATCCTCTCCATCAGATGCGGCATGCTGTTCACCATTGGGCTGCCGCCCGGTTTTACGAATGGCAGCAGCGCACCCAGCAGTATGGCGCTGATGATGATCTGGAGGGACCTCTCCTGATGGCCGGCGATGCTGACCAACATGGCCATGGCATAGATCACCAGTATGATCATCACGGCCAACAATGTGCCCCTGGCCGACTTCTCATTCTCGGTCTCGTTGCAGAGCTGGATGGCGTACAGCGCCCCGATGCATCCGATCATGACTATCATGGACAGGATGAACGCCACGCTGGCGCTGATCCACTCCAGCGATATGGTGTTGGACATCAGGATGGCAGCGAACATGTTGGCGGCTATCAGGACGTATTCGTACCATCTCCATCTGCAGTAACGGTTCACGTACATGGTCATGTACAGCCAGGCCTGGATGATGACCATAGACGAGATGATGTACACTGCGAATGTGCCGATACCGAGCACTCCGCCTGCGGGCTCCTCTATGAGCAAGGTCATCCGGGAAATCGCGTAAACGTATATCGGTCGTAGAAGAGCTCGAAGAGCTCCACCTTCTTCTCCATGACGTCCATCTGGTCATGTGCAGTATCATTTCGGCGTTGAAATAATTAGTCCTATACTGCCGACCATCGGTCACGGAAGGTCCGATCATGCCAGGCATCGATCGGTTTCAGAAACCATCCTGACGGGGGAATCCCGCACGGACCAGGCCATCGGCTCGGGACGCCGATCGGCGTCCGAAGGAAATTTTTGCAGGACGCTGGCTATGTTCATTGCGCAGTCTGGAAGCGTCCCGTGCGGCCCGATCATCCGCACGCTACAAGGCCAGGGACGATGGTATCGGATCACCGTCCATCCCTCCGAACCAAGTTATATAGTCATATTCGGTCACCCTGACGATAGCATGAAGGTCCTTCTCATCAACGGCAGCCCCCATGAGAAAGGGTGCACATACACCTCCCTCAAGGAGGTGGCGGACACGCTCAACGAAAACGGAGTGGAGACGGAGATCCACTGGATAGGCAAGGGGGAGATCCCCGGATGTAAAGGTTGCGGTTACTGCAGGAACAAAGGGAAGTGTGTGACCGATGACGACGTCAATGCGGTCTCCGAGCGCATCGGGGAGTTCGACGGTTTCGTCTTCGGGGCCCCGGTGTACTACGGTGGCCCTGCAGGGCAGATCTGCACGTGGATGGACCGCTTCTTCTATTCCAACGCAGGTAAGTTCAGAGGCAAGGTCGCCGCATCCGTGGTGAACGCCCGCAGGGGAGGCAACACCGCCTCCTTCGAGAGACTGAACCAGTTCTATCTGATGAACCACATGATCGTCCCGGGATCCCAGTATTGGAACATGACCCATGGGACGACCCCGGAGGATGTGCTGAAGGACAAGGAGGGGCTTCAGACCATGAGGTCACTCGGAAGGAACATGGCCTGGATCCTTAAGTGCATCGAGGCGGGAAGGAACGCCGGCATCGGCATTCCCGATCTTGAACCCCCGCAGAGAACCAACTTCATCATGCCCAAGGAGTGATGCATAAGGGAGGTCCTGCCTCCCATCCTCCGTCCTTCGGACGTCCGTACGCGGACGATTATCGGGGCCGGGCGTGCTTTTCCTGAGTCCGGCCGTCATATGCCGGGTCCGGCTCTTGCTGTTCACGGATAAGCGTATATACCTATCAGTTTAGTAGGATTTTTCATGGATGGAAAGGAGCTGCTGTCCAGAGTCATCGTCACCGTTCAGGAGATGTATCTGAAGATCGGGGATTCCCATGGCAGCGTGTCGCTGTACTACCCTTACACCGGGGATCCTGAGATAGAGAAAGAGTTCGCGAAGGCCAAGGGAGGTGACTTCCCAGGCATGACCCTGGAGATCCTGCCGGAGCGTCTGAGGATCATCGTCCCGGAGGAGGACTGCGCCGCGATATCCCGCATGCCCGCCAGGGAGACGATCAGGGACATCAGTTCGCTGGTCCGGGACCGCGCCGGTATGGATGCCATACGCGGATTCATCACGGAGAAGTATCCTTCGGCCAGGATAATAAGGTCGGAATGGATCGATTTCGATTGGATATTGATATTCCCCGAGGATATCGACGGCGACGTCTACTGTCTGTCGGAGGAGCTCGGCCAGGTGACATATCACAGGTTCTCGATGGAGGAATACCTGGCTCTGGGATTCTCGATCCCCGGGGAGGTCGAAGAAGATCGGTGAGCAACACCGTGCCCAGATAGCCGGAAATGATGCCGTCAAGCCTCTTCCACATGGGCAGCGTCCTGCAGGAGTCCGCCCTGGGGCATACGAACTCCTCGTTGAGGCAGGCCACGGGGGCGATCTGCTCCTCGGATACGCTGAGTATCTCGCCCACCGTGTATCGCCCCGCCGGCCTGGAGAGCCTGTAACCGCCTCCCTTGCCGGCGATGCTCCGGACCAGTCCCGCTTCCCTGAGGCCCGGCATTATGGCCTCCAGATACTTCAGGGACAGTCCCTGTCTGTTCGCGATATCCTTCAGGGGGACTATGGCCTCGTTCCCTTGCTCGGCCAGGTCCAGCATCACGCGCAGCGCGTACCTCCCCCTGGTGGATATCAGATAGCTCATCTCATTCCTCGAACAGAGCGGTGGACAGATACCTCTCGCCGGTGTCCGCCAGTATCGCCACAATGTTCTTGCCCTCGTTCGCGGGATCCTTGGCCAGCTGTATGGCCGCAGTCATCGCGGCCCCGGCGGATATCCCGACGAGCACCCCTTCGGTCTTGCCGACGAGCCTTCCGTTCACGAAGGCATCGTTGTCCTCGACCGCTATCACTTGGTCGTAGATGCCTGTGTCCAAGGTGTCCGGGACGAACCCGGCTCCGATCCCCTGGATCTTGTGGGGGCCGGTCTTTCCCTCGGAAAGCAGCGGGGAACCCTTGGGCTCCACGGCCACGACCTTCACCGAGGGGTTCTTGGACTTCAGATATTTTCCGGCGCCGGTTATGGTGCCTCCAGTGCCTACTCCAGCCACCAGGAAGTCCACCTTGCCGTCCAGGTCCTCGTAGATCTCCGGGCCTGTGGTCCTGAAGTGGATCTCCGGGTTGGCAGGGTTGACGAACTGTCCGGGGATGACGGAGTTCGGGATCTCCTTTGCGAGCTCCTCCGCTTTCGCGACAGCTCCCTTCATTCCTTTGGATCCCTCGGTGAGGACCAGGTCGGCCCCGTAGGCCTTGATGAGCTTCCTGCGCTCGATGGACATGGTCTCGGGCATTACGATCTTTATGCGGTATCCCCTGGCCGTCGCTATGGACGAGAGGGCGATACCGGTGTTCCCGGATGTGGGCTCTATGAGCGTGGTGTCCTTGTCTATCCTCCCCTGGGCCTCCAGCTCGTCTATCATGGCCTTCGCTATCCTGTCCTTCACGGACCCGGCGGGGTTGAACATCTCGATCTTCCCGTAGATGTTGGCCTTGAGGCCGAGCTTCTCCTTTATCCTCTTGAATTCTACGAGGGGTGTGCCCCCGATCGTCTGGTCTATCGATGTGTAAAGCATCTTATCACTCCTTCACGGCCTCGAAGCCGTTCTTCAAGTCGTTTATTATGTCGTCTATGTGCTCCGTCCCGATCGAGAGGCGGATGGTGTTCGGCTTTATCCCGCTGGCGAGGAGGGTCTCCTCCTCCAGCTGCGAATGGGTGGTGGACGCCGGGTGGATCACCAGCGATTTCACGTCGGCCACGTTCGCCAGGAGGGAGAACAGCTTCAGCGATTCGGTGAACCTCTTCGCTGTCTCGGCCCCGCCCTTTATCTCGAATGTGAAGATGGACCCGGCCCCGTTCGGGAAGAACCTGTCGTACAGCTCCTTCTTGGCCCCGGTCTCCAGCGAGGGGTGGTTCACCTTCTCCACCTGAGGGTGGTCCTTCAGGAACTCGACCACCTTCAGCGCGTTCTCTATGTGCCTCTCCGTCCTGAGGGACAGGGTCTCCAGCCCCAGCAGCAGGAGGAACGAGTTGAACGGCGAGATGGTCGCGCCCTGGTCCCTCATGAGGGTCGTGCGTATCTTCACGACGAAGGCCGCCTTGCCGACCGCCTCCGTGAACACAACCCCGTGGTACGACGGATTCGGCTTCGACAGCGTGGGGAACTTGTCGTTCTGTGCCCAGTCGAAGTTGCCGCTGTCGACTATGACCCCTCCCATCGCGACGCCGTGGCCGCCGATGAACTTGGTCGCGGAATGCACCACGATGTCCGCCCCGTGCTCAATCGGCCTGAACACCGAAGGGGGGCTGAAGGTGCTGTCCACGATCAGGGGGATGCCGTTCTCGTGGGCGATCTTCGAGATGGCCTCGATGTCGGCGACATCGGAGTTGGGATTCCCGAGGATCTCCGTGTAGAGCAGCTTCGTGTTGGGGCGGATGGCCTTCCTGAAGTTCTCCGGGTCCGACGGGTCCACGAAGGTGGTATCGATGCCCTGCTCCCTCAGCGTGTTCGCGAACAGGTTGGTGGTCCCGCCGTACAGGTTGGCCGAAGAGACGATATGGTCCCCTGCCAGGGCGATGTTCTGGACGGCGTAGGTGATCGCCGCGGACCCAGATGCGGTGGCCAGGGCCGCGATCCCTCCCTCGAGCGCCGCTATCCTCTCTTCGAACACCCCCGAGGTCGGGTTCATCAGCCTGGTGTATATGTTCCCGGGCTCGGTGAGGGCGAACCGCCCAGCGGCGGTGGCCGAGTCCTTGAACACGTAAGATGTAGTCATGTAGATCGGTACAGCGCGGGAGTCGGTCGCGGGATCCGCGTTCTCCTGGCCGGCATGTACCTGGAGAGTCTCAAGTCTGTACTCGTTGGGTCCAGTCATTTAATCACCGAGGGTAGTATACCGAACATGGATATAAAACCAACCTACTAAATTGGTAGGAATTACTAAATACGTACCTCATGATGTCATCGCAACAGCGGATCGGGACCAAAGCTGCCCGGATCCGGAGGATGAGCAGATGCAGAGTGTATATCTTGACAATGCGGCCACGTCGCGCATGAGGGAGGAGGCGCTGAATGCCATGCTTCCCTATTTCATAGATGATTATGCAAACCCTTCGAGCATCCATGCGATGTCGAGGAGCCCCAGGGCGGCCGTGAAGAAGGCGAGGGAGCAGATCGCCGCCTGTCTCAACGCCGACCCATCGGAGATATTCTTCACCTCCGGTGGTACAGAATCGGACAATTGGGCCCTGATCGCCGGCATGGAGATGCTCGAGAAGAGGGGGAAGCATCTGATAATATCCACTATAGAGCACCATGCGATCCTGGAGACGTCCTACTATCTCGAGAGGAGGGGATTCCAGGTCACGAGGGTCGGGGTCGGCCCGGACGGCATCATAAGGATGGACGAGCTGGAGAAGGCGATACGTCCCGACACGGTGTTGATATCCGTCATGACCGCCAACAACGAGATCGGTTCCATTCAGCCTATAGCCGCCATCGGGAAGCTGGCGCATGACAGGGGGATAATATTCCATACGGATGCCGTCCAGGCATTCGGCCATATCCCGCTGGATGTGAGGGCCATGAACGTGGACATGCTCAGCGCCAGCGGCCACAAGTTCGGCGGTCCCAAGGGCATGGGCTTCCTGTTCGTCAGGAAGGGCATCAGGCTCCCTCCGTTCATGCACGGGGGCGAGCAGGAGGAAGGCCGCAGGGCCGGCACAACCAACGTTCCCGGGGTCGTCGGCATGGGGGTCGCCGCCGAGGTATCCTGTGCCGGGATGCAGCAGACCATCGAAAGGCTGACCCGCCTGCGGGACCATCTTATCGACCGCGTCCTGAGCGAGATCCCCTATTCCAGGCTGAACGGGTCCCGGGACCACAGGCTTCCCAGCAATGCGGACTTCAGCTTCGAGTTCATCGAAGGGGAGTCCATGCTGATGAGCCTGGGGACCAAAGGGGTCTACATATCTACGGGCTCGGCATGCGCATCCGGTTCCCTGGACCCGTCGCATGTCCTGCTCGGCATAGGTCTTCCGCACGAGATCGCACATGGGTCCATCAGGGTCTCGATCCCCGAGGATACGACCATGGAGCAGATCGATTACGCGGTGGACTGTCTGAAGCAGACCGTGGAGACGATGAGGTCCCTCTCGCCGCTCTACGATGATTTCTTGAAGAAACAGGGGGCATGAAGATGTACGACGGAGAATACAGCGACAAGGTCATCGATCATTTCACCAATCCCAGGAACGTCGGGGAGATAGAGAACCCGTCCGGCGTGGGAACAGTGGGCAATGCGAAATGCGGGGACATCATGAGGATCTTCCTGGACATTGATGAGAACGGCATCATCAGGGATTGCAAGTTCAAGACCTTCGGCTGTGGCGCAGCGGTGGCCAGCAGCAGTATGGCCACCGAGATGGTGAAGGGCAAATCCGTGCAGGAGGCGATGGAGATCACGAACAAGGCGGTCATGCAGGCCCTCGACGGGCTGCCAGTGGTGAAGATCCACTGCTCGCTGTTGGCGGAGGAAGCGATCCATGCCGCTCTGTGGGATTACTGTCAGAAGTCCGGTACTGTCATCGAGGGGCTGAAGGAGCCCAAGGCGGATATCAACGACTGACGAGTCCAGGGGAACCGATATGGGGAAGTCCCGCTTGACGTTCGACTTCCACCGATGATCGGGGTACGGCCGAGTTCGAGGGCATCGACTAGCGGATGCCTCGGCGGTCATCCCATACACCATTGTGATCGGGGATGCGAAGATTTCAGAAGCCAGATAACCGTGTGCCCTTCCGCGCATGCCGGATCGGGCCGTCCATCCCTCTTAACGGAATGGTCTCATGATGAATCGTCTTTATATGTATTAAATGGAGTTTACATCCATGCGCAGCGGCCCTTCTAGCTCTATGGTGCTCATCGTTTGCGTATTGTGCGCGGTACTGTTGTCCGCTGCATTGATCGCCGTATGTCTGAACCAATCCCAGCCTGGAGATGCGGACCGTCCCGGTTTCGTCATCGTGCATACGGGCGATACGCATGGATACATCGGGAACGACGGCTCTTTGGGCCTGTCCACCGTCAAGGCCCTGAGGGAAAGCTACGAGGCCAAGGGGAACATAGTGTTCACTGTGGATGCCGGCGATTTCTACAGCGGGAACGCATACACGATCATGGATCACGATTTCGTCATCGACCCCATCAATAAGGTGGGGTACGATGTCATGACCCTCGGGAACCATGAGTTCGACAACGGGATCTACGAGTTCAAGGCCGTCATGGACAAGCTCGGGTGCCCGGTGATCTGTTCAAATCTTGTGGATGAGAATGGCGATAGCCTGTTCGAAGAATACGTCATCATCGAGAAGCAAGGACTGAGGCTCGGGTTCTTCGGGCTCATAACCCCCAGTCTCGATAATATCCTTGTCGAAGCCCAGCTCTGCGGGACCAGGGTCACGGATCCGGTAGAGGCCGCGGAGAGGATGGTATCGGTCCTGAAGAAGGAGGGTGTGGACGCTGTGATCCTGCTATCGCATCTCGGCGTCGGGGAACCGGGGATCGTGACATCGGACCATGTATGCCGTATGGTCAGCGGTATCGATCTATGTGTCAACGGCCACAGCCATACGCCGATGGAGCATGGGAAGTGCCTGGATCCGTCGATAGTGCTCGAAGAATCCGATACGTGGCTGTGCGACGCCGGAGAATACCTGGAAACAATCGGGATAGTGACGAAGGATTCTCACGGGTTCGATTCCATACTCTACTCCGACTCCCCGATCCCCGATCCTGTGGTGGACAAGGCCGTCGACGAATCCTATGGGAGGGTGGTGGAAAAGGGCCGTACGTATCTCACGACCTCCGAGGTGTTCCTCGATTCGTACTTCGGGACCACCTATGAGCATTCCCTCAGCAAGCTCACCACGAACTTCTATCAGACGCTGGCAGACACCGATTTCTGCCTCATCAATCTCGGCTCGTTCATCCAGCCCGTGAATGAAGGGGAGGTGACGTACAAGGACGCTCTGGATGCGATCCCCTATGCCAATTTCGTATACAGGTTTCATCTGACCGGCAGCGAGATGCTGGCCCTGACCGAGAGGATCTGCCTGAGCGACAACGTCTATCCGTACAATTTCCTGGAGTTCTCCGATAATGTGGCCGTCTTATGGGACCCATCGGCCGAAGAGGGGCAGCGTATCGTATCGTTCACGGTGCACGGGGAGAAGCTCGATCCGGAAAGGACCTACCACGTCTGCACGACGCTATATACCATGCGCAATGTGCTCGGATTGTCCGACGACCATCTCGATGAGTATGTCGGGACCCAGGTGGAGAACACGATCTACTCTTTCACCCTTTGGGACCCCATAACCTTGGATGTCCTCGGTCCGAATAGATACACGGTCGTGTGACGGCCGCTCCGTATCCCGCCGATCCCCGGTCCGGCGACCTGCATCGGTAGCGGAGCGGCAGTCGAGGCTGTACGGTCCAACCAGGGCCGTTGCATATCGTTTATAAATGCAGAGAATTGTTAACACCGACATGGATAATCAAACCGAACACCAACGTTTCGCTGGTCCCGATGTCCTGAAAGGATTCGTCATATTCGCAATAGTGATGGTCCATATAGTCCTGAATGCAGGCCCGGGCATAGGGGGCTCGGAACCCGCCCTCATCCTCCAGATACTGTATCTGGGTTTGATGGCATACTTCATCTATTCCGGATACTTCTACAAGGAAGGCACCGGTTTCAAGTACAACATGAAGAAGCGCGTCTCACAGATCCTCATCGCGCTGATTCTATGTGCCGTGATCATCCCTTTGATCCTGTTCGTTTGGCTTCTGATCCTGGGATATCCGATGGATTTCTACGATCTCGGACGCGGGATCCTCTCTGGTCTGGACCTGAACAACGCATTCATGCCCTTTGGTTCTCAATCGTACTACCCCTATTGTTCCGGGGCCGTGGGTTACTACTTCCTCTGGGTGATGTTGTTCGCATTCGTCATCTTCTACGGAATCATCGAGGCGGTCCTGGATGATATCAAGAAGATCATCGCCGTCATCGTTGCCCTGCTCCTCATCCAGTCGGCCCTATGTTATTTCCTGACATTCAAACTGCCGTTCACTTTCGAGCTCGTCCCTATCGCAGCTTCGTTCATGTTCCTGGGGGCGCTCATGAGGAAGTACGATCTCATAGCTCAGATCGAGAGTCTGGAACTGCGCAACAAAAGATACTGGATGCCGTTCATCGTGTGTCTGGTCGTCGGAGTCGTGCTGTGCCTCATCGTCCACCCCGGTCTCAGATTCGATAAGATGACCTTCGGATCGATCGGCCCTCTTTCCACGTTCACATACATCATCGAGGCGGGATGCATGTGCGTCGTGTACATGTACATAGCCACATTCATCAGCAAGATCCCTGTGCTGTCGAAAGCTCTGGAGATCTGCGGACAACATACCATGGGCGTACTGCTCTATCACGGGAGCATCGCCACCGCAATCTTCGCTCTGCTGACTCCTCTCAGCCACGAAAGCTGGTTCCCCACACTGCCGATGACCACCAGGGCCATCATAGGCATCGTGACCTTCGTGCTGTGTATACTGATATGCATGTACGGGCCGAAGCTGGTCGGAAGGCTGAGGAAGAAGGACGCTGATACCGTAAGCAGCTGAGCTGTGAAACAGGGGCCTTGAGGAAGGAACCGGGCCAGTGCGCTTGTCCCGGTCCCTGGCCCCTCAAAACCCTATCGATCCAGTCCATCATGGGCTGGCATCAAAGGCCTCCGCGGCGACCTGCCTCACAACGGTGCGCGGCCGCCGGAAGGCATCATAATACATGTTCTTCGGAGAGGAGATATGCGAGGCGCGCCCCTCTGTAGTCGTTCGCAGTGGCGATGTCATATCCCGCGCATGCGAACGACACTCCGCTGTAGTGGATGTTGTTCCACCGACCGCCGACCGTGATGGAGGCGACCCCGCTCTTGAGCGCATTCACGATATCCCCGGGATATCTGAGGTCCGCATACGCGTCAGCGTTCGCGTCGGCGAGGATGGGTGTGCTCCAGGTCGCCGAATTCACGGATGTACCGGCTATGACGCGGTGAGGGTCGCCGCTGACGAATATGTTCGCCAAGCTCTGGGATGCAGAGGGCTGATTCCTGGATTCCAGGAGTTTCTCTCCTCCGAGATAGTTACCTGCGTACAGGAAGAGCGTATCAGGCGAGCTCCCCATGACGAAGGCGTCGCCCAAGAAGATGTTCAGCGAACCCCATCCGTTCTCGATGAACAGTTTGGCCGCGGTCCTACCGTTCTCCGAGGATACCTCCCCTGATGCGGACCTCGTCATCTCCGCGATCCCATAGAGGCCGACCGTGTCCGTGCTGCCGGTCACGGCGCTGGAATCGTTCCCTTTGGTGTATCCGTCCCCGACCATGGCCTGGGAGTTCATGGATCCCATGACGGTGTCGCACATGATCTTGTACAGGGTCCATTGGTAGTAGTTCCATTGCTGATAGTCGGACCTGGGCCCATTGCCCGATGCCGGTACCAGCGAGTCTGCGAGGGCCTTGAACCCGTCCACATCCAGCTTTGCCGTGGGGACCTTCCCGCTCTGTGACACCAGCTTCCCGGAGCCGACGGGATCATCAGCGGTGGTGGCGTAGGACTCGTAGACGCCGAGCCCCAGGTACGGATAGACGTTCGTTCTGAAGTCGATCTTGCCCGATACGGTGCTGGCGGAATGGGCAAAGGCCACCATCCCACCGATCGCGTCATGGCCGCAGGGGCTGTAAGAAGGCGATGAGGAGATGTATAGGACGTTATACTCGGTGCCCTCCACCAGGTTGCCCTCGGTCCTGTCCGCTGTGACCGTGTCCGCGACCCAGTAGGCCGTGGGTATCATCAGCATTATGTTGTAGAGGTCGGATGTGAACGCATGTCCCGCAAGGGTCCTGCCGAGGTCATACGGGTCGAGGACGTACGCGATGGAGCCTACGGAGGTGCTCCTCCTCTTCTCCGTCGCATCATCGTTATCGTACGCCGGACCGTCATCCATCAGGTTTATCGCAGCATAGAACGTGTTGAACGGCCCTTTGCCCGTGGTACGGTCGAAGCTCCAGAATTCGTTGATGCCGCCGGCGGAATCGGATGTGCGGTACCTCTGCGCGAGGGCGGTGGGTCTGCCCTCCTCGATATGCGATTCATAGACGTCCACGACGTTCATGTTGCCCTCCTTGTCCGTGTAGAGCGCGTACAGGTATCCATCGGCATCATAGTCGTCCCCGTTATCGTAGCAGCAGTATGTCACGGCGACCGCGATGATGATCGCGAGGATGGCGATCACGGTTATTTGCAGTGCTTTCATGCACGGAATATGCAGATGGGAGCTATATATCCGGCATGCGGAAGGGACCTGATATGGCACGCTGAGGATATGCCGCATAATACCGAAAGGGTATCGATGTCTAGGACGATCCCCTTTCTCCGATGGAGGATACAATGCGCAATCTCCCAGGGACCGTTCCTCTGACGGTCGAGGGGGACCGTACCAAAGCGTATTATCGTCGGACGGCAGTCCCTCCGCATGGACCGTAAGGGATGGCTCATCCTCGCAGTGGCCGCACTGATCGTCGTATCGGCAGCTGTCGCCTTCGCGTTCCAGGCCCCCGAAGGCCATGGCAAATCCTTCACGATCGTCCATACCAACGACAGCCATTGCCATTATGATGATGCGGATTCCGTCGGGTTCAGGACCGTATCGGCTCTGAAGAGGGAACTCTCCGGGGAGGGTCCCACCTTCACGGTCGATGCGGGGGACTTCCTCTCGGGCAGTCCCTGCGGCCTTACCACGCACGGAGCGTCTTCCGTCGAGGTCATGAACAGCGTCGGTTATGATGTGGGGATCCCCGGGAACCACGAGTTCGATTTCGGCCTGGGGACGTTGCTCGAGAGGGCAGAGGAGCTCAACCATCCTCTGATCTGCGCCAATCTGGTCTATGAAGCGACGGGCGATACCGTGTTCCCGGGATACCTGATCATCGAGAAGGGAGGGATCAGGGTCGGATTCTTCGGTCTCATCACGGACGAGGCGCCCTATGTGCTGATGGATGGGTGCATGGGAGGTGCGACCGTCACGGACCCCGTAGAGGCCGCTGGGAGCATGGTGTCGATACTGAAGAGAGAGAAGGTCGACTGCATCGTGGCCATAGGTCATCTGGGCGTGAACATCGGCCAGCACTGCACAACATCGGACATGCTCTGCAACCGGGTCCCCGGGATAGACATATTCATCGACGGCCACAGCCATGCGGAGATGGAGGACGGGAAGCTCTGCGACGGCAGCAGGGAGCTGCTGCCCAGCGATACGACGATAGCCTGCACGGGGAGCTTCATGAAGAATGTCGGCATCGTCAGGTTCTCCGCCGACGGGATCTCGGCAAAGCTCTATCGCGGTCCCGCCCTGAACGATACGGTCACAGAGGAGGCCATAAGGTGTGCGTTGGAAAGGGCCGACGAGAGGCTCGGTTCCGCTATCGGCTGCACCGAGGTCACCCTCGTAGGGGAAAGGGTGGCAGTCAGGAACGAGGAGACCAACCTGGGCGATCTCATCACCGATCTGATGCGCATCGATTCCGGTTGTCAGATCGCCGCGGTCAATGCGGGGAACATACGCACGTCGATTTATGAAGGTCCGATAGTCCTCCGCGAAATCTACGATGTTGACCCGCTTCTGAGATACGTGTGCAGGATGGAGGTGCCCGGGTCGGTGATCTGGGAGATGATGGAAATCTCGCTCTCGAAGGCAGGTCTTTCCAAGAGCGGATACCTGCAGTTCTCCGGCATGACAGTGACCTACGATCCTGAAGCGGAATCCGGGCACAGGGTCGTCTCGATAACCGTAGGCGACGATGCTATCGATAGGGCTGCGGCATATAGCTTAGTGACCACGGATGACCTCTGCAATGGCGGGGACGGATACGGCATCCTATCGGGATTCGACGCCCAGATGTACGACACGTTGGATATCGTCCTCATCGAAGGCATCAGCGGAATGGCGACCATACACGAATCGGATATAATTGGGAACAGGCTCGTCGCCATCATCAATCGATCGGGTCCTCTTGCACCCCGAACGTACATCGTTCCCGACAGGGATGGAAGGGAGACGGGCAGGCACATCTCGTCCCGCCCATCCGTTTCAGTAGTACTCCGTCTTCTCCTTGGTGACGGAGATAAGTATGGAGTGTTGGTTCAGTGCGACCTTCGCATCATCCGCTATGCTATGGGCCTTTGCCTTGTCGATCCCTGCTATGATGTATACCAGGGTATTCTCGCAGATCTTCACTCCCTCTTCTGTCCAGCCTCCACCGGCGAGGAAGCGGGTGAAACCGTCGGCATACTTCAGGACTATCTTGTCCAGGACCTCTTTTGCGTATTCGGGATCGTAATCCTTGTGGGTGTCATGATCGTTGAGGCCGATGTACAGGGTGTAGATATCATCGCCGTCATCGTAAGGGGCGCCGCCATTATTCGAACCATTGATGAACAATGTTGCGACGGCGATCACCAGAGCAACCTCGACGATCACCACGGCTATCAAGATGACCGTATTTCTGTTGTCCATATGGGATCACCCTCATATGAATATTAACGATTTTCGAGTTGGAGGGAACACGGGATGTGGATCGCATCGGATGCGATCATTCGGTCAGGAGGATCTCCGAATATGGGTCGCCGTATAGAGAAAGCGGATATCGATCGCGCGCCAAAAGTTACATGCAGCGGTGTGGACGGGAACCGACGGATCGGACCGCCGGGTCCCGTCCATTTGATAAAGATTCGATTAGGGTTTCACAGGATGGAGTCCAGGTTGTCCTGGGCGGGCTCTTCCTTGGGTTCCGCGGTCTTGGGAGCCCTCTTCTTTGCGGGAGCCTTCTTCTTCGCAGGGGCCTCCTCCTTGGGCGCGGTCTTGGGCGCCCTCTTCTTCGCAGGTTTGGCCTCCGCCTTCTCTTCCTTCTCGACTCCGTCCCTGATGTCAGCGGCATTGTCAGCGATCTCGCCAACGACGTCGCGGGTCTGCTCCTGGCTCTTGATGAAGAAGTCCGTGTAGGAATCGGTCTGCTCCATGAAGTGGTCCTTCGACATCTCCTGGAACTTCTTCAGCTCATCCACCAGATACTTGGGGGTGACGGGGAACGCCGGGAAGCCGGGCAATACGGGGAACACGTCGGGCAGGGAGCCTGTGAAGGTGTCCTGCATGCCCATGAACTGGTCGAAGAACTGTACGCACTGGGCCCTGTTGGACTTGATGGAGGACTTCTGCATGTCGATCACCTGCTTCCAGAATTTCATCAAGTCGGCTTCGAAGTCATCCATCACTTCGTTGGCCTTCTTCTCCTCCTTGCCGAAGGGAATGGACGGCATGGGAGGCATCGACATAGGGGGTGCGGGGAATGCCGGCATAGGGGGCATCATGTTGTTCAAGGGCATAAATCCAGGGAACTGGTTGCACTTCTTCTCTTCACTCATCTTATTCACTCCTCGTAATGGCATCCGAATGGGTAGCGATGCCATCTAAGTAGGTTAGGCATGAAGTTTCGGGTACTTAATGAAATGTCTTATGATTGCGTCAACAGGCAACGGATTGCATGTCTACCGGCAGCCTTATCGGGCACATGATGATGAAAACGTTGCCCGTCGGGACACGCGATCAGGTGGTGCCGCGGTCTGCTAGATAGGCGAGAATCTCATGCATCGTAAAGGCGAACGCGGACCATCGCGGATGTCATCATCGACATCTAATTGAACGGTCCCGGAGGCATATGCGATACGCTCGGGCAACCCATTCCGTCGTCATCCGATGCACTGTTCCTGACCCTTCCTGCGACCTACAGCGGAAGGCGTTCTTCCATCAGGATCCGCACGTACGGGCATCGTTGTTGCGACCATCTCTTCGCTCTTTCCACATGACCCTGTATCCCGATTTTCAGAGACGCTGCGAGGACTTGCGACGCACCCGAAAATTTCGAAAAACCGCTTTAACTAAATTCGGATATTCGTTAAATACACACATGGGTTGCGCCCCCTCATGAAAGCGAGTGACAAACAACTCATCAAGTTCGAACAGCGCTTGAAAAGTGGAGAGATTGCCGATCAGCCCTGCTGGTCATTCATCAAGGAGATGAACTCCATTTCCGAGGAGCGTCTCGACAACGTGGCTATCACGGACGGCTACAGACAGTACACTTACAGGCAGATGTTCCGCGCTTGGGAGAGATATGCGGAGGCCTTCTCCGGACTCGGTCTGACCGGTGAGAATCACTCGCGTGTGGGACTCATCAGTGTCCCGTTGCCGGAGACGTTCTTTGCATTGTACGGTCTGAATATGACCGGTGCAGATGTGTCCATAATCTACCATCTCGATCTGTACGATGAGAATCAGATCTACAGCATGATAGAGAGGGAGAAGATCACGGATCTGGTGATCTCAGAGGTCTTCGCGTTCCCCAATCTCATGAAACGCCTTCTCAGGGACAGAGAACTCCTGGGCATCAAGAATGTCGTCGTGATACCCAGCCCCATGGGAGGGGATTATGCGATCCCTCCGTTCGAGTTCGCCAGGAATTTGAACAGGGAGCTGTACCGCGAACTTCCGGACAGCATATTGATGGAGGATCTCCTGAAGAAATACGAAGCATATCCCATCTCATATCCAAAGGAAGAGGGTATCATCATCCTTCACACCACAGGAACAGTCAGCGGTATGCACAAGCCGGTGCCGCTATCCAGCAAGGCGATCAACTCTTTCGTCGTGAGCCTTCTGAAAGCGAAGGAGACCTTTGAGGATTTCAAACAGATACCAGATAAGATCGTCACGTTCATCCCCTATTACATCAACTGGGCCTACTTCATGGTCGACTCGTTGCATACCGCATTGAGCTTGGGCGGGAACCTTGTATCTCTGCCCATGGCCTCCATGAATCCCCGTTACTCGGAAGCGTTAGAGAACTTCGGAGTCAATGTCATCTTCACCAGCATGAGCATATTCGATGCTTGGCACAAGACGAAGCCGAACGTCGACCTCTCTAAACTGAAGGTACTGATCATGGGTGGTACCTATGTCTCCCCCGAATACAAGAAGGAGTTCAATGACTATCTGAGGTCATGCGGTTCCACTGCCCGCGTCATCAACGGTTACGGCCTTTCGGAGCTGAGCGGCGCATGCACCATCTGTCCGTCGTCAAGGGACGATGATGCCATCGGATACCTGCTGCCGGGGTTCAAAGCGAAGATCTATGTGGAGGATGAGGATCGCTATTACGATATCTCCGATGGCCCGCGTACCGGTCTCCTCTTGCTGAGCTCCCCGACCCTGAGCAGCGGAAAATTGGATGATACGGTGTTCTTCGAACTCGAGGAAGTGGACGGGGTGAAATACTTCAACTCGCACGACCTGGTAAGGGTGGCCGAGGACGGATGCATGACCTGCATCGGCAGATCGAACCATTATTTCGTCAACAACGCAGGCGTGCGCTTCGACGCCGGACTGGTCGAGACGGCCATAACATCGCAGCCCGGTATAAGGTTCTGCGGTCTTGCTCCGGAATTCCATAAGATCTTGCATGATAATGTCCCCATCCTCTACGTCGAGATGAAGGATCAGGGTGTAGGCGAGCTAGTAACCCTCCGCAACGCGCTGATCCAGGTATTCATCAACGATGAGTTGATCTCGGATACCAACCTTCCCAGCCAGTGTGTGCTCGTGAAGAGCATGCCTCTGAACACGAACGGGAAGGTGGATGTCAAGAAACTCAAATCGGGAGTAGTAACGGGAGTCCGTTATTCCATCAAGCCTGTCTACGTCGAGGACAAGTTGTTCGATATCCTGCTGATCCCGGCTGCAGAGGGCGAATTCGCTACGATGGGCGCAGGCGTACCGCAAGAGCTCGAACATGATCCCTATAACATCGTATCGGAACTCTTCGCAGCGATCCCGGAGATCAAGGAGAAGGGCATCACAAGGGTGTTCACCATTCCCGGATTCAGGGATCTCGTTCTCCAACTGACGGATTTCGATATCGACAACATCCCTCAGAGCATGTGGAACCTAGCGCCGAAATTATTCACGATATTGTACAACAACAATCTGATGCCATTGATGAAAGAGTGGAACCAGATCGAGGGCATCCTGCCTATGTTCAACGGAAAGGAATCCTCTATGACGCCTCCCATGTTCCCTCCCATGTTCCCTCCCATGTTCCCTCCCATGATGTCCTCATCAATGCCTCCCATGCCGTTCCCCTACATGGGCAATGGGGGATGGCCAATGGCGAACCCATTCGATAGCAGCGTCAAAAAGTGGATGGATGATTTCAGTGTCAATATGCAGACCTTCTGGAATCAGTTGGGCGATATGCAGAAGTCCTCTATCGAATCATCCAGAGATATGACGCACCAGTTCTTCGATCAGCTCATCGAGATGCAGAAATCATTTGCGAATTCTTTGCCCGAAGAGTTCCCTGTATTGCCCGGTTTCCCGAAATGGCCTATATCTCCCAAGTCATTGATCGAGGAGTTTAATAAATTCCTGCAGATGTCCGAGAAGCTTGCCGTTGCGCAGGCCGATTCCTTTGCGGATTTCTGCCTTAAGGGTCAGGAGCAGACACGTGAGATGACAAACGCCGTGACCGATAAGGTCTCAGATATCAGGAACGGTATCGCTAAAGAGGAAAAGGCCGAGGCCGAGGCTGTGAAGAAGCTGCCTGCAAAGAAGAAGGCGACCAAGACCGCTTCTGCGAAGAGACAGACCACGAAGAGGCAGCCTGCAAAGAAGAAGGTACCCAAGTCCGAGGAAGTCGTTTCCGAGCCTGCAATTGAAACCGAAGAGGACAGACCTGAAGCGATGTGAATCCGGTCCCGCGAGAATCCTAGCGGGATGTATTAAAACATACAGGGCCTGACGGGTCATCCCGTCGGCCCTCCTCTTTCATTGTCGGTGGATCGTTGGATCAACACCGGTCGGTGCACTTTCCTTTTTTGTAAAGTTGGACATGGAGAAGTATCTTGGAGCGTTCCCCTCATCCTCTTCGTAGAATTCAGCACAGATGCCGGGATCGGGTCTTTCTCTGATGTCGCTGGGACGAAGGCCGTAGAGCATGTGTACCTCAGAAGTCCCATGTCTGCCTTATCGGCGAATTCCTGCGGTCCGCCTACATCCAGACATGTTCTGGCCGATGTGCTTCCACCTCTCTCTAGATGTCCGTTCAGATGTTGCACAGATCTGATGCGGTATGCATCGAACATCAGTTCCGCATAAGGGGATCATTCTTTCAGTTCCTTTATGGGCCCTATAATGCGGTCGCTGCTGGAGTGCTGTGTCCCGGGCCCGATTCCCCATCATGGGTCCGGGAGCATCCTCATTGCATACAGTCCCTGGATTTCGAATCCATCATCCGAGTCTGATTTGCGTTATTCTTTGCACTGTCCTTTTCGATGGACATGGCCGGTAGGTCCGGATAATTCGGAGAAGCGATCCTTTGGGTGGTCGGGTTTTATGGTCCCCTGAGAACGTGCGGTATGATTCGGTCACCGCGGCCACAGTGGCGACGGCACACACGATCATTGATGTGTACAGCAGATCGAAGAATGGAATGGTCAGCGGCAGCAGGAAGACCAAGAATCCTGTGATCTTGTTCAGTGCGGAATGGTCCGAGACCAGCATCCTTCTCTTAGCGAATCCATAGACCAAACTGGCAATCTTGATCATCGCTATGATGCATACCCATAACCACAGCCATGTCGGGATGTTCAGAGCTGGAACGATCTTCACCAACGCCGATGCAGCGAAAATGATGTCCGCGACCGTGTCAAGTTCGGATCCGAATTCGGATTCAGTGTTAGTCCTCCTTGCCACAGTCCCGTCGACCACATCTGTTATCCCCCCGGCAACATATACTATGTAGAAACCCGGAGAGAATGTTTGGAAGAACAGCAACACGATCGCGAGTACTATTCTAGAACTCGTAAGCACGTTTGCAACGGTCCATTTCGTAGTATTCCTCTTTTCATGATTGTAAGGGGTCAGTAAAACCTTTGCCCATGATATGGTACGGACTCCACTCGCATGGGTCGGCCGCTCTCGTCGTTCAAAGAACGGACGGGGCCCGAGGATGGATTACTTGTTCCGTTTATCTGTACAGGTTAATAATCTAGAAAAAAATGAACTTCAACTTCGTTTTTTTCTTATACTTGTATTCACTTTTCAAATCATGATCCCACGCACGGTGCTTTCCTATGTAGAACACGATATTCCTCTGAAACCTGTGATTCTCATAACCGGTGCACGTCAGACCGGTAAAACGACGTTGTGCGAATTGATATCCAAGAAACACGACTTTGATTACGTGTCATTGGCGGATCGTAATGAAAGGATGATGGCAAGGAAAGACCCAGATATGTTCTTGAAAATCCACCCTGCTCCGCTGATTATAGATGAGATCCAATATGCGAAAGGACTTTTCGAGGCGATGGAGGCAGTCGTGGATAAGGCAAAGTTTGAAACCGGACATAACGAAGGCATGTACATCCTTACTGGCAGCCAGGCCTACAAGCTTATGGAGGGTGTATCCGAATCGATGGCCGGGAGGGTATCTATTATCGACATGTCCCCTCTGAGCATAAGCGAGATAGTAGGAAGGGAAGAGGTGCCTTTCAGAGTCGATTTCGAAGAGAATATCAAAAGGGCGGCTTCTCTGAGAATGGATGTGAATGATGTCTTCGGGATGATAGTCCGCGGTTCTTATCCAGAACTATATCAAAAACCAGAATTGAAGACATCTAAATTCTATTCAGATTACCTCGATACCTATCTAGCAAGAGATGTCAGTGAAGTCATCAATCTGAAGGACAAAGAGAAATTCCTGACCTTCATGAGCGTCGTGGCATCACTCACCGGTCAAGAACTTGTCTATGAAACCATATGCAAAGCTGTCGGGGTCTCGAAACCCACTGTGGAATCATGGCTGGGCATTCTGCAACTGGGCGGTATCGTGCACCTTCTCCCGTCCTATAATGACAGATCGATGATCAAAAGTGTGGTGAAGCGTCCCAAATTATACTTCTGGGATACGGGTCTTGCGTGCTATCTTTCGAAGATCTACGATCCCGAGACACTGAGAGCAGGATACCTTGGAGGTCCGATGGTGGAGACATATATCATAAACGAGATCCTGAAATCATATTCGAACAACACTGAGGATGCTGGCTTCTATTTTTACCGCGATAAGAACGGCAACGAAATCGATCTAATCATGGTCAGGGATGGGAAACCGTCCCTGATAGAGTGCAAGGCCGGTATGACCTACGATTCGACAGATGTTAAGGCTTTTGATAGACTGGCTCGTTCGAACTATGAGATCGGACCGTCCTGCCTGATCTGCCTTACAGAGAAAGCATATCCCCTTAGAAAAGGAGTGTATGCACTTCCTGTGACTTCGATTTGAACCGGTCTTTGTCGGAAATAAAACGATTGTTGTGACAAATGGCGGGCCCGATGTCTCTTTGGGCGATCATCAACAAATGGACCTGATATCTTTTTGGTCATTCGCATCGCTGATGAATCTCCACCGATCCATGCTAGGATGACCGTCGAAGGAGCGCGACCAATGGCACGGCCCCCTTATACCTGTGGCGACAGTCTCATAATAACACCTTAATATATGGATTTTGGTGAATAATGCCAATTGGGTACGGCCATCATCCGGCCGGACTTCTGAATGGTGATACGATGAGCAAGATAGGGGATGGCGAGAAGATGCCGACATCCACGAATTCCAAGAAATTGGCCCTGGTGCTGATGGCCGTGGCGCTTATGCTGAGCGGCGCATACATGGTTTCGGGCGGATCGGAATCAGCCGAGGCCGCATCCGTCATAGACGGTGGATATTGCGGCAACTATGAGAAATGGAACACTGTGGAATGGACACTATACGATGACGGTCTTTTGAAGATAACCGGCAGCGGTAAGATGGGCAATTATAGCTGGACAGGCAGCCCTTGGTACGATTATCGTTCCGATATCACGTCTGTGAGCATCGCCAATAGCGTCACGTCCATCGGAATGAATGCGTTCAGATTATGCTCCTCCCTAACATCCGTGACCATACCCTACAGCGTCACATACATCGGGTCTAACGCATTCTACGGATGCTCCTCCCTCACATCCGTGACCATACCCTACAGCGTGACCTCCATGGGGTCGAGTGTGTTCTGCCAATGCTCCTCCCTCACATCCGTGGACATCCCTGGCAGCTTGACGATCCTTGATTGTACGTTCGAAGAATGCACCGCCCTCACATCCGTGGACATCCCTGGCAGCTTGACGATCCTTTATCGTACGTTCCAAGGTTGTACCGCCCTCCAATCCGTAGTCATACCAAACAGTGTCACGTCCATCGGAGAGAGTGCGTTCCAAGGTTGTACCGCCCTCCAATCCGTAGTCATACCAAACAGTGTCACGTCCATAGGGAACAGGGCGTTCATCGACTGTACCTCCCTCACATCCGTGACCATACCCGACAGCGTGACGACCATCGACGAGAGAGCCTTCTCAGGGTGCACATCTTTGGATCATTTCGACGGCTCATATCCAGGAATTGTCGACGGCGTGATGATTGTCTCCGAAGGCACTCTGGTCTCCTGTGCCGCAGGTCCAGGTGTCACCTTTGTCACCATACCCGACAGCGTGACGACCATCGGGCTCGATGCTTTCAATAACTGCACTTCCCTCACATCCGTGACCATACCCTACAGCGTGACGTCTATTGAGGGCGCATTCACCAACTGTACCTCCCTCACATCCGTGAGCATCGCCAACGGAGTCACATCCATCGGGGATTGGGCGTTCGAAGGCTGCACCTCCCTCCAGTCCGTGGACATTCCGGATAGCGTGACAGAGATCGGGGCGGAGGCGTTCGAAGGCTGCACCTCCCTCCAGTCCGTTACCATCCCGGGCAGTGTGACGACCATCGGGGATTGGGCGTTCGAAGGCTGCACCTCCCTCGTATCCGTGAGCATCGCCAACGGAGTCACATCCATCGGGGATTGGGCGTTCCGTTACTGCACCTCCCTCCAGTCCGTCGTTATCCCGGACAGCGTGACAGGGATCGGGCACGGTATGTTCGAAAGATGCACCTCCCTCCAGTCCGTCGTTATCCCGGGCAGTGTGACGACCATCGGGGTGGAGGCGTTCCGTTACTGCACCTCTCTCGTATCCGTGAGCATCGCCAACGGAGTCACATCCATCGGGGATGGGGCGTTCCGTTACTGCACCTCCCTCCAGTCCGTCGTTATCCCGGACAGCGTGACTTATATCGGGGACTGGGCGTTTTATTCTCTGCATTTCATAGTGGACGGTCAGGAGGTCGGGCAGACCGCCGAGGATCTTGCCGGAAGGCAGTGGTCCGGTTCTGGGGACGGATACCTGTATATCGTAAGGGGAATGACTATGGCCGATTCGGGGGAATGCGGCGATGGTCTGATTTGGGAGTTCTACTATGACGGTCTGCTGAAGATAGTCGGCAGCGGAGATATGTGTGATTGGTCATCCGAAGGAAGTCCTTGGTACTCCCATCTTAACGAGATCGAGGAAGTCCTTATTGCGGAAGGGGCCACATCCATCGGGAGCTGGGCATTCCACAATTGCTTCTCCCTCCAGTCCGTTACCATCTCGGGCAGTGTGACGACCATCGGGGCGGAGGCGTTTGGTGGCTGTACTTCCCTCACATCTGTGACCATACCCTACGGCGTGACGACCATTGAGAGTGCATTCGAAGGATGCACCTCACTCCGGTCCGTGGTCAT